>Ga0172375_10010899_pt1 | contig 11682 bp, 8 predicted proteins | sample LakKiv1m_FD_114537 | JGI IMG/M metagenome (GOLD analysis project Ga0172375, IMG submission 114537) | Freshwater microbial communities from Kabuno Bay, South-Kivu, Congo - kab_092012_11.1m | ecosystem: Environmental > Aquatic > Freshwater > Lake | place: Democratic Republic of the Congo... | reverse complement strand
GGCGGGTTGCGGGGAACCCGCCCTCCGGGCGTTCCCGGCCTGGCCGGGAACTTGCCTCAACGGTGCCGATGTTGCCTCATCAAGCGCGGCTACGCGCTGGGGCTGAAGGAGTTGTTCCGCGAACCCCCAGACACCGACACGGAGGTCGATACGGACACGGAGGGACACGAGGCATGAGCGACCCAAGACTCGACGAACGGGCCGTCCGGTTCCTGGCCTATCTGCAACGGTACCGGGACGACCGCGGCGCCCTCGCGGCTCTGCGGGGTACGCTGAGCGAGGCCCGCCGACGGCGTGCCTGGCCCCTGCTTGGCGGCTTCCAGGGCGCCATTGGCCATCCCGTCTATGAGACCGTGGCGGCACTCTGGGCCGGCGATCCAGCCTCGCCGGCTACTGCTGGCAGCAACCTTGGCCATACGCTGCGCCTCCTCGGCTCCGAGCACAACACCTTCGAGGGGCGCCTCAAGCGTCTGCTCACCTGTGATCGTGACGAGATCGCCTCCCGCGTGGTACCGGTCGTGCGCGCCGCGCACGCCAAGGGGGCCTCCGTGAACTACGCCAGGCTGCTCTCGGACCTGTTGTGGTGGAACGAGCGCACCAAGGTGGAATGGGCCAAGGCCTTCTGGGAGGTCCCGGACGAGGGCGCCAGCATCGCGCCCGAGCTGCTGGACGAGGCCCACGCGGTGGCCACCACACCGGAGGGCGAACCGTGAGCTTCCTCACGCAGGCCTTCATCGCGACCGAGAGCGCCGTCCGCCTCCATCTGCGCGACGTCTATGACTGGCACCAGCTCGTCTGGCGGGCTTTCCCGGGACGGGACGGCCATCCGCGCGACTTCCTCACGCGGCTGGACCGCCAGGAACGGGAGGGCCGCATCCGGCTCCTGGTCGTCTCTCCCCAGCCACCGGTGCAGCCGCCGGACTGGCCGGCCGGAGTGGAGGCCTGGCAGACGCGTGCCATTCCGCCAGCGTTCCTGGCCCATGCCCACTACCGGTTCCAGCTCCGGGCCAATCCCACCAAACGAGACAACGCCAGCCGCAAGCGCATGCCCCTGCGTACCGACGAAGAGCTGCGAGCCTGGCTCGCGCGCAAAGCGGAACAGGGCGGCTTCGCCGTGCCGGCCGATAGCCTGCGGGTCATTCAGGAGGGCCGTGAGTGGTTTGCCAAGGCTGGCCACCAGGGCTTCCACCATGCCGTCGAGTTCGAGGGAGTTCTCGCGGTGACCGAGCCGGCCAGGTTCGCAGACGGATTCCAGCGCGGTATCGGCTCGGCCAAGGCCTTCGGCTTCGGCCTGTTGGCACTGGTGCCGATGGCTTCTGCAACGCCGTGAAGGGTCCGCCAGCGGGCGCGCAGCAAGTTGTGCCACCGGTAGGACGCGGAGTTCCCCATGGATATCGCGAACGAGCGGAAGCTGGCGGCACGGGCCAAGGCCCTGGGCGAAAGCGCCTCGGCAGGCGCCTTGCCTGAGCTGGCGGAACTGGCCCACTCCGCCTCGCCGCTGGTGCGGCGACTGGCCGCCTCCGCCCTGGGCAAGCTGGCCGGCATCGTGGGCTCCGCCGCGTCGGTCGACTTGCTGCGCCCACTGCTGGCCGACGACCACCCACAGGTCCGCCAGTACGCGGCCAAGGCCCTGGGGGCCTTCGGTGTCGTGGCCGAATGCGCCCTGGCCGATCTGCGGGACCTGTACCGCAACCCGGCCGAAAAGGACTACGTGAAGCGCAGCGTGCTGACGGCCGGGAAGACGATCCGCGAAGCCCTCCGCATCGCCGCCGAGCAGGCCCGGCACGTCTGCCGCAAGTGTGGGCGCGACGTCGCCCCGGACGAGTACGCCCGCTCGCAGAAGGCCTTCCAGCGCACCTACTGCGATCCGTGTTTCGACGAGGTCTTCCTCGAGCGCCGGAACTGGGAGACCCGGGTCGACCTGAATAAGACCATTCAGGCAGCCAATGGGACGGTCGTCCAGTCGGAGGGCGAGTGCCTCGTCGCTGAGGAGTTGGCGGCACTCGGCATCGCGTTCCGGTACGACAACCGCTTCCGCATCGTCAAGGGCTATGCCATCCGCCCCGACTTCTACCTGCCCGAGCTCGACCTCTACATCGAGTACTGGGGCATGGAGGGCAACCTGGACTACCAGATCGGCATGCTGGAGAAACAGAAACTCTACCAGCAGGCCGGCAAACGGCTGCTGTCGCTGCACGCCGCCGACAGGCCTCGTCTGCGGGAGGTCCTGCGGGCGAAACTAGCCCAGTACGTGAACGCCCCTGGGCCGCCGCCCGGGGGAAAGTGATGTCGTGGAGTGAACGCAAACCGGTCCCGTAACCAGGTAGCCCAGGAGAGGAAGAGCCCATGAGACTGATCGAGCTGCATGTCCTCCAGTCGTTCCCCGTGTCCTGCCTGAACCGCGACGACGTGGGCGCCCCCAAGACCGCCGTTTTCGGCGGCTGCACCCGCGCCCGCATCTCCAGCCAGTGCCTCAAGCGGGCCATCCGGGAGGCGGCCCATGAGCTCGCCCCGCTTGCCTTCGCGGGTCAGCGCAGCCGCCTGATCATCCAGCCGCTGGCCAAAGCGCTGGAGGAAAAGGGCGTGGACACCGGTCGCTCCAACGAGGCAGCCAAGGCCGTGGGCGAGCACCTGGCCACCTTCGACCGCGAGAAGGAGCAGAAGGACGGCACGCTCCAGGTCAAGACGCTCATGTTCCTCTCGCCGGGGGAGACCGCCGCCATCGCCACGAGCGTTGCTGAGGCCATCGCAGCCACACCAGACCTCTTTGATCCCCTCCCTGCGGGCGGCAAAGAGGACAAGAAGAGGGTAGCGGCCCGGCAGAAGGCCGCGGAGAAGGCCTGCAAGGAAGCGGTCAGGACTGCCCAACTCAAGGACGCCGCCGACATCGCCATCTTCGGCCGCATGGTCGCCAGCGACCACACGCTGACGGTCGAAGGCGCCGGCATGTTCAGCCACGCCCTCTCCACGCACAAGGCCGACAACGACCTCGACTTCTTCTCCGCTGTGGACGACCTCAAGGACACCGACGACGCGGGTGCCGGCCATACGGGCACGCTGGAGTTCACCTCAGCCTGTTACTACCGCTACGCCGCGCTCAACCTGGGCCTGCTGGCTGATGCCGATCATCTCGGGGCCCTGTCGGCTGACGAGCGCCGGGTGGTCGTGGATGCCTTCATCCGGGCCACGCTGCTGGCGGTCCCCGGGGCTCGCAAGAACTCGATGAACGCCCACACGCTACCGGCGTACGTCCTCGGGGTCGTCAAGGCCAAGGGCCAGCCGATCCAGCTCGTCAACGCCTTCGAGCAGCCGGTCCGCCCCAGGGATGGCCTGGCCGCTGCCTCGGTCGGGGCCCTGAAGGCGCACTACGAGCACCTCAAGGGAACCTGGGGCGTCGAGACCGTGGCGGAGTTCGCGATCCCGGACGTGACTCTGGAGGCCTTCTGCAAGGGGATTGCCGCCCATGTCATCTGACACAGTCTACCTGGCGCTCCTACTCGACGCGCCGCTGATGAGCTTCGGCCACGCCAGCCGTTTCCAGCGCCGCACGACGCTCCTGCACCCCACCCGCAGCGCCATCGTCGGCATGGTCTGCGCGGCCGCCGGGGCCACCAAGGGTTCAGCCGCGGAGGCCGAATGGCTGGCCCGGCTGGACCCGAGCCAGGTCCGCCTGACGGTCTTCGCCATACCCCGGCAGCCGCAGGGCTCCCGCGAACCTCTGCCCATCCTGCGCCTGGAGGACTTCCACACGGTGCAGGGGACCCGCCGCGCCAGCGGAAAGCTCAGCGACGATGCCGTGATCAGTCACCGCCAGTACCTCATGGACGCCCGTTTTGGGGCCATCCTGAGCGGTCCGCGGTCGACGCTGGAGGCGGCTGCCGCGGTCCTGCGCGATCCGCGCTGGGGCATCTGGTTCGGCCGCAAGAGCTGCCTGCCCGCGGCGCCCGTGGTGCGGGCCCTCGTGGATACCGAGGTGGAGGCCCTGGCTGCCGTGGCTCCCGCCGGCCGACCGTTGGCAGCCTTCGACTCGGTGTCCGATGCGGCCAACTTCGCCGAGGGGACCGACACGCTCATGGACGTGCCCATCAGCTTCCAGCGGCGCGAGTTCGCGCCGCGCCGCATCGCGGCCACCCCGCGTCAGGGAGGAGGTTGACCGATGCCCGTCTTCGAGCGGCCACCCTTGGACACGCTGACGCCTGTCTCCGAACGCTGGACGCCGATCTACCTCGAGCATGGCCGACTGGAGGTGGATGACTCGAGCGTCAAGTGGATCGGTGCCGACCGCACGGTCCTGCGTCTGCCGGTGGCGACTCTCAGCGTCCTCATGCTGGGCCCGGGAACGACGGTGACCCATGCCGCCATCCGCGCCTGTGCCCAGTGCAACACCCCCATCTGCTGGGTGGGCGCCGAGGGCCTGCACTTCTACGCCTTCGGAGTCACCCCGACCCATGACAACGCCCATGCCCGACGCCAGGCGGAACTCGCTACCGACGCCAAGCGCCGCACTGAGGTCGCCCGCCGGATGTTCGCCCGCCGGTTCCCCGACCTCGATGTCGCCAACCGGCGCGTGGATGACCTCCGGCTCCTGGAGGGCCAGCGCGTACGCGCGCAGTACCAGCAGATGGGTGTGACCTACGGCGTCACCTGGCGCGGTCGTAACTACAACCCCGAGAACTGGGACCTCGCCGATGAGATCAACCGCTCCGTATCGGCTGCCAATGCGGCTCTCTACGCACTGTGTACGGCGGTCATCTGCTCCCTCGGCTCAGGCACCTGCCCATCCGCCACCGGGTGAGGGTCCTCCCCGGTGCGCTTGACCGTACCACGTTCCTGGACGTCGAGACCGACGGCCTCGGGCCTGCCGCCCAGGTGACTACCGTGGTCGCCTGCCGCCCGGGCCGCATCCGTGCCTACATCCGCGGTATGGACCTCGAACGCCTGCCGCAGGACCTGCGCTCCGCCCCTCTGCTCGTGACCTACAACGGTCGCCGCTTCGACCTCCCGGTGCTGCGGCGCCAGCGCTTGCTGCCCCCACAGATCCTCCACCTTGACCTCTGCACCGTCCTCCACGCCTGGGGCTACTACGGCGGCCTCAAGGCCGTGGTCAGACGCCTGGAGCTGGCCCCGACCGCAGGGGGTGCCGCCACGGGCGCCGATGCCCCGACCCTCTGGAACCGCTTCGCGGCCCAGGCCGACGGGGCGGCCCTGGCAGAACTGCTGCGCTACAACGCCCGCGACGCCGCCGTCCTGCTGCCGCTGGCCTGGAGAGCCCTGGCCTGGTCCTTCTCGGCCTACCCGCTGCGCCGGGCCTTGCCACCCTGCCCAGACCTCCCTGACGTCGTGACTTGCCTCGACGGCTCTGTAGCTCTTTGAGAACCTGCTCGCACTGCCTATAGTGCTGCCTAAGGCCACCCGGCCCTACCGGCTGCCCTCTTCCCCACGCGCGTGGGGATGGTCCGGACGCGGCGAGCGGCAATGGTGGCAACGAGCCCTCTTCCCCACGCGCGTGGGGATGGTCCGTTCTCGGTATCGGACGGTGCCACCATCACGACCTCTTCCCCACGCGCGTGGGGATGGTCCGGGCACCAACCACCTGGCCGAGACCTTCGACGACTCTTCCCCACGCGCGTGGGGATGGTCCGGCCGGGACGTACTACTACCAGGACGTCCTCGCCTCTTCCCCACGCGCGTGGGGATGGTCCGGCGGAGAGGATCTTGTCAGCGTCTTCTGCCGTCTCTTCCCCACGTTTGAGGGGATGCCCGTGCCGGTCCATGGCTGTGGCAATGTGCCTGCCGACTACCCAGCAGCCCTGGGCCAATCCGCCGGGCATTTCGCGCGTTCTGCAGGCGTATGCCGGCGGGGCTGGCGGTCAGGATTCCCGGGGCTGCACCGGGGTTTGACGCAGGGTCTTGCCGGGGTAGATTGCGCCAGCCTCGCCGGGGGCAGCCGGGTCGAGGTCTGGCGGTTGTCCTGGGCAGACGGTGGTCTGCCTGTCGTGGCGGGGCGTGCAGGCGCGACCCCATCGTGCACCCCTGGGCCCGGGCGGGGTTGGGCGGTGGACGTGCGAGGAGAGGTGCAGCGTGAGTGAACAGGGCAGGGCCCGCCGCGACTTCAATGCGCGCTCCTTTGCCCTTGGGCTGGTGAGCCTGGTACTGCTGGCGGTCTGGTCGCATTGGCACAACGTCATCGCGATCAACCGCACCACCCTGAACGAGGGGTCGCCACCGGTGGGGGCGGTGGGGGTCTTCCTCGGGGTGTTCGGGCTGGTGATCCTGTGGGAAGCGATCAACCGGCGGGCCCGCCTGCCGCGCGGGGAACTGCTGGTCATCTATGCGATGCTGATGGTGGCAGCGCCGTGGATGGGGCACGGGATCTGGTACCGGTTTGTCGGCCTGGTCTATACCATTCCCCGCGACGCGGACCAGGAACGGCTCTTCCCGCACTACTCGGACAAGCTCTGGCCGCACGGGCCGCAACTGAATGTCAACCGTGGCTTTGATCGGGGCTTTGAGGGCTACCACCTCACGATCGCGCCCAGCAAGGACGACGAGGACCAGGAGGCGCTCTTGCCCGAGGCGGCAGGGCGCGTGGTGCTCGAGGAGCCGGCCGCGCCGGGGCAGGGCCTAACCCGCTGCGTGACCTTACGGACGCAGGATGTGGAGCTCCTCAAGTTCCGTTGCCGTATCCCCACGGTGGCCGCCTCGGGCCGGGTGCAACTGGTCCCCGGCGAGAACTACCTCCTGAGCTATGCGGCCCGCATCCGCGAGGCCCGGGGCTCGACGCTGCTGACCTGCTATCTTCTGACCGACAAGAGGGACAAGACCAGCATCAACACCCTCAACCGCGACACCAAGGCCAGCTTCTCGACCCCGGATGCCTTCCAGCCGGTGCACCAGCCCAAGATCCTGATCCCAGACCGCCTTGGAGAGTACCTCGACATCGTCTTCGAGTTCAAGGGGGCCGGGACGCTGCAACTGGCCGATATCCGCTTCTACAACAACGAGTCGATCCAGTCCCTGTACCAGGGTCGCGTGGAGGTCCGGGCCGCGGACCTCGACCGACTTCCTCTCAACGAGCGCGCCCGCGTGGACCTCAAGCCGGACCGGCTCTGGTCACTGCGTGGCCTGGCGCACCGGCTCGGCGGCAACATTCCCCTGGACCAGTGGGCGCAGCCGGCCGTCTTGTGGGGTAGTCTGATCCTGGTCCTCTACCTGGCGGTCATGGCCGTCATGGTCATCCTGAGGCGTCAGTGGGCCGAGCACGAGCGGTTCGGCTTCCCGATGCTGATCTTTCCGCGGACGCTGATGGAGGAGGAGACTGGCCCGGACGGCTGTCTGCGCTTTGCCGTCTTTCACCGGCGCTCGACCTGGGTGGGCTTCGGGGTGGCGGTGTTTCTGATCCTGCTGCGCGGGCTGAACCATTACCTCGACACGCCCTATCTGAAGACGGAGTTGGACATCACCAAGTTTGTGGAGAACCACCGGCCTCTGCTGTCGTTTTTCCGGGGTTTCTACCCGCACCCGTTCAACCTCTCCCTGGTGATTTTGCCCATTGCCTTCTTCATCGAGCTCGAGCTGCTTGGCAGCATCCTGCTGTGCTTCCTGGTGTGCTCGCTGCCGTTCTACCTGCGTGAGGACGTGTTCACCAGTTGGCGGTCGGTGAAGGACTTCCCGTTTGTCTTCCAGCAGCACACGGGGGCCTACGTGGCGCTGGCGGTGATTGCGTTGTACGCCGGGCGCCGGCACCTGCTGGAGGTTGCCCGCCGCGTCGTGGGCCTGGGCGGGGCGCTGGACGACCGCGAGGAGGCCTGGAGCTACCGCAAGGCGACGCTGGTGCTGGCCTTGGCGGTGACCTTCCTGTGTTTCTGGATGCAGTATGTGGGCGTGGGGTTCTGGAAGGGCGCTCTGTACGTGGCCTTTCTGCTGGCCTGCGCCATCTCCACGGCCCGCATCCGGGCCGAGTGCGGGGCTCCCTGGACGTATCTGACGCCCTACACGCCGCTGATCATCTTCACGGCCCTGGGCGGAGCGCACTTCTTTGGCATTGACCTTTTCGTCATCATGATCGTCTCCGGGGGCTTCCTCTGTTCGGCCTCCTACCTGATGTGTGCCCCGACGCAGGTGGAGATGCTGCAGTTGGGCCGGGTGATGCAGGTGTCGCCCCGCTGCCTCAACCGGGGCATGATGCTGGGGGCGGTGGGAGGGCTCGTCTTCGGCGGCATGTTCATCCTCTCCATCGCCTACGGCAAGGGCGGCATGAACATCCCCTACATCGGCGACTGGGCTGCCCAGCAGGCCTTCCAGATCCGCATCGTGACCACCGAGGTCGCCTACCAGGACCAGCGCTTCCAGAAGTGCCAGGACGAGAAGCGGCCCTTCGGCTTCGATCTGAAGCGGCCGGACGCCTGGGCCCTGGGCATCTCCTTCGCGGTCACGATCCTGCTGTTTGCGGCCAAGAGCCTGTGGGTGAGCTTCCCCCTGCATCCGGTGGGGTACATCCTTGCCAACACCTACTTCATCAACATGGTGTGGGGGTCTCTGCTGGTGGCCCTGGTGATCAAGTTCGTCGCCCTCAAGGCGGGTGGCGTCATGGTGATACGGAACATCCTGCGGCCGTTTTTCGTAGGCATGTTCGTGGGGGCGGTGGGGAGCTACCTGTTGTGGGACGCGGTCGCGTTGGTTCTGCAGGCTGGCGGCAACCTGGACACGTTCCATGTTCCGCACGTCTTCTGAAGGGTCTCCGTGTCGGACGTCGGGCGACGACCGCCGGGAGCGGACGCGGGGTAGGCCGATGCTGAAGTAAGCATTATGACGAGTCGGCTCAAAGCGCTGGGCTGGATCGCGGGGGCCATGCTCCTGGTGGTGACCATCGGGGTCACCTACAACCAGCTCCTGGCCCCGCGGGAAGTCGCCCTGGCCACGGCCTATGCCGAGAGCCCCGACTACGAGCGCATCGCCGCAACCCTCACCGGGACCGCCCTGCAGCAGGACCTGGAGACCTACACGGCCTTTGGCTCCCGCTTCACCGGCTCCGAGGGCTTCCGTCGCACCGAGGAGCACGTCGCGGAGCGTTTCCGGCAACTGGGCTACCGGGTGCTCTTCCAGGAGCACGACGTGGTGGTCCCCCGAACGCGCTTCTGCCGTCTTCTGGGCGAGGATGGCCAGCCCGTAGCCGGTATCGGGATCCATCCCTACTACCCCAACCGCCTGCGTACGGCCACCACGCCTGCCGGCGGCATCACCGGCACCGTCGTCTTCAAGGGCAGTCCTGCCGAGGACGACAAGGTCCCGGCCCTGGATCAGTGCGAGGGCAGCCTCATCCTGCTCCGCGTTCAAGAGCGCTTCCAGGACTACGCCAACTTCGGGGCGCGGGCGGTCCTCTACTTCCTTGACGAGGAGAACAACCCCAAGGCGGAGTACCATCGCCGCAAGGAGTCGCACGCCTCGGTCGACGTGCCGGTGTTCTTCGTCAAGGGCGATCACCGCAGCCTCATCGGCCGGCGGCTCACGGTGCAGGCGCGCGTGGACTGGGAACCGGTGCGGGTCCGCAATATCCTGGCCATTCTCGACCCGCTGCAGACGGGCGGTAGCGAGCCCGCGGAGACCGTGCTGGTGGGCGCCTACGACGACGCCTGGAGCCCCATCCCGGACCTGGCGCCCGGCGCGCGCCAGTTGCTCAGCCTGCAGACCCTCATGAAGGCCGCCGAGCACTGCGCCGAGAGTCGGTGCCGGTCGGCGTTCCGGCGCAAGGTGGTCTTCCTGGTGCACGGGGGCATGGGGCAGGCCTCCGCCGGCAGCCGCCAGTTCGCCAGCGCCCTGGGTACGGAACCGGAGCCGGAGAAGGTCATCGAGGCCCGGGCAGAGGAACGGACCGAGCGGACGGCCGAACTGGCCCAGCTCAGGGAGGCCCGGGACCTGGCCCCACGCTACTTCGCCACGGTCCGCGATGCCCGGGCCCATGCGGCCTTCTGGAAGGGCCGCCCGGGGGCCCTGGCTCGCTTCCGTGAGGAGCTCGGGCTGGCTCTGGACGCGGTGGCGGTGAAGGCTGCGGAGGACGCCATGGCGGCGCGGCTGGACTGGATCCGTGCCGGCAAGCGGGCGGGCGATCGGCTGGACCTGTACCTGGCCATGAACAAGCGCGCGCAGGTCTACCAGAGCATGGCCAGCGCCAAGCCGTACATGCTCGCTCGGCCAGTGGGCGACCCCGCCGCCGGGGGCTATCGCGACTTCTACGCCCCCCGGGCAGGCTGGGGACCCGGCGAGCCCACGCGGTCCGCCAGCGGCAGCATCCGCCACGCGCGGCTCTACGAGGCCGACTTCGAGACCTTTGTCCGGGAACGCCTCGAGGCCCTCCTGCAACGCCTGGACCGGCGCCTCGAGCAGACGAGCTTCGCCCTGCTCCAGAACCAGCAGGACCAGGCCCTCTTCGAGGAGATCCGCGGGCGGGACGGCTCGCACCGGGTGCTCAGCCTCGACGTCAACTTCTCGGATAAGACGCGGCAGCTCGTCCTGGCCAGCGGCGGCTGGTGGTACAGCTCCCGCTGCATCCCCGCCGACCGGGAGATCGAGCTGCAGTTCAAGCGCGCCCAGGAGAAGCTCTTTCCCGACCTCCCCGAGAAGGATGCCTTTGCCAGTCGCGTGGCCGGCGGGGACGCCTGGTCCCTGGGGGTGGGCTGGTCGTTCCAGGACCTGCACGCCTCCAACCTGACCTTCCGCGGCTTCACCAGCTTCGCGCTCATGACCAACGGCGATGACCGCGAGTTCTTCGCCTGCCCCATGGACACCCCCGAGGACATCAACTGGGACAACGTCGCCGTTCAGTGCCGCATCATCATCGGCGGCCTGGAGCAACTCGTCCTCGGCCGCGGCAAGATCGTGCCCAGCAGCATGCCGGTCCAGAGCCGGGAGTTCCGTGGCGTGACCACCAGCGTGCGCGGTAACTCGCTGGTCCCCAATCATCCTGAAGGCAGGACGCTGGTGCAGCTCACGGGCGGCTTCTGGACGCCGGATAGCTGGTCTCATTTCAGCAACGGTGGCGGCTACTGGGCGGCGTTCAGCGATCCCTATCCGCTGGTCCTCTCGGACGACCTGGGCCGTTTCGTCTTCCGCGGCACCTATGCACCGCGCTGGTGGATCACGGACTTCCACGCCGTGCGCACGGACCCCGAGACCGGTGCCATCACCTGGATCCGGGACCTGGGTTACGAGACCAAGTACCCGACGCAGAACCTGCGCGTCTACCAGGTGCGCGAGCTGACTCGTATCGTCATGTTCCGCTGTACGCCGATCCACATCTTCCGGGCCGAGAATCCGAAGAAGCTGCAGCTCTATGACCGGGTCGAGGCGCGCCTCGTCCGCGGCTTCTCGACGCCCAAGAAGCTCTTCAGCGAGATGTTCTACGCCGGCGAGAATGTCCTCTACCTCGAGCCCGACGCGGAGTTCTTCCCGACCTATCTCTCCGGGTCCCCCGAGAACCCCAGCCTGCTGCGCATTGCCGGCATCGGCCTGAATCTGGGTCCGGAGGACTTCGCTGCCATCAGCGCGACCGACGATGAGATCGGCGGACGGGGATTCCTGGCCGCCGATGCCACCTTCCTCTATCACCCTGAGGACGACCTGGCACGCAGCATGAGCGCCATCAACTCGCGCCGTGACCTGAAGTACGGCAACTACAACCTGCTC
>Ga0172375_10010898_pt1 | contig 11683 bp, 10 predicted proteins | sample LakKiv1m_FD_114537 | JGI IMG/M metagenome (GOLD analysis project Ga0172375, IMG submission 114537) | Freshwater microbial communities from Kabuno Bay, South-Kivu, Congo - kab_092012_11.1m | ecosystem: Environmental > Aquatic > Freshwater > Lake | place: Democratic Republic of the Congo... | reverse complement strand
GTGCAGCTGCCGTTCTTGCAGGTGCTTATGAAAAAGTTTGAGATCGTGCCGATCGTGCTGTCAGAGGGATCAAGAAAAGAATATGCGGAACTGGGCAGGATCATCGCCTCTGCGATAAAAGAAACGGGCAGGAATGCGATGATCATAGCATCTTCGGACATGACGCATTATGAACCTGCTGATATCGCTAAGAAGAAAGATAAAATGGCGCTCGATGAATTTCTTAAGATGGATCCGGACGGGTTTTTGGACGTTGTTGAAAGGGAAAATATAAGTATGTGCGGTTATATACCGGCGGCTGTTATGTTGTCCGCATGTATAGAGGCTGGCGCAAATAACGCCGTATTGACAAAATACCAGACCAGCGGCGATGTGTCAGGGGATAATGACGCTGTTGTCGGATATGCGGGGGCTATAGTTTACTGATGAATATATTTAAAAAAAGAAAAGTTGTGCTTGCTTTGGGCGGCGGCTCAGCAAGAGGATTCGCTAATATAGGTGTTCTAAAGGTGCTTGAACGCGAGAAGATACCTATTGATATGATCATAGGATCAAGCATGGGAGCGCTTATAGGCGCTACGTACAGCCTGGGCAATCCGGTGAAAACTATCATACAGGAGGCCGAAAAGTTCAGTTGGAAGAGGATCCTTGATATGACATTTCCAAGGGTCGCCGTTTTAGAAGGTAAAAAGATCGCAAATGTTATAGGGCATCTCACGGACCATAAGACATTCGAAGACTGTAAGATCCCTATAGCTATCACAGCTACGGACATTGAGACCGGAGGAGAAGTCCTTTTCTCGTCCGGTAATCTGCAGAAAATTATTCTCGCCAGCTGTTCGTGGCCCGGATTTTTTCCGCCGGTCGAAGTGAACGGACAGCTTCTGTGCGATGGGGGGATACGTAACAGTGTTCCCGCTAAATGGGCCAAAGACCTGGGCGCCACTTTCGTTATAGCCGTACGCGTCGGATTTGCGCCTCAGCGTATTGAGTCTACGAATATTTTTCAATTGATGATCCAGTCCATTCAGATAATGGGCGAGGAGCTGGACAAATATCAGTCCACAAAGGCCGATGTTGTCGTCGAACCGGATCTGAGGGGCATAAGCCAGCTTGATTTCAATAAAGCCCGCGAAATAATTAATAGCGGAGAGATCGCTACCGAAAAAGTAATAGGCAAACTTAAGAGAGCGCTTCTGTAAACATATGATAATTATATTAGGTGTTTCCGTAATAATCCTTCTTTTGGTGCTCATCGCATTGTCGGTCGTTATTCTTGCCAGAGGCAAAAAGGACAACAGCGAGGACAAAATACAGGCTCTGATAAACGAACGGTTTATGGTTTTCCAGGATAATATCAGGAGAGCCATGGATGATACCCGCCGCGAAGTCGAAATGTCCAAAAATCTTATCTCTGACCACGCCGTAAAGACCATAGACACGATCAAAGATATGGATAAACGTATTGAGAATATAATCGCCCAGCAGAAGGATGCCAATGAACTGGGCAAGTCGCTTAAGTATCTTCTCCAGACACCTAAGTTGAGGGGCAGCTACGGCGAAGAAATACTTGAAGAAATGCTGGATAAGGTATTGCCTAAGGGGATATGGCAGAGGCAGTATCCTATTGAAGGCGCTGAAAGGGTAGATGCTGTTGTGATATACAAGAATATTGTAGTGCCTATAGATGCCAAATTCCCCAGAGAGATATATGAGAGGTACCTGAACGCGGAAAATCCAGATGAAAAAAAACGGAGCTGGAAGATGTATGAAGAAGGCATAAAGCTTCAGATCACTTCAATAAGGACTAAGTATATAAAACCTGAAAAAGGCACATCGGATTTTGCGCTCATGTTCATACCTTCGGAATCCATTTATTATGAAACTATAGCCGAAAGGAACCATCTGGGGCAGCCGTGCGGAATTTATGAATTTGCGAGAAAGAACAGCGTTGTACCTGTCAGTCCGAACACATTTTACGCTTTTTTACAGGTGGTTATAATGGGCATTAAGAATCTGGATATTATAAAAGGCGCGAAGAAATTGCAGGAATCGCTGGTTAGGATCGAAAGAAATTTTAATAATTTTTACGCGAAATATGAAGACATAGGCGCCGCCCTTTTGAAGGCGCAGGAAACTTATAGAGTGGGAGATACCCATATTAAAAGGTACAAAGATACTCTTGACTCGACGGTAAAATTGGAACTTCCGGCAGATGAAAAAGAATCTGATGCGTTAGGTTATAAAAAAGATAGCAATTAGCCCTTGTAAATACCTTCCAGAAATGGCATAATTTGACTGACCCGAAAGGGTTATTTTATTCATCGATTAGTAAGGCGATTTAACAAGTCTAAAAATTGTTTAAAGGAATAACGATGATAAAAAGAGAAAACGTAACATATAAAAAAGTCCTTAGCATAATCACGGCGCTCATAATGGCGTTCGGCCAGAGCGGTTATTGCGCCGACCTTGCGCAGGAAAAGTCTCAAAACCCGCAATATCCTGATATTAAATCTCTTAATGTTTCCGAAATAGACATGCCATTGTCTTACGGTTATATAAGAGAATACCATAAAGCAGATACGGATAAGCCCCTTGTCATATATATACAGGATGCGCACTGTAATTATTCATGCCAGAAAAGCATTGAATCCATAGTTGATTTTTTTAACAGTAAATACGGGGTCAACTTTGCCGCGCTTGAGGGAGGATACGGCAGTTATAATTTTTCACTCTTTACGGATATACCCGACGTGGATATACGCCATCGGGTAACGGATTATTTTGTGCGCGAAGGCAGGATCACGGGTGTTGAGTTGTATGCCATTATGAACCCGGATAAAATAGATGTAAAAGGCCTCGAAGAACCCAAGCTTTATGAAAAGAATTTAGACGCATACAGGCAGAACCTGAGCTTTAAGGACAGGATAGACCAATATATGGGGATTTTAAAACATTATATAGATAACCTTAAAACCCATATGTTCGGATCCGATATCAAAGAATTCGACCAGAAGAAAAGGGAATATGACGACAACAAAAGTCATCTTAAAGATTATGTGGTTTATATAAACGAAGAGGCCGCAGAGAAGAACATTTCCCTTGAAAAATTCTCGAACCTGAACAAACTGATGGGCGTCATTAATCATGAAAAAGATATAGATTTCGAGAAAGCTCAGAAGGAGCGGGATATATTGGTGGACGAGATCATGAACAAGCTCTCGAAGGCGGAAATGGCGGAGTTCGTGAATAAATCCCTTGATTTCAAGAAGGACAACATAACGGCAGCTGATTTCCATTACTATATTTTTGCCAAGGCGAGATCCTGCAATATCGACCTCTCGAAATATCCCAATCTGACCGCGTATAAAGTGTACCTTGACAATTATGATAAAGTCGAGAAGGACGTATTTTTCGACGAAATATTCGATGTTGAAAAATATATGGCGGACAATATCGCCTCTTCAAACGACGAGAAAAAGCTTTATTATCTGGCGAACGATCTGAACATAATGGACAAATTGTTCAGTGTGTCTCTGACGAGGAAACAGTACGATTACTTTAATATGAACAGCGAAGAGCTGAACGTTTCCAATTATATGGGTTTTATAAATGACAGGGCTTCGTGGTACAGAATGCAGGCCGAAATAAACCCTGAAGTGGCCCAACTGGATAAGTATAAAACGAATGTTGAAAGCTTTTACGGTTATTCGTTCCAGAGAGACCAGGTGTTCATAAGTAACCTGAACAAATATGCCGAAGGGCGAAAGTCTTTGTTCATGGTGACAGGCGGTTTCCATACCGATAATATGAAAGATCTTTTAAAGAAAGAAGGATTTTCCTATATTTTAATAACCCCAAAGCTCGCGCAGGAAAAGTATAATCCTTATTTCAAATTGTTGGCGGGCGGATTGAGCCCTATAGAGACAATGCTGAGCGAGTATACGTCCTTACTGGCTCTAAGAAGTGTTTTTTCGGACATGGGCATCAAAGATGAATGGAATTCGATGCGCGCTGCCAAAGAGGCTTTGACGCTGGCAACTCTTGACGAACGCGGCGGCGGTAACGGCGTAGTTCTTGTTAACAGAAAAGAAGAACAGGTCACTTACCTGAACCTGACATTCAATCCTGTAACCGGATTGCAGCCGATAGGAATGGTGGGTGACAGGAATATATACCTTAATGTTATACGCGCGAACGAAATCACGGAAGATACTCCCGTATATGAATTGGAAGATACGGAAATGATCGAAGGCGCTATAAAGTCAATGATCGATAAACAGGCGGCAGCGCCTAAACCGGCAAAGGTTGAGGCTGAAACACCGGCGGCGGGATTAGACGGATATATTCAGAAAAAGCAGGAAAAACTTGCTAGAGCCATTGCCTCGGTACGTCCTGATTTCAAAGTGGGTGTAGTTGTTGAAGTGGAACCGGAAAGAGTTTTGCCTGATCTGCCTGAAAAAGCTTCGAAGAATATAAGACAGGACCTTGAACAGCTGGTACAGAAACGCATCATTTCAGTGCTCGGCTACAGACCGGATATAAAATTTGATATTTCTACGTCAAGAGGAGAGACAGGGCAGAAGGTGAGCGGTTATATAGAAGCGGGATACAGACCTGTTGTATTTACTTTGAAAGATAACGTTGCAGATAGGGCGAGATTCCCGGAAATACAGGATAAAGACGATCTCCTCGGGCAATTGCTCGGAGAAAGAAGGGAAAGCCTGATGGGTCAGCTTAGGGAGCTTATAAGCAAAGAGCCGGGCGTTACCATAAACGCGGATGATGTTAATCTTATCCCATGGGTGTCTTTGAACATGCCTGAAATGATCAAAGATAAAGGTAAGAGCGACAATGAAAATATAGCTGCGGTTGATTTCGATTATCTGCTTGTCATGGGTATTTTAGAGGACGGACTCAACGTGGAGAATAAAAAAGCAGGGGCTGACCTAACGAGGTTCCGCCAGCAATTGGCTGAGATAAGAGCTGCTGTTGAGAACAGCGATACGATAAAAGAACTTCCCGAAAAAGTAGAAGACCTCATATATAACGGTATATTCAGTCTGGACCTTCCCAGGATAACGGCGATCGACACGAACGCCAGGTTCAGAGAGTGGTACGATTCATTCCGCAAGATCTCTGTTGCCGCGTAATTTCCAATAGTAAACCAAAAAAGAAAATTTCTTATGCTCGGAGTACAAATCAGTATTCTTGTTTGGTAAATTTGTCCCGGATTAATTTTGCGCTGTGAGTGTTACGGCCGTAACCCTGCCAGTGATAACACAATGAGGAAAATTATTGTTTGACCAAAAAATGAACGTTTGATAATATACATTCATGGCTAATTCACAAAACGTAAAAGGACAAGCCGCGGGATATTACGCGGCTGTTTTTTTTGTTCTTATGGCTGTAGCATGGATCGTATGGGGTAAAGCCGCGGAAAATGGTTTCGTGTGGGACGACCACTATTTCATAGTTTCAAATGACGCCGTGAAGGATTGGAAATATATACCGCGCTATTTTACTGATAGTTCTACAACCGCGGGGATGGGATACGCGGATAAATTTGCCATATTCAGGCCGCTGAGAAATATATCCTATCTTATTGATTTTAAACTAACGGGCCTGGATCCGTGGTGGTGGCATGTCCATAGTTTAATAATTCATGTGTTCAATTCATTTCTTGTATTTCTCATAACATTAAAGCTGACCGGGGGAGGGAGAAATCAGGGGCTGATCGCGGCATTTTTATTCCTTCTGCATCCTGTACAGAGCGAAGCCGTGATATGGGTCAAATGCAGGGACGATCTTCTAGCCGGTTTTTTTACGCTTTTAGGATTTTATTTATGGCTAGGCTGGCGGGGCGGAATGATGAGGTCCTGGCGGCTTATTATATTTACGATTGTATATGCCGCCGCCTGTCTGTCGAAGGAGCAGGCTATTATATTTCCGGCTGTTGTCGCCTTATATGAATATTTTACACGGCATTATTTTGAAAAAACAAAAACGGGCGGACCTTCGCAGGGCATGTTATCCGGGAATATTTTCAGGCCGTTTTTCTGGATGATATTTACCGCGGTGATTTATTTCATGTGGAGGCGGATATTCATAGGAAAAGTTTCGCAGATAGGTTTTGATCCCGGGACATATTTTTTGGATTTAGCTACGATGCTTCAGGTTTGGATAAAATATATTTGGCTTTTGATCTATCCGGCAGTTCTTCAGTCAGACTATTCGTGGATGTACAGGTTCCATAGCGCGGGAGATGCGCAATTTTGGTTGTCTGCCGTAGGGTTAGCGGTCATGGCAGGGCTGGTAGTATCTTTACTAAGAAAATATCCTTTATCTTTTTTCGGGATCCTGTGGTTCGTTATTTTTCTTATCCCGGTATCAAATATAATTCCTACAATGCAGTTTATGGCGGAGAGATTCCTGTATTTGCCGCTTTTCGGCGTATGTATTGCCGTTATCGGAATAACAGGTGGATTAAAGGATGAAAAAAGACGTGGCGCGGCAGTGATCCTGTTTGCCGTATTATTCCTGTTTTATGTTCTCCGCGTTATGGCGCGGGTGCCGGATTGGCAAGACGGGGAAAGTCTTTACAAATCGTCATTGAGGGCGGCCCCGTCATATGCAATCCGCCCGAAGCAGAATCTAATGATAATATACATCAATAAAGGGGAATTCGGGAATGCCCTGCCTTTAGCCAAAGATCTTTGGGAGGAGACTGATCTGCCCGATGACTGGACGAAGCGCGACAAAGCCGAGTCCGGCACAATGTTGGGTTATTGTCTCACTATGGCGGGTAAAATCGATGAAGCCAGGAAGATACTGGATAAAGCGTCTTTGCTGGATGAAACTTACGCGCGCCCTTTTATAATACTAGGGGTTAATAGAGGCAGTTCGGGCGATCATACTTCCGCACTGGCATATTTCAGAAAAGCGATGCTCGTAGATCCCTCGGATCCCGATATATATTTTAATCTAGGCATCGCGTACAAGAATTTTAAGGAATACGAAAAAGCCGCTTTTTGCTTCAGGAGGGCGATAGCTTTCGGTTTTAACGGGCCTCAGCCTTTTGCCGAACTATCCGATATTCTGCAAAAAAACAATAAGACCGGCCGATAAGCTTATCTGGCACGCCTTTTTGCCGGATCCGGGCCAAATTATGGTTTACATATTAATATTATTATGTTATATTAACGCACTATATGAAAAAGTCGGGAATATTCAGGATAGTTATAAGCGTCGGCCTGATCGGCGTTCTTTTCTATTATTTGCGGGGGCACTATGTTGAGATAGTTACCGAAATAAAGAGGACTAACCCTTGGCTCCTTTTAGGCGCATTCGCAGTCTACAATTTTAATCTTGCCATAACCACGCTGAGGCTTAAAGCGCTTCTCAGATCAGAAAGCGTTAAGATCTCTTTCACGCAGCTGAACGAATTCAATTATATAGGGTTCTTTTTTAACAATTTTCTGCCGTCTTCAATAGGCGGTGACATCGCAAAAGCATATTTCATCGGACATGCGACAAAGCTGAAGGCCAAGTCGTATGTATCGGTTTTTATGGACAGGCTTACCGGATTATTTTCCTTTGCCGCTATAGGCCTTGTATCTGTTCTTTTGGGCTGGGATGCGGTGAAAGAGCCCGGAGTAAAGGAAAGTGTTCTCATATTTGTTCTGTTGTGTGTTATTGTGGCCGTTGTAGCGCTTAACGCTACCATAGCCAAGTATATGTCGAGGATCCTCTCAAAGATACATTTCAAAGGTATAGGTGATAAACTGATCAAGGTCTATAACATGCTCCATGAATACAGAAACAGGAAAAAGGTCCTGATCTATACAATGTTATTATCAACAATATCGCAGGCAGCCTATTTTTATGTGATCTATGTGCTTTTTCAGTCAATGGGGGCTGCGGTTACAATTAAACAGGTATTTGTTATAATGCCGCTTATATGCGTGATCACGCTTTTGCCGTCTCTGGGAGGTTTGGGGCTCAGGGAAGGGGCTATTCTTGTATTGTTCGGAGCTATCGTAGGCAGGCAGAAAGCAGCCGGAGTAAGCGTCCTTTTATATTTAATTCTTTTTGCGTTGAGTTTAATAGGTGGTATAATATTTCTTACCAGTCCGCAGCTTAGAAAACTTAAGATAAAAACAGATGAGGATGTAATAGTATGAGCGGAATTGACAAGGAATTATTAGCGATCCTGGCATGTCCCTCATGTAAGGGTGACGTAAAGCTTGAGAACGGAAAGATCGTTTGCCGGAAATGCGCATTAAGGTACCCGATCAAAGACGGCATACCGGTCATGCTGGTAGATGAAGCCGAAAGAGAGTCTGCTAAAAATGGCTAAAATATTAGTTATACACGGGCCTAACCTGAACCTTCTGGGGGAGCGGGAAGTGAATATTTACGGGACGACTACGATCAGTGAAATAAACAACGATATTAAAAAGATATGCGACAAAGAAATGGTCGAAACGGTTTTTTTCCAGTCTAACCATGAAGGCGAAATAGTTGACAGAATAGGGCATGCAGGGAAAGACGGGATCAGCGCTATCGTAATTAATCCGGCGGCATATACGCATACCAGCATTGCGATCAGGGACGCGGTAAGCGCGTCAGGAGTACCTGTGATAGAAGTGCATTTGTCTAACATATATTCGCGGGAGGAATTCAGACATACTTCTTTGATCGCGCCTGTCGCCCGCGGCCAGATCTCCGGATTCGGTAAACAGAGCTATATTCTTGGCATAGAGGCGGCAATCGGGGTATTGAAAAATGAGAAAGCCAGGAGCTAGGCCTGCCCGGATATCTGCCGGACGCACGCCGCATTTTATAAAAAACAAGAAAGACCGCGATAATTTAAAAAAAGCGGCTGAAATAACAGTAAATATATTTGACAAAGTAAAAAAAGAGATCGCGCCCGGTGTTGCTGAAAAATTTATTGCCGCACGGCTTGAACAGGAAATGAAAGCGCTGGGCCTTTCCAGGTCATTTAAGACTATTGTGGGCAGCGGGCCGAATGGGGCATTGCCGCATGCCGAGTTGACAGACAGAGTTTTTTCAAAGAACGATATGATCGTGATCGATTTTGGCGTGAATTATAAGGGCATCAAGTCGGATATGACAAGAACGGTTGTTCTAGGCAAGCCGGACAGTTTGCTCTTGAAGATCTATGATGCAGTAGCCAAAGCGCAGAGAGCGGCGATCAAAAATATCCGTCCGGGATTGAAAATATCGGATTATGTAAGAAGCGTGCACGATAATATGCGCGCCCGAGGATACGGAACATATATCCGGCACACACTGGGGCATGGGGTAGGCAACAGGATACACGAAGCCCCAAAACTGTCGGAGAGGAACAAAAGGCGCCTTCAGGAAAATATGGTTGTCACTATTGAACCGGGGCTCTATATTCCCGGAAAAGGCGGGGTAAGGATAGAAGATATGGTTTTAATCTGTAAGAAAGGTTGTAAGGTATTAACAGTATGATAACTCCAAAACAATTTATTAACGGACAATGCGTGATCGTAGACGGCGAAATGTGCGTGGTTCTTTATACTCAGCATAAAAGAACCGCGCAGAGAGGCGCCGTGGTCAGGACAAAATTCAGGAACGTAAAAACAGGCGCGGTCCTTGAGACAAATCTCGATCCAGATTCTCTTTACGAAGAGGCGTATATAGATAAAAAGCCCATGTCTTTTTTATACGCGGAACAGGACACATACCACTTTATGGACCAGTCCTCTTACGAGCAATTCCAACTACCTAAAAGCATTCTCGGAGAAAATATCGACCTTCTTAAGGAAAATACCGATGTGTTGGTGGATTTCTACCAGAATAATCCTATAGGCGTAGAACTGCCTATAAAAGTAGACCTAAAAGTAACTTATACGGAACCCGGATTAAAGGGTGATACGGCGAGAGGCGGGACAAAGCCGGCTACGGTTGAGACCGGTGCCAGCGTCAAAGTCCCTTTGTTCGTCGAAACAGGGGATGTTATACGTATTGATACGCGTGACCGTGAATACGAAGGCAGAGTATAAAAAAGCGATAAAATTTTCGGGGGAGAAATGAACAAAAAAAGAATAGAAGAGATTATCGAGCTGATGGAAAAGTTTGGTCTGACCGAAATAGACGTCGAAGAAGAAGGCGTTAAGATCCACCTTAAAAAAGGGTTTGCCGGAGGCATGCAGGGAGGCATATTGCAGCAGCCGGTCATTCAGCATATACCGGCCATGATGAATATGGGCGAGAGCGCTGCGGCTGCAGAAAAAGCATCTGCAAAACCTGAAGCAGCCAATTATATAGAAGTTAAAGCGCCTATGGTCGGAACGTTTTACAGAGCACCGGCCCCGGATGCCGAACCTTATGTGGATACGGGAGATGTTATAAAAGAAGGCGATATCCTCTGCATTATAGAAGCCATGAAATTAATGAATGAAATAAAATCGGAAGTGAGCGGAAAAATAGTCAAAGTGCTTGTCGAGAACGGCCAGCCTGTTGAATTCGGCCAGGTGCTTTTCCACGTAGAGAAACCATAGTATGTTTAAAAAAATATTGATCGCAAATAGAGGCGAAGTAGCCCTCCGGATAATCAGGGCTTGCAAGGAAATGAATATAAAGACCGTCGCGATATATTCCGAGGCGGACGCGAAAAGCCTGCATGTCAGGTTCGCCGACGAATCGATATGCGTAGGCAAGGCTCAGTCTGCCAACAGCTATCTTAATATCCCGAACATCGTAAGCGCTGCTGAAATTGCGGACGTAGAAGCCATACACCCGGGTTACGGATTTCTTGCGGAAGATGACCATTTCGCCGAGATATGCGAGTCATGCCAGATAAAATTCATAGGCCCGACTCCGGAGAATATGAGGCTTATGGGCGATAAGATGGCCGCAAAAGAAACCATGCGAAAAGCCGGTATACCTGTTATCCCGGGATCTAAAACTATTGTCCACACCAAGGAAGAGGCATTGTCTGTCGCGAAGAATCTGAGATACCCGGTTATAATAAAGGCATCTGCCGGCGGCGGCGGTAAGGGCATGCGGGTCTGCCACAACGACGTCAGGCTTATAGGAGCTCTGATGACAGCTCAGAGGGAAGCGGAAGCCGCTTTCGGCGATTCGAACGTTTATATAGAGAAATATATAGAAAATCCCCGCCACGTTGAATTCCAGATACTCGCAGACCAATACGGGCATATAATTCATTTAGGCGAGAGGGATTGTACGATACAGAGAAGACACCAGAAACTTATTGAAGAGACGCCGTCTCCCGTTGTTTCTTCGAAGCTCAGGAAGAAAATGGGCGAGATCGCAGTGAAAGGCGCAAAAGTCGTTAACTATGTCAACGCGGGGACTATAGAATTTCTTGTAGACGCAAAAGAGAATTTTTATTTTATGGAAATGAATACGAGGATACAGGTCGAACATCCCGTCACGGAGATGGTAACCGGCATAGATATGATCAAACAGCAGATAATGATAGCAGCCGGAGAAAAGCTTCATATTAAACAGGAGGACGTTAAGTGCGAAGGGGCGGCTATCGAATGCAGGATAAACGCCGAGGACCCTGATAACGACTTCAGGCCGTGTCCCGGCAAGATAGAATTGCTGAATATTCCCGGAGGCAAGGGTGTCCGCGTAGACACACACGCATATCAGGGATACC
>Ga0172375_10010897_pt1 | contig 11684 bp, 7 predicted proteins | sample LakKiv1m_FD_114537 | JGI IMG/M metagenome (GOLD analysis project Ga0172375, IMG submission 114537) | Freshwater microbial communities from Kabuno Bay, South-Kivu, Congo - kab_092012_11.1m | ecosystem: Environmental > Aquatic > Freshwater > Lake | place: Democratic Republic of the Congo... | reverse complement strand
GCCGCTCCTCTGGCAACATAGGCCAGATGTCCGGCTGAGGAGCCGAAGTTTCTGATTTTCCCGGGGAAATTGCTGGTAAAATCCTGGTGGAATCTCGAGTAGACCAACACCAGGCTTTCGTTGTCCACAGTGGGGTCCGCTCGGACGGATATCGGCTTATCGTTGAGGAACGCTTCGCCCCCTGCGTAAGCTGAATAGAGCTCGCCGGTGACAGGCAAATACAGAAACCCTATGACAGGCCAAAAGAGCTCGAAGAGGGCCGCACTGACTCCCCATACCGGCATTCCTGCCTGAAAAGATGCTGCACCGTCCAGCGTGTCAAGTATCCACAGAAATCTAGGGCACTTCTCGCCCTCGATGTCTTCTTCGGAGAGTTCCCGCAGAAAACAGTGGCCCTCGAAACTGCCCTGAATCTTGGAGGAAATGAGCTGCCACGCTGCATTGTCCGCTTCAGTGATCAAGTTGTCGTCGAACTTGAGTTTACGACTCCCTTTACCGTACATCTCCAGCAGCAAGGAGCCGCTTTTCCTTAAGGTGTTCTCCACGAATTCCTTGAGGGTCCACAATTCCCGTTCTGTGAGCGACTGCATCTCTTCTCTTTCCATAGTTGACTCCGTTAGCGGCCCCGGCGCTGCCATCAAAGCCGAGGCCCAGTTGCCTTGTGACATAGCTGGGCTGCTCTAGTAGAAAAGCATCGTAATCTTCCAAGAACATCAGGTTTTTGTCAAGCAAGACCGGAGCCGGTTTTTGCGGGACGGGGGCTCTTTGGAAGCGCTCACTTACGCGGCGGCATCATTGGCGGTCTGTCGTTGCGAGGATTGAAACGACGAGGCAATATAGGAATGTGCTGCGCAGGAGATTGCTTCGCTACGCTCGCAATGATGGTCTTTCCCCCTTGAACATGACGCACTACCCCTCCCCGGGCTTTTCGCTTGACTTGCGAGCTTCAATCCAAGATCCTGCCACAAAAATCTCGGAGCAATCTTGATGGAAGATTGGAAAACGCGTTTCGCCTCCAAAATGATTTCAGCCAAGGCCGCTGCAGCCCGAGTAAGAAACGGCGACAGAATTTATCTTGGAAGCATTTGTTCAGAACCTGGAGCCATAATTGAAGCACTTGCCGCGTCCAACGTGGAAGACGTGGAAATAATCCAGTTCATCGGCGGGCGGAGAGCCGGCACGCTTACTGCCAAGGGAACCACTCGTTTCAGGCTCAAGACTTTCTTCGTCGGCGGAAGGGCCGTGAACTCGGAACGGGCGTCCGAGGCTGACTATGTTCCCCTTTTTCATTCACAGGTGCCTACCTTCTTCAGGAATCGTCGCATTCCTGTTGACGTGGCTATTGTTCAGGTAGCAGAGCCGGATCGGTTCAATCGCTTCAGCCTTGGCGTCTCTGTTGACGTGAGCCTGTCCGCTGTGGAATCAGCCCGTACCGTCATAGCCCAGGTCAATTCAAGGATGCCCAAGACTCACGGCGACACCTGTATCATGGCCGATCGGATAGATTATATTGTTGAGGCTGAGGAAGAGCTCTTCGAACTACCTGAAGAGATCCTTGGAGACAGAGAGATAGCCATCAGCCGATACTGCGGTGAACTTATCGAGGACGGGAGCATCCTGCAATTCGGTTTCGCTGGCATATCCAGGGGCCTCATGGACATTCTCAAGGACAAGAAAGACCTCGGCCTGCACACCGAGATCGTCACCGACCCGCTGGTGGATCTTATTGAATCCGGCGTGATCACCAATTCGACGAAGAGAATGTATAGAGGAAAGTCATTGGCTACCTGTTGCATGGGAACGCGACGGGTGTATGATTTCGTGGACGATAATTCGGTAGTGGAGCTTTATCCGTCGGACATTCTTCTCAATCCGTCCTTTATAGCCAGCAATGATCGAATGGTGGCGGTAAACTTGGCCCTCCAGGTAGACCTTCGGGGCCAAGTCCGCCAGGGTAACCCGACGTGGACCGCGTTCGAAGGGTCTGGAGGCGATCAAGATTTCATGCGAGGGGCCAGCCTATCCAGAGGAGGCCGATCGGTGATATGTCTCAGGTCAACCTCGATGCGCAGCAACCGCTCGACAATTGTCCCGTCGTTCGGGCCCGGAGCCGCGGTCATAATGAATCGCGGGGACGTCCATTACATAATAACTGAATATGGGATCGCCTATCTGGGCGGTAAATCGGTACGGGAGCGCGCAATGGCTCTCATCGAGATCGCCCATCCCGATCACCGTGAAGAGTTGATTCAAAAGGCTCGCGAAGCGGGTTATGTCTATCAAACTCAGTACTATGCCAAACAGTGTTCCGCTGAGTTCACCAAGCGCGTTCGCACTGATACGGAGTTCAAGGGCGGCCTGAAAGGACACGTACGGCTACTTAAGCCTTCCGACGAGTCAATGATGCGAGACCTTTTCTACAATCTTTCCGAGAGTTCGGTTTACTTCCGGTACTTCAGCCCGCGACGGAGTATGCCCCACGAAAATCTGCAGAAATATTGCAGTGTCAGCGAGGAGGAAGGGCTCTCGATAGTGGTTACCACCGGCCCCAGGGAAAACCAGCGTATTATCGGTGAAGCCCGCTACATGTTCGAGAAAGGACAGGACTTCCCTGAGACGGCGTTCATGGTGGACGAAAACTATCAAGGCATGGGGATCGGCAAGTTCATGCTTCATTATCTCATAGAGCTGGCACAGGAGCGCGGGGTGAAGGGCTTCAAGGCCGAGGTCATATTCTCGAACACGCCGATGATCAAGGTCTTCGAGAAAACCCCTTACGTGCTTCGAAAGCGGCTCTCGGACGGTGTAGTTACGGTGAGTATGAGTTTTGACGAACCCAGGGAACAACCAAAGGCAGAGAAGCCCCAAGTCCCGGCATGACACGGTGCATTGCAGAAAAGGGCAGTCTAGGATACGGGGGCAGGGCAGAATCAGGTTGGACTATGGGGCGCCTTCTGTTATTCTGCGTATTTCCAGCATTTCGCAACGACTGAGAGGCCGGCCGCAACAGACCATAGCCGGCCCGTTACTGATTGAACACGTATCGCCACGCGATGGAGGAGATATCATGTTGGTCAAGGATTGGATGAGCACCGAGGTGATAACCGCAGAGACGACGGACACCATTCAGGATGCGATTAATCGTCTCATGGACCATCACATAACAATTCTGCCGGTGCTTGAAGAGGGAAAACTTGTGGGCATAGTGACCGACCGCGATTTGAAGCACGCGTTACCTTCGGACGCCTGCTTACTGGATTTCCAAAACATCATGTATCACGTTTCGCGCCAGCAGGTGGGAACCATTATGACCAGGGACCCGATTACGGTGCCTGAGGATCTCACCGTAGAGGAAGCTGCCGAGATACTTTTGCTGCACGGTATCTCCGGCTTGCCCGTTGTGGATCAAAACGGAAACGTAAAAGGAATAGTTACCAAAGACGACATATTCAAGTCATTGATCTCTCTCACGGGACTGAGCCACAGAGGACTGCTCTTCGGCTTCGAACTGGAGGATCGTCCCGGTTCAATCAAGGAGGTCACGGACATCATCCGCAGATACGGTGAACGCCTGGTGAGCATCGTCAGCAGCTACGAGGGCGCCCCGGCAGGCTACAGGCATGTGTTCGTACGAGCGTTCAATGTGGATCGGGTCACGTTGCCCCAACTGGAGAAGGAACTGCAGGAAAAGGCCAAGCTTCTTTATATATTCGACCTTCGCGAAAACACGAGGAAGTTCTTTCCTTAAGGAGAAGGCCAAGAACAGTGTCCGATTTCCCTCAAAGAGAACGGCTGCCTCTCAAATGAGTGCTTGGACAGGCATCAGTCTCAATGGAGCGGGTGCCACTGCTGAGTCGGGGTCGAATCCAAAAGGACAGAGATTCTGTCACAACCCAATGAGCTGCTGCAACTTCAGGGCTATGGTGCTGAACATGGCCACAGCTTCCATGTCTACACGTGAAGGGCTCCACATGTATTTGGCAACGCCGTCTTGAGCAAGTCCGTAAATTCCTGCGACCACCTGCCCCACTGCAAGAACGCCGGTAGCGAATTGACCGACGCCGGCCACCAGGGCACCTGCGAACTGTGCCAGGGCTGTCAGGCCGAACATAAACTGGCCAAACCCGAAGAGGATTCCGACCCCGAATTGGGCAACCGTGATCAAGCCCACCCCGAACTGCCCCACCGCGATTATGCCTTTCGCCACTCGAAGCTTCCCTTGACTGTTCCGTCCGTACGCTACGTGAATCAGAGGAATCCCAAACAGTCTTGTTCTGCTCTTCCAATCCCTGCCGGAACCCGTCCATACGGCCTGGGAAGGATAGGGCGCCCCGCATCCCGGACAGAATCGGGATTGGGTGCTTATTTGTCTCCCGCATTCACGGCATGGGGTCAGAGACATCCCGGGCTTGCTCCTTTGTTGGCGTGCTGATATCCTGTTGATCGGAAATCCAGGTGCCGACAATCATCGGCCCGGGAAGTGTAACAGATCCCGTCCGTTTGCGAAATCGTCTTCAGAGGGTCGGCTCGGCCCCATTCCAAGAGAGGAGGCTGTAATGAATCTGGAGATAGCATTTTTCTGTTTGGCGGTGCTTTTGATCGCCATTCCCGCGGGGGGAACGGAAACCGTCAAGACCAGCACCGCCGAAGAACAGACCGGCGTGGAAGTCACCGTCTATAATAACAATCTCGGCCTGGTGAAGGACACCCGCAAGGTGGAGATTGCGCGAGGTCGGGGGGAACTCAGGTTCATGGATGTCGCCTCCGGAATAATGCCGTACACGGTGAGCGTGAAGTCGGTAAACGACCCGAAGAACTTCACTGTCCTGGAGCAGAATTACGAATACGACCTGATCAACGCGGCAAAACTGCTGGACAAATATGTGGGCAAGAAGATCAAGATCATTGACTGGAATAAATTCCAGGACAGAAAAGAAACCATCGAAGCGACCCTCCTAAGCAATAACGAAGGGCCGATATACAAAATCAACGACGAAATATATATCGGGCATCCAGGAGTCCAGGTCCTTCCGAAGCTACCGGAAAATCTTATAGCAAAGCCGACGCTGATGTGGCTTTACGAGAACGGAGCGGCCGCGGCCCATAACCTGGAGGTTTCGTACCTGACCAAGAATATAACCTGGCGGGCCGATTATGTGATGGTCGTAAACGAAGACGACACCAAAGGGGATTTATCCGGATGGGTGACCCTGGATAACAAGAGCGGGACGGCTTACAAAGACACTCGTCTGAAACTGGTCGCAGGGGAGGTGCATCGGGTTTCGGAACCGCCAGAGCGACCTATGATGCCGCCTATGGAAGCCATGAGAATGGCCAAGGTTGAGCAGTTCCAGGAGAAGCCGTTCTTCGAGTACCACATCTACGACCTTCAACGAAAAACCACCCTCAAGGACAAGCAAACCAAACAAGTCAGACTTCTGGAAGCCGACTCGGCCAAAATACAAAAGGAATTGGTGGTCCATGGTGTAAAGACGTTTTTCACCAGACTGTACCGTGAAGATGTGCCCAAACAACCGGTGGGCGTTTTCATAAAGTTCAAGAATGCCAAGGAAAACGGCCTGGGAATGCCCCTACCGGCAGGCGTGATGCGGTTGTACAAGAAAGATACCGACGGCAGCCGGCAATTTATCGGTGAAGACAAGATCGAACACACCCCCAAAGATGAAGAGGTCAAGCTCAAGATGGGGGAATCCTTCGATGTGACGGCGCAGCGGATACAGACCGATTACAAACAGCTTACCAGGACCCTCCACGAATCCGAATGGGAGATCAAGATCCGCAACCATTCGGACAAGGAAGTGACCGTGGCAATCGTGGAGCCGCTTCCCGGCAACTGGGAGATGGTCTCGGCCAATCAGCCGTACAAGAAGGTGGACGCGTTCACTATCCGCTTCGAGGTCAAGGTCCCCAAGGACGGCGAAGTGGTGGTCAAATACCGCGTGAAGATCGGCCTGTAGAGAGCATATGGTATCAGCGATCTGTGAGAGTGTGCCTGATCGAGAGGGTTCCTTGGAACACTTTTTCGCAAATACAGGCACACCAAAACCACGTACGCGTCACCGGCCACGCCACACCTTGGGTGCCACTGCCGGCTTGTCCAGCAGTGCCTCCGGAGAACACTGCTAGCAAGCTAGCAGTGGCACCCGAATACGACACCAAACTTACGAAACGGAGTCCTTAGCCGCCCTGGGCCGCGCCTTTCTCGAACAGGTACCAGTTCAGGCCCCGGCCGCTGGTGACCTTCAGGTTGACAAGGTTGAAATTCGGGAATTCGCCTTTGACGAACTTGAAAACCTCTTCAACCGTCGCGAATTCGTAAGGATAGCCGCCCAGCCAGTCTGTGGCGTCGGTCTTCCAGCTCATGCCGCGATGGGATTTGTAGTTCTTGACGTGAGTGACAGGGTTTTCGCCCCTTGCAACCACGATGGCAAGGTACGCGGACATGGCCAGAGGGACCAGGATGTAACGGGCAACAGCAGGGTGATTATTATAGAGCCTCTTGATCCTCAGCCAGAACTCATGGACAGGCGAGGTAGCGTTGTTCCTCAGCAAAATCCTGTTGTAGAGCGCAACATAGAACACGCCCCCCGGCCTGACCATGTCAGCCGCATTCTTCACGGCCTCCCACATCTTGCCGGTGTGGTGCAGCACGCCCCACGAGTAGACCACGTCGAACTTCCCCAAACCTGTAAGGAAGGTCGAGTCCAGCACAGAGCCTTGGGAAATCTCCCAGTTGTCCGGGCAGCCTGCTTTTTCGTACAACCTTCGGCAGCATTCCACGCTGAACGGGTCCACATCGAAGCTCACGATGCGCGCTGCCTGAAGCCTGTGCGCGGCCAGCGAGAAAAGGCCGCTTCCGCAGCCTATATCGAGGAAGGTCCTGCCCTGCAGATCCGGAATGCCCATGAACTCCGTTAACGATGCCTCGGCAATCCTGAGACGCTCCTCGTCAAATCCCTTGAGAAACTCCTGCCAGTTCAGGCCGAAGGCGAAAGATGGCTCCTGTTGCATGGCGTCCGGTGTTCATCCTTTCCAGGTGGGGTTTGTCCGATCAGTGTGGCCAACAATAGAGTAGTCTCGGGCGCAAAACAAGCTGGAGCGTCGAAGAACCGTTGATTCGGTTCTCGTTGACAAAACACTCATCTTTGTAGGATATTAACCTCTTACGTCTCGGATCACAACCGCGCCGGATATCATTGTCTGCCGAACAATAATGAGCGCTCTGCAGTGTCGGAGGCCGGTCCCGCGATCACCGTGCCCCCGCGGCTGCCCATGCATGGCCGTCTCACCCAGTTCAGCACCATTACCATGATTGCCGGCGCCATCTCAGTCCACAACCCTGACGGAGGTAGTCCATGAGTGACGAAGAGCGAAAAATCCTGGTTGTCGGAGGCGGGATCAGCGGCATGACCGCTGCCGTCGAGGCCGCTGAAGCCGGTGCCCAAGCGGTTATAGTGGAACGAAACGCCTATTTGGGCGGCCGCGTAGCCTCGTTGAACCAGTATTTTCCCAAACTTTGCCCGCCCCAGTGCGGCCTGGAGATAAACTTTCGGCGTATAAAACAAAACCCGAAGATAACCGTCAACACGCTCTCCCAAATCGAGAGCATATCCGGCGAACCGGGCAACTACGAGGTCAAGGTTCGCATCAATCCCCGTTATGTGAACGACAACTGCACCGCGTGCGGAAAATGCGCCGAAGTTTGCGAGACGGAGATTCCCAACACGGTCAATTATGGAATGGACAAGGTCAAGGCTGCTTATTTGCCGCACGCCATGGCGTTTCCTTTCAAATACGTGCTCGCACCCGAGATCGCCGGCACCGACGAGGCAAAGAAATGTGCCGAGGTTTGTCCGTACAGCGCCATAGACCTTGATATGAAGCCTGCAGAGGTGACCTACAAGGTCGGAGCGGTGGTCTGGGCTACGGGATGGGATCCGTACGATGCGGCAAACGTTGATTATCTCGGATTCGGGAAAATCCCCAACGTCCTTACCAGCGTCATGTTCGAACGGCTTGCCGCCGTCAACGGCCCGACCGGCGGCAAACTGCTGAGGCCTTCCGACGGCAAGGAAGTCAAGAGCGTCGCTTTTGTGCAGTGCGCAGGCTCCAGGGACGAGAACCACCTGGCCTATTGTTCCGGAATATGCTGCCTGGCATCGCTGAAACAGGCGACTTACGTGAGAGAAAAGATTAGCGACAGCAAAGCTTTCATCTATTACATAGACGTGCGCGCAATGGGCAAGTACGAGGATTTCTACACCAAGGTCAACCAGGATGAAAACATCATCCTCACAAAGAGCAAGATCGCCCGTATATCAGCAGATCCGGAAACCGGGGGCGTGCTGGTGGAAGGCGAAGACATAAGCCAGGGCTCAAGAGTGAAACAAGTGGTGGATCTGGCGGTCCTCGCGGTGGGGATGGTCCCGGGAACCGCAAAAGTGAAGCCGGACCTGGAGATGGAATACGACCCCTTTGGTTTTGTCACTTCGTCGGGCGCCTCGGGGATCGTTGCCGCAGGATGCGTTAAAGCGCCCATGGAAGTCGCCGCGTCCGTGCAGGATTCCACTGCCGCGGCCCTCAGAGCAATCCAGCGCACGATGGGGAGGTAACGTTCATGGATCAGAAAATCGGTGTCTATATATGCTCCGGATGCGGAATAGGCGAATCCATAGACGTGGATGCCCTCTCCTCCGTAGCCAAAGAGTTCAAGATAGCCAAGTGCCAAACTCATTCCGCGCTTTGCAATGCCGATGGCGCGGGACTTATCAAGAACGACATTGAGTCCTCAGCAATTAATGCCGTGGTCGTTGCAGCGTGCTCGGCCAGGGTCAAAACCGACGTCTTCTCGTACGATCCCATGACCACGATTCTTGAACGGGTCAACCTCCGTGAGCATGTAGCGTGGTGCCAGCCGGCAGGCCACGAAGACACCCAGATGATGGCAGAAGACTACATGCGCATGGGCATCACCAGGGTCCAGAAAACTACCCTGCCCAAACCATTTCTCGAAGCCGCGGAAAAGAGCATACTTGTGGTGGGAGGCGGCGCTGCCGGTCTACAATCGGCTCTGGAATCAGCCAAAGCAGGTTATAAGGTTGTGCTGGTTGAAAAGGAAGCCGAGTTGGGCGGGCACATGGCCAAGTGGTACAAGAACACCCCTACCAAGCCGCCGTACCAGGATGTGGAAGAAATAGGGATTTTCGAGACCATCGAAGCGGCCAAAGCCGATCCCAACGTAACTATACACACCGGCACCTCGGTCGAGAAGGTCGCAGGCGCGCCGGGAATGTTCGATGTCACGCTCAGCAACGGCGCGGGAACAGTCCGCATCGGCTCAATAGTCATGGCGGCAGGATGGAAGCCTTACGACGCAAACAAGCTCGAACACCTGTCTTACGGCAAATTCCCCGATATTATCACGAGCGTGCAGATGGAAGAGATGGCCAAAGCGGGCAAGATAACTTGTCCGTCGGACGGGTCTGAGCCCTCCGTGGTTGCTTTTGTGCAATGCGCGGGCTCTCGCGATCCGGACCATCTGCCCTATTGCAGCGCGGTCTGCTGCCGGGTGTCGCTCAAGCAAGCGATGTATGTGAAAGAACAGAATGAAGAGAACAAGGTCATAATATTCTACAAGGATATGAGGACCCCCGAACAACACGAAGAGTTCTACAAGAACGTCCAGAAGCAGGGCGTGGTCTTCGTGAAGACCGACACGGCCAAGGTTGCCATCGCCGAAGGCTCCGAGCGCAAGCTCAGCATAGAGACTATGGACGAGCTAATCGGAGAGCCCGTGATGATGGAGGCCGACCTTGTGGTGCTGGCCACGGGCATGCAGTCCGCTGCGTTGGAAGATCCCATCCTGAACTTGGAGTATCGCCAGGGCCCGGCATTGCCTGAACTGAAGTACGGCTTCCCGGACTCGCATTTTGTATGCTTCCCGTACGAGACGCGGCGCACCGGCATCTACACCGCAGGATGTGTCCGGCAGCCAATGACCGCGTCCAGAGCGGCCAATGACGGTGTAGGCGCGGCCCTGAAGGCCATCCAGTGCGCGGAACTCACGTCCCAGGGCAAGGCGGTCCATCCCAGGGCCGGCGACACATCCTATCCGGAACTCTTCATAACGCGATGTACCCAGTGCAAGCGGTGCACCGAAGAATGTCCATTCGGCATGTACAATGAGGACGTGAAGGGAACTCCTTTGCCTCATCCTACTCGGTGCCGCAGGTGCGCCATCTGCATGGGCTCCTGTCCGGAGAGGATCATCTCTTTCAATAATTATTCCGTGGACATGATAGGCTCCATGATCAAATCGGTGCACGTGCCCGACGAGTACGACGAAAAACCGAGGATCATCGGCCTGATCTGCGAGAACGACGCGTTTCCCGCACTTGACATGGTTGGCCTGAATAAGCTCCAGTACCCGCCCTGGGTGAGATTCATTCCGTTGAGGTGCCTCGGCTCCCTCAACCTGGTGTGGATCGCGGATGCTCTCTCCAAGGGAATAGACGGGATCATCCTGTTCGGCTGCAAATTCGGGGACGACTACCAGTGCCACTTCGTCAAGGGTAGCGAACTCGCCAACACGAGAATGGACAAGATCAAAGAGACTCTGGATCGGCTGGTGCTTGAATCCGACAGGATCCGGGTGGAACAGATCTCCATTGACGACTACTATAGGATCCCGACAATCCTCGAAGAATTCAGTGCAAGACTCGAGGAACTCGGTGCCAACCCGTACAAAGGCTTCTAGAAGAGGTTTTTTCGGGGGAAGACTTTCTGCCGGAGAGTGTTCCCCCGTCCCTCCTTGAATTTAACTCCTTGGCGGGAGGCATAGCCTCCGGCGTGTCCGGGAGCCTACTTTCAGTAACAAGATGAAAAAGGACGCAGATATGGAAACAAAGATTCCTTTTCTCGAAGTAAGCGACGCCATAGTCCTTTCCGGCGCGGAGACGCTTTATTGGTGCATGCAGTGCGGCCTGTGCACGGGCACCTGTCCTTGGCGTCTGGTGCCCGGCGAGGCTTCCGAGCAGTTCAACATAAGACTGGTTCAGCGGATGGGCCAGCTTGGGCTCGAGGGATTCGAGTCCGAGAACTGCCTGTTCGCTTGCACCACGTGCAGGGCCTGTGTGGACAGATGCCCCCGCGGGGTGGACATCATCGCCAACGTCAGAGGAATGCGCAGCATGTTGGCCGAGGTAGGGACGATCCCCCCGAGCCTCAAGCCCATTGCGGGCAGCCTCCATGCACAGGGCAATCCGTGGTCGGGCGACCGGGCGAAACGCACCGACTGGATGAAGGATTTGGAAGTTCCGGCCTTTTCGGAGGCCACGGAATATTTCCTGTTCGTGTGCTGCACGTCCTGCTTCGATATTCGCAGCCAGAAGATAGCCCGCGCTGTCGCGAAGGCATTGAAGGCCGCGGGGGTGAGCTTCGGGGTCATCGGAGCGGAAGAGAGCTGCTGCGGCGAATCCATCCGCAAGATTGGCGATCAGGAGCTGTTTCAGAAGCTGGCATCGGCCAATGTGGAGCTTTTCAACAGTAAGGGCGTCAAGAAGATAATCGTAACCTCGCCCCATTGTCTGTACACCCTCAAGAACGAGTACCCGGAACTGGGCGGCGAATGGGAAGTGGTCCACTACTCGGAAATCCTGGCCAAG
>Ga0172375_10010896_pt1 | contig 11684 bp, 12 predicted proteins | sample LakKiv1m_FD_114537 | JGI IMG/M metagenome (GOLD analysis project Ga0172375, IMG submission 114537) | Freshwater microbial communities from Kabuno Bay, South-Kivu, Congo - kab_092012_11.1m | ecosystem: Environmental > Aquatic > Freshwater > Lake | place: Democratic Republic of the Congo... | reverse complement strand
GGGCCGATGCGGACCACGCTGAAGCGCCGGCCGAGCAGCTTGCGCAGGTCGCGCCCCATGTCGAGCGCCTTGCTGTCGCTCGTGATGGTCTTGCTGTCGCGGACGTTCATTTCGCGCATGACGTTGGCCAGTTCGGGATCCACGTACGCACTGGCCACGACCAGCGGGCCGAAGAAGTCGCCCTTGCCGCTTTCGTCGACACCCATGTGGGCGGAGAAGGCCTCTGGGTGGAGGATCTCCTCGTAGCCGAACTCGGCGGCGCCGAGCACGAGCGGCTCCAGGGTGAACGTCACGAAGTCGGCGGCCTTCTTGCCTTGGATCAGGCACTTGCCGCTGGTGTAGAGCGCGATGGTGCAATCTTCCCCACTCACGGCGATTTTGGTGTATTCCACCTTGAGCGGCCTGAAATTGCCGCTCTTCAGAAGATCGATCAGCATCGCCTGCTGCGCATCGGTCAGTTTGTACGAGAACGACGTCTTTTCCATGTGCAGGAGTTCCTATTGCCGCGCGAAGCGCACGACGATGATGTCGTCATCGCTCATGCCGTTGGCCTGATCGAACACGGAGAATACGTCGTGGCCTTGGCTCTGCAACCATCGGGCAACCGCAGGACCTGTGCGTTCGTCAACGAGAAAGCGCATCAGGCGGGCTCCGCGACCAGCGGCATGAAATCGGTGGCTTCAAGGGACTTCGTGGCGAAAAGAACGCATGCCCGGATGTCTTCCGGGGTCAGTCCCCGATACTCATCCAGTATTTCCATTTCCCCGGTGCCGTGAGCGAGGAGATTAAGTATGAAGTCCACCGTCAGCCGAGTTCCTCGAATGACGGGTTTGCCGGCCATGACCTCAGGGTCCAAGACGATACGGTGAAGTAATTCAAGATCAGTCACAACGCTCACCTTTATTTGCAGTACGATAGCAGGAATACTTGTGGCGAGTCAACGACGCTTCCGTCCGGAAAGAATGAAGGACCCCAGAAATCTCCGGTTTTCTCTTTATTTCCGACCACTTCTGGTGGTACCCTTGACGCTAAATCAATGAGGAGCATCTGTGCGCCCTGAAGCCTCATATAGCCGATTGTCCGAGGTAGGCGACAATCCTGGCGTAGGACCAGCGACAGCCCTTAATCAGTGGACTTACGATTCGGACGGTAATCTTGCCAACGATTCAGCCTTCGCCTACGAGTGGGACGGAGAGCTCCGATTGATCAGCGCTACTCCGCTAACCCCCGCCAATGGCTCAAAACGCATTCACTGTTCCTACGACTACATGTCCCGGCGGTATGAGAAGGCGATCGATACGTGGGACGGAAGTCAGTGGGTGGCCACTTCGACAAACCATTTTGTGTACGATGGGTGGAATCTGGTCCGTGAGGTAGGGCGCGACAGCCTTGGCGCGCCGGTCACCAATCAGTACGTGTGGGGAACTGACCTTAGCGGCACTTTGGGCGGAGCCGGTGGGGTTGGGGGTCTGCTTTCGATGACGCGTAGTGATTCGTCCGGCACCAGCAATTACTGCTACTGCGCGGACGGCAACGGCAACATAAACGACATGGTTGATGCGAACGGAACCCTCGTCGCGCACTACGAATATTCGGCATTTGGCGAAACTCTCGTTGCCACTGGGTCGATGGCCGCAATCAATCCGTGGCGGTTCTCGACGCGGTACTATGGCACCGAAACTGGCTTGATCATGTTCCCACGGCGGCCATATTCGCCGCCACTCGGACGATTCCTTTGCGAGGATCCACTGGAGGAACTTGGCAATCGTGTTTCCTCTATGTCTATTGATTCGCTTCGTCTCGATGAACTTCGTCAGGATGTTGCACTCTATGTCTTTTGCGGGAACCAACCCGTTAGCCGTTTTGATCCCACAGGTGAAGCATGGCATTACGAGCGGGAAAAGAAACCGAGGGCAACTGTTTGGTTCGACGCTCCTGATGATACGGTTGCAGACCTTGCCAAGATCGTTCAACTCGACGCGTCTGAAGTGAATCGGTGGCTGAAAGACGCTTCCGGCAATCGGGTATCCACCCCGAAGATTTGTGAGAAATACACAGTGCCGAATGTCGCCCTCGTGGCCGTTGCCACATCACGGAGTACACTGGATCCAACGGGTTTGTTAACACGACCATACTTCATTATTCATAGTGATGCGACACTCACGGCGTTCCAAAGCAGAGATTTCGACACCGTTTTTCTAGATGCAGCGTATGGCGGGCTCTCGTCGTCTGAATTGATGAGTCATGCGAATGACGATCTCTGGGGTATGGTTTTGTTCGGCCACGGTAAGGCTGGAGACCTGGTCATGCAAGTGGGGTTCTTCCCGTGGATTATTTATGACTACATCGGGGCTGGTAACATGAATTCCGGACATAAACTCGGTGCAGGCATTGTTTATTTTTTGTCATGCGGATCAAGACAATTGGGCGGGTCTTGTATCGTCAAACGGGAAATTCAGAGGAACACGCGGTCTCGTGTCCGTACTTGCCGGTCCACGAGCTTTAACACCCGCACATTGGGGATCATGGGACGCACTCATCGGCTTGATGACTCCTTCAGAAAGGTGATCAGGTGTCGCCTACACTTTCAAGACGGGTGGCGTTGCTCAATATCTTCGGAATAACCGTCCTGGTCATCATCGGCATGGGGCTGTACTCCGTCAGCGGATTACCCATGCCACAATGGGTCTCAAAAGAAGCAGTCCAGAGAAGAAATCAACTCAATCTGATGGTCCTTGCGCGAGCAGTCCACGAGATGGAAAAGGAATCAGGTTCCGTTCCTAACTCATGGGAAGACGTCGTAACGTTCTGTCGCAAACAGAATATCCCTTTTGATCTTGATCAACTACGAAAAGAACGTCCGGGAGAATCCATGTTTCAACCACCTTCGAAGAGAACCGATTTAGGAAACATCATTCTTGAGGGGCAAGTCCAAGATACATATGGACTGGTTTGGGCACTTACAGACAAAGGCCTTGTTGTTAAGATCAACCCTGTAGGAACTGCAACTGAAACCAGAAAGTGACCGTCTACGGTTCTTGGCATCTCGCTTCTTCCCTCTCGCTCGGAATCTTGATACCTTTCCGTTCATCGCTTTTGCATCAGGAGCGTAAGCGTCTGGCGGATGACCGCCTTCCTCTCTTGACCGCCGCGTGGTAGAGCGGCGGGATGAAGACCAAACCACCGAAGAAGGACCGGCGGGGCCGGATTCTGCGCAGTGCGGAAGACCGGCGGGAATTGATTGAGCGGGCAAGCGTCGGCCCTCGCCCTTCGACGATGCTCAGGGCACGCGGACCCCGCTGGATAGTTCCACTTGTCCCCTTTCCATTCGTTCGTCATTGGCGGTAGCCTGCGCCCAAAAGGAGGGCGCAGCATGGAAAAGAGGAAGCGATATCGGAAGAGACGCTGCCGGCACTGCGGAGAATGGTACGAAAGGAGCGTTTTCTTTGAAGTGGCAACAAGGACGAAAATGTCATAGTGTATGACCGGTATCCAGAGAAGGGGGTAAGTATGAATGGTGCTACGGTGGAAGCTGTCAGGATTCATAAGACCATCGAGAACGATGGAGAGGTCCATCTGACAGGTTTGCCCTGCCACAAGGGTGAGGATGTGGAGATGATCCTGCTTATCGGTCACAGCGAGGTCGCTCAGAAACGGCAGCTGACGGCAAGGGCGTTAAAGCAGTCCGGCCTGGTGGGGCTGTGGGCCAACCGACGTGACATCACCGGCAGCAGCACGTTTGCGCGGCGTCTGCGACAGACGGCGCAGAAGAGGGCCCTGTGATTCTGGTGGATACGGATGTACTGGTGGACGTGCTTCGTGGCTATCCGCCAGCGACGGAGTGGTTGGAATCCTTGAAGAATGAGGAGATAACGCTTTCGGGTTTTGTGGCAGCGGAACTGGTCCAGGGATGTGCAGACCGGGAGGATCAGCGCCGGGTCAATCAGTTCCTGTCCGGATATCGGATCATCTGGCCTCAGCCGGAGACCTGTGATCGGGCGTTGGCGCTCTTTTCAGAGAAGCACGTGGGGCACGGCCTTGGCATATTGGATGCGTTGATCGCGCAGACCGCAGTGGATATGGACTTGCCATTGTGCACGTTCAACACCAAGCATTATTCCTGTGTTCAGGCGCTTCGCACCCTTCAGCCGTATACGCGAACGGCTCGCTCCAAGTAACAGTTTGTCCTGTTGCTCAGCCGTGGCCATCGACGGAACTGACTCAAAAGACCCGTGTTTTCCTCTTCACCCACCGGCGGTTTCCTGCTATATTTCGACCAGTGAAAACCGCGATGATTTGATGTCATGAGATTCACGCACACCCAGTTGCCACGTCGGGGTCTACCGAGGCGCTCTCGGGACCACGGTGTACGTCCGCTGCAGCACCGGCGATGGCTAAGTGCCGGCGGCAGGAATCGGCCTGTGCAGGGAAAAAGGCATATAAGGGGTTTTTGCCGTAACCAATATGAGCTCCGATTGATCAGCGCCACCCCGCTGACCCCCGCTGCGTAGGACCGGCGTCCTGTCACGCTGGATCACGTTTATGGCCGAATATCTGAACACCAGCCCGGCCGAAAGGCCCGGCAACCGAAGTAGTGTGCCGCGGCGCGATCGGGCTTTCTGAAGTGGTCCTGCGTTACAGCGCGAGGATGATGCGCTGCCACGGGATACCGAGTTCGTCGCAGACCCAGCGGAGACCGTCAATGCTGAGGTCTTCGAACAGGTCTTCGGGGTCGATCAGGCTCTCCGTCAGGCGCCAGCCCACGGCATCTTCGAACTGGGGGACGGTGATGTTGCGCGTATGGCAATGTTCGTGGATGAGCGCGGCCAGCTGCGGTGCGGTGATCGGCGGCTCTGCGATCTGGATGTTGAACAGGTCGGCAGGGCGGATGGCGAGAACCTCGCAGAAACGTTGGATGTCGGCGGGAGAGTAGGACGTGCAGAGCTCGTCGTCTTGCGTCTCGATGTCCCAGATACAGTCCGCGGGAATGTCCATCTTGGCGGCGGCGTCATCGCGTGACAGGCCGGCGCGCTCGCGGGCCTCGCGGAAACGGGCGGAGTAAGAAACGGGTGTGGCCGTCATGCGGATCCCTTGCCACGAAGCGTGGCCTTCCAGGCGGCGAGGGCGAAATCGATGATGGGCGTCGGGTCTTCCAGGCTGTGCGGGTGGTGGCCAATGCCCGGTTTCAGGATGACCGTGATCCGGCCGCCAAGCGCTCGGTATCGGGACTCCACGATGGCCGTGTTCTCGGCCACGGGCACGGACTTGTCGGCGTCGCCGCAGATGTGGAGGATGGGAATGTCGCTTCTCGCGAGAGGAAGCAGGCTGTCGATCGGGTTGCCCGAGTAGCGCAGGGCCTCCTTCTCTGTGAGCCCGTAGGCCGCCAGGCACTTGCGCCAGTCGTCGGGACTGCCGATCCCTTTTCCCTTTCCGCCGGGCCAGCTTTTGAAGTCACACACCGGCGCGTCGCCATAGATGCCGCAGAGCTTGTCGGTGTTCCGCGCCGCCCAGTTGTAGGCCGGCAGTCCGCCGCGACTGAAGCCTTCCAGCAACGTCGCTTTTGCCAGATGACGGTTGCTTCTGAGGAATGCGTAGAACGCGTCCATGCGACGCAGGGCTTCCGCGTTGCCGAAGAACTCGACGATATCCACGTGGGCCACATGAAAGCCCAGGTGTAGAAGGCGGATATCGGCGGCGGGCCAGGCGTCGAAGAAAGTCGTCCTCCAGATCCAGGGCCGTCCTTCCGCGGCCCTGGGCGGCTCCACCAGGATGGCATCCCAGCCGTTGAGCTTGAAATCGTGGCGCGGGAAACCGTTCCATTCGGTCACGCTGCCCGGAAAGGTGTTGCTGCGATCGACGTTCACAATCCAAGTGTAGAATACCTGGTATTCGCGTTCAATCCAAATGCCGGCGCTGGAACAATCCTTCTGTTTGACCCGCATGGCGGCATTCCGTAGCATGGGCATCCATGAAGCATGCAAGGGGACGATGCTGTTCGGCTGGTCCCAGGAAGCCGCCGGAGTTGGCGGCGCGGGATGTGACGACGCAGTACTGGATCGAGACCGGCGCACCCGCGTTGGAGGGGCGCTTGGCGACGCAGTACGCATTGTCCAACGGCTATCTCGGGCTGAGGGGAACGCATGAGGAGATGCCGTCGTGGGCGTCGCCTGGGTTTTACATCGCCGGCACCTACAGCCCGGCGCCACGCGAGAAGCTCTTCCCCATTCATTCGCCCGACCATATTCTGACCCATCCGGAACGGGTTAAACCGGAACACCACGCCGAGTACAAGGAACTCAGGACGCTGCCGAACTTGCCCAATCCCGTGGCCGTTCGTCTGACGATCGGGGAGGAGGTCATTGATCTCGCCAAGGTGGCTATCCTCTCCTGCGAACGGATGATGCACATGGAAGAGGCCCGCATCACCCGGCGCCTGGTGATCCGCGACACGGCCGGCCGCCGAACCGTCGTGGATTCCGAGCGCTTTGTCAGTTGGGCCGATCCGCGCCTGTTGGCATTCCGCTATCGCGTCATGTCAGACGGCTACCATGACCCGGTCGCCGTGGAACCGTTCATCTATACGGACGTTTCGAATGGACGGGGAGCCAGACTGTTTGACGTGGAGAAGACGAACGTCGAACCAAGGATCAACACTCTGACGCTCAGGTACGGCCGGCCAGCCCAACGCTTGAGTGTCGTGCAGGCGTATGAGGTTCGGAACGAGAAGGGGGCGATGGCTCTGGATGTGGTCGTGGCCGTGAACCCGACACTCGACGAAGCCGTTGCCGCGGCGAAGAGCGGGCTGAAGGAAGGATACGAAGCGCTGAGGGATGCGCATGTCGCGGCGGCGGAGGCGTCTCGCCGGCGGGTCGGGGTGGAGGTGGATGCCGACATTCTTGCCCGGCAGGGAATGAACTTCGGCCTGATGCACTTGGAGATGGCGCTGTGCCGCGACAATTCCAGCGTCAGCGTGCCGATCAAGGGACTGACCGGCGAGGGCTACCGGTTCATGGTCTTCTGGGACACGGATTTTCACCTGTTCCCGTACTATCTGCTGACGAATCCCGCGCAGGCGCGCAACCTGATTCTCTACCGCCATAGGCTGCTCGACGCGGCGCGGGCCAATGCGAAGAAGTACGGGTACCACGGGGCGCAGGTGCCCTGGGAGACCGCGATCACCGGCGAGGAGGAGACGGCGCTGTGGCTGAACCTGCCGGAGCGGGAACTGCACATGTCCGCCGATGTGGCATACGCCATCAAGCGATACGACGATTGGGCGGACGACCCGGGGTTCCTGGTGGACTACGGCGCCGAAATTGTGCTCGAGACCGCCCGCTTCTACGCCAGTCGCGTAGTGCGGGACGCGGTTCAGGACCGATACGAGCTGCGCGATATCGGGTGCCCGGACCAGTACCACACTTTTGCGGACAACAACGTGTTCATCAGCCGGATGGCGAAGTGGAACCTGGCCTATGCCGTCGAACTGGCCCGCGACAAGCGGCTCAAGAAGGTCCGGGGGAAGATTGGCCTGTCCGATCGAGAGGTGGATGAGTTCAGGAAGATGGCGAGCAAGCTCTACGTCATAGCGCCGAACGAGAAGGGGATCATCGAGGAGTTCGAGGGCTTTTTCAAGCTGTCCACGGACCTGCGCGGGATCAGCGAGACGTTTTGCTCCCACACGCAGGCGGTGAAACAGCCGGACGTGCTGGCGTTGTTCGTGCCGTTCGCCGACGAGTATTCCCGCGAAATCATGCAGAAGAACTGGCGCTACTACGAAGCGCGCACGATTCACGGTTCTTCGCTCAGCCTGCCAGGCATGGCGCTGGCGGCGGCCATGGCCGGACTTGCCGACCCGGCGGCGGACTATTTCCAGCGGTCGGCCCGAATGGACTTGGACGATGTGAACCTCAATACGAACCTGGGCGTACATCTGGCCGGGTACGGCGTCCTGTGGGAGACGCTGGTGTTCGGCTTTGGCGGACTCACGCCGCGGCGCGAGCGGCTCGATTTTGACCCGCGCCTGCCGGCGTGCTGGAAAGGGCTGTCATTTGCCGTCGCTTGGCGCGGCAAGCGGGTGACCGTGGATCTGAACCGCCAGCGGCTTCGTATCGCGGCGGCCGCCAGCAATGCGGAAACTGTGCCGGTGCGATTCCGCGGCGGCGAAACGCGAGGGATGGAAGCGGGAAGGAGCCTGGAGTTTGCCATCGACTGACTTCGATATCGTCTTCGTAGGGCACGCGTGCCGGGACGAGGTTGTCCCGTTCGACGCCAAGCCATACCGGCAGACAGGAAGCGCCGTGTTGTGCGGCGCCGCCGTGGCCGGCCGGATTGGAGCCACGGCGGCGATCATTACCCGCATGAATCCCGCCGATGACGATCTCCTACAGCCGCTGCGGGAGACCGGCATTAAGGTGTTTGTCGTTGCGGCCGACGTCACCGCCTTCGCTCGCGTCGTTCATCCGTCGCCGAGTGTGGATGACCGCCGGCTTTTCGTGGTCCGCGATCCGGGGCCGTTTTCGATGAAAGACATCCCGTCCGGGCTCAAGGCGCGGGTGCTGCACCTGGCGGGCATCTCGGACCATGAGTTCACGGTGGGCTTCATGCGAGAGCTCAAGAAGGCCGGATTCTCTCTCTCGGTTGATATGCAAAGTTTCGTGCGGGTCATCGGTCCGGACCGCGAGATCGTATTCAGCGATGTTCCGGCGAAAAAAGACATTGTGGCCATGACGGATGTCGTGAAACTGGACGTGGTCGAGGCCGATATTCTGACGGGAACTCGCGACTTGAAAGAAGCAGCCCGAATTATCACCGGGTGGGGCGCCCGCGAGGTGCTCATCACCGAGAAGCAGGGCGCCACGCTGGCCGCTGACGGGAAGGTGTTTCACGAGGCGTTCACCAACCGCAGCCAGGTGGGGCGCACGGGGCGGGGGGATACCACGATCAGTGCCTACCTTTGTCGTCGCCAGACCCATTCACCGGAGGAATCCCTCCGGTTCGCTGCCGCGCTGGTCTCTATCAAGATGGAGAAGGCGGGCCCGTTCTCCGGTACGCTGACGGACGTGGAGCGGCGGATGCGGCATCCGACGTGATCATTTCTGCTGCGCAGCGAGACGTTGATTCCGAGGGACGCATCCGCTAGTCTGCCAGCATGGACGATGTGCTTCTCAAGACTGTCGGTATATCCAAGGAGTTTTCCGGCGTGCGGGTGCTGAACCGGATCAGCGTCGAGATTCGGAAAGGGAGTATTCTGGGTATTATCGGCGAGAACGGCGCCGGTAAGTCCACGTTCATCAAGATCCTCAGCGGCACTTACGCGCCCACGGAAGGCCAGCTTCACTTCGAAGGCCGCGAGATCCGACACATGACCGCCGAAGCCGCCGAACGGCTTGGCATCAGCACTATTCCACAGGAGTTTAACCTGATCCACGACCTGAACGTGCGCGAGAACATTTTCCTGGGTCGTGAGCTTCGGAAGGGAGGCGTGTTCCTTGACAAAGCGGCCATGCGGCGGAAGACGAAGGAGCTGCTGGACGAACTGCGCACCACCGTGGACCCCGAGGAGAAGATTCAGAACCTGAGCGTTGCAGGCAAGCAGATGGTGGAGATCGCCAAGGCGGTCGTCAACCGCTCCAAGCTCCTGATCATGGACGAACCGACGACTGTGCTGACGCAGAAGGAAGTCGATGTCCTGTTTGCGCTGATGCGCCGGCTCAAGGAGAAAGGGACGGCGATTGTCTACATTTCGCACAAGCTGAAGGAAGTGAAGCAGATTTGCGATGAGATCATGGTTCTGCGGGATGGCGAGTTTATCAGCCGCGATCCGGCGGCCGCGTTGGATGAGCCTGAAATGGCCCGGCGGATGGTGGGCCGCGAGATGAGCCAGATGTTTCCGAACAAGCTGGCGCCCAAGTCCGACGTTGTTCTTGCCGTGCACGCCCTGTCGGTGCCGGGCTCGGTCCATGATGTCAGCTTCGAGCTGCGCCAGGGCGAGATCCTGGGATTCGCCGGACTGGTGGGGGCGGGCCGCACCGAACTGGCGGAGGCCATCATCGGCATTCGGCGGAAGACGGCGGGGGACATCTCGATATCGGGCCGGAGCGTGCAGATCCGCTCGCCGCGCGACGCGGTTCGGCACCGGATCGCCTACCTGTCGGAGGACCGGCAGGGCTCGGGGATTCTCACGGGCTTCAGCGTGACGAACAACGTGACGCTGGTCTCGTTGGAGAAGTATGGGCGGGTCATCACGAACCGCCGGCGGGAAACCGAGCGGGCCGATCACTATGCCAAGGTGTTCAATATCAAGACGGCATCGCTGAAGACGCGGCTGGAGTTTCTCAGCGGCGGCAACCAGCAGAAAGTGGCGCTGGGGAAAGGCCTGGATCCGGACCCGTCGATATTCATTTTCGATGAACCCACGCGCGGGATCGACGTCAACGCCAAGAGCGAGATCTATGCCTTTGTTCACAAACTCGTGCAGACCGGCATCTCGTGCATTCTCATTTCCTCGGACCTTTAAGAGGTGATCGGAATGTGTCATAGAGTCGCCGTCATGCGCGAAGGGCGAATCGCCGGGTTTGTCGAAGGCGGGCGCATCAACGAGGAAGACATCATGTTCCTGGCGACCGGAGTTGTCTCGCCAAGATCGGCCGTGGCGTAACAGGTTCCCGATATGAAATGGCTTCGCAAGATCGACTTTGAGAGGTTTGGACCCCTGATTGCGCTGGTGGTGCTGTTCACCGTGTCGTCCATCACGAGCGAGTTCTTTCTTCAGACCCAGAACCTGCTCAATATCTTCCGGCAGGTCTCGTACACGGGCATCATCGCGCTCGGGATGACGTTCGTGATCGTGGGCGGGGGCATTGACCTATCCGTCGGCTCGCTGATGGCGTTGGCCGGCGGCGTGGGGATACTGACGCTCAACTACTTTGGCGGCGGGGCCGGGGCGGTGGCGCTGGCCTTGGACGCCGCCGTGCTTGTGGGGTTGGCTGGCGGGGCGGTCAACGGACTGCTCGTGACGGTGGGGCGCGTGGCGCCTTTCATCGCCACGCTGGGCACCATGGCCGTCTACCGGTCGCTGACGCTCTACATTGCCGACGCGGGCGAGTACCGGGCGAGCAGCCAGCCGTTCGGCGATCTCGGCATGGGCGCGGCGCTGGGCGTTCCGATCCCGGTGTGGGTACTCATCGCGCTCACGGCCGTGTTCGCCGTTGTGCTGAACCAGACGCCGTTCGGCCGTTATCTGTGTGCCGTGGGCTCCAACGAGAGGGTGGCGCGCTACTCCGCTATCCGGGTGAACTGGATCCGCTTCAGCACCTATGCCATCGTCGGCGCCGCCGTGGGCGTGGCGGCGTTCTTGTCCGCGGCGCGGATGAGTTCCATGAGCTCGTCGGGCGGTGGGCTCAACTGCGAGCTCGACGCCATTGCGGCGGTGATCATCGGCGGCACGTCGCTGGCCGGCGGGCGGGGCAGCATCGTGGGGACCCTGATCGGCGTGGTTATCCTTGGCATCGTGAACAACATGCTCAGCATGTGGGGCGTCTCGCCCTACCTGCAGGGCACGGTCAAAGGCGCCGTCATCATCGGCACGGCCCTCATCCAGCGCCGGCGGCAGTAAGACGTCGAATAAACTTGTTCGCCGAGGCGTTTTTCTCAACCATCTGGCCCTTCAGCAAGAAATCAAGAAG
>Ga0172375_10010893_pt1 | contig 11684 bp, 8 predicted proteins | sample LakKiv1m_FD_114537 | JGI IMG/M metagenome (GOLD analysis project Ga0172375, IMG submission 114537) | Freshwater microbial communities from Kabuno Bay, South-Kivu, Congo - kab_092012_11.1m | ecosystem: Environmental > Aquatic > Freshwater > Lake | place: Democratic Republic of the Congo... | reverse complement strand
CTGCCAACACGCACGCTGCGATCCAGGTCGCGGCACCGGGAACCGCGCCCAACAGAGGTTCGAGCCGCCCGGAGAGCAACAGCGCAGCCGAGAGCAGGACAGCCACCGAGTTGGATGCCAGCGCGGAAAGCACGTTGTTGTCTTTGACTGCGGACAGCGCCTTGCGGTGCGGTAGTGTCAGGCGGCGACGTAACCACGCGACGAAGTAAACCTCGCCCGCATAGCCGAAAACGGCGAAGTTGTAGACTCTCTTGCGCAGGAAGACCGAAAAATGTCGCCAGAAGCCGGTTTCCAGGATGAGCTGGTAGTTGACCACTTCTGACGCGGGCAGCAACAGGTAAGTGATGAGCGAAATGGTGTAGAACCACGGGCTCGTCGGCAGTGACTCACTGACTCGTACCCAGCCGAGTTCGGCGACACGGTACCCGAGATAGGCGATGACGGCGACCGAGGTGGCGATGCGAAGCGCCGCAGTCTTGCCTGTACCCGACGAGCGCGGAACACGTCGCATCAATTCGTGAAAACCGGCGGCGCCACGGTGGCCGCCGTTTCCCGGTGTGTGTCGATTGACCACCGGCTGCGACTGCTCAGCGCGTCGCCCCGAGAGACTGTCTCTGCGCGGTCGCGGATGCTGTGGGGAGTGTCAGCCGCTTGTCGTGAAACACGAAAGCGTCCTTGGTGTCGAGCGAGAGCCGGTCGAGCAGTCGATTGGTACCGCACCGGACTATTTCACCGTACATCACGGCCACGCGATCGAGATGTAGTCGGTAGAGTCCTTTCCACAGGATGCCCTGTGTGCGTGGGTGGCGGTCGGCCATGTGGCGCATCGGACCGCGCGCCAGCCAAAGCCACTGGTCGAAAAACTGCCGGCCAAACTCGTTGTTGCGGACGACGATGAATCCGCCGTTGGGCGGACGGCGAGTCCTGCACACCAGAAAGCCTCGTAGATCCAATGGCAGCCACAGGCCGAAGCGGCGCGCCGCGTCCGGAGCGAAAAGTACGTCCTTGTCGCGGTACGGTGCGACCAGATTTTCGAGTGTGAATTCGACATCTGCGACGAATGTGTCGGCATCGACCAGCACTATCCACTCGGCATCGCTCGCCCGGTGACGCCGACGGATCATTTCGAGCCGGCTCCAGTTGATGTGCATGTCTGCCAGGATCTTGCGCTCGAAGAGCAAGAAATCGTAGCCGTGTCGCGCGCAGTAGTTCGCCCAGGAAAGGCTGGTACGATCGGAGTAGTGGGCGATTTCGGGAGTTGCCATCATGACGACTTCGAATCGCGGTCTTGCGTGTTGCATCAAACTCTCCATCCGCCGATCATTGAACGCTCGCGGCCATGACCGATTGCTCATCCGCCAGTGGCAAGTACGAGTACTGCGGGTCGTGCACCCGCGGCTGGCTGCACAGTTCCGCGTAGTACGCGAACAATTCGGCAAAATGTTCGTGCGACGTGCGGATCTGTCTGCTCGCGGCAGCGGCGGCTGCCGCCGCCATCGCCCGCCCGTCGCGAAGCGCGAACCGCTCTATCGCGGCGGCGCAGGCTTCCACGCGGAACGGCTCGTAGGTTTCCGCGTAGGCGGGCTCGGCCAGCTGCGCCGCTCCGCCCGTGGCGGGGACTATCAACGGCAGGCCCGAACTGATGGCCTCGGCGATGGCGAGACCGAACGTCTCGCCCGGACAACCGTGTAGCAGAGCGTCGCCGCTCGCCAGCAGATCGGCGAGGTCTGACCTGCCGGTGACCTGTCCGGCGACGAACACACCGCTGGCACGTGCGGCGCGGCTTTCGAGCCGGCGCCGCAACGGGCCGTCACCGATCATGTACAGTCCGACCGGAACGCGGCACCTGGCGCGGCCGACGGCATCGATCAGCATCCCGGGCAATTTTTCGGGATGGTGTCGTCCGAGCGCGACGAGCAGCAACGCTCGATCGTCACGGATTCCGCAAGACGCGAGCATGCGCTTCCTGGTTTCCAGTGATCGCCGGGCGGGTGAGAACAACTCCGGTTCGACGCCGAACCGGATGGCCCGCGGTGTCTTCACACCGAAACGCGAAAGCCGATCGGCCAGCCACCGCCCACTCACCACCGTGGTGTCGAAACGGCCGCTGAGGGCTCGCAGATAGCGCCAGAACAGCCCGAACAGCGCATCGACCTTCGGTGCACCCAGGCGTGCCGCGAGCAGCGTGTGCGGGTACGCGGCAACCGGATCCTGATGCACGAAGAAACTCTTGACCGCACATCCCGGCCAACTGGCTACAGCCCAGCCGCCCACCCAAGGAGACGACCCTTCGACTACGTCCGGAGCTTCGCGATGCAACACCCTTTGGATGGCATTGCGATCACGAAAGATGTGATAGCGCGGATCGAGCAAGATACGCGGCGCGCGCAACCAGACTATTCTTCCGCCTTCGCGTTCTTCGATGCGGTCGGCGGGTCCAGGAGCGACAATGACGGTATGGTGTCCCTCGCGGGCACTGGCCGCGAGTTTCTGCGCGACGTAGGTGCGCACCCCCCCACCGAACTCACTGTAGAACTCGCAAACATCGACGATCTTCACGATGGTCAGGTATTGCGAGCCGCCACTGCCGCGACCGACGCCGACGGGCGTTTGTACGACGGTGTTCTGTCGCGATACGCGTTGCTGAGGGCGCGTCGCGTTTCCGATGCCAGGGTTGCCGAAAACACGGGCGCGAATTCCTGAGGTCTTGGCTGACGAGGCGGGTGCGATGCCGTGACCGGGGCAGCATCGTCGATTGCCTCTCTGTATCCTTCGACCAGGCCGGCCAGCGTGGCGTCCCAGTCGTAGGAGCGGCTGGCAAAGACGGCCGCACTGCCGAGCTTGCGGCGTAGTTCCGGATCACGAACCAGCAGCGACACCGATTCCGCAAAGCTCTCGGCGTCGCGCGGTTCGGCGAGGAACCCGGTAATACCGTGCCGCACCAACGAGCGGCTTCCGGTCGCGTCTGCGCAGACGACGGGTAGGCCCGAAGCCATGGCTTCGAGTGTCACGTTTCCGAAAGTTTCAGTGTCGCTCGGATTGACGAAGATGTCCGAGGAAGCGTAGGCACGTGCCAGTTCTTCGCCGGCCAGGAAGCCGGTGAAGTGCGCCTGCGGCAGGCGTTTCTCGAACCACTCGCGGGCCGGCCCGTCGCCGACGACGAGGCAGCGATGCCGTATCCCCATCGCCGTCACGCGTTCGACGGTGCTCGCCAGCAGTTCCAAGCCTTTCTCCATCACCAGACGCCCGACGAAAGCGATCACGACTTCTTCGTCGCCGATGCCCAGCGAGCGCCGCCAGTGGTTGTCCCTTCTGCTCGATCTGAACAGTCCGGCGTCGACACCGCGACTCCAGATCCGGATGTCATCGGCGAATCCTTGCTCGCGAAGCACCTCTTCCATGGACAGCGACGGCACGTAGACCTGCGCGCATTGGCGATAGAACCACCGCATGTACTTCGTGAAATACTTCTCGAGGACCGGCAGCCCGTAGTAGCGCGGATAGGTGTCGAAACGAGTATGGAACGAGGCAACTGCGGGAACGCCCCAGCTCTTTGCCAGGCGAAGCGCCTGAAGTCCGAGCGGGTCGGGCGTGGCGAGGTGGAACACGTCAGGCCGGAAGGCCTCGAGGCGCGCTCGAAGACGGTGCGGAAGGCCGAGGCTGAGCCGGTACTCGCTCCTTCCAGGCAGCCGCAACGACGGAGCCGAAACGACGGTCCCGGCGGGCTCGAACGCAGGTGTACTCGAGGTCGGCGAGAATACCAGGACGTTGTGCCCTTCGCGTTCGAGGAAGGGAACCAAACGGTTGAGAGCGAGCGCCGGACCGTCGACGGTATAAGAGTAATTTCCCGAGAAAAGGGCGACGTTCAATCGGGCATCGTTCGCGAATTTTCGTGGCAGCAACCCGAACTCTCCTTGCGCCGAACGACGTCGGTGCGTGTCCTCTACCATCCAAGACTCCTTCAGCAGCGTTCGCCGGCACCGGCGGTCTCGCCGGCGGCCTGTCACGTTCAGCAACGATCATGCCTGCAAGAATAGAACTTCTGCCAGCGGCGGATCATACCCCCGCAACGGGGTTCACCGCGCAAAACGGCTCAGGCGGAAACGGAGCTGGAGATGTTCGAGTCGAGGCAAGTGACGTGCTGTCTGAAAGACTTGGCCGACTCGGTTGCGCCAGTGTGCAGTTTATTACCGACTCGACGGCGGGTCTGCCGACGATTCATGGGGTGGAAAGACGGCGATTACCCGTAAACTCTCGTTTACTTCGTCCTCGAAGAGATAGCCGACGGCCGTCGGATCGGCGTGCAAATAGCGGCGAACCGCTTCCGCCGACGGAAGAACGATCGGAGGCCGTACTCCCTCGTAGTAGAGGCGATCCCAGTATCCCGAGAGTTCGGCGGGCAGTCGGCCGAGGACGAGTTGCGAGAAGCGCAGGCGCGACGGGTCGTCGGCGGGCAGGTTGACCGGAACCACGCTCTTGCCGTTCGCCAGCAGCGCTCGACGGCGCAGGTAGAGGTCGCGAAGTGCCTCGACGTCGAGGTCTGTCAATTCGCTGCGCAGGTTGACGACGATGGCGATTGACGAACTCGCGACGTTCCCCGCGAGCGCTATCATCGGTGCCCCGGCGAGCAGGAACACCAGCCCGAGGGGCGCGGCACGCATCAGAACAGAGACGACACGGCTACGCCGATACCGTCGGTCCGGCCATCGACTGCGTGGCCGGAAAATTGGTAGTTGAGCTTCAGTACCCAGCGGTCGTTCTGCGAACGCCAAGCCAATCCGAGTACGAGGTTGCGGTATTCCTCGCTTTGGCGCAGGCCGACGATCTCCCCCCGCACGATGCCGAATAGACGGCTCCAGAGCGGGCTGACGAACTGAACGTATGCCCCCCAGCGCGTTTCGTAGTCGTCCACCTTGCCGTCGGAAAGGATCACCTCCGAGGTGAGGAGCCGTCCAGCCATGCTCAGGTCGAGGTCGGCCCCGACAGCGTACTCCGTTTCATCGCTCTCGAGATCCTTGAACCAAGTCGCCTCGATACCCGTGGTGGCGAAGCCGTACGGGATCTGGTGCCCGAACGCGACCCGGCCGCCGAGCGCGCGCTGCGCGGCCTTTTCGTCCGCAAAACGGCCGAGTTCGCCACCGGGCTGTCCGTACAGGTCACTGTCGATGTCCCAGTTACCGACCGTTGCCTTGTGACTGAGCGCGAGCCCGGTGACGTGCAGCGGGAACGACACCTCGGTGACCAACGGACGATCTACGGTCCAGGTGAGCGGTGCGCGCCGGATCGGGTTCCAGATGCCGAAGGGGGTGAGCAGTTTGCCGAGACGAAGCGTCGTCGAAGGAGTCGGCGACATGTCGGCGTAGAGCCTTTCGACAGCAGGTCCCTTTTCCGCGAAGTAGACCCCGTTGCCGTCCTGCCAGCCAAGAAAGTCTTCCAACTCGAGCGCCGTGAATATCGACAGCCGGTTGCAGATATTCCAGCGCGCGAGCACGCCAGTGTCGTCGAGGTTGATTTCTTCGGGCTGGCCATGCAGCGTCTCGAACGCTACATTGACGAATGCCGAGACCCACAGGCGCCCGCCCGCCAGTTCCAGGCCGCGTTGGTCCTGAGATGTCGATGGAACCGCGAGGATGTCCTCCTCGCCGACCGACGCTGCCATGCCGTGGTCTAGGCACGTCATCGTGAGCAGCGCAGCCAACAGCGACGCCAAGCGCACCGGCATCTTGCGGCGCTTGCGTGGAAGCTCCATCGGTCTGCAATTCGCGTCGATCGTCGTAGCCTCGGTTGCGGCAACAACGGGTGTGGTAGCAGCTGCCGCGTTCGCAAACGCGCGCCGCTTCGCCCTCTCCGAAGCCCAGCGCCGTGTCGAACTGACGGCTGTCGTCGAGGCATTGCGGCTTCGCGATATTATCGTAGAGAAGAGCCGGGCTATCACGAACTGGAGCCGTCTGGAAGTCATGCGTGCCCTCATTTACGGTGACGTGGACAAGCAGATCGTCGAATTTCTCGAGCGCTCTGTCGCCGGGTCGCCGGAAGATGTCGCGTCCGTGTGCATGGATCGTTCCGGATCGCCGGTGGCCGGTGTCGGCGACGCACGGATCTTCACCACGCTCGCTTCAGCCAGCGCCAGTCCGTTCGAAATCATCACCGTCGATGGGCGCAGGTTCCTGCGGTTCTCGGCGCCGGTCGCCGTGGCTGACGCGCCCGAGCAGGTCCTCGGGCGCATCGATCTTCTGGTAGATCCCAGCGTCCTGCTGAACAAGCGATCGGCCGGCCCCACCCACGACCTGACTCTGCGAAGTCCGGACGGAGGTTTCGTGGCTGGGGGAGCGTTTCAGGCAGCGGCAACCTCGGAGGAGACCGGATCCGAGGACTGGATCATCGCAAGCGCGCCGATCCGCTTGCCGGATCCCGCGGCCGGCAATGCGCTCGTCCTAGAGGCGGCCGAACCGGCCCGCGTGGCTCTCGCTCCCGCACGTGCCATGCAGCAACGCATCGTCGTTGCGGGTCTCATCGTGCTGGCGCTGGCTTCGCTCATTGGCACCACGATCGCGGTGCGCATCAGCCGTCCGATCCGCCGCTTCACTGCGGCCGTCGAGGGCATTCGCGAGCGTGGTCGCTTGGCCGGCTCTATAGACGTTCCGACGGGGCCTGGTGAACTCGGCGTTCTGGCTGAGGCATTCACACGCATGGCCCGTACGCTCGCGATCGCGGAGGAGCGCAACGTCGCCCAGTCGCGCCTGGCGCTTCTCGGCGAAGTGGCGGCGAATATCGCTCACGAAGTACGGACACCGCTGGCATCGTTGCGTTCGGCCGGACAGATGCTTGCAGTCGGGAATCGAGATAGGGCCACCACCGAGCGTCTCGCGTCGCTGATCGTTTCGGAGGCCGACCGTCTCGACAACGTGGTCACCAACCTCGTCCGCACAGCACGGCCGCCGTTGGGTATTCGCAAGCGATCGAACTTGATGGGATTGATCGCCCGTGCCGTTGCGACGCTCGACCCGCTACTGATCGAGAGCGGTCGCACGATCGACGTGCGCGGCCCGACGGCGACGATTACGGTGGACGTCGATCCGGATCAGATCCAGCAGGTTCTCCTCAATTTGCTGCGCAACGCGCTCGACGCGAGCGCAGTGACGAATGAAGTCTCGGTGGAGGTGTCGGAGCAGGGGCACGTTGCGGTCATCGAGGTACGCGACTCCGGGTCGGGTTTTGCGGCTTCCGTTCTGGAGCGTCCCTTCGCTCCTTTCCACACGACCAAGGCAACGGGAACCGGACTGGGATTGGCCATCGTGCGGCGAATCGTGGAAGAACACGGTGGGCAGGTCAGCATCGGTAATATCGACGGCGGCGGTGCCTGCGTTTCCGTCCGCTTGCCCAAGGTGACGGCAGCATGAACCTACGCGCCCGATCCTCGGCGGTCGCGCATGTTTCCGTCCGCTTGCCCAAGGTGACGGCAGCATGAACGAACGTGCGCTGGTACTCGTAGTCGATGACGACGCCTCGCTTCGCGAGACGCTGTCGCTGCTGGTCGGCGGTCTGGGCCACGAGGTGATCACGGCGGGCGACGTTCCTTCGGCATTGACCGAGGCAGCGCGATGCGACTTCGACCTGGTACTGACCGACCTGCGTATGCCCGGTGGCAGCGGCCTCGAACTCGTAGCCGAGTTACACGCCGCGTCGCCTTCGCTCCCTATTCTGGTGCTGACGGCCTACGGGTCGATACAGACGGCAGTCGAGGCCATGCAGTTAGGCGCCATCGACTACGTCACCAAGCCGTTCGACAACGCCGATCTCACGATGCGTATACGACGGGCTCTCGAACGCGAACGCATGAGGATTGAGAACGACTACCTGCGCGCCGCCACGCGCCAGGGCGTGGGCTTCGGTGCGATTCTGGGGCGCTCGCCGGTGATTCAGGAGGTCTACGATCTCGTCGAGCGTGTCGCCGCGACCGATGCGGCTGTGCTCATCACTGGTGAGACCGGGACCGGCAAGGAACTGGTCGCGCGAGAGATTCACCGCCGCAGTTCGCGCGCCTCCAAGTTGCTGGTACCGGTGCACATCGCCAGCATTCCCTCCGAACTCCTGGAGAGTGAGTTGTTCGGACACGAAAAGGGTGCCTTCACTGGCGCTACTGCGAGCTGTCCCGGGCTTTTCGAAGTTGCCGACGGCGGAACGCTGTTACTCGACGAGATCGGCGAGGCTCCCATGCACTTGCAGCCGAAGCTGCTGCGCGTTCTGCAGGACGGAGTCGTGCGCCGCGTCGGCGGTACGCGGGAAAGACGAGTGGATGTGCGGCTCGTTTCGGCCACCAATCGCGACCTGAAGGCGTTGATCGAGGAAAATGTCTTTCGCGCCGATCTCTACTACCGCCTCAACGTGATCGAGATCCGCGTCCCGCCGTTGCGCGACCGGGTGGCGGACATACTGCCTCTGACCGCCCACTTCGTCGACGAGTTTGCAGGCAGGCTCGGGCGCGGCCCGATGAGCGTGAGCAGTCAGGCCCTGCGTCTGCTCGAAGCCTACGATTGGCCGGGCAACGTGCGCGAGTTGCGCAATGCGGTCGAACGCGCCGTGGTGCTCGCGCACACGAAAGTGCTCGAGGCTTCGCTGTTCGACTTTGGCTCAGCGATTGAGCCGGGCGCGGCTAACGTCAATCCCGAGGCGGTGCCGGAAGCGGAGGATGCGGCTGTGTCGCTTTCCGACATGGTGAGCCAGTTCGAGCGCGACACCATCTTCGCCGCGCTCGCGAGGACCGGCGGGGTCAAGCGCCACGCGGCCGAACTGCTCGGCCTCAACGAGCGAACCTTCTGGTACAAGCTTCGCAAGTATGGGGGGAGTTGAGGGCGCACTGCCGCTGCGAGAGTCCGTACTGCTGTGTAGTGGCCACCGTTTCCTACAGCGGCAAGTCGCCGGTCGCGGTGCGCGTCGACTTGTCGCGTTTGTAGGCGTCGATGGTGCGCTGGGCGATGCGCCACTGGTGCACTTCGTCGGCGCCGTCGGCGAAGCGCGCCCAGCGCGCCTGCTGGGACATGCGCGCCAGCGGCGTGTCGAGCGAGTAGCCGAGCGCACCGTGGACCTGTATCGCGCGATCGACGATGCGGCCCAGCGAGTTGGCAACGAAGTGCTTGGTCATCGACACCTCGCTGCGGAAGTCTTCGCCGCGGTCGATCTTGTAGGCGGCGTGCAGCACCATCAGCTTGCACTGGTACAGTTCCATCGTCGAGTCGGCGATCAGCCACTGGATGCCCTGTTTTTCAGACAGCAACGAGCCGTGCGCGAAGCGCTTGGTGGCGCGGTCGACCATCATGTCGAGCGCCACTTCGGCCTGGCCGATCCAGCGCATGCAGTGCGCGAGCCGCGCCGGGCCGAGCCGCGCCTGACCGAGCAGGTGGCCCTGACCGCGCGCGCCGATCATGTTCTGGCGCGGGATGCGCAGGTTCTCGATGCGGATCTCGGCGTGGTTGTGGTGGCCGGCCATCGTCAGCACGTCGCGCACGACGTTCCATCCGGTCGAGGGCAGGTCGACGAGGAAGGCCGAATTGGCTGCCTGCGGTATCTCGGGGTCGTCTTCGGTGCGCGCGATCAGAATCGCGAACTTGGCGCCGCTGGCTCCCGAGATGAACCACTTGTGACCGTTGACGACCCACGAGTCTCCGTCCAACACCGCGCGGGTCTGGATCAGTGTGGGATCGGAGCCGGCGACGTCGGGTTCGGTCATCGCGAAGCACGAGCGCGCGACACCGTCGCACAGCGGCCGCAGGTACTTGTCCTTCTGCGCGTCGGTGGCCCAGTGCAGCAGCGTGTGCATGTTGCCTTCGTCGGGTGCCTGCGCATTGACGGCGTAAGGACCGAACGCCGACTTGGCTGCTTCCGCCGACACTGCCGCCATTGCCACGTGCCCGAGCCCCATGCCGCCGTACTCTTTGGGCATGTGCGGCAACCACAGTTCCCAGTCGTGCGCGGCGACCCGCATTTCGATGATCGACTTGACCAGGAAGCGGCGGTCGCCCTCGCGTTCGGCGATCAGCGCCTCTGCGGGCCGTACGACCTGTGTGACGAAGTCGCGCATCTTGAGGCGTAGCGCGTCGATTTCGGGAGGGAAGCTGAAGTCGATTGCCATGGTGTCGTCCTCTGTCTTGCCGGCTTGGATAGTGCGAGAGCCTCGTTTCGGGCGGCCGCGATCGATATGCCACACGCCCGAGACACGATGAAACGGGCCGCGCACTGCGGCAGCCGTTCTATTCCTCGTTGATACGGCGCTGGCGCTGTCATAATTTCGCGCGCGGCGGCCGGCCGGAGGGGAAGGACACGGCCTGACTCTTTGGTTGCCCAGCGACTCTCGGTTCGCGCAGGCGCTTCAATGACAAAGGCCGGCTCCCCTTTTCAGGGGAGCCGGCCTTTGCGCCTGTGAACTTGCCTACCGGCGACACTGCGCCGGGCTACGGCATTTCCGTCTACGGACCGACCTGCAACGGCGCGTGGTTCAGCACGCCGCTGTCGCGCAGTTCGACGCGGCCACGGCCGCCCACCAGTGCGCCCTGCCACTGGTCGCGCTCGCGCAGGATGAGTTTGCCGCTCGGACAGAAGACCGTACCGGCGCCGGTGACTTCGAGCCCGAAACGACACTTGGCCTGGCTGTAAAGGATCACGTTGCCGGGGACCGTGCCGTTGACCAGCACGATCTTGCTACGCAGGCGCACGTCGAGTTTACGCTTGACGCGCAGTACGAAGACACTGCCCGCGTTGCCGGCGCCGTCGAGATTCAGCGTCCCGTCGGTGCCCGAGATCAGCGTGTTGAAATCGAAGACGTTGAGTCCGCCGGGATTGGTCGCGGTCAGGGTCAGCGAAGTGCCCGCGGCGATGAACTCGTCGCCGAGGTCAGGGCCGGCGGGCAGACCTGCCAGCATCGTATCTCCCGGAGCGATGTCGCCTTGTGCGTCGGCGCAGTCGCCGACGCGCGAGTTGGTGCCGAGCGTGTCGTAGATCGCGGTGGGATCGCCGGACTGAACGGCGGTTGTTCCGCCCGCAACCACATCGGTGCCGAGGCCCGGCAACAGCGTCAGACGCGGCTTGCCGTTTACCGCACTGCCGCCGGTGACGATGTCGCCCGTGACCGCGGCGTGAGCGCCGATCTGAATGCCGACGTCGGCGGCGAGTGTTGCGACGGCGTCGCCGTTGGTGCTGGAGAACTCGCCGAGACGGACCCTGCCGCCGCAGACGTGACCGGTTACCGTCGTCTCGCCGCGCGTGCGCGACTGGACGTTGGTGTCGCCGACTATGACCCATCTGCAAGCCGCGGGGATCAGTACCTCGTTGCCCGCGCAGTCGCCGGCCGAACAGGTGTCGCCGACCGTGCACGGATCGCCGTCGTCGCACGAGGCACCGTTGTCGGGAGTGCACTCGGAGGGACCGGGCAGGGCCGGGGCGAGCGTCGTCGTCGGCGCCTGCGCGGCTTCACAGACCCAGCAGGGCTCGACCGCGCAGGCGGCGTCGCAACCGTCGCCGTCGGCGCTGTTGCCGTCGTCGCACTGCTCGCCGGACTCGATCGAGCCGTTGCCGCACACTGCGCAGATGCCGGGTGCGTCGCAGTTGGTGCCGTCGCCCTGGTAGGTGCCGACTTCGCACTGACCAGGCGTGCCGACGGAACAAAGGCCCGCTTGGCAGCAGGCTCCCGT
>Ga0172375_10010892_pt1 | contig 11685 bp, 10 predicted proteins | sample LakKiv1m_FD_114537 | JGI IMG/M metagenome (GOLD analysis project Ga0172375, IMG submission 114537) | Freshwater microbial communities from Kabuno Bay, South-Kivu, Congo - kab_092012_11.1m | ecosystem: Environmental > Aquatic > Freshwater > Lake | place: Democratic Republic of the Congo... | reverse complement strand
TCCCTGTGACTATATCGCTATACCCTTTATCTTTCATAACCGTTTTTACTTCTCCCGCTTTTCCAGGAGTCCCGGATCCATTTAATATTTTCACTTTAAGTGTGTCTTTTTTAATCATGGGAGTCGGAGAAGGAATTGGTGTTGATACTGCCGTTGGTATTGGTGTAGGTTTTGCTTTTGCGACAAACTGTGGGAGTCGCATATTGAAGCCTGCAGGTGATTGGGTAAGGAATGTGATTACGAGAAACGAACCTGCGAATGCCGCAATGAATAAAAATATTTCTTTAGAAATACGAATTTTTGGCGCACCCACTCTTCCAAAAGGATTTTGTTTTGGCGATTGCGACATAACTGCAAGAGAAGGACTGAATGTGTTTTTGAGAAGAGTGAATCCTTTATTTTCGATTGAGAAAATCAGTGCTCCAAAACACACATCAAACTGCAATATCGGGAATGGTTTATTGTCAAGGGTTACCAACATTTTCAGGTATTCTGCATAAAAATGAGGCAAAATACGCTTAAGAGGATTAGTCCAAATACCAATATCTTTTGTGAATGTATCTTGTCTTACTACCTCTGATAATGAACCGGAAAGAATCAATCTGTTTATTTTCTGATGCTTATCTTCATACACGCTTTTTATTTTTTTGAAAGGCTCTTCTACCCCTTTTCCTTTTTCAAGTTTTTCTGAAAATGCCTCTTTTTCAAGAAGACCGAAAGAATCAAAAAGATATGAGCTCACCATGTCTTCTTCATAGGACCCATACAGAATATGTTCAATCTTTCCTTTGCGGAGTGTCTTTTCGAATAGTTTGTAGTATGAAAGTGTGTCGGGAAGGAGCGAAACAAGCTGAAGATCGACCAGCTGAAGTGTCTCTTTGTATCCTTGGACCGAAGACTCTTCAATCGCAAATAGGCTCACAATACGTTTATCTTCGCTTTCAGCACTGACAAAATCAAAATAAACATTGTCTAGATGAGCTGGGAGAACTGACTTTGCTTTTTCTTTCATGAAGGAAACGACTGCTGAGGCAGCCATATCGTTTGGTACTTCAGATCGAGTAAAAAAGAATGCTTCTTGAGGAAGGATGAGTGAAACTTGCTTTTCCTTTGTTGCGCCTCCATTGAGATGGGAGACAACTTCTTTGATAGCTGATGCGACAATATCCGTATGGGCAACCTTGCCAGCCTTCAAAAGCTGTACGCTGAATTTCTTTTCGGCTTCCTGGACGCTATACTGTCCCAAAAGTGATTTGCTTACATGGAGCACCTTAATCGCGTGTTGGCCAATATAAATATAGAGCATACGTATGTAGTTCCATTATAGTGTCAACATGACCAAAAAAGCAAGTAGCATTTGGTACAATGAGTCAACATGGAAAGCGCGATAGAAAAACTAAAAGAGCGGATTGATATAGTGGAACTCATTGGTTCCTACGTCCAATTGAAGAAAGCAGGGCGAAATTTCAAAGGTTTGTGCCCCTTTCATCAAGAAAAAACCCCCTCATTTGTCGTTTCGGCAGACAGACAGCTCTGGCGATGTTTTGGCTCATGCGGTATTGGAGGCGACGCAATCGCATTTTTCATGAAAATGGAAAATGTGTCTTTCCCTGAAGCGCTTCAGGACCTTGCACAAAAATATGGAGTTGAGATTGAGACTCGCCATATCGACAATGCAGTTGCCGACTCAAAAAAAAGGCTGATTTTGGCAAATCAACGGGCAATCGAATTTTACCATTACATCCTTACTACTTCCCCTATTGGCAAACCGGCACGGGAATACCTGGAAAAAAGGGGCGTGTCAGAAAAAATAATCAAGACATTTCAGCTTGGCTATGCCCCATCCTCATGGGATTCGCTTTCGCGATTCCTTATCTCAAAGAAGTTTACATCCGTCGAGCTTGTGGCTTCAGGCCTTGGTGTCCAAAAACAATACGGGAGCTCTGTGTATGATAGATTCCGCGGACGGCTCATGTTTCCGCTCAAAGACCATCGCGACTCTCCGGTTGGTTTCTCAGGCCGGCTGCTTAACAATGATAATAAGGAAGCAAAATACGTCAACACACCAGAGACAACACTCTATCACAAAAGATCAATGCTTTTTGGCCTCAATATAACAAAAGATGCGGTAAAGAAGGAAAATAAAATTATCCTTGTTGAAGGAGAGTTCGATATGATAACTCCTTATCAATATGGAGTCAGCGCAATAGCTGCTATTAAGGGATCCGCGCTCACAACTGAACATTTACTTCTTATCAAACGATTTACTAATCGCGTTTTCCTTGCGCTTGACGCAGATAAGGCAGGCGAAGAAGCTATTCGCCGCGCGATTGAAGTCGCCGAACCGATGGGATTTGAGCTTGGTGTTATCCAGATAGAAGGCGGAAAAGATCCAGATGAAGCGATGAGGACAAATGAAATCGAATTCAAGAAAACGTTGGAAAAACCAATTCCTGTTTATGATTTTTTGATGTCTTTGTTCATAAAAAAATATCCTCCAACCGACCCATTTAACAAAAAGCAGATAGGCGATGAGATGGCTCCTTTTCTATTTGGAATTACCAATCCGATTGTGCAGTCATATTATGTGAAGCAGCTGGCAAAAGTACTCGATGTAAGCGAGGACAGCGCAGAGAAAGTCGTGCGTACCTATAGAAAAAAAAGATATGTTCCCTATCAAAAAAAAGAGGTTGAGCCAGTCAAACAGCAAAGAGAGGTCCTCTTACAGCAGTATTTACTTGAACAACTCCTTCATTCCACTACGCTCAAAGAGTTAAAAAAGGAACTGAAACCCATTCTTTTTCCGGATGACTTCTCCATTCCCGCATACGGGAAATTGTATTCGTCCCTTATTGAGACACCTCCGGATTCATTGTTTGATATCAATATTTTCATCAAATCCCTTCCACCAGAGATTGCATCTGTCGCTGATGAGCTCTACCTCAAGGCGATTGCAGATGATGAGACAACTTCCCTTTCACTCATCCAAACAGCGCACGAAATTCGGCGTTTTCACCTACGAAAACAGCTCAAAGAGGCTTTAGGAAGCGAAACAGCCACGGGAGAGGAAGATTTGAAGAGACTCCAGAGTGAATTAAAAGAGCTGGAAAAAACGGGCTCGACAGTATAAAATAGGAGCTATGATAAAGCCAAAGAATCCCAAGACATTCAAGGAACTTCTTCAACAAGGCGAAGATGACGGCTTTATTCTCCAAGATGACATCTTTCTGATTTGCAGTGAACCTGAGAAACACATCGTAGAAATTGACGACTTTTTCAATGACGCACTGACAAAGGGTATAGATATTTTTGAGACTATCTCAACACGTGAGGAAGAAGAAGTGCATAAGTCTGCCGAAGAGGTCGAAAAGGAGCTGGAACAGCTTATCACTTCAAAACATGGCGAGTCGCTTGATCCAATCAAAAAGTACCTCAAAGAAATCGGAAAGACTCCGCTTCTGAAGTTTGAGGAGGAAATTCAACTTGCGAAATCATATGAAAAAGGAAGCGATAAGGCAAAAGAAAAATTGATTCGTGCGAACCTCCGCCTCGTCGTATCTATTGCAAAAAAATATTTGGGAAGACGTCTCTCATTCCTTGATCTTATTCAGGAGGGAAATAAAGGACTCATCCGAGGAGTCGAAAAATATAATTGGAGACGTGGATTTAAATTCTCGACATACGCTACATGGTGGATACGTCAAGCGATAACACGCGCAATCGCTGATCAATCACGAACTATCCGTATTCCTGTCCATATGGTCGATCAGATAAATCGTTTTTACAAAACTCAAAGAAAACTTACCCAAAAGTTTGGAAAAGAACCAAGCGTAAAGGAAATTGCAAAGGAAATGCTTGTTTCAACAGATGAAATTGAGAACCTCATGAAGATTTCACAACAACCAAAATCCCTTTCTACTCCTGTTGGAGATGATAAAGAGGCAACCTTGGAACAGTTCGTCAGCGATCAATCCCAACCAACACTCTATGACAAAGTTTCAAAAGAACTCCTTAAGGAAGCGATGAACAAAGTACTCGAAACACTTTCACCTCGCGAAAAGAAAGTGCTTATCATGAGATTCGGGCTTGATGATGGAAAACCAAAGACATTGGAAGAAGTGGGTAAAGAATTTAAAGTTACCAGAGAACGGATTCGCCAAATCGAAGCGAAGGCGATTCGTAAATTAAAACACCCAACACGCGCTCGAAAACTCAAAGACTTCCTTGAATAAGCTAGAAATAAGTCAAGACCGCTAATGCGTTTTTTTTGGCCTTCTAATAAGCTAAAAGTTAGTTTTTGCGGCTTATAAGCCGCTGTGTTTTAACTCACACCCCTCTATCCTATGGCATGAAGGCCATGAAAGGAAATTTTGTTTACATAAAAATCGGAATGCGCATCGCTTCTCTCCGTAAGAAGATGAATATCTCTCAAGACCATCTTTCATTCATTGCCGATATGGATAGGACATACCTGACACGACTTGAAAAAGGAAGAGCGAATCCATCTATCCGGACACTTCATAAGATTGCCAGAAAATTAAAGGTAAAAGTATCAACACTCCTTAAAGATATATAGATTTTTATTCCGATAAATGATATGCTGGGTACATATGAAAACATCAGGATTTATGCATTCGTTGAATGCAGAAGAAACACAAAAAATGCTTCCCCTCCCTGTAATTACCATTGTTGCCGTTGTTGTCCTCATTGGAGGTGCTATCGGTGGATATCTCTTTGCAAATAAATCAACAAAGGTCAACCTTAACTCATCTTCGCCATCAGCGATTCAGACTGATAAGGCTGCGGGAGTTGTTGATAAATCGACATTTAAGGATAGTGTCGAGGGAATATTAAAAGAGGGCGGCATCGACGGCGAAGGAAATTTTCATATCGAACGTCCTGGTGGAGTCTCTCAAAATGCATATCTTACATCCAGCACTGTCGACCTCTCCAAATATGTTGGGAAAAAAGTTAAAGTATGGGGTCAGACATTCCAAGGTCAAAAAGCAGGCTGGTTGATGGATGTTGGTTTGGTAGAAATTAAATAAGCACTCATGATTCAATTTGAAAACGTCACAAAATCATATCCATTGGGCACCATTGCGCTTGATGATGTTTCATTCGCCATCGAACCAAATGAATTTACTTTTCTGGTAGGGACTTCTGGCGCAGGGAAAACGACTATTCTCAACCTTATCCTCGGCGATCTCTATCCCTCAAGTGGAACCGTAATAGTTAATGATATTGATATATCAAGCAAAAAAAGCAAGAAAATAGAAGAGCTCCGTCGACGTATTGGTGTTGTATTCCAGGATTTTAAAATCCTTCAGGATAAGGATGTTTTCGAGAACATCGCTCTCGGACTTCACATCCAGGAGTTGCCGATAAAAAAAATTAAGGAAGAAGTTCGAGAAGTTCTATCACTCGTCGGTCTTGAAGGGCGAGAATACTATTTCCCTGTCCAACTCTCTGCAGGCGAACTTCAAAGAGTGGCAATTGCTCGCGCAATGTGTGGAGACAGGCAAATAATCCTCGCTGATGAGCCGACTGGCAACCTTGACCCAAAAACGACGTGGGATATCATGAAGATTTTCAAGAAAGTAGAGGATCATAAAACAATCATCATTGCAACACATAACACAGATATCGTAAATAGTATGAAAAAAAGAGTATTGGTCTTAAAAAAGGGACGTCTTGCAAAAGATATGAAAAAAGGAGGGTATGAACTATGAAAAAAATGCTTACTGCTTTGCGTCGCACACCATATCAATCACTCGCTGTATTTTCGTCACTGTTCCTTTCCCTTTTTTTGTCGCTCCTTCTTATTTTCTTCATCAATTTTCTCTATGGATTGCTTGGGTATGTTGAATCTCGTCCACAGGTGACCATTTATTTCCAGAATGAAACAACTGAAACAAGCATAATGACTGTAAAAAATGACCTAGAAAAAACAGGGATGGTGGAATCCGTAAAATATATCTCAAAAAATGATGCCTTCAATATATATAAAGACCTAAATAAGGGCAATCCACTTCTTTTGGAAATGGTAAGTCCAGATGTCCTCCCCGCTTCTCTTGAAATATTCGCAAAAAAACCGGAATACCTTCGGCAAATTGCCGACAGGCTTGATAAAGTTACCGGAAAAGATGAGGTTAATTATCAAAAAAATGTCGTCGATAAACTTCTTTCGCTTACTTCAATTGTCCGCATGATGGCTCTTGGTTTTTTTGTATTCCTTATGGCGACAACAAGCATTATTCTCATGACAATAACGCATTTCAAGGTGACGCTTCGCAAAGATGAGATAGAGCTTCTTCGCCTGATGGGAGCATCATCTGGATATGTACGAAAACCATTCATGCAACAAGCACTATTTCTCGGATTCATTTCTTCGACTGTTGTCTATACATTATTTGCGACAATTCTCTATTTTCTCTTTCCTTCCGTCCAATCGTATCTGCAGGGAATTGAGCAGTTGTCTGTAGATCTTAAAGTCTATCAACTGATAGTATGGCCGATAACTCCCCTCTATGCCGGAGCTCTTTATATTGTCTTGACTTTGTTTGGCATGGGTATCGCAGCTTTTGCTACCTATTTTGCTATGCGCAAATACCTTTCAATACAAAGAGGCTAACTATGGGAGTCAAATTCAGATCGATCTTCATCGCCGCAATTTTTATTTTTTTTCTTGCAATTTTTATCCAGGGATTTGACTTACATGCCGAAGGCAGAACGTGGGATGAGCCATTTAAAACAGATACGGGAATAACGGCAATAAATAACATCACTGAGGGTAAATATAACTACTCAGATTGGTCTTATGGAATAGAACATCCTCCCATTGCAAAATATATATATGGATATCTATTCATGAAGGATATCAAGGTGTTTGATACGAGAAACAGGTTATCTGAAGAAGACACAAAATATATCCAAGACGGGAATTATTATGCTAAATTACAAGGGACGACAGCGATAGTTTTCCCATATGATTATGTGACTCCACGACTATTCTCCGTCATCTGCAACGCCCTGACCATAACAATGGTATTTTGCATAACTATTATATTGTGGGGAGAATTCTGGGTTGGCCTTGCAACGACAATTTTATTTCTCAGTGTTCCTCGATTCATTGCGATGGGAAGATTGGTTACATTTGAATCGATATCTGGAGTGCTGACGACCTTTTTGTTTTTTGTCTTTCTTGTTGCATCCAAAAAAAATGTTTTGAAGCCCTATTGGAGTGGAGTATTCGGGCTCCTGTTGGGACTACTCCTCTGGACCCGTTACAACAACATCTCCGTTTTCCTTATTTTTGCGGGATGGATAGTAATTTGGCTTGTGACCAATAAAAAAAATAGTGTAACGTCTGGATTGCAAACGCTATTTATCTCATTCCTATTTGCGGGAATACTTGGGTTCATTCTCTGGCCTTTTTTATGGATTGAATTTCCTCGCGGAGTTTTTGCGACGGTATTTGAACATAATACACGGACAATTATCCCCTCGATATATCATTTGAGATCTCTTCTTGTGACGACGCCTGTTATGCAACTTGTCATCCTCTTGGTGGGAATATTCTTTGCCATAAAAAAGAAGGATAAAACCTTGTGGTATATTCTCTGGTGGTTTTTGGGAACAGGTATTTTTTTTGCCGCCTTTTCTTCCCCGACCGGTGGTACCCGTTATATATATACAATATATCCAAGCATGTTCTTGTTGATAGGATATGGCTTGCGGTGGTCTATTCCGAAAAAGATTATCCCCGTTTTGATTATCGTACTCAGTCTGTACGGACTCTATACGCTTACATCAATCCATCCCTATTATCTTGATTATTACAATGGGCTTGTCGGAGGAGTCGAAAATGCAGCAAAAAATGGGTATGAGGTAAGTTGGTGGGGGGAAGGACAGAAAGAAGCTGAAGAGTGGCTCCGGACACATGCAGAAACTGATTCAAAAGTTGCGCTTTTCGTAACGCCAAAGTATATATTTCCCCGCATTCGTAAAGACGTGAAAATATCGCCCTATGATACGGGGGCCGATACGGCAGATTATATGGTGGTAAGCAGAGCGGACATGGGACGCTTCCTGAAACTGAACCTCAAATGGAAAAAGGTGTATGTTGTATCCGTACAAGATGTACCTCTTGTCTACGTGTGGAGGAGAATAAAGTAGCTGTATAATAAAGTATGTATCGACAGCTGAAAAAATACTCTGTGATCTTTTTTTTCCTCTTAGCAATCCTTATTGTCACTACTCTGACTTATGCACAAAGTAATGACTTGGCGAATAAAATAAAGGAATATGAACAAAAGCTTGTCGATATCCGCAATCAGAAAAATACTCTTAGTAGTCAGATACAGCAGATGGATACACAGATTGCACTGACAGAACTCCAAGTTCAACGTTCTGAGCAGAAGATTATCGAAACACAAAACGAGATAGAAAAACTCGGATCAAGAATAGATAATTTGGACACTTCTCTTAATACATTAAGCAAACTTCTCCTTAAACAAATTTCACGTGGTTATAAAACAAAATCTGTTTCTCTTATCGAACTTCTTTTTGAAGCGAAAGATATAAGTGATCTTACAAATAAAATTAAATATCAACAATTGACTCAAAACAACAATCAGAAACTTCTTGTGCAGGTCCAAGGTGCAAAATCAAGTTATGAGGAACAGAAGGTCGTTCGAGAGCAGAAGAAACAAGAACTTAATCAGTTGATTACGAATTTGAATAATCAAAAAGAATCTCTGAAAACTCAACAAGCACAAAAGGAGCGACTCCTTACAGAAACAAATAATGATGAGACGACATATCAACAACTTCTAACGCAAGCGGAAGCGCAGCTTAAAAGTTTCGGGCGATTTGTGGCTAATCAAGGTGGCTCATCTCTTCTTTCGAATCAAACGGTATGCGATGACTGGGGTTGTTATTACAATCAACGAGATTCTCAATGGGGAGGATATGCGCTTAATAACACGGGATATACTCTCGCATCCGACGGTTGTCTTGTAACGTCTATGGCGATGGTCTATACCCATTATGGTCACCGAGGAGTTACTCCGCTAACAATCAATAGTAACCCTTATAATTTTGCATCTTACTATCCTGCATTTTTGAACAGAACTATTGTTGCGGATGGGACAACGTCAACTCGTGTAGGTTCTTCAATCGATGCAGAATTAAGCGCTGGACGCCCTGTTATTGTTGGAATAAGCTATGACGGTGGGCCAATGCCAGATCATTTCCTTGTACTCATAAGTGGGTCAAATGGTGATTATAAAATGAATGACCCATACACCCCAAACGCCCACAACATCCCGTTCACAGACCATTATTCAGTTGGAAGTATTCGCGAGATAGATAAGGTCAGTATGTAACCGCAAAGCTCCTTTTTTTACGTTCCTAACAATCTAAAAAGTAAGTTTTGTAGCATATAATCCATTGTGTTCTCCTTCTTATTATTGCCTAATTAAAAAGATGTCTCGTGTATATGTCCAAAACCAAGTGCATATTTTTATATTTGTTTTTATATTAGTTCCCCTATTGTTTCCCTTATTGTTTTCTTATTGGCATGTTAAGGGTTCTGTCATTCTTAACGAAGTCGCTATCCAGCCAACACAAGCAGTTGAACTCTATAACTCAGATTCATCGATAAGTGCGGATATTTCTTCTTGGTATATCGATGATTCTGGTGGGTCATCATATTTTACTATCCCTTCAGATACCTTCATTCCTCCCCTTTCATGTCTCGTGTTCGGTGGTGATTTTAATTTCAACAAATCATCAAGCGATATAGTTCGACTGATAAATAATTCAAATCCCCCAACAACAACCTCCGCAGTTCTTATCGATTCGTATCAATATTCAAAGGCTCCCGATGTGGGATATTCGTTTAGTAGGAACTCCAACAACGAATGGGAAACGTCCATATCATCATTAGGCTTGATGAATGACACACATATTTCATGTGTTCCAACGCCTACTCCGACCACAGAGCCAATACCAACAGAAATAAATACTCCAACACTTTCTCAAGAAACAACATTAGCTCCAACTTCCTCGCCGACTCCAATTCCCTCAATCGATTATGCCGCTATTTTTATATCAGAGGTATTCCCCTATCCTAACGTTGGCGGCAACGAATGGGTTGAGCTTTATAACGCAAATGATTTTCCCGTTAATCTCACAGAATGGTATATCGACGATATGGAAAATAGCGGTGGAACGCCGAGACGTTTTACCCTAACCATCAATCAGCATGAGTATAAAATTTTCGAGATATCATCTGCGCTTTTTAATAATGCAGGCGACACTGTTCGACTTCTTAACTCTGAGAAACAAGAAAAAGATAGTATGGAATATGGAAAAGTAACCCGAGGAAATAGCATTGGACGAATATCTTTCGATGAGGATGCCTATTGTGAACAAACTCCCTCACCAAATAATCAAAATACCGTTTGTCTAGAGGAGAGAGGGGATTCTTCCCCGACACGCTCTCCAATATCAACTGTACAGCCAACGAAAAAGATAGCATACTCACCTACAATATCCAAAACAGATGGAGCAAAATCAGTTGTATATAAACAATCATCTTCGACAAATAACATTGTGGGTGACGTACTTGGGGAAACAACAACAGAACACAAGAGAGATTCATCCCCCATACCCTATCTTTCTAGTGTTTCGTTTTCATACAGCGCTTTGACTATTGTTTCACTCTTCATTAAAATGAAGAATGCGTAGAATTTTACACTATATATATTATTGGCTTCCTCCGTTGTTGTGGATGGGTATCATTTACTATATGTCTTCCCAAAAAAGTATTGGCATGACACATGATAAAGCGGGTGATTTTGTCGTATTCAAGTCCCTTCATATGGTCGAGTATGCGCTCCTTTTCTTTTTATTGTATCGGGCATTTTCATCGGTAAAAATACGCGCACAATTTTTTTATCCTTTTTTTATCGCGGTGATTTACTCCGCAACCGACGAATTTCATCAACTATTTATTTCTACACGACAAGGCGCATTCCGAGATATCTTTTTTGACATAGCAGGTATGCTTGTCATGTATGGTATCATTAGAAATATACGACTTGTGCGTAAATTACTATGAATATTTTCGTTAAAAAACTTCGTCACTTCTTCATTCCTCATGAGGAAAATGATTATCGGGCTCAATCCCTCCATACCAGTATGCTTACCACATATCTTGTTGTGGCAATACTGTTGGTTTTTGTCAGCAAAAAAGTTCCTGCATTCTCGAATGTTCTTGGTATCGCTACTGACATAACAGCGTCAAAATTATTCTCCCTTACCAATGAGGAACGCCAAGGCGGGTCTTCCTGCACTCACTGAAAATACCGAACTGTCACAGGCTGCTGAAAAAAAAGCAGCACATATGTTTCAAAAGGATTATTGGTCCCATTTCGCCCCAGATGGGACAAGCCCATGGGACTTCATCAAGCAGTCTGGATATCAATATGAGTTCGCGGGTGAGAATTTGGCAAAGAATTTCTTGTTTTCAAAAAATGTGGTGGATGCATGGATGAACTCTCCAACACACCGTGAGAATATCGTTCGAAAAGAGTACACAGAAGTTGGATATGCTGTCGTCAATGGTATGCTTAATGGCGAGGAGACAACTCTTGTCGTCCAGATGTTTGGGACACC
>Ga0172375_10010891_pt1 | contig 11685 bp, 10 predicted proteins | sample LakKiv1m_FD_114537 | JGI IMG/M metagenome (GOLD analysis project Ga0172375, IMG submission 114537) | Freshwater microbial communities from Kabuno Bay, South-Kivu, Congo - kab_092012_11.1m | ecosystem: Environmental > Aquatic > Freshwater > Lake | place: Democratic Republic of the Congo... | reverse complement strand
GATGGCGGAGCATATCTGCTTGGCTTCATGCTTGCATGGGTATCAGTCATGCTTCCCATGCGAAACCCCTCTGTGTCAGTATGGGCTCCTTTTCTTGTTTGCAGCTACCCTATTATAGAGACAATATTCAGTATGGGGCGGCGGTACATCAATCAAGAAAATCCGGGACATCCTGATATAGCTCACATGCATAGTCTTATCAAACTTAGAATAGTAAACCGTTACTTTCCGAATCTTTCTCAATCCATTCGCAATGGCATGGTTTCGCCATTCTGCTGGGCTTATGCCTTAATTCCTTCCAGCCTGTCAGTTTTATTTTATAAACAACAAGCTCTGCTCATTGTGAGCTGTGTTGTGAGCTTTATAATCTATACAGTCATCTATAGATTTCTCATAAATCGTGAACAAAAAATAGATCACCCTGCACAACAAACAGATAAGGATTACATTTGCCATGTAATTACGAAGACAAACCTGGATCCTTGAATAAGAATAGCATAGAATAGAATATTGAATGCTAATCGTAGGTGTCAAGTATATGATGGCATCATTAATCAATCTGTAATTAATAAATAGTGTATCAGACCACTCAACCTCTTCGAACTCTTTTAAGACGTATTTGGATACATATAGGCCCAAAACGTCGCGGTCAGTTTGCGATTCTATTAATACTGATGATCTTATCTGCATTCGCTGAAATTATTAGTATTGGTACTATACTGCCATTTCTGGCAGTGTTGACAGCTCCTGATCGTATATTTAATTTACCAGCGTCACAACCAGTGATCAAAGCATTGGGGATTACCTCCGTAAATCAACTGCTCTTGCCTCTTACCATCGGATTCGGTATGGCGGCCCTTCTGGCAGGAGGTATGCGTTTGCTTTTACTCTGGTTTAGTACTCGCCTCTCCTATGCGACAGGAGCTGACCTCAGTATCAGCATATATCGCCGGACCCTTTATCAGCCTTATTCGGTTCATGTTTCACGCAACAGTAGTGAAATTATTACAGGTATTTCAAGCAAAACCGGCAGTGTGATATCCTCATTGTCGAGCATACTGAATTTTATAAGTTCCTGTTTGATTCTTGCGGCAATTCTGATTACTCTTTTTGCATTTGATCCTGTAATTGCCCTTGCTGCCTTCAGTGGTTTCAGTTTGATCTATGCAATAATCATAAGGGCATCAAGTAAAACTCTTACCTTCAACAGTCAGCGTATAGCTCATGAATCGACACATGTTGTCAAATCACTGCAGGAAGGTCTGGGTGGTATTCGTGATGTACTGATAGATGGTACTCAGGCGACTTATTGTGAGATATATCGCAACGCGGACTTTCGCCTGCGTCACGCTCAGGGAAACAACGCTTTTATAGCAATGAGTCCACGCTATGCATTGGAAACCTTGGGTATGATGCTTATCGCAGGTTTGGCTTATGCAATGGCTACAGGACCGGATGGCATCGCCAAAGCTATACCGGTTCTTGGTGCTTTCGCACTCGGTGCGCAACGATTATTGCCCGTCCTTCAACAGGCATACATTTCATGGGCAAATATCCAGGGTGTTCAAGCCTCTTTTGAGGATGCCCTAAAACTGCTTGAACAGCCTTTACCGGTTGATGTTGATGAACCGCTTCGTGATCCGATACCGTTTTGTAAACAGATCACTCTCGAAGAGCTTTCATTTCGCTATAATGCACAAGCACCCTGGGTACTTGACAATCTTAATTTAAACATTGAAAAAGGTTGTCGAATCGGGTTTATCGGTGTGACAGGGAGCGGAAAGAGCACTCTTCTTGATATCGTAATGGGTTTGCTGGAAGCGAATAAAGGATGGCTAAAGGTTGATGATCAGCGAATTACAGCAAGCAATAACCGTGCTTGGCAGGCACATATAGCTCATGTTCCACAATCAATCTATCTTGCCGATAGTACTATTGAAGAGAATATTGCCTTTGGCATCCCTAAAGGTAATATCGATCATGAGCGAGTCAAGCGCGCAGCAGTTCAAGCTCAGATTGCAGATATTATCGAAACCTGGCCTGAAAAGTATAAAACCTATGTCGGGGAACGTGGAATTCGACTTTCAGGCGGGCAGCGTCAGCGTATAGGCATCGCACGAGCGCTCTATAAACAAGCCGATGTTATTATCTTTGATGAAGCTACGAGTGCATTGGATAATAAAACAGAAGATTCGGTTATGAAAGCAATTGAGTCTCTCGGGGAAAATCTTACGATTTTTATAATTGCTCATCGTCTCTCTACTTTAAAAAACTGCACACAAATCGTTGAAATGGCAGATGGTAAAATTAAACGTATAGGTAATTACCAGGATATTATAATACAGTCTGATAAAAAATTATAAATAAAATTTAAAACTAATTATTATCAATGCTTACGAATTCATCAATACTTATTACTGGCGGGACAGGGTCGTTTGGTAATACATTTGTTCCTATGACTCTTGCCAAATATAACCCTAAACGCCTTGTTATTTATTCACGCGATGAGATGAAGCAGTGGGATATGGCTCAGAAGTATAAAGATGATCCTCGAATAAATTTTATTATTGGTGATGTTCGGGATAAAGACAGACTTGGTCGATCACTTGATGGTATTGATTATGTTGTTCACGCTGCTGCAACAAAAATTGTCCCTACAGCAGAATATAATCCTTTTGAATGTGTTAAGACGAATATAATGGGAGCCATGAATCTTATTGATGCATGTATTGATCATGGAATCAAGCGAGTAGTGGCTCTTTCAACTGACAAAGCAAGCAATCCAATTAATTTATATGGCGCAACCAAATTAGCGTCAGACAAATTGTTTGTTGCCGGGAATGCATATTCCGGAACTCACAATACTCGATTTGCTGTGGTAAGATATGGTAATGTTATGGGCTCAAGAGGTTCTGTTATACCGTTTTTTATGTCACAAGCCGGTCAAGGTAGTCTTCCTATTACAGATATTCGAATGACTCGTTTTATGATAACCCTTGAGCAAGGGGTTGAGCTTGTCTGGCATGCTTTAGATGATATGGAAGGCGGTGAAATATATGTCAAGAAGATTCCTTCTATGAAAGTAATTGATATTGCGAATGCAGTGTCGCCTTCAGCAAAACATAAAATAATCGGGATAAGGCCCGGAGAGAAGATTCATGAACAAATGATAGGTGTAGAAGATGCATTATACACTTATGAATATGATAATTATTATAAAATATTACCTGCTATTCATAACTGGTCTGTTGACCCGTCAAGAATAAATGATGGTGTCAAAGTGAATGAAGGTTTCACGTATACATCAGAAAATAATAATCAATGGATGCCTATATCAGAATTAGAAAAATGGATTGAGTTGAATAGTAAGAAAATCGGGGCTATTTGATCGGTAATGAGTATGAATATACTTATAACCGGCGGTTCAGGCTTGCTTGCTGTTAACTGGGCATTAACCATGAGGGATCGATATTTTGTGACATTAGGTATGCACCGTCGCAATATATCTTTAGAAGGTGTCCAAACTCAATTTATTGATCTTGAGTCTGTCAATGAGATTGTTAAAAGATTAGACGTTCTTAAGCCTAAAGTGGTTATTCATACCGTAGGTCTGACTGATATTGAGGAGTGTGAGGCTAATCCAGATTATGCAAGGCATGTTAATGTTGATCTTGCTCAGAATGTTGCAATCGCATGTAAAACCATTGGAATACCGCTTATACATATTTCAACTGACCATTTGTTTTATGGTAATATGCAATTGGTTGATGAAACATGCCCTGTTAGTCCGAGAAATATATATGCCAGAACTAAAGCCGATGCTGAATATGTAGTGCAAAATGCAAATCCATTGTCTATAGTAGTTCGTACTAATTTCTACGGATGGGGACCTTACTACAGGCGTTCATTTAGTGACAGGATTATTGATGCATTGCGATCTAATAAAAAAATAATATTATTTGAAGATGTATATTATACTCCTTTATTAATAGAGTTTTTAGTTGATACTGCTCACGAATTGTTGGATAAAAAGATATATGGTGTTTTCAATATTGTGGGTGATGAACGTGTTTCGAAATATCAGTTTGGAATGAAAATAGCTAAAATATTCAACCTTGATTCAACTCTTATTCAATCGGGATTATCTTCAGATATGTCATCGCGTGTTCAGAGGCCAAGCGATATTAGCCTATCAAATAAATATATAACGACAATACTTGATAGACAACTTGGCGGTCTTGATGAGCAGCTTACTAAGCTTTTTCAACAAGAAAAAAGTGGTTTTATAAGGGAGATATTAAAATGATACCCTACGGACGACAAGATATTAGTGAAGATGATATTCAGGCAGTCGCCGATGTGCTGCGTTCTGATTATTTAACACAGGGTCCCGTTGTACCGGCATTTGAAAAATCAGTTAAGGATTATTGCGGTGCAAAATTCGCAATAGCCGTGAATAGTGCAACGAGTGCTTTACATATCTCATGTCTTGCACTTGGTGTTGGTCCTGGAGATATTGTATGGACTACTCCTATTTCTTTTGTTGCAAGTGCAAATTGTGCGCTTTACTGCGGTGCAAGAATCGACTTTGTCGATATAGATCCTCTGACGTATAATATGAGCATGGATTGCTTGTCAGGTAAGCTTGAAGTTGCTGAAAAAGAGGGTAAATTACCAAAAGTTATCATACCTGTTCATCTTGCTGGCCAACCTTGTAATATGGCAGCTATTCATTCAATGAGTGAACGTTATGGGTTTAAAATTATTGAAGATGCTTCTCATGCTATCGGTGGAAGATATCTTGACGCTCCAATAGGGAACTGCAGGTATAGTGATATTACGGTATTTAGTTTTCATCCGGTTAAGATTATTACAACGGGTGAGGGCGGAATGGCATTGACAAATGATCCTGAAATTGCAAATAAACTTGTAAGACTTCGTAGCCATGGCATAACTCGTGTACAGGAAGAGATGACTCATATAACTGATGGGCCATGGTACTATCAGCAGCTTGAGTTGGGTTTCAATTACCGAATGACCGATATCCAGGCGGCGTTAGGTCTAAGTCAGATGAAACGTTTGGATGAATTTGTAAAGAAAAGAAGAAAGATTGCTGATCGATACAATAAGTATTTCGCTGATCTCTGGGTTACAACTCCTTTCGAAGAACCTGATTCATATTCAGCGACACATTTATATATAGTTCGCCTAAAGCTTAATGAAATTAAGTTTTCCCAGAAAGATATATTTGAATGGCTGAGAAGTTGTGGTATTCAAGTTAATCTTCATTATATACCGATTTATAGACACCCATATTATGAAAAGATGGGATATATAAAAAAAGATTATCCTCAGGCCGAAGCATATTATGCACAAGCTATGAGCCTGCCTGTATATCCAGCTCTCTCTGACTTGCAGCAGGAAGAGGTTGTTCAGCGAATGAATACACCAATCGGGTTCCAGACATTATTTTAGTTGTCACCTATATGGTTGAAATATGCTTTTGTTTCGATACGCTGTATTGGTATTAAATCAGATATCAATACAATAAAACGATATATAAGATGTTAAAACGTGTCAGCTATTAGTCTTATAAAACATGTCCAATATACTTTCTCGCATTGCTATCGGATCCGCTCAATTTGGTATGAGATATGGTATCGCTAACGATGGAGGTCAAATATCGCGAGAGGTAGGACAGGGAATATTAACGCTTGCTGCTTATAATGGTATCAATACAATAGATACTGCTATAGCTTATGGTGACAGTGAGAAGCGGCTCGGCGAGATTGGGGTTTCAGATTGGCGAATTGTTTCAAAACTGCCTCACCTACCTGATGATTGTACTGATATAGTGCAATGGGTAACTGCATCGGTTAACGGGTCAATGCGAAGGTTGAACGTCAGCACTCTTGATGGACTTCTGCTTCATCGTCCACAGCAGTTAGTTGAAAAACATGGGGAAAGCCTTTTCAACATTCTGCAATCTCTCAAGCATGACGGAGTGGTTGGAAAGATAGGAATTTCGATCTATGATCCTTCCGAGCTTGATATGCTTTGTTCCCGATTTCAATTTGATCTTGTTCAGGCACCATTCAATATTTTAGATCGACGCCTGATTGAAACAGGCTGGTTGGCCCGTTTAGGTGAGCTTGGTACAGAACTGCATGTGCGTTCCGTATTTCTTCAGGGTTTGCTTTTGATGTCATCAGCTCATCGACCCGAGAAATTCAAATCATGGGGGCTGCTCTGGTCTGATTGGGATAGATGGCTACATCTTAATGGCATTACACCATTGCAGGCCTGTCTTCGTTATGTACTGTCATTTCCACAAATCTCCAAAGTGATAGTGGGTGTTGATAGCCCACAGCAATTGCGTGAAATTCTTTCGGCTTCTTCAGGCGATTTCCCCGAATTATCAGATACCCTTAAAACAAGTGATCTTCGTTTGATCAATCCTGCAAACTGGGATGTGTTAACATGACACGCCTTGCTCTCCGGAAATTAAAAATGTTAATAACAACACCCTCATAACAATGACCATTGAAATTATAGCCGAACTGGCACAGGGTTTCGAAGGGAGGTCAGAGCAAGCTCGTTTACTTATGAAAGCAGCAGCTTCAGCTGGTTCGGATGCTGTAAAATATCAGCTTGTGTATGCCGATGAACTGGCCACTCCAGACTATAAATACTATGAGCTGTTCCGATCACTTGAAATGGCAGACGAAGTATGGGAAGGATTGTCGAACTATGCGGCTGAACTGGGAATTCAGTTACACGTTGATATTTTTGGGTTATGCAGTCTTGAACTGGCTGCGCGTATTCGGGTTGCAGCGGTAAAGATACACGGTACCGATATTGCAAACATTGCGCTCTTAACTGCGGTTGCCAAAAGTTCTGTAAAAAAAATTATACTTGGTGCCGGAGGAGCTTATTCTTCTGAATTGCAGCAAGCCCTTGATATACTTAAAGAGAAGGAAGTGATCGTTTTGCTTGGCTTTCAGGGATACCCTACCCCTAATGAGAGTAACCAGATAGCTCGTGTCAGCATGCTTGCAGCTCGATTTGCACGAAATTCTCCCAATGTTTCAATCGGATTTTCTGATCATGCATCGCCTGACAATCCTTTACGTTATGCTTTGGCCGCAACAGCTGTTGGTGCGGGCGCAAAAGTGATTGAAAAGCATATGACTCTTGGCAAGGTCATGGAATTGGAGGACCATGAATCGGCATTAAATCCTGATGAATTTGCGGAGTTTACCCGGACTATTCGAGATTGTTTCGACGCCCTTGGTAGAGAAGAGGATATTGAGGATTTCGGGATGGCTGAAGCGGAGCAGGCTTATCGCAAAATGATCAGGCGCCACGTAGTAGCGAGCAGAGACCTTAATCAGGGTGCAACAATCATTCCTGCTGATCTGGTGTTAAAGCGAACATCATCTGAACAGGTTGTAACAGATTTGACATCAGTATATCAGAAAACTCTTAACCGCGATATTTGCATTAACTCTCCTATTTTGCCTGCAGATATCTTTTAGATTATTTGAGGATGAAAAGACGACTTGTTGCTGCTATTGCCTGCCGGAATCAAGGCTCCCGCCTTTACGGCAAACCGCTCCAGAACCTTGATGTTGAGCAGGGCATTCGCATACTTGATAATATCATCGCATGTTTGCGCACAATTGATTCTGTAGATGAGATTGTGCTGGGTATCTCTGCCGGAGTTGAAAATGAAGTTTATAAGACCATAGCAGAAGAGAAGGGAATCAGATTTGTCGTTGGCGATGAGATTGATGTACTCTCCCGCCTTGTCAAATGCGGCCAGATCTCAGGGGCAACGGACATCTTTCGTGTGACAAGTGAATCACCCTTTCTCTATTTTGACCCTGTTGATGATTTTTGGCGGCAACATCAGGAGGAAAATGCTGATGCCACTTTTCTGGATGATGTCATTGACGGATGCGGGTTTGAAATCATCTCACTTAAGGCGCTCGAAGAGTCGCATGAAAAAGGGGATAAAAAACATCGTTCTGAGCTTTGTACGCTCTACATTCGGGAGCACAATCAAAATTTCATAATACTCAGACCCCATCCCCCTGCAGAAATGGTACGGAAAGATCTTCGACTGACAGTTGATAATCCGGAAGATCTTGCTGTATGCCGGGTTGTATTCAACACGCTTAAAAGTTTTGCTCCAAGAATCCCTGTTCCGGAAATTGTGAAGTTTTTGGATGCGAATCCCGAGTTGATAAAATTAATTGCACCGTTCACTGAAACGGGTTATGCCACTATGTATAACTGGAGTTGAACGGCAGAAGGGTTCAAATAACATATTTATGGCTATTATGATCGATAAAATAAGTAATTACGAAAAATCGAAAGAGTTTTCATCCTTAGTACATAATTTGATTCCAGGCGGAGCTCATACCTACTCTAAAGGTGACGATCAGTTTCCTTTAAATGCTCCAGCTGCTATTACCCACGGCAAAGGAGCCCGTTTGTGGGACCTTGACGGCAATGAATTTATTGATTGCAGTATGGGACTGACATCAGTTTGTATTGGTCATGGATATGAGCCGGTAGCTAAGGCCGTATGTGAGGCGGCCTTTCAGGGTACCAACTTCCAGCGTCCTGCAGCCATTGAGCTTGAGGCGGCAAAAATATTTCTTGACACAGTACAGTCCGGTGACATGGTGAAATTTGCCAAAAACGGTTCTACGGTAACAACCGCAGCAGTCAAGCTTGCTCGCGCTTATACAGGACGAAATCGGGTTGCACTTGCCCGGGAACATAATTTTTTCAGCTACGACGACTGGTTCATTGTTACGACGCCTTGTGATCGGGGTATACCTGCAAAAGTCCGTGAAATGACGGCTACGTTCAGTTATAACAATTATGAATCTGTTGAAGCTCTGCTTGCCGGTAAAGATCATGACATTGCCTGCCTTATCATGGAGCCGGTTAAATTCGATCCACCAAAAAATGATTTTCTGCACAAGGTGGCGGCTCTTTGCAAGGAGCGAGGTGTGCTTTTGATTCTTGATGAAATGATTTCCGGTTTCAAATGGGATTTGAAAGGGGCTCAGCACTTTTATGGTGTCAAGCCCGATATGGCGACCTGGGGCAAAGGCATCGCCAATGGATTTTCTGCCTGTGCATTGACCGGTCGAGCGGATATTATGGAAATTGGAGGTATAAGGCGTGAAGGCGATGACAAACTGTTCCTGATTTCAACCACTCATGGAGCGGAGACAACAGGTTTGGCGGCAATGATTGCCACCATTAAAGAGTTCAAGCATCACAACATGATCGAGAGCAATTGGCAGAGAGGCGAAGCGCTCAAGCAGCGGCTTGAGCAGATCGTGCTCAAGCATGGTCTTGGCAGTTTTCTTGAACTTCCAGGTTACCCTTGTCTTTTCGTTCTGGTTTGCCGAAACGCGGAAGGTGTACCGGATGATACCTATCGTACCTTGATGATGCAGGAAATGATTGCCCGCGGCGTATTGTTTCAGGGCATGTTCTACCCGACATGGTCTCATCAGCAGACGGAGATGGATCATATTGCAATGGCATTCGATGAATCATGTGCCATCTATCGTAAAGCTGTTGATTCAGGGTCCACCGAGAGTCTGCTGATCGGGCGCCCGGCAAAACCGGTTTTCCGCAAGATAATCTGATCTGGTATAATCTAATCAGGGATATAAAGATTGAAAGTTGCACTGATTTCTCTTGATCAGAAGTGGGAAGACAAGCCCTATAACCTGAACCGTTGTGTTGAGCTGACCGCTCGGGCAGTTACTTATGGCGCTGAGCTGGTGATTTTTCCGGAAATGACCCTTACCGGTTTTTCAATGAATATCTGGCAAATTGCTGAGATTTCCGCAACATCATCATCTCTCCATGCATTCGGGGAAATAGCAAAAAAGTATGGGATTTGGCTATTTGCCGGAGTTGTTTTGCAGGAACAGGAGAAGGCTGCCAACACGCAAATCGTTTTTTCTCCCGAAGGTATTGAGCAAGCTCGATATGTTAAAATTCATCCATTTTCTTTTGCAGGTGAAGACCGTGTTTTCCTTCCGGGGCGTATGCTTGCCAAGGTGAAACTGCCGGAATTCAGGTTAGGATTATCTATCTGTTATGATTTACGTTTTCCGGAGCTTTACAGTGCTTTAGCCAAAGATTGTGATGTGCTCGTCAATATTGCTAACTGGCCTAAACGTCGGGTTGATCACTGGATGGCTCTACTTCGGGCAAGAGCTATTGAAAATCAGGTCTACGTCATCGGGGTTAATCGAACCGGTATAGATGGCAATGGGCTTGAGTACGAACGTAGTTCGGTTATAATTGATGCAAACGGGGAGTATCTGGAACCGTTGATTACAGAAGGTGAAATTGATATTTTTCAGGTAAATCGTCAGTTGTTGGATAGTTTCAGACTTGGATTTTCTACCCGTCAGGATAGGGTACCGGATCTTTATCGCGACATTATTTAATTGAAAAGCACATGGGTTGTTTATGAATGTGCTGATTCGTGCCGATGCATCATTAGTAATCGGCAGTGGTCATGTCATGCGTTGCCTGACACTTGCTGATCAATTACGTACCAAAGGGATAAATGTTGCATTTGTATGTCGCAATGTACCAGGTAAAATGTTCGAACTGTTGACTGCTCGTGGTTATCAGACGGTTGCCATCGAAGGTAATTGGTCACAGCAGTTTGATGCTGAAGAGACGATTCATATTGCTGGACGGCTATTTCCGGATGGCCTTGATTGGATTGTTGTTGATAATTATGAGCTTGATATAGCTTGGGAGAGCAGGCTTCGAGCCCATACCCGAAAACTTATGGTTATTGATGACCTGGCGAATCGTCATCATGGTTGTGATTTACTTCTTGATCAGAACTATTACCGTGATCTTGACCAGCGCTATAAAGGGCTGGTGCCAGAACAATGCATCACTTTACTTGGACCGTCATATCTGTTGTTGCGTCCAGAGTTTGTTGCCGAGAGGCAACGGCTCAGAAATAGAGATGGTGTTGTGCGTCGCATTATGATTTTTTTCGGCGGGAGTGACTCAACAAATCAGACCAAAAAAGCAATTGAAGCATTGCGGTTGCTGAATCGCCCGGACATTCATGTCGATATTGTTATCGGGAGTGCAAATCCTTTTCGAAATGAGATTGAGCGCTTATGCTCAACTACGGCTAACCTGACATTCCATTGTCAGGTTAGCAACATGGCTGAGTTGATATCGTCAGTTGATCTTGCCATTGGTGCTGGCGGGTCATCAATGTGGGAGCGTTGCTTCCTCGGGCTTCCTGCATTGACAGTTGTATTTGCTGCTAATCAGGAACAGACGACAGAGGATGTTGCTGAGACGGGAGCGATTAAATATCTTGGATGGGCAGACAAACTGACACCCGTTGACTATGCATTTGCAATTAACGAAATGATCGCAAATTCACAAGAAGTGCAAAATATTTCGTGTGCAGCCCATAAGCTTATTGGGGAAAATCGGGTATCAGTATCGGATGCGATGTTTTCACTGACAAGAGATAATTAGGGCTTGCTGAATAATTCATAAGTCATTTTAAGGTAATGAAATAAGGGTATATTTTCGTATATTTCGTGTAAGGAAAACCATGAAAAGTCATCAAAAACCTTGCACCTCGAAATCATCGTT
>Ga0172375_10010889_pt1 | contig 11686 bp, 11 predicted proteins | sample LakKiv1m_FD_114537 | JGI IMG/M metagenome (GOLD analysis project Ga0172375, IMG submission 114537) | Freshwater microbial communities from Kabuno Bay, South-Kivu, Congo - kab_092012_11.1m | ecosystem: Environmental > Aquatic > Freshwater > Lake | place: Democratic Republic of the Congo... | reverse complement strand
CTCAAGGTCGCGGCGCTGCGGCTGCTGCAGTCCTGCGAGGACCCCGCCGGCCCGGTCGACCACGTGCTGACCTGGAACGCGGAGTCCAACGCGCACATGGTCGGGGTCAACGAGCGGCTGGGGTTCGTGCCCGTCGAGCGGTGCGGGATCTTCGAGCGGAGGCTCTGACGCACGGAGCCTGGCCCTGGCGCGACCTGGTCCCCACGGGCATCTCGTGGGGTGGCCGAGAGCCGCGACCCCGACCACCGGGAGACGGACCGGTGGCCAGGGTCGCGCGGACCGGGACGCGGAGGGAGGGACCGCGCCCCGGCCGTTCCCGGGGCCGGGCAGCGGCGCCGACCCCGGGAGAGGTGGGGTGGGGTCAGGCGCCCTCGGCGTCGGAGTCCAGGACGAGGGTGACGGTCTGCTCCTCGCCGTCGCGCTCGTAGGTCACCTCGACCTCGTCGCCGGGACGGTAGGAGCGGATGGTCGCGACCAGGGAGTCGGCGCTGGTGACGAGCACGTCGTCGATCCGCGTGATGACGTCACCCTCCTCGAGGCCGGCATCCTCGGCGGTGGACCCCGCGCCGAGGGTGCGCACGAGCGCGCCATCGGTCACGGGGACCTCGCCCTCGGCGCCGGGCACGTCCGCGCCGACGTCGCTGACCGAGATGCCCAGCCGGGCGTGCGTCGGGGTCTCACCGGCGATCATCTGCTCCACGATCGGCATCACCTCGTCGATCGGGATGGCGAACCCGAGCCCGATCGAGCCGGCCCCGCCACCGCCGAACGGGCTGGCGCCGCCCGCGGTCCGGATCGAGGAGTTGATCCCCACGACCTGGCCGGCCAGGTCGATGAGCGGGCCGCCGGAGTTGCCAGGATTGATGGCGGCGTCGGTCTGGACCGCGGGGTAGACCGTCGCATTGCCCTCGGCGTCGGTGCCGACGTCGACGGGGCGGTCCAGCGCGGAGACGATGCCGCTGGTAACGGTGGCGTCGAGGCCGAAGGGACTGCCGATGGCCACCACGTCCTGGCCCACGCGCAGGCTCCCGGAGCGGCCCAGCGTGGCGGGGGTGAGGCCGCTGACGTCCTGGGCCTGGATGACCGCGGTGTCGGTCAACGGGTCGGAGCCGAGGACCTCCGCGACCGCGTGGCTGCCATCGGCGAAGTCGATCGAGATGGTGCCGCCGTCCAGCGCCGGCTCGACGACGTGGTGGTTGGTGAGGATCGTGCCGTCCTCGCTGAGGATGACGCCGGACCCCGAGCCTGCCTCCTCGGCGCCGCGGACGTTGAGCCGCACCACCGAGGGCAGCACCGCCTCGGCGGCCGCCTGCACCGACCCTTCGGGCGCGGGTGCGGTCGGGGCCGCTCCGCTGTCCGAGACCTGGGAGGTGCCGGCGGGGGTGACGGTCGTCGAGGTGGTCTCCTCGGGGCCCCACTCGTCCCACGCGGCCGCGCCCCCGACGCCGGCGGCCGCACCGGCCAGCACCGACGTGGCCACGACGGCGGCCGCGAGACCGAGGCGGCGCGGTCGACGCGCGCCCTCCGGCACCACCGGCGCTGCGGCGTACGACGGGGGAGGGGCCTGCCAGATCGGGCCGAGGTCGCGGGTCGGCTCGTGCTCCGGGGCGGGGCCGGTCGGCTGCGCGGGACCCTCGCCCGCGCGGGCGTGCTGGTCGGACGGGGGCGTGGCGCCGTCCTGGTCGCGGCGCGGTTCCGGGGTCTGGTCCATGGCGACCACAGTGGCCTCGGTGGCTGTGACGAGGCTGAGACGCGGCTGGGCGGCGCAGAAGAAAGTCGATCCGTGTGCGGAAGCCCTTGAGCCAGCCTGTGACCTCGACCACACTCGCCGCATGACCGCCACCGCGTCCGACCCGCAGACCGCCTGGATCGACACCTCCGACGCCCCCGAGCCGCAGTTCGTCGGCGACCGGCTGGCCCACTGGGCCGCCACGACGCCCGACACCGAGTGCTTCAGCTACCTCGGCCGCAGCTGGACCTACGCCGAGACGCACGAGCGCGTGCGCCGCCTGACCGGTGCCCTCGCGGGACTGGGGATCGGCCGCGGCGGGACGGTGTCCTTCCTCGACAAGAACCACCCCGCGTGCGTCGAGCTGAGCCTGGCCGCCGGCGACCTCGGGGCGGCCAACGCGATCATCAACTTCCGCCTGGCCGGCGACGAGATCGACTACGCCCTCAACGACTCCGGCGCCACGGTGCTCGTCGTCGGGACCGAGCTGATGCCGACCATCGAGGCGATCCGCGACCGGCTCAGCCACGTCCAGCACGTCATCGAGGTGACCCCCGAGGGTGGGGAGTCCGACCCCTACGAGCAGCTGCTCGCGAGCGCCGAGCCGATGGAGCGTCCGGCCGACGTCTCGCCCGAGGACACCTGCCTGGTGATGTACTCCTCCGGCACGACCGGCCGCCCCAAGGGCGTCATGCTCAGCCACCGCAACATGGTCAGCCACACCGTCAACGCCCACGACGGCTGGGGCTTCGAGCCCGGCGACAAGTCGATGGTCGCGATGCCGCTCTTCCACGTCGGCGGCTCCTCCTACGTGCTCTTCGGTCTCCACGACGGTGTGCCGAGCGTCATGACCCGCGACCCCGACGGGATGTCGCTGGCCGGGGCGATCATGGCCGGCGCCAACCGGACCTTCCTGGTGCCCGCCGTGCTCGCCCAGGTCCTGCAGTCCGGTCCGGACGCGGTGAAGCTCTTCGGGGCGCTGAAGACCTACACGTACGGCGCCGCCCCGATGCCGCCGCCGCTGCTGCGTGCGGCGATGGAGGCCTGGCCCCACACCGACTTCATGCAGGTCTACGGCCTGACCGAGGTCGCCGGGGTCGTCACCCACCTCATGCCCGACGAGCACCGCACCGCGATCCCCGACGGGCACCCCGAGCGGTTGGTCTCCGCGGGTCGCGCCGTGCCGGGCGTGGAGATCCGGATCGTCGACCCGGGCACCCTGGAGGACGTCGCCACGGGCGAGCCGGGAGAGGTCTGGCTGCGCACGCCGCAGATGTTCCAGGGCTACCTCAACAAGCCCGAGGCCACCTCGGAGGTCATCACCCCTGACGGCTGGTTCCGCTCCGGCGACCTGGGCCGCCTCGACGCCGACGGCTTCCTCTTCGTGGAGGACCGGCTCAAGGACATGATCATCAGTGGCGGCGAGAACATCTACAGCCCCGAGGTCGAGCGGGTCCTGGCCGAGCACCCGACGGTCATGGAGGTCGCCATCATCGGTGTCCCCGACGACACCTGGGGCGAGTCGGTGAAGGCGGTCGTCTCCTTCCACGAGGGGCAGAGCGCCACGGAGCAGGAGCTCATCGACTACTGCCGTGAGCACCTCGCCCACTACAAGTGCCCGCGCAGCATCGACGTGCTCGAGCTGCTGCCCCGCAACCCGACCGGCAAGATCCTCAAGCGCGAGCTGCGCCAGCCCTACTGGGACGGTCGGGACCGCCAGGTCAACTGACCCGCACCCGGGACACGGCCTTGACGGTCGCCGCGTGGTGACGGAGCGTGCTCCCGTGGAGCGCGTGCCGCACGAGAACGTGGCGACCGTCCTGGTCGATCCGGCGGTGCTGCACGACCTCGAGGTGCACCTGATGACCCTCGACCTGCGGCTGTGGCCGGTCGCGACCGCGCCCATCTGCGCCGACGGACCGCGGCAGGCCTTCCAGGTGCGGCGGCGGATGCTGATGGCCCGCCGTGGGGCGTGGGACCTCGCCGCAGCCTGGACGCCGGTGTGGATCTCCTTCGGCGACTCCTGGCGCACCGGGGAGGAGCCGCTGCCGTGGGCGGCGCACCAGGTGCTGTGGCGCACGCTCGAGGGGTACGCCGGCCACGTGCGCTACCGCAGGGCCCTCGGCGGCGTGCCGTGGCTGTCGGTGCCGATTGAGCGGAGCGCGTGAGCGGCGGTCCTGGCAGTTTCAGCGGCCGGCCGCTGAAACTGACGGAGGGACGCTGATGTTCCAGCGGCCCAGCGTCAGCTCCAGCGGCTGGCCGCTGAAGCTGTCGCAGCAGGCCCTGGCAGCATGCCCCCCATGCGCTTCACCGAGCACGAGCTGACCCGGGCGATGGAGGCGGCGGCCAAGACGGTGCTCGCCGCCCGTCGCGGCAACCGGAAGCGCGAGGTGGAGCAGGTCTGGGCCGGCCTGACCCGCTACCAGCGCTACCAGCTGCTCGACTCCCTCGGCGACCAGGTGCTGCCCGTGCTGGTCGCGCTCCCGGACGTCGAGGTCGCCGCCGGGACCCGGCCGACCTACACCGACGCCCAGGTCGAGGAAGTCGTCCGGGAGCGGCTCGATGCCACCCCCGGGGGCCGGCTGCGCCGCGCGGTGGTGCTGAAGGCGCGGGTCGCCCTCGTGCAGGCGGCGCTCGCCGGCGTACCTCCTCGGCAGGACCCGGACGCGCTCGTCGTCCCGGACCACCTCTGACCTCCCCGCTCCGGGCCGGGGTCGAGGTGCGGCTCGAGGTGTGCCTCGAGGCCCGGGTCGAGGCCTGGGTCGAGGCCTGAGGCGAGGCCCGGGTCGAGGCCTGAGGGCGCGAAGGAGCGCGTACCCGCACCTCGACCCGCACCTCGACCCGCACCTCGACCCGCACCTCGACCCGCACCTCGACCCGCATCTCGACCCGCACGGACCTCAGACCGGCAGCCCGAGCCCCCGCAGGTCGGCGCGGAGCGCGTCGGCGTCGGTGAAGACCAGCCCGTGCAGGCCGCACGCGATCGCCGCCTCGACGTTGGTCGCGCGGTCGTCGACGAAGACCAGCTCGTGGGCAGGCAGGCCGGCCCGCTCGACCGCGAGAGCGTACGCCGCTGGGTCGGGCTTGGCGACGCCCTCGGTGCCCGAGACGACGACCGGGTCGAGCAGCGCCAGCTCGGGGAAGAGCCGCGGCGCGTGGGCGTGGTAGAGCTCGTCGGACCAGTTGGTCAGCCCGACCTGGCGCACGCCGGCGCCGTGCAGCTCGTGCAGCAGTGCGGCCGTGCCCGGCACCGGGCCGAGCAGCGAGGCGGGGAAGTGCGCGCGGTAGGCGCGACCGGCTGCCGCCCAGCGCGGGTGCTCGCGCTCCAGCCAGGCCTGCGCCTCGTCCCAGGAGTCGCCGGAGTCGGGGCCGTGGTTCCAGGCCATGAAGTCGATCGAGGCGAGGAACTCACGGGCCTCGGGCTCACCGACACCGGCCGCGATCGCGTGGAGGGGATCCCAGTCCACGATCACGTTCCCCAGGTCCCAGACGACCCCCCGCACCGCTCTGCTCCCCGGGAACGGCACGACCCCGGACGCATCGTCCGGGGTCGTGCCGTGTGGAGCGGGGTCCGTCATGCCCACCGGACGTCGCGGGGCGTGAACTCCAGCCCGCGGTCGCCGGTGTAGATCTGCTTCGGACGGGCGATCTTCTGCTCCTTGTCCTGGGTCAGCTCCAGCCACTGCGCCAGCCAGCCCGGGGTGCGGCCGATGGCGAAGAGGACCGTGAACATCTCCGGCGGGAACTGGAAGGCCTCGTAGATCAGCCCGGAGTAGAAGTCGACGTTGGGGTAGAGCTTGCGCTTGACGAAGTACTCGTCCTCGAGCGCGATCTTCTCCAGCTCCTGGGCGATCTCGAGCAGCGGGTTGACCCCGGTGACCTCGAAGACGTCGTCACAGGCCTTCTTGATGATCTTGGCGCGCGGGTCGTAGTTCTTGTAGACGCGGTGGCCGAAGCCCATGAGCCGCTCGTTGCCGTTCTTCACGCCTTCGATGAAGGCGGGGATCTCGGACTTGTTGCCGATGCGGCGCAGCATCCGCAGCACGGCCTCGTTGGCGCCACCGTGCAGCGGGCCGTAGAGCGCGCCGATGCCGGCGGCGACCGCGGAGTAGGGGTCGACCTGAGAGGAGCCCACCGAGCGCACGGCGTTGGTGGAGCAGTTCTGCTCGTGGTCGGCGTGCAGGATGAACAGGGTGTCCAGCGCCTTGACGAGGCGCTCGTCGGCCTCGTACTTGCTCTCACTCATCTTGAAGAGCATGGACAGGAAGTTGGCGGTGTAGGAGAGCTCGTTGTCGGGGTAGACGAACGGCTTGCCCTGCGCGTGCCGGAAGGACCAGGCGCCCAGCGTCGGCATCTTCGCGATCATCCGGACGATCTGCATCTGCCGGTTCTCGGCGTCCTGGATCATCGAGGCCTCGGGGTAGAACGTCGAGAGGGCCCCCACCGACGCCATCAGCATCCCCATCGGGTGCGCGTCGTAGCGGAAGCCCTCCATGAACCCCTTCACGTTCTCGTGCACGAACGTGTGGAAGGTGATCTCGTGCTCCCACTGCTCGTACTCCGCCTTGGTGGGGAGCGCGCCGTGGATCAGCAGGTAGGCCACCTCCAAGAAGGTCGATCCCTCGGCCAGCTGCTCGATGGGGTACCCGCGGTACTCCAGGATCCCCTTCTCCCCGTCGATGTAGGTCACGGAGGAGCGGCAGGAGGCGGTGTTGACGAAGCCGGGGTCGTAGACGGCCAGACCGGGCTCGTCGTCACCGGCCTTGATCTTCCCGAGGTCGGCGGCCTTGATGGTGCCGTCGGCGATCGGGACGTCGTACTCCTGTCCGGTGCGGTTGTCACGGACTGTCAGAGATTCGGTCACGCCGATCGACTCTAGTCCGCGATCGGCGGCGGCGGGAACCGGGTGTCCCACGGACCGGCTCGCGCGCCCGCGTACGCCGGCGCCCCGGAGTGCGGCTGGAGGTCCGGTGGCGCCCACCTCGCATTTTGGCGTACGCCGCAGCAGAGCCCTAGTCTTGCCTGTCGCGACTCCTGCCGCGCGCCGTGCCTCGTGCCGGTGTGCAGATCTGGACGTGAGCCGCACCCGGTCTCCCCGCGAGGAGCGGTCGGGTGGGTCGGTGCGAACCAGGCCGTGTTCGTCAGGAGCCGCAGCAGCACCACCCCGACCGGGCACCCCCGGTCGGGACCGACGAACGAACAGGTAGTACTGCCGTGCGCACCTACAGCCCCAAGCCCGCTGACGTCCAGCGCGAGTGGCTCGTCATCGACGCGACCGACGTCGTGCTCGGACGCCTCGCCACCCAGACCGCGAACCTCCTGCGTGGCAAGCACAAGCCGACCTTCGCCCCCCACATGGACATGGGCGACTTCGTGATCATCATCAACGCGGAGAAGGTCTCGCTCTCCGGTTCCAAGCCGACCAAGAAGATGGCCTACCGCCACTCCGGCTTCCCCGGCGGCCTCTCGCAGACGCCCTACGGCGAGCTGCTCGAGAAGGACGCCCGCCAGGTCGTCGAGCGCGCCGTGTGGGGCATGCTCCCCAAGAACAAGCTGGGTCGCCAGATCATCAAGAAGCTCAAGGTCTACTCGGGCCCCGCGCACCCGCACTCCGCCCAGCAGGCCACCCCGTTCGAGATCAGCCAGATCTCCCAGTAATCGACGACGAGAACAAGGACATAGACATGGCTGACTCCGCCACCACCGAGACCACCGAGGTCGAGGAGACCTACACCACCGACGAGCAGGGCATCGCCTACTCCTCGGAGTCCGCGCCCAGCGCCGACTTCGAGGCCCGCCCCGCCACGATCGCCCCCGCCGCGGCCACCGGCCGCCGCAAGGAGGCCGTCGCTCGCGTCCGGATCGTCCCCGGCACCGGCGTGTGGACCATCAACGGTCGCACCCTCGACTCCTACTTCCCCAACAAGCTGCACCAGCAGGTCGTGAACGAGCCGTTCGCCCAGCTGCAGCTCGAGGGTCGCTTCGACGTCATCGCCCGCATCCACGGCGGCGGCATCACCGGCCAGGCCGGTGCGCTGCGCCTCGGCGTGGCCCGCTGCCTCAACGCCGTCGACGTCGAGGCCAACCGCCCGACGCTGAAGAAGGCCGGGCTGCTGACCCGCGACGCGCGCGTCATCGAGCGCAAGAAGGCCGGTCTGAAGAAGGCGCGCAAGGCGCCGCAGTTCAGCAAGCGCTGATCGAGGCTTCGTTCCCTGTGGGACGACTCTTCGGCACGGACGGGGTCCGCGGTCTCGCCAATGGCGACCTGACCGCGGACCTCGCTCTGCATCTCGGCGAGGCCGCTGCGCGCGTGCTGGTCGGCGGCACCGCCCCCGGCCGGCGCCCGCTGGCGGTGGTCGGCCGCGACACGCGCATCTCCGGCCAGTTCCTCGAGCACGCGGTGGTGGCCGGCCTGGCCTCCGCCGGTGTCGACGTGCTGCGCCTACGGGTCGTCCCGACCCCGGGCGTGGCCTACCTGACCGACCGGCTGCAGGCCGACCTCGGCGTGGTCATCTCCGCCAGCCACAACCCGATGCCCGACAACGGCATCAAGCTGCTCGGTCGGGGCGGGCACAAGCTCGACGACGCGGTCGAGGCCGCCATCGAGGAGGCCATGGACACCCCGGTCGCGCTGCCGACCGGCGCCGACGTGGGACGCGTGACGCCGTACGCCTCCACCGTGGCCGACTACTCCGCGCACCTCGTGGAGTCGCTCGACGGGCTGCGCCTGGACGGGCTGACCGTGGTGCTCGACTGCGCCCACGGGGCGGCCCACGAGGTCGGGCCGCGGGCGCTGGCCGCGGCCGGTGCGACCGTCATCCCGATCGGGGACCGCCCCGACGGGCTCAACATCAACTCCGGCTGCGGCTCCACCGACCTGCGGGCGTTGCGCCAGGCCGTGCTGGAGCACGGTGCCGACGCCGGCTTCGCGGTCGACGGCGACGCCGACCGCTGCCTGGCCGTGGACCACACCGGCCTCACCGTCGACGGCGACCAGCTGCTCGCGCTGCTGGCCGTGGCGCTCAAGGACCGGGGTCGGCTGCACGAGGACGCCCTCGTCGTCACCGTCATGAGCAGCCTCGGCCTCCACCACGCCATGCGCGACGCCGGCATCCGCGTGCAGCAGACCGCCGTGGGCGACCGTTACGTCCTCGAGGCCATGCGCTCCGGCGGCTGGTCCATCGGCGGCGAGCAGTCCGGCCACGTCATCCTCAGCGACCACGCGACCACCGGCGACGGCCTGCTCACCGCGCTGCAGGTGATGGCGCGGATGAAGCGGACCGGGCGCAGCCTGCGCGAGCTCGCCGAGTCCGTGGTCCGGCTGCCCCAGGTGCTGGTCAACGTCCCCGGCGTCGACCGCGGGCGCACCGACGACGGGGTGCTGCTGGCAGCGGTCGCAGCGGCCGAGGAGGCGCTCGGCGACTCCGGCCGGGTGCTGCTGCGGGCCTCGGGCACCGAGCCGCTGGTGCGGGTCATGGTCGAGGCGCCCACCCAGGCCGAGGCCCAGCGGGTCGCCGACGGGCTCGCCGACGTGGTGCGGGACCGGCTGGCTCTCTGAGTCGGCGCACTGGCGCGTCCCCGGCAGGGGTTCCCGGGTGAAGCGGGGTCTTTACCTCCCGATACGGTCGGGGGCATGGATGCACCGGTCCTGGCCGTGGAGGCCCTCGGCAAGTCGTTCGGACCGGTCCGTGCCGTGGACGACCTCACCTTCGAGGTCCACCCCGGGCGCGTGACCGGGTTCCTCGGGCCCAACGGGTCCGGCAAGACCACGACCCTGCGGATGCTGCTCGGGCTCGTGCGGCCCACCGACGGCCGCGCCCTGGTGGGCGGCCGGCCCTACGGCGAGCACCCGGTCCCCGGGGCGCTCGTCGGGGCGGCGCTCGAGGCGACCGGCTTCCACCCGGGTCGGACCGGGCTGGGCCACCTGACGGCGTACGCGCCCCAGGTGGGGGTGGACCGTGCGCGCTGCCGCGAGGTGCTGGAGCTGGTGGGTCTGGGGCCCGCCGGGGACCGGAAGGTCGGGGGCTACTCGCTCGGCATGCGGCAGCGGCTCGGCCTGGCCACGGCGCTGCTCGCCGACCCGCCGGCGCTGCTGCTCGACGAGCCCGCCAACGGGCTCGACCCCGAGGGGATCGTGTGGCTGCGCGGCTTCCTGCGGCACCTGGCGGCCGAGGGGCGGACCGTCCTGGTCTCCAGCCACGTGCTCGCCGAGGTGCAGCACACCGTCGACGACGTCGTCGTGATCGCGAAGGGGCGGCTCGTGCACGCCTCCCCGCTGGCCGAGCTGGCCGCGCTCGCGGGGGTGAGCACGTACGTCGAGGCGCCCGACGCCGCCGCGTTGGCCGCCCTGTGCGCGCAGCGGGGGTGGGCCGCCTCGCCGCGCGACCGCGGCACCCAGGTCGACGACGTCGACGCCGCGACCGTGGGGGCCGCGGCCCACGCAGCCGGTCTGGAGCTGCACCAGCTGACCACCAGGGGAGCCGACCTCGAGGACGTCTTCCTGCGACTGACCGGAGCCGTCTCGTGAGCCGCGCCGCCCTGACTCCGAACCGCTTCGACGTCGCGCTGCTCGCGGAGTGGCGCAAGCTGACCAGCACCGCGCTGTGGTGGGTCCTGGGCATCGGGATGGCCGCCTACCTCGCCTTCATGGGCGCGGTGCTGGCGTTCACCTTCGCCGCCGCGCCCCCGAGTCCCGACACGCCCGCGATCACCGGGGTCGACGCCGCGCTCGCCGTCCTCGGCACGCTCAACGCGATCGGCTACGTCTTCCCGCTGCTCGTCGGCACGCTGCTGGTGACGACCGAGGTCCGGCACCGCACGCTCACCCAGTCGCTGCTCGTCGAGCCGCGACGCGGCGTCCTGCTCGGGGCCAAGCTCGTCGTCGCGGCCGCGGTCGGCCTGCTGTACGGCGTGCTCGGCGTCCTGGGCCTGCTGGCCACCGCCGCGCCGGTCCTCGAGCTGGCCGGCGACGGCATCTTCCTCACCGACCCCGCCGTCCTGAGGGTCCTCGGCCTCGGGATCCTCGTCACCGGGCTGTGGGCCGTCCTCGGTGCGGCCTTCGGCGCCGTCGTCCCCAACCAGGTCGCCGCGATCGTCGCGGTGCTGGCCTTCACCCAGTTCGTCGAGCCGATCGCTCGGCTCGGGCTCTCGGCCGTCGACTCCCTGTCCGGCGTCGCGGCCTTCCTGCCCGGCGCCGCCGCCGACGCCGTCGTCGGTGCCTCGCTGTTCGGCGAGATCAGCGGCGGTGACCTGCTGCCGGGCTGGGCGGGGGCGCTCGTGCTCCTGGCGTACGCCACCGTCCTCACCGTCGTCGGGCGCTACACCACCTTCGCCCGCGACGTGGCCTGAGCTGACTCCTGCCACTCACCGACCGTCCGGGGCTCGCTCACTCGGCGCCATTTCGACGGTGACTCGGCGCTGGTTCGAGCGTGCGCCGTCGCCTGTGGAGGGAGCCCTGCGAGCGCCGGCGATCTGGCGTAGAACCGTGCCATGACCTCGGGGACCCTGCGCCTGCTCGTGTGGGCGCTGGCCGCCGCGACGGCGGCGCTGCTGGTCCTCACGTCGGTGCCGCTGGTGGGGCAGGCGCGCGACCGTGCGGCGGCGACCCCGCCCGAGGCAGGGCCCGTCCTCGAACGGCACGGGGTGCGGCTGCGGCTCCCGGCACCGGCCGAGGTGCTGCCGGCGCGGGAGCGGCTGTTCTACGCCCATCCTGACGGGGGCACGGCTGCGGCGGTGCGCGGAGCCGCGCTGCTGGTTCCGGAGGCCTGCCCCGAGGTGCCGGGCTCGTCGCGAGGGTTCGTCGGCGTGGTCCGCTCGGGCGGCACGAGCGCCGCCGCCCACGACCTGCAGGTGGCGGCGTGGGCCACGGGGCTGGAAGCGGCAGTGGGTGAGCGGCCGCAGGAGGTGGAGGTCCCGGACGGGCGCGGGCGGCGTACCGACCTGGTCGCGGAGGTGCGG
>Ga0172375_10010887_pt1 | contig 11688 bp, 11 predicted proteins | sample LakKiv1m_FD_114537 | JGI IMG/M metagenome (GOLD analysis project Ga0172375, IMG submission 114537) | Freshwater microbial communities from Kabuno Bay, South-Kivu, Congo - kab_092012_11.1m | ecosystem: Environmental > Aquatic > Freshwater > Lake | place: Democratic Republic of the Congo... | reverse complement strand
GGATGAACGTTCTTTACTTTTGCATTAACAAGTTTGCGCAATGGTTGAGCAAGAAAACGCTCGTCCAATCCTTCAGCAGAAACGGCCGTAACTGATATCTCCATCGTATCAAGCAATTCATGCAGTTTCTTCTCATCGGCATACCATAAAGGAGAAATAATCTTTATTCCTAACCTCTCACCTATTGCCTCAATACGTTTCTTTTGGTATTCGCTAGCTACTGCACCGGTAAATATTGCGTTTGGTTTTGGTTTGAGTTTAGCCAGTGCATTCTCCAAATCTGCGAGTTCCTGCTCGTGCTTCGTATCAACTACTATCTGCTTTGCTCCAATGGCCTCTGCTTGAAGCTTTGTCCATTTAACATTCGGATGATGAAACATCATTGAATAGGGTTCGGGATTTATTGTAACGAGGATTACTTCATATCCTTGCTTCAAGGCTTGGCCTACTGCATAGACTGAATCCTTTCCTCCTGAGAACAAACATGCCGCTAGCATGGTTTTTATTTTTGGACCTAGGATATTAAAACGTGATAGAATGCAAATCAAAGCACTTATCTTTGACTTAGACGGAGTTATCTACCTTGGAAGAACAATAATCCCTGGAGCGGCAGAAGCAATAGATTATGCAAGAAAAAAAGGAATTGGGACATATTTCTTAACTAATGCCGGAACACGATCTAGAATTGGAAGAGTTGAACGTTTGAAGGAATTTAAAATTGTTGCAAAGGAGAACGAAGTTTATACTTCATCTTACCTAGTAGCAAGATATATTCTAACCCACTACACAAACAAAAATAAAACTCCAAACGTCTTTTACATTGGAGAAAAAGGAATTCGAGAAGAGCTAGAAAAAGCAAAAATTGAAATTTCCGATGGATCTGCGAACTCAAAACCAAATATTGTTGTGGTTGGACTGGAACGAAGAGTAACATACGAAAGATTAGGACTTGCATTCCGAGCATTAATCAACGGTGCGGATTTTATTGCAACCAATACTGATTCGACATTTCCGATAGAAGACGGACTACTGCCAGGAGCAGGGGCATTTGTAAAATTCTTGGAATATTCTTCTGGAAAAAAACCAATAATTGTTGGAAAGCCAAGCACGTACGCAATTGAAACAATGCTACAAGAACACAAACTAAAGAAAGATGAAGTCGCCATAGTAGGAGACAGATTAGACAGCGATATCGAAGTAGGAAAAAAAGCAGGAATTCATACTATCCTAGTATTATCAGGAGTCACTAACGTGAAAGATTTGGAAAAATTAAGCAAAAAAGAAATGCCTGACCAGGTAATTGAATCGATTGCAGAGCTTAACAAAATAATTTAGGTTCTCATCTTTCAATTCAGCTTTACTACAGTATACAACTCGTTTGAAAATACTGTTTCTCCAGCAATCTCATCCGGGTTGCAACCAAGATTACGTTCGTAATCCCCAATCACAATATAGTCTATTTTGTATTTGTTTTGAATGAGAAGTTCGCTCGTGCTCATCGCATTATACTTTGCCATCAAACTATTTCTTATTTCAAGCGGTACTCTTCTCAAATCCGAAATTCCGGATGCATTTGCCTCTGCATCGCAGTATTTTATCTGACCATGGCTTGGGTTGCATTTGTATGCCATATGAAAGAAATAATAGTAAGTTTCAGTCTCTCCTTCTGATTTGAGCATAGATTCGACTGTGGGTGAGTTCACATTGCAGAATTTATGCGCCAATAGCAACCTTTCCTGAAGCTCTCCATTGCTTGCAGTAGTGAGATAGCCGTTGGGAAGAAATAGGTATTTACCAGTGTTTGCAGAAAGCTCAAGGTTTGTTTTATAATTCAATGAAAGAACTACTGCATCATTGGCAGTATTTGAATTCAAGTAATCATAAAGCTGGTTTTTTGCAGCATATGTTGTACTTGTTTCCCCTCCAGTAATATGATTACCGATATTGATTTGGATTAAAAAGAATATCGCGATCAGCGCTAACGCGATTACTGATAATGACAAGTTAGCAATTTTTGCTTCTATTTTAATTTTCAAATAGCAGTAAACCAAATAAGCAATGTAACAGGATGAAATGAAAAAGAATACTGTTCCGATACCGTAAAAATGATGAACCTGAATGTTTTTTCCAATTAAAATCTGCATTCCTGAGAGAAGGGCAGTTGAAATAAGCAACAACGCCAAGATATGCGCATTGAACCCTCTTGCGAAAATAAGAAGTAACACAGCAACAGCTACAAAACGCAGTGAAAGCAGAGTGCTTTTGAATAAATGTCCGTATTCTGCACCAAGCCTTTCCTGAATATCTTCAGAAGCTGGATTTTTCATGAACGTGTACATTGAAAACAGGTAAGGAATGCTTATGAGCAATGCTAAAGCAAAACAGATTAATGTTTGTTTGGCGATTTTCAATTTTTTAAGGAAGTCGTAGGCAAAAACTAGGAATAACATTCCCATTCCAATCATGAAAAAATAGATATACGCGTATGCAAACAATCCGATTAACGCGGAACCTGCAAGCAAATAACTGAATTTATTCTCCCCGTGTCCCCTCACAATCAGATAAAGCGATAAAAACAGCATAGGATAGCAAAACATTTGATAGTATAGTCTTGAAGAATAGAATAAAGAATATGGATTTATTACTGCTCCAGAAACCTGTGAAGAATACATATACTGAGGATTAATGAAGATTTCATTCAATAAATCAGATATTGCCTCTGCAGACCAAGGCGGGAAATAATAGAACCAGGCGCAGGTAAGCGTAAGAAGCATAAGAACAATGCAAAGTCTTTCATTTTTGAATAAAAGGTTGAGGAACAAAAGACAGAACAACGAACAGAAGAATCCGGAAAGAAAAAGCATTATGAAATAGGCAAAAGAAAAACTGCCAGTTAACAGAAATAATACTAGAAAAACTGCTGGTTCTAATCTTTCAACAGTTGACGAATCGTTTGCATGCTCAAGATTAGAAGCATCTGGGGAAAAATTGAAAACTGCAAACGCTCTAAGCCTTGACGCATAAAGAAACTGGTCCTGATCTTGAGTTGCAGATTTATCTGATGAAAAATAATTGTAATTCGGGATATTTGAAAGTGCAACCAACTGAGGCAATACAAACAATATTGCAATAACCAGGCTGACAATAAGAAAACTTTTGTTTTTTGTTGCGTCTTGCCAAAGCCCCATCTAATCACCAAACAACCTTAACTTGAAAAGATACAACACAAAACCAACCATGGCCTTGAATCTTGACCTAAACGTGCTAGACCAGTTCGACTGACCATGTTTCCTTTCCAGGAATTCAACTGGAATATCCAAAACTGTCATCTTGTTCTTTAATGCAACGTATTGAATATACAAATCAAAAGTAAAATCATTCGGAGGCGTTTTTAATTTCGAAAGAAATGAACTGTGGAAAACTTTCGGCTGGGCATTTATGTCGCTGAACTTATTCAGGAAAAGGATGGAGGAAAGCGCAAGCAGGATATTTGAGATGATTGAGTTCCTGCCAATTCTTTTTCCTTTAACTAACGTAGCTTTTGGCTCTTTAGAACTGCGCAAAAGCTCGTATGCTCGGATTACGTCTCCTGGATCGCATTGGAGATCCGCATGCGTAAACGCAACGTACTCTCCTTTTGCGTTGCGCAGGCCAGTCATCACCCCATAACCATAACCGATATTCTTCTCGACTTTGGCGATTGTTGCGAACGTGTAGCCGTTGTTTGAGATTTCTTTGCGGATAACTTCTTCAGTACGGTCCAAAGAACCATTATTCACTAGGACTACTTCGATATCCTCGGAAAGTATGGCTTCTGAAAATCTCTTGAGCATATCTGGAATGTTTTTTTCCTCATTGTAGCACGGAAGAACGATAGAAAGAGCTATTTCCTTCAAATAGATCACCATTACGCATACGCTGAATAAAACATATCATACGTTATTTTAAAGTCTTTGTACTAACGATTCTATCAGAAATACAATAAGCATACTCTCGTGATTTTATGAAGATAGTAATCCCCATGGCAGGGGGAAGTGAACGGTTCAGGCTTGCAGGATACAAAATCCCAAAGCCATTGATATTGGTTGATGGCAAGCCAATGATTGAGCATGTGATAGACTTGTTCCCTGGCGAAACGGATTTTGTTTTTGTATGCAATGAAGAGGATTTGGCAACAACAAACCTAACTGAGGTCTTAATGAAAAAAATGCCGACTGGAAAGATAATAAACATAAATTTCAGAAAATACGGCCCAGTCTGGAGCGTTGCTGAAGCATTGAAAAAAGAGAATTTTATTGAAGATGAAGAACAGGTAATAGTCAACTACTGTGATTTTGGAGCATTTTGGAATTACGAAAATTTCAAAAGAAAGATGAAAGAAACGGACTGCGATGGCTGCATTACTGCATACAAAGGATTTCACCCGCATACTTTGGGGAATACTTATTATGGATATATGACGTGGGACAAGGACAATTATATGAAAGAAATACGGGAAAAAGAATCTTTCACAAGCAACAGAATGGAAGAATACGCTTCTGCAGGAACGTATTATTTCAAAAAAGGAAAATATGTTAAAAAATACTTTGCAGAACTGCTTGAAAAGCAGATTAACAAAAACGGTGAATATTACGTAAGCCTGGTTTACAACCTGATGACAAGAGATGGGTTACGCACGTATATATACGAATTAGACTATTTCCTGCAATGGGGAACACCTCAGGATTTAGTAGAATACCAATCATGGTCAGATTATTTCAGAAAATTAAATTCTAAAACAAAAAAGTGATGAAGATATGACAAACTTAATTCCAATGGCAGGAGAAGGAAGGAGATTCTCAGACGCAGGGTATACTGTGCCAAAGCCATTGATTGAAGTTTCAGGAAAACCGATGATTATTCGTGCAATCGAAAGCATGCCTGAATCTGACAGATGGATATTTATATGCCGAGAAGATCAGATTGGAACGTATGGATTGGACAAGATATTGAAGGATACTGTTCCGAATTGTGAAATAATAACTGTGAAGAATACTACGCAGGGCCAGCTTTCAAGCTGCATGCTTGCAAAGGATTTACTTGACAAGAATAAGGAATTGTTCATAGGTGCGTGCGATAACAGCATGCTATGGGATAAGAATAGGTTCAATGCAATTAGGTCGGATACTAGGATAGATGCGGCCATATGGACATTCACAAGGCAGATGAATCTTGTTGCTAATCCAAAGGCATGGGGCTGGGTAAAAAAAGACAACGAACAGGTAACCGGAATTTCTGTAAAAGTTCCAATCAGTGCTGACCCTTTCAATGATCAAGCCATAGTCGGATCGTTCTGGTTCAGAAATGCGGATTTATTCTTATCTGCGGCAGAAGAGCTTATTGCCAAGAACATTAGAACCAATAAGGAATTTTACGTTGATTCCATACCTGAAGTGCTTATTGCCAATAATAAAAAAGTTGTGCATTTCACAGTAGACAAGTACGTGGGATTTGGAACCCCGAATGACTTAAAGACGTATCAATACTGGGAATCCTATTTTAAGCGGACCAGGGAACAGGATTATATTTAAATAAACAAATATCCACAGATAATCTGATGGAAAAAGACATAAAAGCAGTTCTTATGGATTTAGATGATACGCTCTATGACTACCATAACTGCAATAATTATGCTTTGAAGCGGGTTTTAACTAGGTTATCCATTACTTTTGAAAAGCCAGAGGAGATATTAGAACAGATATTCAACGAATCAAGGAAAAACGTCAAAAAATACCTTGGAAATACTGCGGCATCTCATTCTAGGTTTTTATATCTTCAAAGGACAATTGAATCACTTAATGGAAAGACGAATTTGGCGCTTACCCATGAATTATACGACCTTTTCTGGGAATCATACATGGAACGTATGGAATTGAGGAACGGCGCTCTTGATTTTCTGAAGCATCTCAAAGGCATGAGGATAAAAGTTGCGATAATCACTGATTTGACTGCACCAATACAGTTCAAGAAAATAATGAAACTTGGTTTGCAGGACTACGTAGATTTTGTGATAACGTCCGAAGAAGCAGGAAAAGACAAGCCGGAGAACGAGATATTCACCTTAGCAATGGAAAAATTAGAGTGTTCCAAGGACGAAGTCGTTGTGGTTGGCGATGACATTGAAAAAGAGATATACTGGGCCAAAAAATTCGGGGTAAGACACTATCATTTGGACGAATTCAACTTCCAGGCGCTTCTGGAACAGTTTAAAAACATAAAGAGCCTATGAAAATTATGCAAAGTTTATCATTAAGCTCAAAATTCAAACTTAACTTTCCAAAGATATTTGCAAGCAAGTTATTCCTCGCCATACTGCTAATTAAGGTGATATTCTCATTTTGCTTTGGATCAAACATTATAGTAGATGGATTTGTTCCTTTTGTAAAATATTTTGACACGTCCGGATTTCATAACCCATATCAGCATTTTGTTGATATTGGAAACGTAAAGGCTTTTCCATATCCGACAATGATGCTTGCAGTTCTTGCAGTTCCTGGATTGTTGTTTGCTTTATTGCCGAACTTAGGATTGAATTTTGACCTGTTTGTGATTAGGTTGCCGATTCTTCTTGCAGATATTTTCATTTGTTACGTGCTAATACGGTGGCTTAAGACAAACGAGGAAAAAGTAATAAAGTATTATTGGGCATCCCCAATAATATTTTACATCAGCTATTTCCATGGGCAGTTGGATGCGATACCTACTGCATTCCTGTTCCTTTCACTGGTTTTATTATTCAAAGATGAAAACCTGCTCTCGTCAATTATCCTTGGTATGGGAATTGCAACTAAGACGAACGTATTGCTTGCATTGCCTTTTGTCGCAATATTCGTATGGAGGAATAATTCACTTAAAGAAGCGATGAAATACGTGGTAGTTACTGCACTAGTTTATGTGGCGCTTCTTGCTCCGTTCCTTTCTTCCCCTGGCTTCCATCAAATGGTTTTCAGCGCTTCCGAGAATTTCAGGATGTTTGATCTGAACATACCTTTGAATTTCAACGACATAACGCTGTATGTTGCGCCTGCCGCATTCCTGATAATGTTTTTCACAGTTGCATCATACGCGAAGATGAATAGAGATGCGTTGCTCATGATTCTTGCATTGGTATTCATAATCGTAGTTACGCTTGTTCCTCCTGCGCCAGGATGGTATTACTGGGCAATACCTCTCCTGATTTATTTCTTTGTAAAACAGAAAAAAGTTCCTTCGCTTATTTTCTGGAGCATGAATGCGCTTTACCTAGCATATTTCTTATTCGCAGTTAACTCGGATTTATTCCAGTCATTCCAGCCAATTCTGCCACAACTGAAGGATTTGCCTACGCCTTACGAAATGGTTCAGAATCTTGGATTTAATTCCCTTTTGATTTCAAATCTGTTATTTACGTTCTTGACTGTAACCTTGCTGTCAATAGCATACTGGGTTTACACTACTGGAGTGCAATCCAATTTTCAGTATAAACGAAAGGAAAACCCATTGATAATCGGGATCGGAGGGGATTCAGGGACAGGAAAAACAAGGACTTCAGAATTGCTTGAGGATATTTTAGGAAAAGAAAACACCCAGATAGTTAATGGAGACGATATGCACAAATGGGAGCGATGCGACAAGCACTGGACAGTATTTACCCACTTGAACCCAGAGGCAAACCGGCTCCATGAAGAATTACAGCAGGCAGTTGCATTGTCTGATGGAGAAGTTATTACGCGCGGTACTTATGATCATTCCACCGGAAAATTCACTGAACCGGTTGAAATAAATCCGAATAAATTTGTAGTTTTCGTTGGCTTGCATCCATTCTATTTGAAAAAAATGAGGGAACTTCAGGACATAAAGGTATACATGGATCCAGAAGAAGAGCTGAAAGTCCATTGGAAAATAGTGAGGGATGTAAAAACAAGAGGATACAGCAAAAATCAGGTAATAGAACAGCTTAACAAAAGAAAAGATGATAAAAACAAATTCATTGAGCCTCAAAAACAGTTTGCAGACATAATCATAAGATATTCGTTGAATAAAAAAATAGAAGACCTTGGAGAGGAAAACGCAGAACTAGAGAAATGCCTTAGGATAACTCTTGACAACAGCATAAACCTTGAGCCTTTCTCCCAGGCAATGTCACAGATGAAAAACATGAAATTCTCATGGTCCCCAAGCAGTGATTTGAAAACGCAAACCTGCGAATTTGAAGGAAACGCAACTGTTCAGGAATTAGAAAAAGTATTGTATTCTCTTGTCCCTAATTTTGATGAATTACTTAATAATGATGAACCGAAGATAACGAATAACGAAGATGGTGCGCTTCAGATATTCTTCATTTATTATCTAAGCGAAATATCCAAATTAAAAGTGGTAGGATGAATAAGAAACCACTTGAAAAACTTTTTGAAGTTGCAGTGCAACTAGCTGACAGAAAGGACATTATCCAGGGCGGAGGAGGAAACCTTTCAGTAAAAATAAATGAAAACGAAATGATAATTAAGGCTTCTGGATTTTCTTTTTCAGAATTGAAAGAGAAAAACGGGGTTGTAAGCGTGGACTACGCAAAAATAAGGAAATTTTTTGATGAAACGCACAATGGCAACCTGGAAGACGAATATGATGCCCATGTGAAAAATTGCATAATTGGAAACACAGATAAAAAGCCTTCAATAGAGGCAGGAATGCATGTTTTTCTTGGAAAATCCATTCTTCATACCCACCCGGTAATGAGCAACGTTCTTACGTGCATGAAGGATGGCAAACTCATTGCTGAGGAATTATTTTCTGATTTGACCCTGCTGTGGATAGATTACGTTAATCCAGGTTATTCTCTTGCTAAAACGGTTAAAGAAAGAGCGGTGGAATATACTAAAACGAATGGGATTGTTCCCGAAGTAATATTCCTTAAAAACCATGGGCTTATTGTTATTTGTGAAAACCTTGGTGAATGCCTGGACAAGACGCTTGATATTAACGATAGAATTGAGAGATACTTGAAGAAAATAATGGGAAGAGAATTTATTGCATTCCCAAAACTAAAGCTAGTGCTAGAGAAAGGAATATACGTTAGCAGAAATAATGCTGTTCGTTTATTCCTGAAAAAACATGGAACGGGAAAGCTTGGTTTCCTTGCTCCAGACGACGTAGTATTTCTTGAGGAGGTTTCTTTTAGCAACGAGGCGATTTACTCTGCAGATGAAAAAAAATCACTTAAGCTGGATGAAGTTCTTACTGCACGCATTTGGATTCAGCTAATTATTGAGAAAATAGGAACGCCAGAATATCTGAAAGCGACTGACGTTGAGTATATACGAAACATGAATAGCGAAAAATACAGGAAAAAAATCTAACCATCCATCAAATCCTTGATTGAATCGCTTGGAAATTCTTCTTCAACCATGTTATCTTCAATTGGAACAGTTGGCAATGCGTCCTGAACTTCCTGGGATGAAGAATAGGAAGATGACGACTGAATATTCCCGCTTTCAACAAGGCTGAAATTAAGCTGCAATGAACCTCCGCAAGAAGTGCATTTGCCCTGAACAAGCAATTCGTTCAAAGTCAAATCAGCTGATAAATAGATTGATGATTCCCTTCCGCAATTTGAGCATTTGATTGATCTTCTGATTTCGGTCATAAACTGAATAGGGATTTAAGGGTTTTAAATGTTTTGTCTGGTTATTTGTCCCATTCTCCTGCTCCTTTTCTAAGCAATTTCATGTTAATTAGGTTGACCACGGTTGAACCTTGTTTGTGCATTGTTTCCCCAGTATCAACAATTACGTCTACACGGTTTAATACTGATTTGTCAATTTGCTTTACTGTGAATGTATCTTTTTTTCCGCTGATATTTGCACTGGTTGTAATGATTGGAACATTTAATTCAACGCTTAAACGCCTTGCAAACTGATGCTCTGGAACGCGCACGCCGACTGTTTCGCTTTTTCCGATCGCCGCAAGTTTCTTTCCTTTTTTCAATTTAAGTATAAACGTATATGGACCGGGGAGAAAGTTGAGAAGAATGATTTCCTGCTCTTTGGTTAACTCGCAATATTCTTTGATCATGTCTAAGTTTCCCATAATTACAGATAAGGGTTTTCCAGTTTCGCGCTCTTTGATTGAATATATCCGCTCAACTACGTTTGCGTCCAGTGCATTTCCTCCAATACCATAGAGTGTATCAGTAGGGTAAATCATAATCTTTCCAGAACGTATCGCGTCTTTGATAAACGAATGCACAGGATTGATCTTTGGGGCCATTTTATCAGCTGCAGTCAACCAACGACTTAATTGCCCCCTTATTCAGAAGATTATCAAATTTCTGGTCATTGATTACCAATGCAGGAACAGTAGTTATTCCATAATACGCCTTGAATGCTTTTATCATTGAAATATCTTCAGTATCTGCAGGGAAAGCATATACGCGCACATTACTGCAGTCTGCTCTTACTTCATCAAGGACTTTTCCCTGCGCAACGCATTCCGGACATGCATTATAAGTAGAATAAAAGAACAGTATAGGATGAAGATTGCCATCATCGCAGTTCTGAACATAAGACTTAAGCATTAAGTAGAATCGCATATTTGCAAGGAAGTATTTCTTTCTTAGAACATCATATTTGTTGAATATGCTTGTGCTTTTGCTTTCTTCCAATGCACCGTAAATATTGTAAGTGGTTTGCGCAGTTTCTTCAAGCTGGTTTTTGAGAACCAGGCACATCGAATCAGTATTATTGTGGGTCTGAACAAATAATGAAAATAATAGTGCACTTTCTACCCCTTCCTCCAAACCGCTTATCTGTTTTTCAGTATATGCGTAACTCTGGGATTCGATATAATATCCGAAAAGGATTGCCGCAGAGAAAATAATTATAACTGCCAGTGCTGCCTTGACAAATACGCCTTTTTTCACTTCCATCGGTAATCACTTCTGTTAATCTCTTTAAAAAGACTTATGCAATAGAACAGAGAAATTACTGAACCATAAAACATAAGGAAAAGAGTTGTTGATATTATATCATATGCACCTACTTTTTTATTCCCTATCCTATGGCTTAGATAAACTGTAAGGAACCAAGGGAGCACAAGAACGAAGCCTACGGCAAGCATTGGAATGCCTACCAACGCCATGCTTCTTAAATCTACGAATAATGAGCCTAAAACAAAGTTTGCATGGAGATAACGGATAGTCCAGGAAATCTGGTTAAGAACAAGATATAGGAACGAAAAGCTAAGAACAGTTCCTGAAAGCTCTGCGCTGAATGACAATGGCAGTATAAACGTTCCGAAAACCCCGTATTTTTTATTGAAAAGCATGTCTGAGTATTTGCGGATATTGAATAGCTTCCCCCGGTACCACCTCATTCTCTGCCTATATAATGACTTAATGTCTCCCGGAACATCTGTGTAAACAACTGCTTCTGGAGCGTAATCTATTTTGTAGCCGTATCTTTTTAATCTCCAGGCTATTTCCAAGTCTTCGGTTATATTTTCCTCGTCAAATCCTCCGACTTCCAATAAAACTTTTTTCTTGAATATCGATGTCGGCCCAGGCGCAACGAAAATTGCATCAATGAATTTTGTAGTTATTTGGGAGAATCCGAAACCGGTTAAATATTCTATATCCTGTATTTTTCTAAGCATGTTGTTTGGATTTGCAACCCG
>Ga0172375_10010886_pt1 | contig 11689 bp, 8 predicted proteins | sample LakKiv1m_FD_114537 | JGI IMG/M metagenome (GOLD analysis project Ga0172375, IMG submission 114537) | Freshwater microbial communities from Kabuno Bay, South-Kivu, Congo - kab_092012_11.1m | ecosystem: Environmental > Aquatic > Freshwater > Lake | place: Democratic Republic of the Congo... | reverse complement strand
GCCACCGGCAACATGGTCGTCGACATCGGCGGAGGCACCACCGAGGTGGCCGTCATCTCCCTCGGCGGCGTCGTGACGAGCCTGTCGGTGCGCACCGCTGGCGACGACCTCGACCAGGCGATCATCACCTGGATGAAGAAGGAGTACTCCCTGATGCTGGGGGAGCGCACCGCCGAGGAGATCAAGATGACCCTCGGCTCGGCCTTCCCGCTGCCGCAGGAGCCGCAGGCCGAGGTCCGCGGTCGCGACATGGTCAGCGGACTCCCGCGCACCGTCGAGGTGTCCAGCGCGGAGATCCGCCAGGCGCTCGAGGAGCCCATCCACGCCATCGTCGACGCCGTCCGCGCCACCCTCGACCAGACCCCGCCGGAGCTCGCCGGCGACATCATGGACCGCGGCCTCGTGCTGACCGGCGGGGGCTCGCTGCTCCGTGGTCTCGACGAGCGCATCCGCCACGAGACCGGCATGCCGGTGCACGTCGCGGACGCGCCGCTGACCTCGGTCGCGCTCGGCGCCGGCAAGTGCGTCGAGGAGTTCGAGGCGCTCCAGCAGGTCCTCGTCGCGGACCGCCGCCGCTAGGGCCTCGCCGTGCGCCCGACAACCTCCCGCCGCCCCCGGTCGTCCGCGACCGGTCGCGACGGTGCGCCCTCGCGGCCGCTGCTCGTCCTGCTCGTGCTCGCCGCCCTGACCGCGATGGTCCTCGACGCCCGCTCCGACGGTGACTCCCCGCTCGACCCCGCGCGCTCCGCGGTGGGCGCGGTGCTCGGCCCCGTCGAGGCGGCCGCAGGCGCCGCCGTACGCCCCTTCACCGACCTGCCGGGCAGCCTGCGCACCCACGACGCGCTGCGCGCCCAGGTGCGCGACCTCGAGCGCAGCAACGCCGAGCTGCGTCGCGAGCTCGCGACGACCGACCTGGTCCGCAACCGGGTGGCCGAGCTCGACGGGCTGCTCCGGACGGCCGGCGACACCGGCCACACCGTCGTGCCGGCGCGCGTGATCGGCGCCGGCCCCGGGCAGGCGTTCTCCCGCACCGTCACCATCGACGCCGGCACCTCGTCGGGAGTGGTCGCCGACCAGACGGTCCTCAACGCCGACGGACTCGTCGGCCGGGTGCTGCGGGCCGACCGGCACACCGCGACGGTCCTGCTCGTCGCCGACGCCGGTTCGGTGGTCGGTGGTCGTCTCGCGCGCAGCATGGAGCTCGGCTTCGTTCGCGGTCGCGGCGACGTGGGCGGCCGCGGGCGCCTCGATCTCGACCTCGCCGACGGCTCGGTGATGCCCGCCCGCGGCGACGTCGTCGTCACCTGGGGCTCCGAGGCGGGCGCGCCGTACGTCCCGGACGTCCCGATCGGCATCGTCCGGTCGGTGCTCAGCAACCCGCGCGACACCACGCGCCGGGCGGTGCTCACGCCGGTGGTCGACTTCACCTCGCTCGACCTCGTGGGCGTCGTCGTCCCCGCGGACACCGTCTCGGACCGCAGCCTCCTCGGCGCCGAGGACGGTGCGCCGTGAGCGCCGTTCGCGGGCTGGTGTTCACCAGCCTGGTCCTGGTCGCCGTCGTGCTCCAGATCAGCGTGTTCAGCAACCTCGCCTTCCAGGGCGTCGTGCCCAACCTCGTCCTGCTCGTGGTGGTCGCGACCGCCCTGGGTCGGGGGCCCGAGGCCGCCGCCGTGCTGGGCCTGCTGGCCGGGCTGATGCTGGACCTGGCGCCGCCGGCCGACCACGCCGCCGGCCGGTGGGCGCTCGCACTGATCGTGGTCGGCTACCTCGCCGGCCGCGTCCGGCAGGACGCCGCGGGGTCGGCCTTCGCCGCGGTGGTGACGGTCGCCGCGTGCTCCTTCGTCGGCACCTCGATCTTCGCGATCTCGGGACTGGTCCTGGGTGACCCGGGGGTCACGGTGGGGTCCGTCCTCCAGGTCGTCCCCATCTCCCTGGTCTACGACGTCCTGCTGACACCGCTGGTCCTGCCGCCCGTGCTCGCCCTGCTGCGCCGCCTCGAGGAGCGCCGGGAGGTGGCGGCATGGTGAGTCCGGTCGAGCGGCTGGCGCGACGGTCGGCCACCCTCGACGGGGCCCGCCGCAGCCGGCTGCGGTTGGTGGTCGTCCAGGTGCTCGTGCTCAGCCTGTTCCTGACGTTGTTCGCCCGGCTCTGGTACCTCCAGGTGTTGACCGGGGAGTCCTACCAGGCCGCGGCTGCCGAGCAGTCCGTGCGCGAGCTCGTGGTCCAGCCGCCCCGTGGTCTCATCGTCGACGCGCAGGGTCGCCCGCTCGTCGCCAACCGCACCTCCTGGGTGGTCTCCGTCGACCGCACGATGCTGCGGCGCATGGACGCCGCCTCCCAGGACGCCCTCCTTGCCCGGGTCGGCGCGCTGGTCGACGCCACGCCCGAGGCGGTGGCCGAGCGACTCGCCCTGTGCGGTGACGCCGGTGCCGTGGCGGGCACCTGCTGGAACGGCTCGCCCTTCCAGCCCGTGCCGGTCGCCGAGGACGTCGCCCAGTCGGTCGCGGCCCGCGTCCTCGAGCAGCCGGAGGACTATCCGTCGGTGCTGGTCGAGAAGGAGTTCGTCCGCGCCTACCCCGAGCCGTTCGGCATCAACGCCGCGCACCTGCTCGGCTACCTCAGCCCCATCACGCGCGAGGAGCTCGACGAGGCTCGCGAGCAGGGTGACGACTCGGTCCACGGCGCCTCCGACGTCGGCCGCGCCGGTCTCGAGCGGCAGTACGACGCGTTCCTGCGCGGCCGGCCGGGCTACCGCAGCGTCGCCGTCGACAGCCGCGGCCGCGTGCTCGGTGACACCGGCGAGAGCCCGGGCGTCGCCGGCGACACCCTGGTCACCTCGATCGACGCCCGTGTCCAGGCGGTGGCCGAGCAGCAGCTCGCCCAGGCGATCCGTACCGCGCGCGCGACCCGCGACCCGGTCACCAAGCGCAACTTCGTCGCCGACTCGGGCGCCGTCGTCGTCCTCGACGCCCGCGACGGACGGGTCGTGGCCATGGCCAGCGAGCCGACGTACGACCCGGGCCTCTGGGTCGGCGGGATCAGCTCCCGGCAGCTCGACCGGCTCTACTCCGAGAAGGCCGGCACCCCCCTGCTCTCGCGGGCGACGCAGGGTCAGTTCGCTCCCGGGTCGACGTGGAAGCCGTTCATGAGTGCCGCGGCGCTGCGGGCGGGTTACTCGCGCGACACCCGGCTGAACTGCTCCTCGTCCTTCCGCGTCGGCAACCGCGACTTCCGCAACTACGAGTCCGGGGCGTACGGGTCGATCGGCTTCGACCGCGCCCTCGCTGTCTCGTGCAACACGTTCTTCTATCGGATCGGCTACGACTTCTGGCAGCGCTTCGGCCGCGACATCGCCGACGTCTCGGCGCGCGACCCGCTCGTGGCCGGCGCGAAGCGGTTCGGCTTCGGCGAGACCACCGGCATCGACCTCCCGGGCGAGGCGCCCGGACGGATCGCCGACCGCGGGTGGAAGCGCGAGTACTACGAGGCCAACAAGGACTACTACTGCCGCATCGCGCGCCGTCAGCCGACGTCGAACGACTTCCTGCCGAAGTTCGCGCGCGAGTTCTGCGCCGAGGGCTTCGCCTACCGCGCGGGTGACGCCGTCAACTTCTCGATCGGCCAGGGCGACACGCTGGTCACGCCGCTGCAGCTCGCCCGGGCGTACGCCGCGCTGGCGAACGGCGGCACCCTGTACGAGCCGCGGGTCGCGAAGGCCGTCGTGGACGCCGAGGGCCGTGTCGTGCGGCGCATCCCGACGAAGAAGGTCGGCGGGGTGAAGGCCGCCGCGCGTGACCTCGCCTATCTCGACTCCGCCCTCGAGAGCGTCACCCGACCCGGCGGCACCATGGCCTGGCGCATGACCGGGTTCCCCCTCGACCGGGTCAACGTGCGCGCCAAGACCGGGTCCGCGGAGGTCTACGGCAAGCAGAGCACGTCGTGGGTCGCCAGCTACGACGACACCTACGTCGTCGTCATGATGATCAGCCAGGCCGGCACCGGGTCCGGCGCCTCCGGGCCGTCGATCCGCACGATCTGGGAGACGCTCTACGGCGTGCGCGGCGACCAGGTCCGGCCCGAGCGCGCCGCGATGCCGGGATCGCGGCCGCCGAAGGGCCTGCCGACCTTCGCCGCCGACGGCGAGATCCTGCCGCCGGCCCGGGAGGGCCGATGAGCCTCCCGGTCGCCGGCGCCGGCGCGCGCGGCGGCCTGGACCGGCTGCTCGTCGTCGCCGTCGCTGCCCTGCTGGTCGTCGGCACCCTCGCGGTGTGGTCCGCGACGGCGCCGCGCGACACCCTCACCGGTGGCGACCCCACGCTCTACCTCAAGAAGCAGGTCCTCAACATCGGCATCGGCCTCGTCCTGGCCGTGCTCGTGCTCGCCACGGACCACCGCTGGGTGCGCATCCTCACGCCGGTCGTCTACCTCGGCTCCGTCGTCGGCCTGGTCCTCGTGCTCACGATGGGCAGCACCATCAACGGGTCACGCTCCTGGATCGTGATCGCCGGGATGTCGATCCAGCCGGCGGAGTTCGCCAAGCTCGCCGTCGTCGTGACGATGGCGCTCTTCATCGCCGAGCGGCGGGAGGGGCTGTGGCTGCGCCGGGTCGGCACGGTCGACGTCGTGGGTCTGCTGCTGATCGCCGCCGTCCCCGCGGCGCTCATCATGCTGCAGCCCGACCTCGGCACGATGCTGGTGCTCGCCGCGACCGTCTTCGGGGTCCTGGCGGTCGCGGGCGTCCCTCGTGGCTGGCTGCTCGGCCTCGTCGGTGCCGGCGTCACCATGGCCTACATCGCGGTGCGGGTCGGGTTCCTGGCCGACTACCAGGTCGACCGGTTCCTCGCGTTCACCGACCCGACGCTCGACCCCCGCGGCGCCGGCTACAACACCACCCAGGCGCGCATCGCGATCGGCAACGGCGGGGTGTTCGGCCAGGGGCTGTTCGGCGGCTCGCAGACGCGCTCCGGCTTCGTCCCCGAGCAGCAGACCGACTTCATCTTCACCGTGATCGGCGAGGAGCTCGGTCTGATCGGCGCGGGTGCGGTGATCGCCCTGCTGGCGATCGTCATCTGGCGCGCGCTGGTGATCGCGGTCCGCGCCGACGACCTCTTCGGCCGCATCGCCGCCGCGGGCATCGCCTGCTGGTTCGGCTTCCAGTCGTTCCAGAACATCGGCATGTGCCTCGGCATCATGCCCGTGACCGGTGTGCCGCTGCCTTTCGTCTCCTCGGGCGGCTCCTCGTTGTTCGCCGGACTCGCCGCCGTCGGGCTGCTGCTCAACATCGCCCACAGGACGGCCCAGTCCCAGGTGCTCGGCGGGGGCGCGACCCGCTGGAGCGTCGCACCCGCCGCTCGCGGCGTCCTGGTCCGCCGCTGACCGCTGGTGCGGGTCCGCGCGGTTCGGTCCGCGACCGACCCGGCACGTACGCTGGAGCACCGTCACGACCCGACCCAGCCTGATCCCAGTGAGGTGTTCCCCACCGTGTCCGCATCCGTGGCCTCGGAGAGCCGTACCGGCGATTCGATCTTCCACCGCCTCGAGCCGCTGCTCGAGGCGGTGCAGAAGCCGATCCAGTACGTCGGCGGCGAGCTGAACTCCACCCTCAAGGACTGGGACTGCGGGGCGGAGGGCGCCGAGCCGGGCCCCACGGTGCGGTGGGCGCTGATGTACCCCGACGCCTACGAGGTCGGCCTGCCCAACCAGGGCGTCCAGATCCTCTACGAGGTCCTCAACGAGCGCGACTGGATCCTCGCCGAGCGGACCTATGCCGTCTGGCCCGACCTCGAGGAGCTGATGCGGACCCACGGCGTCCCTCAGTTCACCGTCGACCAGCACCGTCCCGTGGGCGACTTCGACGTGCTCGGGCTCTCGTTCTCGACGGAGCTCGGCTACACCAACATGCTCACGGCGCTCGACCTCGCCGGCATCCCGCTGCGCACGAGCGACCGCACGGACGACCACCCGATCGTCCTCGCCGGCGGACACGCCGCCTTCAACCCCGAGCCGATCGCCGACTTCATCGACGCCGCCGTGCTCGGCGATGGGGAGGAGATCGTCCTCAAGATCTCCGACGTGATCCGGGAGTGGAAGGCCGAGGGCACCCCCGCGGGCCGCGACGGTCTGCTCCTCCGGCTCGCCTCGTCGGGCGCGGTCTACGTCCCGCGCTTCTACGACGTCGCGTACGCCCCCGACGGCGCGATCGAGCGTGTCGTCCCCAACCGTCCCGGCGTCCCGCACCGCGTCGTCAAGCACACGCTCATGGACCTCGACGCCTGGCCCTACCCGAAGAACCCCCTGGTGCCGCTGGCCGAGACCGTGCACGAGCGCTTCTCGGTCGAGATCTTCCGCGGCTGCACGCGGGGGTGCCGCTTCTGCCAGGCCGGGATGATCACCCGCCCGGTGCGCGAGCGCTCGATCACGACGATCGGCGACATGGTCGAGAACGGCATCAAGAAGACCGGCTTCGAGGAGGTCGGCCTGCTCTCGCTCTCGAGTGCCGACCACTCCGAGATCGGCGATGTCGCGACCGGGCTCGCCGACCGCTACGACGGCTCCCACATCTCGCTCTCACTGCCCTCGACCCGCGTCGACGCCTTCAACATCACCCTGGCCAACGAGTTCTCCCGCAACGGCCGACGCTCGGGCCTGACCTTCGCCCCCGAGGGTGGGTCGGAGCGGATGCGCAAGGTGATCAACAAGATGGTCACCGAGGAGGACCTGATCCGGACGGTCGCCACGGCGTACTCCCACGGCTGGCGCCAGGTGAAGCTCTACTTCATGTGCGGCCTCCCGACCGAGGAGGACGAGGACGTCCTCGCGATCGCCGACCTCGCGAAGCGCGTGATCGCGAAGGGCCGCGAGGTCTCCGGCCACAACGACATCCGCTGCACCGTCTCGATCGGCGGCTTCGTGCCCAAGCCGCACACCCCGTTCCAGTGGGCGGCGCAGCTGGACTGGGAGACCACCGACGAGCGGCTGCGCAAGCTGCGCGAGGCCGTGCGCTCGGACAAGAAGTACGGCCGGGCGATCGGCTTCCGCTACCACGACGGCAGGCCGGGCATCATCGAGGGACTGCTGTCCCGTGGCGACCGCCGTGTCGGAGCGGTGATCGAGCAGGCCTGGCGCGACGGCGGACGGTTCGACGGCTGGAGCGAGCACTTCTCCTACGACCGCTGGGTGGCGGCCTGCGAGACCGCCCTCGCCGACACGGGCGTCGACCTCGACTGGTTCACCACCCGCGAGCGCGACTACGACGAGCCGCTGCCCTGGGACCACCTCGACTCCGGCCTCGACCGCGACTGGCTCTGGGAGGACTGGCAGGACGCGATCGACCCCGACTCCACCGTCGAGGTCGAGGACTGCCGCTGGACCCCCTGCTACGACTGCGGCGTCTGCCCCGAGATGGGCACCGAGATCCAGATCGGCCCCACCGGTCAGAAGCTGCTGCCCCTCAGCGTCGTCTGAGTCCCCCTCAGGTGCTTGAGGTGCGAGGCGATAGCCGAGCCTCGACACCACCGGCGCTCAACGGACGCCGGCCAGCTCGTCCTCGATCGTGTGGGGAGCCGCTGCCCACCACCCGGCGATCGTCTGGGGCACGAGGACGATCAGGAGGCCGACGAGCGGCACCGTCCACGACCCGGTGGCGTCGTGCAGCAGACCCATCCCGAGCGGCCCGGCGATCGCGAGCAGGTAGCCCGCGGACTGGGTGAAGCCCGACAGGGCCGCGGTCCCCTCGGCGGTCCGGGCCCGCAACCCGATCAGGGTCAGCACCAACGGGAAGGTCGACTGTCCGATCCCGATGATGACGGCCCAGGCCCAGGCTCCGCCTGCCGGAGCGAGGATCAGCCCTCCGTAGCCGACGACGTAGCAGCCGGTCAGCACGGCGATCATCGGCCGCGGGTCGCGCAGCCGGGCGGTCAGCGTCGGGACCAGGATCGACAGCGGGATGCTGACGCCGGTGATGACGCCGAGCAGCAGGCCGGCCGTGGCGGGGGAGAAGCCGGCATCGCGGTAGATCTCGGCGGCCCACCCGAAGATCGCGTACGCCTGCAGCGACTGGCAGCCGAACAGCAGCGCCATCGCCAGTCCGAGCCGGGTGCGCGCCACCGCCCACAGACGCACGGGAGGGGGAGCGGCGGGTCGGCGCGCGCGCCGGTCGCGGCCGCCCAGCGCCGACCACAGCAGGAGTGCCGCCGCCGCGGGAAGCGCCCACAGCGCCAGGGCGGGCCGCCAGCCCTCGTCGACGGACCCGCTGACGGCGTCGGCCAGCGGGACGGTCAGGACCGAGGCGAGGGTGAGGCCGACCGCCAGGGAGGTGGAGTACGCCGCGGTCATCAGTCCGATCCGGTCCGGGAAGTGCAGGCGGACCAGCGAGGGCAGCACCACGTTGGCGGTGGCCATGCCGGCCAGCGCGAGCAGCGACAGGGCCAGGAAGGCGGCCGGCTGCTCCGACCACGACCGCCCCACGAGCCCGCCGACGACGGCGGCGAGCGCGAGGATGGTCACCCGGTGGGGACCGAGCCGCCGAGCCGCGGTCGGCGCCAGCGAGCCGAACACCGCGAAGGCCACCACGGGCAGGCTCGTCAGGACGCCGGCGTACGTCGGTCCGACGCGGAGGCCGTCGGTGAGCTCGGTCAGGACCGGTCCGACACTGACGGCGGCGGGGCGCAGGTTGAAGGCGAGCGCGACGAGCGCGACAGCGACGAGGGCGCCGCCCACGGCCGCCTCGGTCCGGGTCCGGCGGGTCCCTCCGGGTCGGTCTGGCTGCGTGCTCACCGCCCCATCCTCCGCATCGGGCGCGACGGCCGCCCGCCGGGGTCGATGCGGTGAGCGGCGCTGCTCGCGACGGCTGTCGGTCGGATGCGCGAGGATGCCCGGGTGAGCCCCAGTCGCACGCCGGCGCCGGATCCGGTCCGCACGATCTCCGACGAGGAGCGACGGACCCGCCTCGCTCGGCGGCACGCGATCGCCCCGGCCCACCGCACGACCGATGCGGTCGCGGCCGCCCGTGCCGTGCTGGCCTTCCACGCGACCGAGCCGGCGACCGTCTACCTCTCCGCGTTCGCCCGCGTCGACGGCCTCACCCGCGACGACGTCGCCCGCGCGCTCTACGACGACCGCACCCTGGTCAAGCAGCTCGCCATGCGCCGCACCCTCTTCGCCTTCCCGCGACCGCTGCTCCCCGCCGTGATGGGGAGCGCCGCCGCCCGGGTGGCCGACCAGCAGCGACGTCAGCTCGCTCGCGACCTCGAGCGCTTCGGTGGCGCACGGGACGGGACCGCCGACGTCGAGGCGATGGCCGCCGAGGTCGTGCGGCTGCTCGGCAAGGGCCCGTCGACGGCGCAGGAGCTGGGGGCGAGCTCGGAGCTGCTCGCTCTCCGCCTGCCGATGCGACCCGGTGTGCCCGACGCGCCCACGATGCCGGTCACCCCGCGCCTGCTCACGGTCCTGGGTGCCGAGGGGCGGGTGTTCCGCGGGAGCCAGTCCTCGGGATGGCGCAGCTCGCGTCCCCGCTGGACCCTGGCCGAGGACTGGCTCGGCGAGGTGGACGCTCCGTTGCCCGAGACCGAGGGGTACGCAGCGCTGGTGCGGGCCTGGCTCGAGCGGTTCGGGCCCGGCACCGAGGAGGACCTCGTCTGGTGGTTCGGCGCGACGAAGGCCGCGGTCCGCGGTGCCCTCGCGGACCTCGCCGCCGTGCCGGTGGCGCTCGAGGACGACAGCGTCGGCTGGGTGCTGGCCGACGACGTCGAGCCGGAGCCGGCCGTCGACCCCTGGGTGGCGCTCCTCCCGGTGCTCGACCCCACCACGATGGGGTGGAAGCAGCGCGACTTCTACCTCGGGCCGCACCGTCCGCACCTGTTCGACTCGGCGGGCAACGCCGGCACGACCGCCTGGTGGGACGGTCGCGTCGTCGGCGGGTGGCACCACGGCCCCGACGGCGAGGTGGTCGTCGCGCTGCTCGAGGACGTGCCCCGGGAGGTCGCGGCGGCGCTCGATGCCGAGGCCGACCGCCTCACCGAGTGGCTCGCGGGGGAGCAGGTCGGCACCGTCTACCCCTCCCCGTTGATGCGCGAGCGCACCGGGGCACCCGGTCCGACGCGCCGCGGCACCTCGTAGGGTGTCGCGGTGCGCGCCCAGCCCGAGCAACAGGCCCCGCCGGTCCAGCGGATCCGCCTCCGGTACGCCAAGCGCGGCCGTCTGCGCTTCACCAGTCACCGTGACTTCAGCCGCGCCTTCGAGCGTGCTGTCCAGCGCGCAGGGGTCCCCATGGCCTACTCCTCGGGCTTCCACCCGCATCCTCGGATCTCCTACGCCGGCGCCGCCCCGACCGGATCCGCGAGTGAGGCCGAGTACGTCGAGCTCGGACTGGCCCGCGAGGTCGACCCGGAGGCCGTCCGTCGCGCGATCGACGACGCGCTGCCCGACGGGCTCGACGTGCTCGCCGCCGCCGTCAGCCCGGGGGGCTCGCTGGCGGACCGCCTCGAGGTGAGCCTGTGGCACCTGCGCGTCCGCGGCGTCGAGCCGGCCGCCCTGGAGGCCGCCGTCGCCGCGTTCCTCGCCGCGGAGAGCGTCGAGGTCCAGCGCATGACCAAGAAGGGCCTGCGTACCTTCGACTGCCGCGCCGCCGTCGTGCGTCTCGGGCCCGTCCCGCGGGAGGCCGACGCGGGGCGCGAGGAGGAGCGTGTCGAAGGGACCGACGTGGAGGTGCTGCTGCGGCACACGACGCCGGCGGTCCGCCCCGACGACGTCCTCACCGGGCTGCGACAGGTCGCCGGCCTGTCCGACGGCGTGACCGCGCTCTACCGTCGGATGGCTCAGGGCCGGCTCGCCGAGGAGACCGGTGAGGTCGTCGACCCGCTGGTCGCGGACGGCTGACGGCACCGGACACGACGCACCGGCCGCGAGCGGGCTGGCGTGACCTCGGCCTCACCTGTGCGATACTCGCCGGACGACGACTCCGTCGACGCCGGACCGCGACGCGGCCGTGAGCGGGTGGTGACAGCCCCGTGATCGCCAGCGACCGCGGCGGGTGCGCGGGAGTCACCCACGTAAGACTTGACGTCCGGCCGGGCTCGCTCGACCGGACAACCGACCCGCCTCGGCGGGATGGTGTCCGCGCTCCGGCCGGGCGCTGTTTCGCCGCGGTCAAGGAGAGCGCATGCTCGACAACGACGACACCGCAGACCGCACCACCGAGAGCAGCACCGACAGCGCCACCGACGCGCTGACCGGCCCCGGCGCCGACCAGCAGGCCGACACGGCGCAGGCCCCGGACGAGGCCACTGGTGCGCCCGCGAAGAAGACGGCGAAGAAGGCCGCGAAGAAGGCGGCGAAGAAGCCCGCCACCGCGGCCAGGACGGCGACGAAGAAGACGGCCGCGAAGCGGACCGCGACGAAGGCGGTCGCCACCGCCGAGGACGACCCCGCCGAGGACCGGGTGACCGGTGCCGAGGCCGACGCACCGGGCACGAAGCCGGCCGCGAAGAAGGCGGCGGCGAAGAAGACCGCGAAGGCAGCGGCGAAGAAGGCCGCTGCGACGGAGGCCGCGGACGACGCGACGACCGGGTCACCCGACTCGGACGAGGCGGTCGCCGCCCCAGCAACGGCGAAGAAGGCCGCCACCACGAAGGCCACGGCCAAGAAGTCCACCGCGAAGAAGTCCACCGCCAAGAAGGCCGCGGCCAAGAAG
>Ga0172375_10010884_pt1 | contig 11689 bp, 10 predicted proteins | sample LakKiv1m_FD_114537 | JGI IMG/M metagenome (GOLD analysis project Ga0172375, IMG submission 114537) | Freshwater microbial communities from Kabuno Bay, South-Kivu, Congo - kab_092012_11.1m | ecosystem: Environmental > Aquatic > Freshwater > Lake | place: Democratic Republic of the Congo... | reverse complement strand
CGTGGAGGCCTCGTTCATCGTCTGGCAGAGCGCCTCGAGGGCTTGTGCTACCGCAAAGCGTGGCTGGTCACGGGGCAGTCCTCAACCATAGTTGAAACCATCAAGGACAGGTTCGCGCCACGCCGCACGTACCACTTGTCCAATGGCGTTGACCCGGCTGCGTTCCGCCCCGCTGCGGCGGACAACGCTTCTTTGGCGCGCGCCAGCGGTGTTACAGTCGTCTATGCGGGGTTGCATGGCATGGCCCAAGGGTTGGAACAGATCGTCGAGGCGGCAGTTCTTTTGAGGGACCTTGACCAACTGAAGCTCGAGCTGATAGGCGATGGGCCGTCCAAGCCGCAGTTGGTGGCTCTTGCCCGCACGAAGCAGGCAGACAACGTGCGCTTTCGCGACCCCATTCCTCACTCAAGCATGCCAGGTACGATCGCTTCGGCCGACATCTGCATCGTGCCGCTTGCGGCCCACATTACTGGTGCGGTTCCTTCGAAGCTCTACGAAGCAATGGCGTGTGCGCGCCCAGTTGTCCTGGTTGCGACCGGAGAAGCCGCGGATATCGTGAACCGAACGAACGCGGGCATTGTAGTCTCTCCCGGTGACGTTCAAGGCTTGGCGGAAGCGATCCGCTACCTTTCCACGAACGTCGAAGCCCGGAAGATGATGGGGATGTCTGGGCGCAGGGCGGTACTTGCGGAGTTCAACCGTACAAGGATCGTCGACGACTTCGTCTCCTACCTGTCTCGGAACAGCTAGCCGGCTTGTTCCCTTACACCACAAACATGCCGGATGGAAAGACGCGAGCCTGGATCAGGCGTGGGTCCTCTCTGCGCATGACCCGAATGAGGCTCAGGTTGAGGATGAGGTCGAGACTGAGACTGCCGGCGCGTCCTTAGTCCACTGATACCAGTTCTTGGTTTGTAGTTTCATGCTTCTGGTGTACTTGGTCCAGAGTTCGAAGTCCCCGGGTACCAAGCTACTGCCTGAACCTCTACCTTTGCCTTCGCCTCGGTCCTGCCCGTGCTATCCCGACCTCAGCCAATTCGCTACCGCAGTGCTCTCCAGTTCGCTTTGAGCGTATTCCGGACTGCTGGCCAGCTTCAAGGCGGTTGCCCCGCGGTCCCGCATGGCATCCCTCAGCCGCAGTGCGTAGTAGCGGCCGAGGAAACGCGAGCCGCTAGACTTCGGATAGACCCTGCCCATCTCGTCACGGGAAATGAACACCCGTTTCCACAGCATCTTTGCCTTGTCACCTAAGGTCCGGGCGCCCAACAGCCCGGAAACCGACGACCAGGGCGTATAGCCGGTCTCGGCGAGAACGGCTTGTCGCGCCATTTCCAGTACGTGCTTGTCGATGCCTCCGGAAACCAATCGCTCAAGGGCATCATCGGGTACGACCGCGTTCAGCAGGCTTCGGGACAGAGCGAGTGCCAGCCCCACGTATCTGGCAACACGCCATTCGCGAGCGAGGTCTGCGACCTTCGCCCAGTCCATTTGGTTGCGGTAGACGCGGATGGTCCTCTCGATGTCGCAGAGGGGGAGCAGTCCTTTAAGATGGTGTGAGCAACCGAAGTGTATGCAGAGGTGGAGTAGCAGGTCTTCGGGAGACAATGCCATCACCTCGGCGCCGGCTATCGTTGCTGGGCGGGCCCGGTCCCAGAGCCCGGTCGGGTCTATCCAGACCTCTTCAGCGGGGTCGGCGATGGTCCAGTGAAGCTCAATTGAGAGACCGCGAATGCTTGTTGCCGGAGGGTGGTGATGTTCTTGCCAAAAAAACTCGTTTCCCGTCGGCAGTGTCTGCGTGCCGCCCGCGTCGAGGAGAGCCATCTGCGCTTTTGACAGTTCCGCTCTCGGTACCATCAGGTCGATATCGCACATCGGCCGGAAGGCGACCTCGCCATAAACTGCCTCGGCCAGAAAGGCGCCCTTCAGAACAATGACCGGGATTCCGGCGTTCCGCAGGCAGCGAAGTATCGGTCGCAGTTCTCGATAGAGGTGCATGTTCTTCCGGGCGCTGTCGAAGTAAGCCTGTCGCAGCCGGTCCCATGCGTCGGCTGGGACGAAAGCTCGCGCGCCGTTCTGCTTGAGGCGTTTAAACAGGAGCGGGGTGAGGTTGTTGCGGACAGCCGTGTCGACGACCGCATTCCAGTCAGGCCAGGTTAGTTCTTGGTTTGTAGTTTCTGGTTTCTGGTTGGGCGAGGGATGGGGGACGAGGGACGAGGGGCTGGGGACGGGGGATGAGGGACCAGGGGAAGACGAAGGGGAACGGAGTAGCCCGAGGAGCGTCTCGACCGTGCTACTCATTCTGCTCCAAACCTGAAACCAAAAACCAGAAACCAAAAACTAGAAGCGAGACACCTGCAACCATGAACTAGTCCCTTGCCTTCGGGATGGGGAGTGAACGTGTGTCTATGAACAAGCGGAATGGTCGCCGAATGTGCCACTCCATGAAGCGATAGTCGTAGTCCCCCACCGTCCTGCCACGCATCAGCAGCTTGAAGATGGCCCCGTCACGTCCGTTGAAGCAGACCAGCCTGGGTCGCAAGCTGCCAGGCAGCAAGAAACCCAACGGCCCGCCGCGGACGAGGAGTTGATACACACGGCTCACGAGGCCGGCAACAACCCGCCAGATTGACTTCCACCGCCTGAGGACCCAGGCGACTAAGAGCCCGGTGCGACCACCAGGGATTGAACGGAGCCGCGAGCCGCGCTGTGCAGCCACAACCCGTCCCAGCAGGTTATCCGCAGCAAGGACTGCGGTGTCGAGCATTTGGTTGTTGTCCCCACGCGTCCGGATCTCGTCCCTCAGTCCTCCATCTCCCATCCTCCGTCTCGAAATGGAGATGACGCGGTGTACGATGTTGGTGTCATGCTCGGGGGACTCAAAACAGACAACATCACCGGCTCGTATCGGTCGATTGCCGTACGGTTCGACCCACAGCAGGTCCGGCTCGCGCAGGGTTGGGTTCATGCTCGGCCCAGTGTAGACAATGCGCCGCCGCCCATCGATTATCGCTGATTCGATTGAGAGAGATTCGCCCGACCAACCAGGACTGGTTGAAGTATGCGCATTGGGCAAGTCACATCCAACGTCTTGCGCCTGCGTCGTCGCGCTGTCCTTGGTCCTACTCACTCGACCCTGCATCTTCCGAGATTCGAGTCTTCTTCTCTAGTACGCCATTTCCTACATTCGAGCTTGATTCGGATTTCGGGTTTCGTCATTCGGATTTGCGTGGTACCGGCTTCTGAGTCTCGGCCTGATACCGCGCCGCCTGCACGGAGTAGAGCTTGGCATAGAGGCCGCCCCGGTCGAAGAGCTCCTGGTGGGTGCCGGACTCCGCGACCCGACCGCCGTCAAGGACATAGATGTAGTCGGCCATCTTCACGGTGGAGAAGCGATGGCTGATGAGCACTGCGCTTCTGCCCCGGATTGCGCGCCGAAAGTGTTCGAACACCTCGGCCTCGGCCAAAGGGTCGAGCGAACTGGTTGGTTCGTCCAGCACAACGAGTTCCGAATCACGCAGGAAGGCGCGCGCCAGAGCCACTTTCTGCCACTCGCCAATGCTCAGTTCTCGGCCCCGCTTGAACTGAAAGCCCAGCGGCGTGTCGTAGCCCTGCGGGAGTCTGCTGATGGCCGCATCGGCGCCGGAAAGCTCGGCAGCGCGAGTGATCCGACTGCGGTCGGGCTCTCGCTCCACGTCGCCCACCCAAATGTTCTCCCACGCGGTCATGCCATACTGGACATAGTCCTGGAGAATGACGCTGACTTTTCGGCGCCACTCAATCGGGTTTAGGCGCCGGAGGTCGGTGCCGTCGACGGTGATGCTGCCGGAGTCCGGGTCGTACAGGCGGCAGAGGAGTTTTACCAGCGTGGTCTTGCCTGAGCCGTTCGCACCAACCAGGGCAATAACCTGACCGGGAGCGATGCTCAGGTTGACCGCCTCGAGCACCGTGCGGGAATCGCTCGGGTAGGCGAAGTTCACGTCGTGGAATTCGACGCCCCGGTTGATTCGGGACGGGGCTGGGGCCGGATTTGTCGGGATTTGGACCCTGGGTTTCAGGTCCATGAACTTATAGAAGTTCGTAAGGAAGAGATTGTCTTCATAGAGCCCGGCCAGACCACTGAGGACAGTCGAGAATGAGCTGACCGCAAGTTGAAAGATCGAGTAGTACATCACAAGACTGCCGAGTGTCGTTTTGCCCTTGTAGGCCTGATAGGCAACGAAGGCGAGGGAGCCGAAGATGGCGGCCGAGGTCAAGGAACCTGCCAGCAGACCGGCGACTGTGCGCCGCCGGGACAACGTCAGTCTTGTCGCTCGCAGTTGCTGACGCAAAGCCTGGAATCGGTTCCGGAACAAAGACCCGAGGCTGAACAGGCGCAGTTCCTTCGCGAACCACGAGCCGGTCAGCATGAAGTGGTAGTACGATGCTTGCCGCTCCTTCTCGGTTTGCTCCAGCTCGAGACGATACTGGCGGCGAGCATAGAACGATTGCACCAACGCTCCCGGCAGGGCCACACAGAAGAGAGCTACCGCGACCAGGGGGTTGAAGGCAAGGAGCAGGCCCGCGACCCCGATCAGCGAAACCGAGCTTCGGCCAATGCTGACCAGCCGGTTGACAACGCCGATAGGGCGGGAACTGGCCTCGACCTGGGCGCGTTGCATGGTGTTGTAATAACTGGGATTCTCGTAGTACTCGAGGTCGACCGCGACCGACTGGCTGTGTACGATGTCGGTCACTTTGTCGGAAAAGACCATGGACTGGTACTGTCCGGCCAGGCCGGAGATCGAACCGAGCAGCGCTGAGACCAACGCGGCCGCGGCGGCGAGAATAACCCAGAAGAGAACCGGACGAAAGGCGGCGAGACCGGTCTGCAGCGTTACTGCGGCCTGCAGGGCATCAATCGTGCGCTTCATGAAATAGGGCGAAAGCAGCGGTATGAATCCCTGCACGATGACAAGGCCGAGATTCATGGCCGCCCAGCCCGGAGCGATGGTCCAGACGAGACGAAGCGCGCGGCCCAAGTGGAGACCCTGCTTCACGGTCTCGACCAGCCCCGGTCTAGTGTTGTCTTCTGGTTGAACGGTCATCAGCCGCTAGCAGTCTATCAATGCAGATGCATCGGGCAAGTCCTCTCAGTACCCCTGAGTCCGGCATGGAAGCCACCCAGGCACGCGCTGTCGGATAGGGAAAGCCGAGGCCAAGGTCGAGAAACGAATGCGTGCGGGATGGCGGATGTCCGTTTCACTCCGTTTTCGGGGCTTCATGCCATCCAGCTCGGAATCAGGGCCTCTCCGAAAAGCGGCATTGAAGCAGCGCAGGCACGCGCCAGAGATGGAGTCCCGGAGCCTAAGCAGAGGTTGAGCGCGAATGACGAGACACGAAATCAGACTTACGTCCCAAATGCAGGCGAAGGGAAGTGAATGATGGAGTCCGAAGCCCAGACCCGGTTGAAACAAGCAAGGAGGAGAATCGCCGGTCAGGCTCGGCGGCCCTGGTCCGACAGCGCGGACTCTGGGTCTTGTCATTGGCCATGCGATGTCCGGCTTTCGAACTTGCTACGTCTGCTATCGTGGCTCAAGGCGGGTTTCCAGAGCGTACGTTCGATCTGCTCTTCACTCGCCCGGACTGGAGGTGGCACGGGCCGCCCGCCTAAGTGCATCAACGACACCGTCTCACGTGAGGGTCGTGCAACTAGGTAATCCGAACCTTGTGCCGACCCCTGCGTGACATTAACACTATCCGGGCCCGAACACGTGTCTTCAGCCCAGTCCGACCTCTCGCGTCCTTCAGGCAGGCACGCTCGGCACCCGTTGCATGTCAACCATGGTCAGGGTGCGCACCCAAATCTGGCCTCCCGCGATAGGCGCAAGAAGCTGAGCCTGCTACCGGCAGCCCAGTTCTGTTTCTGCGTTCGAATCCTACGCCGGCGGCGCTTGGTTTCCTGACGAGGCGCACTCGTGTGCACTCATGCCTTCTGCAGAGCAGGCCAAGGACGCGGCGCCGCCGTCACCCAAGCAGGAAGACGCTCCGCTGCCACTTGGATGGCAGTCTAAGCTGGCAGTGTTGCCGTCGGCATAGCACTGTCCACCGCTTGCTCGGGTCGTGTCGCTCAGCCGCTCAGCCTTCGGTACTTCATATCGAACGCGATCGAGGCCTTCGGGCCTAGAGTCTGTTCGTTTTTCCATCTCGAACCTCCTTAGAATTCTTCTTCTGGTTTACCGTACACGAAATCAACCACCTATTCGTAGACAGTCGTCAAGGTGTCGTTGTGAGCATCGGTCAACAACGGCGTACTGCTCGGCATATCGGGCAGTGCTCTACTCTCAGAATCACCGCGTCCGGCTGCGGCGACCTTCTTCGGTGCGGCGGGAGTCGCACTCGTTTGCGCCGGATGCAGTAGCGGGGAACTCGCCCGCACAAAGCTGGGCAAGCTCCAACGTGGCGGTGCTGGGAGTTTGGAAACGTCTACGAGTAGACGAAACAGCCGCCGAATGCGCCAAGCCTCAGGGAAGCAGCCGTAGCGCCCGACCTCGCGTCCGCCGGAGAACAGCTTGACGTCCGTGCACTGGCGACCATTGAACTCCAACACCCGGAACCCAAGGTGTCGGGGCACGATCCAGCCGAGGCGGCCTACTCCGGCGGCCAAGTCACGCAGGCGGAGATGCAATCGTCGGCCGAGGGCCCAGAGCGGTCGCAGACCGTCCAGCAAGACCACCGTTGCCCGCCCCTGCAGTCCTCCGCTGACCGGTCGTCGACGACGTCCGTGTCGAGCAGTGACGACGCGACCAGCAATGTCCTCGTTCCGCAAGAGCCACGGGTCGCCGTGTCGATTGTTGTCACCACGAGTCCGCAAGACGTCCCGCGGTCCCTCGTCCTTCGTCCCTCGTCTCTCAACTGAGGCTACTCTCCGCACGCACGTCTCGGCATTCTCAGGAGACTTGAAACAGACGACATCCCCCGGACGCACGCGGCGCCGTATGTACGGCTCGACTTCCAGTATGTCGGATTCCGCTAGCGTCGGGTTCATGGCGTTTCCCAGGCAGACAGCGTGTAGCCTGCAGCCGGGCGTTCTAGGCGAAGGAGGAGCAGAATTGCGCGCGTCGATGCGGAGAAGGTCGCGCGAGTTCGGGCTTCCGTCGGCGGGCGATGGTCGCATTCCGGCGTTAACCACCTTGGGCAGGACCCGTTCGATCTCTCTCCAGAATTGGCCGTGAAGGCTCATCTCGAGCGAATAGGCCGGCACCGCGGCAGCTAGGGTCTTGGCCGCTGCCAGGTGGTTCACCCAGAGCCGCGGAGACATTCCGTCTTCCGACAGACTCACAGCGGTTCGAGCAAGGTCGATCGCTGACTCCATGATCTTGGCAGTTGCTTGCGTGCGGCCGGTCGGCTGCAGTCGCTCAGACGCCGACTGGCTTAGGAAGAAGATTCCGCGCAGCGGGACGGGTTCTTCCACTGGCCAGGAGGCGTTGACGTCGCCGTTGAGCAGCCGACTCCAGGTCGGCCAAGGGTGAGCCCAGTAGCGGCCGGAGCCGTCGCGCACCACAAGAGTCCGGTCATCGCACAGCGAACGATGCGGCGGCGGAAGTCTATCGCTGGCTGTGCTCTTCCCGACGCCGCTGGGTCCAGCCATCATGTAGCCTGCTCCTCCGTACTCGACCAGCGCGCCATGCAGGAGCATACCGCCCCCCGGTAGTAGCTGCAGGGCGATCAGCGCTGCGAGGCTCTCCATCTGAATGACCTGCAAGTATGGACTGAGCAGCGGAAAGAGCCAGCAAACGACCGCGCCGTTGCGTCTCGGCATCGGTGGGTCATGCATTCTGTCCCGGCACACGACCACGTACACCTCGCGCCCTCCGATGCCTGGTTTCAGGCGCATGGCCTTTCCCAGTCCGGATACGACCAGTTCTGACGGTTCGTCGGTCCCAACAATCGTCCAGCGACTACCATCGGCTAGCCCGAGGCCAAGAGGCGACGGCGATGTGCACGATTGCTTCGTTTCCGACACCAGACTACTCCTCTTCATCTGCCATGGGCGGTCTATGGACGGAGCAAGATTCTCCTCGTGCACCGCTAAGCACCAGACATAAGTGCCCGAGATACGGCTGTTTTGCTTCTCCGTCTTATACGGCTACCGCCGTACTTCGCAGCACGATGACCCTGCTATCTGTCCCCGCCGCGCGTGGCAGGCTTTGCTTTCGACTTAGCTGGGTGTACCGCCTACGCTGACGCAGGCCTGAGCATTGTTGCCCACAAAGCAGTCGTAGGAAGCTGTCCCGCCGTTATTATAGCACCCGATGTCGCTGTTGCCGAGTGGGATGCAGCCTGGGTTTCCGCGACCGTTCTTGCTATCAGACAGCCTCACTCCGCGCGGGGCTTCGTACTTGGCCTTACCTCGTTTTGGCATCTCTAACCTCCTTACGGGCATTTGGTACACAAAAACCCTTGGGCACAACACGTACCCAAGATCCTCTAGTGAATACTGTAATACAACCCCAGAACACTTCATGTCAAGAAAAACCTAGTCACTTTGCCCGGTAGCCGAAATCGAGTAGCTGCTACGCCCGTGGCCGGTGGGGAAGGATGAGAACGGAGCCACCAGGCTTGTCCCACACACGTCTTTCCCTTTCAAGTCACTCTTCGCCGCTGGGAATTCTCCTCTGCGCCCGATTCATCGGGAACACGCCGCGCCGATAGGCCTCGGCGCATAGCCAGGTCGGCGCGGTGAGCGACCCGCCCTCCGTGTAGTTGTTGGCCACACAACCCGTGCGGCAGGTCCTCACAAACAAGCACTTGGCGCAGGGGTTCGGCAATGCGTCCACATCCGCCAAGGAGCGGCGCAACCCGAGGATTGTTGGGTTCGAGAACCATATTTCCCGAATGCTGTCGCGACCGAGTTTGCCGTAGACCAGTTCTGGAACGGTCCTACCAATCCCACACAGCGCAATGTCGCCGTTTCCCAGTATCCCGAGGATCCGCAGCACGCCACAATCTCCCGTCCTGCCGTGGGTGCGCATGAGGTCGCGCATCGATGTCAAGGCCGGTGGCATGTTCAGGATGACTGTAACCCGGGCTTTTGGCCGGAGTTCGGTGGACACGTAGCGGGCAAAAGCGAGGTGCTCATCGAAATCCATCACTTCGCCACTCTTCTCCATTGCCTCAGCCCGCCCGGTCCTGGTAACCGGGTTGAACTTAACCGAGCTCGCCCCATGGGCGACGGCAAGAGCGACGACCTCCTCGACGTGGGGGCGATTGCCTTTGTGAACGCTCATGATGACTTGGCAGTTCTTGTACCCCGCCCTGACAAGATAGTCGAGTCCGCGCAGTGTGGCATCGAAGGCACCCGGCACTCCGCGGAAGCCATCGTGCGAGCGGGCATCGGGCCCATCCAGACTGACCGAGATGAAGCGGACGTTTGTCTTCTCTTTCAGATGGCGCGCCTTCTCAGCAGTCATGAGGGTGCCATTGGTCTCCATGTCCATGCTCATTCCTTCCGCCGTCAACATGTCCGCGATTTCCATGAAACGGGGATGGAGCATCGGTTCTCCGCCGGTCAGCTTCACCGCGCCGAGCCCGAGCGGCTTGGACTCGACCACGGCGCGACGCAGCGCCTCGGTGTCCACGAAATCGCCCGGTGTCTCCTTGCCGTCGCCGAATCCCGGGGTGATCCAGCAGTGTCGACAACGGAGGTTGCAGGTATCGGACATGTAGAGATAGAACGAACGCAAAGCCGGTACGCCCTCGGGCAGGTCCAGTTTGGGTCGTGTTGCGTTCACCTCCGTAGGCGCATCACATATCGACACTTTCTTTCTCCTCTCCTTTGAAGATGCGGTAGCAGACCAGCGGGTCACGGGCGTTCAACTTGTCGAACTTGGCCATGACCGAGGCCGGGCAGCCACCTGTGCAGAAACCGGCATAGGAGCAGTCCTTGCACTCTGGCAAAGACGATATTGGTATCAGGCGTCGGTAACGCACGGCGTTGACCGCGGGGCTGTTGCGCCAGACCTCGGCGAGCGACTGGTGGCCGAAGACGCCCATGATGAGCTTGGGCAGCATGTTGCAGGGGACGATGGTCCCGTCGTGGAGTATTGCCAGCTTGTTGAAGACTCCGCCGCAGGAACACAGGGTGCCACGGCCGGGAATGCCGTTCTTGCCCTGCGAGACTGCTTCCTCAATCTGCGCGAAGTTCTGAGCCGAGGCAAGTGGTCCGGCGGTAGCGCTGATTCTGCCTCCATAGTGCTTGCTCAGTCTCGCCAGGGTTTCCATTGCCTGCTTCCGTTCCGAATTGGTGAGAACCGTGCTGTCGCCATAGCACCGGGCCGAACCCATCTGGTCGGCCTCGTTCGTGCTGAACCCGCCAAGGCCCACGTCCTCAAGCAGCAGGCGGGCGACGTTGGGTAGGTCGTTCACGTTGGCGCGGTTGACGGTCACGCGCACGGTCACCGGGAACCTGGCCTGCTTCAGCAGCCGCAGGCCGCGCAGGGCCCGGTCGAAGCTCTTCGGCGGGCGGCTTTTGTCGTGAATCTCGGCGCAAGACCCGTCGATTGACACCTGGATTGAATCTAGCCTCAGGCGGCGCTTGCCCTTGGCAAACTCCTCCAACGTAGCCTCGGAGATGAGCGTGCCATTGGTGAGTATGCTGTAGCGCATCTTGTTCGCGATTACGCCGTCAATCAGTTCAAAAAGATCGGGACGGGTGAAGACCTCACCACCCGAAAGGCAGACGTTCTGAACGCCGAGTCTACCAAGCTCCTCGAACAGCGCGTGCCAGCGCTCCGCCGGCATGTCATTGAGCGCGGTCATCTCGTCGGCGTAGAAGCAGTAACGGCACTTGAGATTGCAGCGTCCGGTGAGCGAGAGGTCAACCGACTTCGGGAACCGCATAAGACCCGGCGGCGGTACGGTCATGTCCGGCATCGGCATAGGTTCCGGGTTCACCTTCGCCGTCCGCTTCTTCTTAGCGGCCATCAGCGGCCCCGCCTTCCGCCAACACGAAATCCGGCAGCAGCGATTGGATGAACTTGTCGGCATCCTGCATTGCCTGTTCGCGTGTAACGCTCGGATAGGTGGCCGTCAGGTGTCCGGCGATATCATCGAGGGTGCGGGGGGCAGCAAGCATTGCCCAGATACTTCGGCCGGTGGGATTCAACAGGACCGTTTCGTCCTTGTCCGGGTTGTAGAGCAGCGCCCCGTCTTCGTCCTCGTCGGCGCAGGATACGACTTCGTTCGTTCGATAGGTGCACTTGTTCATTGCGTTTAGCTCCTCGTCAGCTACGGAGTCCGCCGGCAGTGGAAGGTCTTGGCTTCACCTTCTCCCCCTTCCCGTGGTCTCCCGGCGCTTCCGTTGATTCGTATTCTGAAATGGTATTTCCTGACCGATGAAGCCTTCCTCGGTCAGTTTGGTCAGATATGCGAGCACGTCTTCTCGCACCGTGTCCGGGGCATCCGGAAACCGGTCCTTCACGGCGGTGACGATATCCTCGATGGTCCGCTTGCCGTCAACGAGGCTCCAGACCAGCACGCCGGTCGCATTGACGGCCATCGCCCCGGCGGTGTCGGGATTCACCAGAAGCTGGGGTGTCCCCGGTTTGATGGACAGTGGAAGTGGGTGTAACATCAAACCGGAGGTATCGATTGGATACAGCAGAGAAGAAGCCGCGGAAGACTTACACGCGTGAGTTTAAGATCGAAGCGG
>Ga0172375_10010882_pt1 | contig 11691 bp, 25 predicted proteins | sample LakKiv1m_FD_114537 | JGI IMG/M metagenome (GOLD analysis project Ga0172375, IMG submission 114537) | Freshwater microbial communities from Kabuno Bay, South-Kivu, Congo - kab_092012_11.1m | ecosystem: Environmental > Aquatic > Freshwater > Lake | place: Democratic Republic of the Congo... | reverse complement strand
TTATCACTGTCCGTATTGCAGGGGCGGAACAGTAGAGAAGCCAAGACTGCAAAAAGTAACTAGAATCATTAGATTTGTTTCTGCGTTTATAAGATAAAGTCAACGAACATCATCGAGGCGGCGAAATGAGTAAAAACGAAGTGTATATCAGATGCCCTGATTGCGAGGGCGATGGGGATCTCACCAACCTTGATCCAGTGAGCGGGAACGTATCAATCGTCGGTTGTGATCTCTGCGATGGTGTGGGCAATCTGAGCGAGTCTCGGCTGCGAGAAAAACTTTCTAAGGCAGAGGCCGACGAACTGATGGATTTTTTCCATCGGCGGGGACAATTCAAGGATATTCCCCAGCCCGTAGTTCCACGATTCGTAAAGGGGTTTGACGCATGACTACTCACACCTCAACCGCCTGTCCGGTCTGCCCGTGGTGTGGAGCAAAACAGGCTACGTGGTATGAGAACATGTTTTGGTGGGAACGAGGCTTTGGCCTAGAAAATGAGAATTATATCGTTGACTACATCAACGATATCAAGGTGATGCTATGTTTTATTTGATAAAAAGAGGACCAAAACCCGACTTTCACAAAGCACCGTTTCATCCGGTAGTTATCTGTTGTCATAAAGACGTAGCCAAGAGTGAAGCCGGGTGGTCTGGAGATGCGGCATGTGTTTGGACAGTTGATCAACTTGATGGCCAAGGCTGGTTGCTTATGCGCTGGGCTGGCCTAGACATCGACTACGGGCATATTGTTCGCACGTTTACCCTTCCAAATTCGCTGCAAACCACGGCCATTGTTCACGAGCGCAATTCAGAGCCTTGGACTCTGATCAAAGGAGCTATTTGGTGGTCAGTGAAAAAGATGCCCCCAAAACTGCAAGAAGCGGGCGTGATTTATCCTTTCGATAACTTTACACAACAGAAGATTCTTGATGATCAGGCGGCACTAGATGAAGCCAGGAAGCGATTCAAAAAGACAGGCGTTCATACAGTCATTTTGAGCTGTTCAGGCTACGGGTTCGGTAGAAAAATTCCAGATTTTTGGCCGAAGCCAAGGGAGTCGGGGAGTGGGCACGGCCACAGATTGTGGAAATTTATCAATTAGGCCAAATGCCGCCTCTATTAACAGCCTGAAAGGAAAAACCAATGCCTGATGTAATCAAATGCCCTAAATGTAAAAGCACAGACATCACTGTTGAGGGAATGGTCCGTTGTGTCTACAGTCAGACTAGTCGCGGCACATGGGAATTAGTAGAGCGTGAATACCCGAGGGGGCGGGATGTTAACTATAGCTGTGATAACTGCGATCATGAATGGGAGGAAGATTGAAATGAAGTGCCCAAAAGTTTATGGCTATTCACCGAGGGACATGACCTTATGGTGATGAAACGAGATTATTCAAAAGAGATACGGATGGGAGACAGTTTCGACGCCACTAATATTGTGGCCGAAATTCGTATTCACGCAGATGGAGGCTTATTTTAATGACGCTAACCCGAGACGAAGAGACCGTGCTGAGATGGTTTGCTGCTGGAGCCGTGCGGAACCAGCGAGCCATGCGTTTATTGATGAGTAAGGGTTTGCTTGATAGCGACGGGAGCATCACCCCCGCGGGCCAAGAAGCGCTCACTAAAACCAGAGATCTGCCGCAACGCATCCTTGGCGCCATGTTAACCGCAGAAACCCTATTAGAAGGGGAACTACACGCCCTCCAACGCAAAAAGGGAGAAGCAAAAGCCAAAGCGGTGGCACAAAATTGCCTGTGGGTGTTTAGGAAGGCGCTGAAAGAGGCGGAACATGAGGCGATGTCTCCATCGAAGTAGCAAGCGAACAATTCGGAAGCGGGGTTTACCGATAGTCAGTTTTGAACTCGATTGGCTCTATTTTGGCGGAGGCGCCCCTCACGGTCGATGGAAGTGGGGCAATCCTCGACGGCTATGGGGAAAGAAGACAAGACAGGAAATACGAGCATTGGAGGCCGACGATCAACAATAAGAAGGGGAACTATATCGTTAATTACGGAGGTGAAATAACTTGAATTTCGGTTCCCTTTTCGCAGGCATCGGTGGTTTTGATCTCGGATTTGAACGGGCTGGGATGACATGCAAATGGCAGGTGGAAATTGACGAATATTGTCGAAAAGTCCTCACGAAACATTGGCCCGATGTCCCCAAATACCGAGACATCCGAGAATGTAGAGACAACCTTGAACCAGTTGACCTTATTTGCGGAGGATTCCCTTGTCAGCCGTTCAGTGTCGCCGGGAAGCAAAAAGGCAAAGATGATAACCGTTACCTCTGGCCGGAAATGCTGCGGGTTATTGAAGCCGTCCGACCCGCTTGGGTCATTGGCGAGAATGTTCCTGGAATCATCCGAATGGAACTCGACCAGGTGCTTTCTGACTTGGAGGGGATCAGTTACACCACAAGGCCGTTTATTATTCCAGCTTGCGGTATTGATGCCCCACACCGACGAGATAGGGTCTGGATTATTTGCTACGCCAGTAGCTTACGATGCGACACCCGGCGGCCCGAACAACCATTACAAGGGGTTAGGCCATACAGCAAAGTTTGTGTGGCCGACCCCAAGAGCGAACAGCGCTATGTCTGCGAGAATAACAGAGAAAGCAAACCCCAACCGCTACCCGAATTTGGAAACCGTTTTATTGAAACGCCAACCAGAAGTGATTGGTGGTTGGTTGAACCCAACGTGGGTCGAGTGGCTAATGGGATTCCCCGAAGGGTGGACCGACTTAGAACCCTCGGAAACGCCGTTGTCCCCCAACTCGCAGAATTCATCGGAAGGATGATTTTGGAACATGAACGAAGCAGAAAAGAAGAATCTTTCATCGAGTGAATTGGTTGACTGGGAAGAGCGCGCCGCGATCAGAGAATACGATGGAGGGCAACCCCGAGAAGTCGCGGAAGAAGAGGCAATGAAGGATCTTGAAACTTGGTTCGAGGAGTTGAGGACATAAATGTACTGCACAATCGACAGTGAGATGTGGGACGACCCGAAGGTCCGGTCTCTGGACGTTTGGGGCAAGGCGCTTTTGCCGTACATGTTCGGTAATCGTCACCGGCATGTGACCGGCCTCTATTATTTCTCCTGTGCTATAGCCTCAGAAGAACTTAATCTCGACATTACACCAATCAAAAAAGCATTCAAAAAGCTCTGTGATATCGGAATATGCGATTATGACGTGGAGCGCCGAGTTGTCTTTGTCAGAAATCACTGGAAGCGGCAACCTCACGCGGGCGTACACCTAGATCGCTTACAGACCTACTTCAAAACTCTCCACGGCACTCCCCTCGTCGCGGCATTCCTTCGCAAATACCCAGACATGAAGCGGCACGTCACTGATCTGTCACTAATTAGCACTAATCGGTCACCAGATTGCGCCGATCTGAACGATTCCGCGCTTCTTAAACTAGAACAAGAACAAGAACTAGAACTAGAACAAAAGCAAGAGGGGGAGTGTGAGGGGGGACCGGTTGCTACGCAACCTCAAGCGCGAACAAAATTGCCTCTCTTGAAAAAAAAGGAAGACCTGGAAAAAGCCCTCGACTCAGTTGATCTCGAACCTCTCCGTACAGAATTTGAGCCCCAAGGTTTGAATTTTGACCGATGGTGGCAGGAAACTCGCAAGGCTGTCCTCGAAGGTACAGCCCAAAAACCCTACCCTAACCCCTTCAAGTGGCGTGACTTTTCCAAAGCCCTCCGTAACTCCTGCATCGGAGCCATCGAACGCGGCCTCTACGTGGCAAGAGCTTCGCCGCAACCCAAACCCTCATGGCGCGACGGAACACGACGAGCAGCAGAGGAGAAGGAAATAGCGAGTCAAAATAATGCAACTTCCAGTTAACCACATCATCCTTGGTGATTGTCTCGAAATACTCAAGACATGGCCTGACAACTCCGTAGATTTCATATTCACCGATCCACCATACGGACATAATAATAATAATAATGGGGATTTAATCTCTCGGCGGGAGGCTGCTCTCGGCAAAGGGGACTATGATCCTGAACGCGACAACATCCCGATCTTGAACGATGGCGTTGAAGCAAACGAGATTTTCAAACAAATCCTCCCTCAATTCCTTCGCATCCTCAAGCCTGGTTCCTGCTGCTGCTGCTGCTGCTGCGGCGGCGGACCTGATCCGCAATTCGCTCGATGGTCGTTATGGATGGATGAGGTATTTGTATTTGACCAAATGGTTGTTTGGGACAAAAGGCGGATAGGTATGGGATGGCGTTATCGAAGGAGCTATGAAGTAATTCTTGTAGGTTACAAAAAAGGCAAAAAACCAAAATGGTATAACAAGGGACACGGTGTTGATAATATTATTCGCGACATTAACAGAATCATCGTCCCAGAAAAAGAGAAACACCCTACCGAAAAGCCTATCCGTCTTCCTGCTCGTTTCATTAAACTCCACACACAACCAGGGGATATCGTTCTCGATCCCTTCTGTGGACGTGGCAGCACGCTCATTGCGGCCAAAAACAATGGACGGCAATTCATAGGGATTGAACTTGATCCTAAGTGGCACAGGGCCGCGACCGAGAGGTTAGAGCAGGAAACCGAAGAGTTGCCATTTTATCACAAGAACGATGACGAATATCAAACAGATACGTTATTCCGGCTTGATTGCGGGAAAACTGGAGGCGGATTATGACCCAACCCGAATTTGACAAGAAATTCGCCGACCTCGTAGCTATATTCGGTGACCGCGGCCCCGAACATAGCGCCGTCTGGTTCAGGATGTTCTCCGAACTCCCCCACCCCCTCTGGTCCCACATCGTTGACAAAATCCTCCACGATTGGCAATTCTCCTCCTGGCCCTCTCCCGGCTACGCCAGTCGAATCAAACAGGAAATCCTTGACAACACCCCCAAACCCCAACCTCGCGAAATAGACCAACACTGCGCCGAGCTAGATATCCTGACACGCATTGATGCTTTACCAAAAAAAAATAAAGCGACTTTGAGGCAAGAGGCAGAGTCATCCCTACCCCCGCCCCCAACACCCCTTGACGGCCCGGAGGATTTGCGCACGAGCCTTGCCAGGGTTTCCCGTAGCATCGCACTCAGAAAACGCATGATCGAACTCTATAAGGAGAGGTATCAATAAACTGTCCTTATAGAAGGGAAAGGCAGGTCTGTCTTCCTTGTTTGTCAGAAGGCCAGCCCTTCGTTTCGCCGTATTGCGCACGGCCCAATACATCACGTTCAATGGGAAGTCCCTTTGGACGCTATCAATCACCGCATTCCGCTGCTTGTCTTTGTAGATGAATTCCCGCTGATACGGTGGGCGAATGTCTAGCTTTCCGCCGTACGCGACCACTCCCAGCTCATCATTGTCCACGAAGCCATCGGTTAGCTTCTTGATCGTAATCTCTTGGAGGTCGATTTTCATTTACGCAGGTTTTCTGTTGCGGATGAACAGGCGCTTAAATGTCTCTTTCCCGTTCAAATAAGAGCCATGCCCGTAAACCCCGTTGGAGTCTTGGTCAATGCCTCGATTGCTTCCAATTATCTCGAATTGTTCTGGGTTGTATTTATCAAGAAAGGTCACAGGAACGCCCATCACACCCTCGAAATCCATCGGGATATCCGCCGTTTTCTTCACCTCTATCGCATCGTAATTGTCGTACTTCGGAAATTCTCGCGGATTGTACGTCTTGTAGAGAATCAACTCCTCATGGCGCTTCTTGATATCAATGTTTGTAAACCAGCAGGTGATATTTGAGCGTATTATCCTGTTTCCGTTCTCATCGACCCTAGCTTCTGTCCCATGCAATGGGTAATGCGCCGGGACAATGAACCCCGAAAAATTCCGATTACTGTTCACACCGATCCACAGCTTGTCGTCCCTGATTAGCTTGAAAACATCTTTGTAAGTAATTGCGTGCCAATTCCCAATAATCAAAAACTGTTTGTCGTATTCCACAAGCTGCGCGACATACTCTCTGAACAACGAAAACGGTGGGTTGGTTACGACGATATCCGCCGCCTTTAGGAGATTGATGCATTCCTTGCTGCGGAAATCACCGTCGCCTTTTAGGTTTCGTGGCTTGACCTTCACGGGGTCAGGAAGTCGCTTGTCCTTTTGCTCACCGTGGTATTTGAAGTAGATGCCCTTATCTGATTTGTGTTGGCTGAATAGGTCGGGTTGGTCATTTTGATAGCATGTTGCGATCAGCCCCTTCAGGCCAAGCTTTTCAAAGTTATTCAAGAAGTATTTGAAGAAGTTGCTCACACGCGGATCATCGCAGTTGCACAGGATGGTTTTGTTCCTGAAGTGATTAGTATAATGCCGTAGCTCCTTTTCGATGTCTGAAAGTATCGTGTAGAACTCATCATTCTTGCCACGCTTCGCCGTGTTCAAGTATTTAACTGAGCCTTCTCTTGCCATTAGGAATTGTATCCTTCCAATTTCTTGTTTGGCCGCATTACGGCGAAGTTAACGTCGTAGTAAGGCGAAAGAACCGCCAAACTCAGAAACCTCAAAATGCTCGAACTTATTGCTCTCATCAAAAATAGCCTTACAACCTAACCCTACCATCAACATTCCTATCGCCCCCACAACCAACCATACACTATGAAATTATAACTAAACATTCACCACAACCCCCAAATTAGCCAAAAACGAACGCCTAACCACCAACTCAACGCACCATATTCCCTAATATTACCAAGTAATACCGAAACTCCCAAACCCCAAATACCTAAATCCAACCCAAAAAACCGAAATAAAAACAAATTCAAAGCGCGTGCGGAGGAGGGAATACTAATTTCGAGGTCGGGGGGGGTGTGTTTTCCGGACATAGGGGGGGCCTTTTTGTCAGTCACCGTTCCCTGTCTGACGGCTAACCCATGGATATCTCAATATATTATCTGTGTCTTGATTCCTTGCACCTTTTGTCCTGAATCCGTAAGTGTTTCAAGTGCTTGCACACTTACGAAAAATCAGGCTTATCAAAAATTTCTTTAATTTAATCAATAGTTTTGCCGTGGACCGGCTGGACGGACGGAGGACGCGGGATGGATGGACGGAGCAACATGCTAGTCCTCCCCCTCCACGATTCATGGAGATATACAATGTTGATAACACGCTGATATGATTGAGCAATGGGGTTATTTTGTTTCACGCTACCTGCTCTTGTGTGTTGTAGGACATGAGGGTTAAGTGGCTACGGCCATGTCCAAGAGGCCACGAGAGAGTAGAAGGCCGCGCGGCGGCACTGAGGAAGTTTCTTCAGATTCTGCTCTTGCCTCTGGTTGCTTGACACGAAGACATGGAAAGATGCCCTTGCGGTGGAAGCTTGTCAAGGAAAAAGTACATTAGCGGCTTCAGTCCACAGATTCTGCATGGGTGCGCGATCAATTTTGTCTAGTGTGTTTTTTCGGGCGCTTAGCAAAATGTTGCTTGAAATCATTGGCGATTACCCTGTTTTGTTTACTCCCCCCGCGGCGATATTTTTGAGTGAGATACTTTTGGTGTAGTGAGTGCGCGGTGCTTGGGTGTTGAGTTATCAACAGCTTCTTGTTGATAAGTGGGTGAGTTATCAACAGGGTGAGTGATATTTTCGCATTTAGTAGTTATCAACAGGGTTATCAACAGGTAGTGCGGTAAATTGGTAATGATGTCAAGCGTGTGCATAGCGAAAATGTGTTCAAATTGTGGGCAGGCCCATGTGTTATTTCTTCACTGTGCGGCTTGGTGCATTGGTGTGAGCTACTACGGGTAGATATTTGGCGCAATTACAGGCCATATTTAGTATGTATTTTTCTGTTAGTTTGGCATGAAACGTGCTATATAAGTAGTCACAACGAACAAATAAAAACCCGGCGCTGAATTGCAGTTCAGGCAGCCGGGCAGGCCACCGAAAAAGGAGCTTCCGATGGCTAGGCAAGATCATACCTCGATAGAATCCCAAAGTCAAATCAGTCGCGTGGGGACGACGGACGGGCAAGAGATAGAGTATTTCTTTCCTAGCCCCGATGCGCTTTGCCCAGACGCGGGCTATCTCAGGATCAAGCGCTCCACAATCACGGGCAGATATTGTACAGATATTCTGGTTGTGCGCGCGGCATTCCGCCGGCGCGGCATAGGCTCTGCTCTATTAGAGTACGCGGCCGCGGAGCTTGGTTACACACCGGACCCAGAGGCAATCCTAGACAATCAGACCGCGCCTGGCTTTTGGGCAAAGCGCGGCTTTACGACGGGCTTCAATCAATCAATTCTCGAAGCATAATGGAGGTAAAGGCCAATGTCAAAGCGAAATCTTTCATCGAGGCTTTCCGCGGCGGTCCTGAAGCGTCAAGTCACAATCGCGGAGTTGTGCGAGGCGCTTGGAATCAACCCACTTGGGATGACCGGAGCGGTACTCTGGGATTGCATAATTGACAGGTACCTAGCGCTGGTACGCTAAACACCCAACAAAATCTCACAGAAAGGAAAGGAAAATGAAAAAAACATTCATCGCCGGCGGATTCCACAAGGTCCCTCCGTTCGAGGTAGAGGTTGAGCCTACCGATCTGGTAACTGGATGGGGACCCGCTTACAAACTCTGGAGCATGCACGTGAAGGAGCTTTCTAGAATCTCCAAAATAATGTGTGGAATGTCGGACTGTATGTGTGGGTGCGGGCTTCGACCACACTCCACCCTCGACGACGAGCACGTGTTGATCTCCGGGTTGGCTTTCACTGATTAGCCTCTTCCCCTGCCTCGGAATTTCCGGGGCAGGCTTGAGCGGCTAACGCTCAAATCTCCGGGGTGGGCCGGACACCAACCACAATCGGAACTCAGGGAAAGGACATGATGACATCAGATCGACTCTTACAGATCACTACTCAGGGTGGATGTGGTTTAATCACACGAATCCTCTTGTCTCGTATCCCTGATTCCGTTCCGATGGTTCGTTTTGACAAGGACGACAACCCCGTACATGCGTGTGTCAGTGTTCCTGGACACGGATTTATCAATTTCGGATCAGATCACGGAATGGTTGAGGTTTCCGTTGACGAATTTCGGAAATTGTATTCTCAGTTTGATGTTGATCGAGTCCATCTGAAATATCGGGAAGTGTTGGACATCATTAACGAAATCTTAACGGAGATGAGATGAACTCGGAATGAACCTGGCCAACCTCGGAGAGATCCAGGCAGGGGTTTTGCCTCAATCAAAATTCACAGAAAGGGGAAATTAGATGCAAACACCTTGGGGACAATCAGACTATTCAAGGGAAGCCGGACCGGGCGTGGTGTTCCATAAAACACCATCGCATGGGGGTTACAAGGTCCAGCCAGCGCAAAACAAACTCATTAACGCAGTATGGCGTACCGATGATGGATGGTACGAAGAGGATTGTGCATGGGCGGTCGTAGCGTTCACGTTTCCTAAGTACTTCCCGCCGAAAGCGCTTCAACAGGCAATCGACACGCTGAAAAACTGCTGCCCGGACCAATGGGAAGCAGTAACGGGCGCAGTTGCTTAATTTCCCGCTCTCGCCGTTAGGAAACGAGACCACTGCGGAAACGATATTCCGCCAACCCTGAAAACAGGAGCCCCCACGTGGCCAGGGCGGATACCCAACCAATTCCTGAACACAGAAAGGAAAGGAAGAAAAAATGAATATCCGAAAGCTCACGATGGAAGAGGTTGACTTTGATTTAGAGTGTCTACCTGAAGACACTCCGGTTAGGGGAAACGCTATGAATTCCGGTGAGGACGATTATGACCGGGAAGTAGAGAACAAGATCCTTGCGGATCTTGAATGGAATCAGTGGGCATGGTGTTGCGCTCATGTGATTGCCCGCTGGAAGGGATTCAAGGGTGATGATTATTTGGGTGGTTGCTCCTATGATTCTGAAGAACAATTCAGGGCGCCCGGTGGCGATTGGGATGACATGAAACAACAAGCTCTTGATGACCTTCAAGCCAACATTGAACGAGAACTGATTGAAGCTGAAGAGTTGATTGAGAGGGTTGCTTAATTTTCCGCTCTCGCCGGGCGGATTGCAGGGCTAAACTACTCAGGCAGGGGCATAAAATCTCCGGCCCCCGGACCGGAATAACAACCGGGGCGTGAACTCACAAGAAAGGGGAAAGAAAATGAAATATCTAGTAACAGAGCGGTACTGGGATACAGGTCGGACTAGTGTTAATATCCGGCCTGTCGACGACGACCAAATAGGGAAATATATGGCGTGTCCGTTCACGGCGTACCAAAACTACGATCAGTACTACACGATTTGCGACACCGAACCAGAGGCCAACGAGTACGCCAAACGGGTATTGGCAGCCTAATCCCCCCCTTCCCTTCTCCTGGCCGGGAATCTCTCGGGCAGGGGTGGATGGAAGGGCTAGCAATACCCTACTAGGAGCGGGAACATGGAAACGAACACAGCGGAGAAAGCCATGAAACATTGCAAAATCATAGTCAATCGGTGTGGTAAATTTTTCATCTTGGGGTGGCGGATTGATGATCCTGTAGTGCTGCGCAGGGCATTGCGCCACTCTCTACCTACTCGAACAATTTCATTTCAATCGTTCCCTGGCGATGTCGTAGAGGTTACTATTTCGTGATTCTGGGAGGACGATTAGCCACTTCCCCTGCCTCGGAATTTCTGGGGCGGGCTTGAGCGGCTAATCGCTCACTCCGCAGGAGCGGAGAACCTCACCAGAACAGGAGATTGGTGCCATGTCGAAAATCACAACATTTGAGAATCATGCTCCGATTAATTTTGGGGGCGCGGAAACGGTAGCAGAGTACAGCACCGATGGTGGAGTGTACAACCGCATCGGCCACTTTTTTGTACGGATCGAGCACGGGAAAATGTTCCACGTCTGGCAATCTCACAATTCAGGCTGCGATTACGGGCAGGGGACCCACACCACCCGAAAATATTTGTTCGGATGCCGGACTCGCGATGAGCTGATCGCGTGGCTCCTGAAGCAATTAAAGGCGTTGGAGGGGAAAACGGAGTATGGTTTTCCCGTACGGCCGGGGAGATTCGATGCCCCCACCTGGGCGAATGATCTTCTTGTTGAGCTCGAATATGAGGGAGAAGAAGCCTAACCACTCCCGCCCCCGTTTCGGCGGGGGCTTAATCTCCGGGGTGGGCCGGACACCAACCACAACCTGAACTCAGGGAAAGGGAACATTATGGATACGCAAAACAAGCAAATCATCAGATGGGCTATCGAAACCGCGGATTTAACCCTATACTACTCCATTGATTCAGAATTTGACCCTCCCGAAAACTGGGATGGCTCCTGTCCTGGGGACAACGGTGGGGAAATTCACCTCATCGCACAATCAGAAACAGAATGTCTGTATGGAGAAACTACGGACGACATTGCTGGAGCTAGTTATTTGGTCGGCGATTGTGTAATTGTTGCGGACGACAGCGCGCGAGCGGCGGTCGAGGATTTGTTGAACCGTTTGTTTGGCTCGCAATCGAATTGGCCCGACAATTACGCCCAAACTCGCGGCTGGAAGCTCCCATGAAATCTCCGGCCCCCGGACCGGAATAACAACCGGGGCGTGAACTCACGAGAAAACGGATGGGCAGGTGGTATACACTCAATACATCCACCATTATGAGGGAGATAGCGACAGGTGCTACGCCGTTGATCCTACGAATTTTAAACCCCCATACAAACGAGCGGTTGAGCTCCTGATT
>Ga0172375_10010879_pt1 | contig 11692 bp, 10 predicted proteins | sample LakKiv1m_FD_114537 | JGI IMG/M metagenome (GOLD analysis project Ga0172375, IMG submission 114537) | Freshwater microbial communities from Kabuno Bay, South-Kivu, Congo - kab_092012_11.1m | ecosystem: Environmental > Aquatic > Freshwater > Lake | place: Democratic Republic of the Congo... | reverse complement strand
TGACTTCGAGGTCGTTGGCGCTCAGCGTTCCCATCCGCGATATGTCCAACTGCGCGGCGCTCAACCGCAACTTGAACTCAGTCTTGTCTGGTTTTGCAGGCGTGGTGGCTGTTGCTGCGACCTTCTTGCGCTTCTTGTGCACACGGGGAGCGGATTCTTCTTCGGCAAGCGGCTTCTCGTCCAATATTTGAGGGGTCGCGGGCTGACTAGGTGCAGGTTTTGGCGCGACCAGCACGGGTGAAGGGACGGCGATACGCTGCGGCATGATGGCCTCAGGGGCGTTCGCAGCAAACTCGGGCAACACGGCAAATACCTTGGTATGGCTGCTAAAAGCTGCTTTGCAGTGGATGTTCAACCTGAACTCGGCCACCGGTTCGTTCAGTGGACGCTTTGATCGGATGTTGACCTTGCCTGTCGTCTGGTTGAAATGCGTGGTCAAACCCGTCTGCAAAAAAGCCACACTGCTATCTACCGCCCCCTCTTCAACAGGGGCCAGCGTTAAGCAACTATCATCAATCTTTTCACCGTTCCCCAACTGCAAATCGATATACGCTTCCACCCGTTCGCCCAATCGGCTGACCAGCGTCAGTTCACCGATACTGAGTGCCGAGGCTTGCAACGAGGTCAATGCAAGGAGTGCAGAACAAACGAAGCGCTTGGGATGAAATGTTTTCAAAGCGATGGACAGAGTAAATTGAGTGGCACGCCTATGCTCATCATGGGCACAAGGCATTGGAGGCACGGATATTACTGAAGCCGATGCACCAAGGCAATCTGCAAGCCTCCTCACAAGCCGCTCAACACCTTGATGTGCGACATGGCACTGCGTCCTAACGCATGCAACTCATAGCCGCCCTCCAACACCGAGACGATACGCGATTGGGCATATTGGGCGGCGATGCGTTTCAACTCTTCGGTCACCCATACGTAGTCGGGTTCGGACAAGCGCATGGAGCCCATGTCGTCATCGCGATGGGCATCGAAGCCCGCCGAGATGAAAATGAACTCGGGTTGGAAACGATGCAAAGCAGGTAACCAATGCTCCGTCACGGCAGTGCGAAACTCGCTCCCGCTGGTGCCAGCCTTGAGCGGCACGTTGATGATGTGGTCGCTGCTGCTGTCCGCGCCGCAATAGGGATAGAAAGGATGCTGGAAGGTGGAACACAACATCACGCGCTTCTCGTTGCGAAAAATGTCTTCCGTCCCATTGCCGTGATGCACATCGAAATCGGCGATGGCGACACGGCTCAGACCATGCGCGGCCAAGGCATGTGCCGCCCCCACCGCGACGTTGTCGAAGAGGCAAAAGCCCATCGCCTTGGCGCGTTCGGCATGGTGTCCAGGCGGGCGGATGTTGCAAAACGCGTTCTCCACTTGCTGCGCCATCACCATGTCCACCGCCATCACCACCGCGCCTGCCGCACGCAAGGCGGCGGGATAGGTGAACGGGTTCATAAGGGTATCGCCGTCCAGATCCATCATGCCTTCTTTCGGCGCTTTGGCGGCGATGTCGTCCAGATAGGCACCGTCATGCACGCGCAATAGTTGCTCGCGTGTCACCTCGGGGGCATCGTGATGTTGCAGATAGCCCAGCAAACCTGAAGCGATGAGTTGGTCCTCGATGGCATGAATGCGTGCCGGACACTCGGGATGGTGCGCGCCCATGTCGTGTTTGAGGCAGAGCGGATGGCTGATGTAAGCGGTTTGCACGGGTCACTCCGTCATTATTTTGTAGTGCTACGGTGCTATCATAAACACCTCAAGCAAGACCTCCAAACTACGCGTACACCATCATGGGCAAGCACTACCTCAATCCCCTCTTCGCTCCGAAGTCGGTGGCCGTTTTCGGCGCCAGCGACCGTCAAGATGCAGTCGGTCAGATCGTATTCCAGAACATGCTGCAAAGCGACTTCAAGGGTAAGCTCTACCCGATCAACGCCAAGAATACCGAGGTACAAGGCCAACGCGCCTACGCCTCCATCGCCGAAGTCGGCGAGCCGGTCGAACTGGTGGTTATCGCCACCCCGCCGCAGACCGTGCCCGGCATCATCGAAGCGTGCGGCCTGCATGGTGTGAAGGCAGCGGTCATCATCACCGCTGGGTTCGGCGAAGCGGGTGCATCGGGCATCGCGCTGGAAAAAGAATTGATGGAGGCCGCGCACCGTTACAACATCCGACTCATCGGTCCGAACTGTTTGGGCATCATGCGCCCCGCCATTGGCCTCAACGCAACCTTTAACAACGGCACAGCCAACATCGGCAATATCGCTCTTGTGTCGCAATCCGGCGCGTTGTGTACCGCCATTTTGGATTGGGCCAAACGCAACGATGTGGGATTTTCTAGCGTCGTTTCCATGGGCTCTTCCACCGATGTGGATTTTGGCGAAATCTTGGACTTCCTCGTGTCCGATCCAAACACCCAAAGCATCCTGATGTACATCGAAGGCATCCGCAACGCGCGCAGCTTCATGAGTGCCCTGCGTGCCGCTGCCCGTATCAAGCCCGTCATCTTGGTCAAGGTCGGTCGTCATGCAGCGGGTTCCAAGGCGGCGATGTCGCACACCGCTTCGCTGGTCGGTGCAGACGACGTGTTTGATGCAGCCGTCAGCCGCGTTGGCGTGGTGCGTGTGCAGACCGTTACCCAGTTGTTCACGGCAGCGCGTGCCTTGTCCTGTGGTTTCAAACCAACGGGTGATCGACTCGCTATCGTCACCAACGGCGGCGGCCCCGGCGTGATGGCGGTGGATAGAGCCGCCGACCTCGGCCTCACTATCGCCACCCTGTCCGATGCCACCATTGAGTATCTGAACCAACATCTGCCGCCGAACTGGCCGCATGCCAACCCGGTGGACATCATCGGCGATGCACAGGCCGACCGTTATCACCACGCAGTGAAAGCCTGCCTGGAAGATGACAACGTGGACGGCGTGCTCGCCATCCTCACCCCGCAGGCGATGACCAAGCCATTGGAATCGGCACAGGCTTTGATCGAATTGGCGAACACCCATCGCCAGCCCTTGTTGACCTGCTGGATGGGTGAGACGCAAGTGGCTAGCTCACGCGATGCCTTCACCCAAGCGCACCGTCCGCACTTCCGCACGCCAGAACCGGCGGTCGAAGTGTTCTCGCACCTATCCGCGTATTACCGTAACCAGAAATTGCTGATGCAGATGCCGGGACCGTTGTCGCACCACGTCGAGCCGGATGTGGAGAGTGCACGCCTCATCATCGATGGTGCGATGCAGGAACACCGCAAGGTTTTGAGCGAGATGGAATCCAAGGCCTTGCTGTCTGCCTTCAATATTCCCGTAGCACGCACCATCGTGGCACATTCGCCTAACGAAGCCTTGCTGGTCGCCCAGCAGTTGGGATTCCCCGTCGCCATGAAAGTGAACTCGCACGACATCTCGCACAAGAGCGATGCGGGCGGCGTGATACTGAACTTGCGCAATGCCCACGAAGTGCTGGCCGCGTATCAGAAGATCAGCGAAAACATCCAACTCAACCGTCCTGATGCCAAGATGGATGGAGTAGCCATCGAACCGATGGTGGTCAAGAACAATGGGCGCGAGTTGATGATCGGCGTCACAACCGACCCCGCGTTTGGCCCTGTCATCACTTTCGGCGCGGGCGGCACAGCAGTCGAGATCATGGGCGACCGCGCCGTTGCACTCCCACCACTCAACCGCTTCTTGGTGAAAGAACTCATCAACGGCACGCGCATCGCCAAGATGCTGGGCAAGTTCCGCAACATGGCACCAGCCAATCTCGAAGCGCTGGAAGATGTTCTGTTGCGTGTATCCGAGATGGTGTGCGAGTTGCCTTTGCTCAAAGAGATGGACATCAACCCACTCATCCTCGATGAGAACGGCGCGCTGGCGGCGGATGCGCGCGTGGTGGTGGAATATCGCCAACCCAGCGCCGACCGCTATGCCCACATGGCCATCTACCCCTACCCCACGCACTTGGTGAGTGAATGGCAGTTGGCCGATGGCACGGACATCACCATCCGTCCCATCCGTCCCGAGGACGCACAGTTGGTCAAACAGTTCGTGCACGATCTGTCGGAAGAGACCAAATACTTCCGCTTCATGAACAGCGTGCAAGCGTTAACGGAAGAGATGTTGGCGCGCCTCACCCAACTGGATTACAGCCGCGAATTAGCCCTCATCGCCGTGACAGAAGCACTAGACCATGAAGTGCAACTAGGCGTGGCACGCTATGCCATCAACCCCGATGGCAAGACATGTGAATTTGCCCTCGTGGTCGCCGATAACATCACTGGCAAAGGTTTGGGCCAAAAGCTCATGCTCTCGCTCATGCAAGCCGCGCGTGATAATGGAATGGAAGCCATCGAAGGTGAGGTATTGAGTCACAATCACAACATGCTAAAACTCATGTCGCGTCTCGGGTTCTCGGCCAAACACAGCGCCGAAGACACGGCGATTATGAAAGTGATTAAGCAGCTCTGATTCGACTTGCTTCTTGTTATGCCGCACTTGAAACCCTCCAGCCAAAGCATCACTGGCGTATTGCGCCAAAAGTTGGGGCAGCTACTTTCTATGCCTACCCATGCAAAACCGCATACTGATGGCAAACCCTATCTCGTCGAGCGGGATGGGATGCTGACTTTGCAATTCGACGCGTTGAGCTTGCAAAGTGAGATGAGCATCGATGCGCCCGATGAGCTCGTATTTAGCTATACCCGCACCATGATGAGTTTCCTGCTGATCGAACCCAATCCCCGAAATATTGCGATGATCGGTTTGGGGGGCGGTTCTTTGGCGAAATACTGCTACCGCTATTTGCCGCAGACGACAATCGAGGTGGTGGAGATCAACCCCGATGTCATCGCCCTGCGCAATGAGTTCGCCATTCCGGCAGATGATGCGCGTTTCCGTGTCGTATTGGGGGACGGCGCGCAATTCATTCGGGAACACGAACTGCCCATTGATGTGCTGATGGTGGATGGCTTCGATGCGACAGGCTTACCCGATGCATTGTGTAGCCAAGCGTTCTACGACGATTGTTTTGCCGCGTTATCTGATGGCGGCATCATGGTGGCGAACCTGTGGGGCAACGATAAAATTTACGATGTCCTGCTCGACCGCATTCAAACCAGCTTTGGCACGCTCCCCTTGGTGGTGCGCGCTGAGGACAGCCCCAACAAAATCGTATTTGCCACCAAGCGGGGGGAATCGGCTTTTTCTGCCGCACGCTTGCAACGACATGTGCAGCAGCTGTCTCAGTCGCAGCCGCTGGACTTTCATGCCAAATCCAAAAAAATGATCGCCGCACGTGCGGCGCAGTCCCTGCATTTACCGAGGTCAGTGTGACACCGAACATTCAAACGCTGCGCATTCTGAGAAGGCAGATTCCCGTGCTGGCATGTGTTCCGGGCTGCCATGATTGCTGTGGGCCGGTGACGGCCTCTTCCGAGGAAGCTGCAAGATTACCCGTCAAAAGCCAAGCGGCACACCTAGCGGCATGGCGCCATCTAAACTGTGTCTATTTGGGAGAAAAAGGGTGTGAGGTCTATGCGGAACGCCCGCTTATCTGCCGCCTGTTCGGCACCACCCCCAAACTTGCTTGTCCGCGCGGCATCCAACCCGCTGCCCCTATTGCCCCCCAGATTGCACACCAAATTGAACAATTCGCCAACGATACGCGACAAGTACTCATTTGAATCCTTGTCAGCATAATCCGCCCCAAAAATATGTTTAGCAAACTCAACACAACACAACGCGAAGCTGTCAAATATCTCGGTTCTCCCCTGCTCGTGCTGGCTGGTGCGGGCAGTGGCAAAACCGGTGTCATCACGCATAAATTGGCCTACTTGGTGAACGAGTGCAGCTATGCGGCACGCAATGTCGCCGCCATCACCTTCACCAACAAAGCCGCGAACGAGATGCGCGAACGTGTGGGCAAACTGTTGCCGGGCAATGCGGCCAAGGGAATGACCATCAGCACCTTCCATGCGCTGGGGATGAATCTGTTACGCGAGGAAGCGCCACTACTCGGTTACAAGAAGCAGTTCTCCATCTTCGACAGTGCCGACACGGGCAAGATCGTCAGTGAGTTGTTGGGCAGCCCAGACAAGCAAGAGATACGGACAGCGCAGAGCGTGATGTCGAACTGGAAGGCGGCCTTCCTTTCCCCTGAAGCAGCGACCAGCTTGGCCGAGAACGAAGAACAGCAGCGCCATGCCCTGCTCTACGGACGTTATCAAGAGACCTTACGCGCTTACCAAGCGGTGGATTTCGACGACCTCATCCGTCTTCCAGTAGAATTATTCAAGAACCACCCAGAAGCATTGCAACGTTGGCAACAGCGTTTCCGTTATCTGCTCATCGACGAATACCAAGACACCAACGACTGCCAGTACCAGATGATGAAGTTGCTGGCAGGTGACCGCGCCGCGCTGACCGTGGTGGGCGATGATGACCAGGCCATCTATGCGTGGCGTGGGGCAAGTACGGCGAACCTGCATAATCTGCAAGTCGACTATCCCAACTTGCGCGTCATCAAACTGGAGCAGAACTACCGTTCCTCGCAGCGCATCCTGCAAAGTGCCAACCACGTCATCAAGAACAACACCAAGCTGTTCGAGAAGAACCTGTGGAGCGAACACGGTCCAGGTGACCCTGTACGTGTGTTCGCCGCCAAGGACGACGAGAACGAGGCGGAGTCGGTGGTGCTACGCCTGCTCGCCCACAAGTTCGAACATCGCACGCGCTTCGCCGACTACGCCATCCTCTACCGCAGCAATCACCTGTCGCGTGTGTTCGAGGAACAACTGCGTACCCATAAAGTGCCTTACACGGTGAGTGGCGGCACTTCCTTCTTCGACCATGCCGAGATCAAAGACCTGAGCGCTTACCTGCGCCTCATCGCCAACCCCGATGACGATCCTGCCTTCATCCGCGCGAGTACGACACCGAAACGTGGCATCGGCAACACCACCTTGGAGAAGTTGGCAGCCCACGCCGCCTCACGTCACATCAGCTTGTTCGAAGCGGCGTTCGAGCCTGCGCTCGCGCATCAGTTGCAACCAAGACAGCTCGAAGATTTGCTGACTTTTTGTAACTTCATCAATCGCATGCAAGCGAGAGCGGAGAAAGAACCTTGCAACCAAGTGATGGCTGATCTGCTCGAAGCCATCGACTATGAAGCGTGGTTGTTCGATAGCCATGAGCCGCGTCAGGCCGAGAACAAATGGAAGAACGTGTCGGATTTCGTCGGGTGGATGAACCGCAAATCGGAAGCGGATGACAAGACGCTCATCGCCATGTCGCAACTCATCGCCTTGCTCAATCTGCTGGAATCACGCGAGCAAGAGATGGATGCCGTCTCACTCTCGACCTTGCATGCGGCCAAAGGATTGGAATACGGACACGTGTTCTTGGTGGGGGTGGAAGAAGGCATCCTGCCGCACGAGCGCAGCGAATCGCCTGAACAGATCGAGGAAGAACGCCGCCTGATGTACGTCGGTATCACCCGCGCCCAACGCTCCTTGCAGATCAGTTATTGCTGCAAACGCAAGCGCGGCAAGGAATACAGCACCTGTGAGCCTAGTCGTTTCATCGCCGAGCTGCCGCAAGCCGATATCGAATTTGCCGGAGTAGTAAAAGTGGGAGACGCACCTGCGGTGAGCAAGGCAGAAGGAATGGATAAATTAGCCAGACTGAAGGCGATGCTGAAGTAAGGTGTTTCACTCAGCACCGATTTGATCGAACAGCATCGCTGCGGTGTTAGCGAGTAGCGCTACATCCAGCACACCTATGCATTCTTCAGCCACTTCGATACCGGCAAGCACACTTGGACGCTCCGCCTCGGTGATTTCCCATACGTCGGTCGTATCACCACGCGAGCGAACACAACTCACAGTGGCAATCGCAGCATCAAGTATCTCAACCGCATTGGGTATCTGTGTGTTTTTTTGCACAAGCGCAGAACGCACGACAGCGATAGCCGCAGCCAATCGTGAAAAACCCACAACACTAAAGCGCCCCTCGCACGCAGCCTGATATGGCAAGTGCATATCCATGGCATAGATATCCTTCAGTCCTTGGGTAACAGGAACACGTAACGGCGTACTTTTTTTGACCATTTTGAAATCTTTCTTTTAGTGCTTCATTCCCAGCAGGATTTCAACTTTGCAAAACGCTTCCAAGCTTTATTGAAAGCCGAATCCAGCTCATCAACATCGCGTGCCAGCTCTTTTCGGATAAGCGCAGTGACTTCATGATCAAGCTTGTGCTGCACGGTACTCATCAACCGGTTCGCCACTGCCTGATCATTTAATCTCCCCAGCACGTCCTGCAAATTGGCTAACACATCCAGATATGCCTTGCTTTTCTCTCGATCGAACAAGGATTCGAACATCTCGATGCTGTAGCGTAATTTCTTGCAGGCAATGCGCAGACGGTGCGCTCGCTCCCTATCTTCCATTGACAACGTCTTCCCGCACTTAACGACATCCTTGAGGCGTTTCTTTAGTGAGTTCGATACAAATAATTTGAGTGCCATAGGAGCAGCATCTGCCTGTTTGGAGTGCATCCAAACGCCAAATCGCAGGAGCATGCGTTGAAAGTCGAGCTCGCCAAGCTGTTTGGTGATGGCTTCATATTGTTGTTTTCGAGCACGTTGGCTGACTGCTTCTAGCTTTTGCAAACCTTCCAGCGCGGGGAAACTGGCACAGATTGGTTGCAATATCTCAGTGAGGAAAACATCCCATTCGCGCGCCCTGCCCAGCCCCACGCACCACTCATTCACTTGCTCACGCAATGCTGCCAACTCAATCTCTGGTTGGTAACGCAGAGCCAGTGCCAGCACCACACGCAGGTGGCGCAGACCGACACGCACCTGATGCAAGTATTCCGAATCCGCCCCAAGCAAGACACCCGGCACATTGGACTGCACATGGGAAAGACAATCCTCAATCAGCGAACGCATCGCATCACCGACGGATTGACCTTGCAGGGACGAGAAGCCGCTTTTACTGACTGTCGGCTTGGATGCAGAAAACAGTCGATAGCCATACTCTGCCTTGCTCGTGTGTTCTACGCACATCGGCGCGATGTCGAGCAACGCTAGCGCCAATTTGAAGAGTTGAAGGGGCTCGCCCGACTTGAGCTCCAGCTCGATTTCAGAGATGGGACGGCGCCGGTGGCCTGAGCTTATCTCGCCGCTATCCATACACAGCTCGATCTGAGCCCCTTCATATTCCACCAAGCGCATGTTGCGTGAAAAATCAGTGATGAAAACAGGTTGCAAACGGTGCCGCGCACCGTGAGGTAGCTTGCCGTCGCAATCACTAAGCACGTCAAAGTCGAGTTGTTCGGAAGGAACAGGGGCCTCCCATTCGTTACGTTGATGTAACCCTGCACTGACTTGCCCGCCCCCTTTCAGGGTTTGTATCCAGTGCTTGCCGACTTTGCGTAAGCGCAAAGCCATCGCATGTCGATGCAAGGCCAAATCTGGCGTGTCGTAATAGAGGCTGGTCAGCTTTTGTGTGCGGGAACGACCTTGGGTAAGGGCGCGTAAAAAAGGATGGCGTTTCAACCGAAGCAATTGTTCGGGCGCAATGTGCAGCTTGAGTTCGGTCTCGATGCTCACGGGGCTAGATCAATACTGGTCGGTCAGGTAACTCATTCGCTTTCTCACCCGTCTGAGGGTAATGCGCCGCAAGATGCTTACCCACCCTTTCTATACCATTGATGACCCCTTGTTCGAAGTCGCCTTGACGGAATGCAGCCTCCATTTGTTTGCAGATGGATTCCCACACAGCTTGACCAAGCTTCTGATGAATGCCCCGATCGGCGACGATCTCGACATCGCGGTCAGCTAACAACAGGTAAATCAGCACACCGTTGTTCTGCTCGGTGTCCCACACATGCAGGTCGCTGAACACATCGATGGCACGTTCGCGCGCTGACTGTCCTGCCATGAGCGGTTTCCAGTCCAAGGCATGCTCCACGGCGAAACGCACTTGCCCTGCACAATTTCGCTCCACTTTGGCGATAGCATGTTCGATGTTATCCAGCGCGGCTCGCGGGAAATGGCGACGCACCGTGGCTTCGCTGATGGACAGATGTTTGATGATGCGTTGTATATCCATTACCAATCTCCTGAAGCACCACCACCCCCAAAACTCCCACCACCACCGCCCCAAGAATCGCCTCCACTGCTGCTCCCCCAACCTCCACCACCACCCCAACCAACGGGCATGCCTGAGGCGCCCGAACTTGAGCCGAACATCAGAGAGAGGATGAAGGCCACGAGGCCAATGACGACAGCGATACCCAGCGACAACAACATGAACCAAGCGATGGCACCGATGGCACCGCCGACGAGGAGGCCACTGGGTAAGCGCCCCAACATCTGACGCAGGATGATGTTACCCAGTATGAAGATGACGAAGCCGATGCCGAGCAGCGTACTCAGGTCATCGGAACCTGAACCATTCGTTTGTCCACCCGCTACGGGCGGCGGCAACGGCTCACCGTCGATGACTTGGATGATGGCAGTGAGTCCCGCATCGATGCCACCATAAAAATCCCCTTGCTTGAAACTGGGACTGATGACTTCGGCCACGATGCGTTTCGCAGTCGCATCATTGAGCGCGCCTTCCAATCCGTAGCCGACCTCGATGCGCAACTTGCGATCCTCTTTGGCGATGAGCAACAGCACACCATCATCCACGCCATTGCGGCCTAACTTCCACGCCTCGACCACGCGGATTCCAAATTGCTCGATGACTTCTGGCTGGGTGGTGGAAACGATCAGGACGGCGATCTGCGAGCCTTTGGCTTTCTCAAAGGCGGCGAGCTTGGTTTCCAGGTTTTGGATCTGTGCTGCATCGAGTGTGGCAGTCAGATCGGTGACGCGTTGCTTGAGGGGCGGGATGGCAACTTCCGCTTGCGCCATTCCCACTAGGAACAACGCAAGCAGCAGCCAGAGCCAGCCAAGGCGTTTCATTGCAGCTTACTTGGCAGGAGCCGGTGCGCCGAAATCGACTTTAGGAACAGTCGAAACGGCCTTCTCATCTTCCACGGTGAACGACGGTTTGACTTCGTAGCTGAACATCATCGCGGTCAGGTTGGTCGGGAAAGAACGTGCCAGCACGTTGTATTCCTTCACGCCGTCAATGTAGCGTTTACGCGCCACGGTGATCCGGTTCTCGGTGCCTTCCAACTGCGCTTGCAGGTCACGGAAGATGGCATCGGACTTCAACTGCGGATAATTCTCAGTGACCATCATCAGTTTGCTCAAGGCTTGTGTCAGCTCGCCTTGGGCGGCTTGGAACTGCTTGAAGGCTTGCGCATCCTTGATGAGTTCAGGGGTGGCTTGGATGGTGCCGACCTTGGCACGTGCCTCGGTCACGCCGATGAGGACGTCCTTCTCTTGCTGGGCGTAACCTTTGACGGTGTTCACCAGATTGGGGATGAGGTCGAAGCGACGCTGGTATTGGTTCAGCACTTCGGCCCAATCCGCTTTCACTTGTTCGTCTTTGGCTTGGAAGTCGTTGTAACCGCAACCGCTCAACAACAGGGTCAATAGTGCAATCCACAAGATACGCATCGTCAAATCTCCTTAAGAAAATCTACAAAAACAACTGTCCACGAAAAACACGAACAAAGCAAAAACCACATCGAAACCCACCTAGCCAAAATGATCACAATGTTTTTAT
>Ga0172375_10010878_pt1 | contig 11692 bp, 10 predicted proteins | sample LakKiv1m_FD_114537 | JGI IMG/M metagenome (GOLD analysis project Ga0172375, IMG submission 114537) | Freshwater microbial communities from Kabuno Bay, South-Kivu, Congo - kab_092012_11.1m | ecosystem: Environmental > Aquatic > Freshwater > Lake | place: Democratic Republic of the Congo... | reverse complement strand
TTTTGCGAATGATGCCAGTCCTTCTCTAAGTTTCGTGAACTGCATTCCTGATTTATTCATAAATTGTGATGACACCAGGCAAGTGTTGAGGGGCCTTGACTCTAGAAACCCGAAGGCTTCCATGGGCTTTTCAATGACATCTGTCGCAAGGCCTGTGATAGAAAGGAATAGTCTCGTCAATTCGGCCCTGGAGATAAATTCGTTGTTAGCTATGTGATATATTCCTTTGAGGCTTTGCTGGCAGGCTATAACGATTGCCTTGGCAATATCCGTTACGAAAGTAGGGGACATCATTTGGCGGTAAATGCATTGTATTGGCTTCTTTGCTCTGGCAAGCCGAAACCATTCGGAAAAAAGATGTTGCTCGTCCGGATTGTCTCCGACAATTTTGTCAAAACGGAGTATTAGTGCATCGTTATACTTGTTTGCGATGTATTCCTCCACTTTCTGCTTTTGTCTGCCGTACTCGCAGATAGGTGATACTCTGGATAATTCAGTATATGGCCCATTTGTTCCGTCAAAAACATAGCTCGTAGAGAGAAATACAGGCGTTATTCCAAATTTAACCAGGTCATCAATTAGCTGGATAGTTTTATCGACGTTAATTACTGTTGTGTAGCCTTTTTCTCTTGCACAAAGGTCAATTGTTGTGATTGCGGCACCGATGATTCCGAATACGGGATCGCTCGAATATTTAAATGCAGACGGAAGTAAATCTGCGATCTTGTCAGTTTCCAGGTTAAAATTAATCAGGCTGTTCGTCACAGACTTGTTCTGTGTCCCGTAAAAATGATGCTTCATGGCTATGGCGTGAGCCATCGTATGCCTGCCAATGAATCCAGAAGCTCCGATAAAAAGAACTTTCAAAGAGATTTATCCTGTTTCTCGAAATGTTTACTTGGCAAGTTCATATACTCATTAACAAGCAACCTTTGAAAACGAAATCAACACAAGCGGCTGCATTTTTCTGCTAACCAGCCCTTTACTGTCTAGGCCTTGAGAAACGGCATCTTTTAAGAATACGCGCTAAGGTTCCCAATACAGCAAAAACATTGCGAGGCCTGAATGCGCTGGTAAAGCCATATACGCGATCCTTGTTTGAAACTTTTACTTCAAGAAAGGTAATATGCGGTTCATTTAGCACGTTGCACAAGAGTTCAGCATTATAGCCAAGTCCAAAAGTTGATACCCTGTGCTTCAGCACATGTTCGCGTTTATAAAGAATTGAACTGTTAAAATAGTGCAGGTTATGACCGCTGATAAATCTGACTATCTTTGTGTAAACTACAGACATTAATCTGCGCTTAAAGGGGCGATTGTCTCCATTAAATTTGAGGTCAAACAGCCTGGTGTCAGGGTGAGGAACAATTACATCAGCGGCTCCGATCAAGCCGAATATTCTCTGCATGGCTTCGCACGGTTCTCCGTTATCCCCTGATATTCCGATAAAGTAATTTCCAAGCGCTCGTTCGGCCGCTCTAAAGTAGTTAACCCCAACGCCGTAGTTTTTTTCACAGACGATCAGTGAGAAGTGATTCTCGAGGTGATGATCGGAAATATATTGCCTGACTATATTCGCAGTGCCATCTTTTGACCCATCGTCATAGACCAGGACTTCATAGCTTATTTTAAAAGGTTCAATAGCCTTGAGTATGTCCTCGAATGTAAGGGTGACAAGTTTTTCTTCATTGTAACAAGGTACGAAGATTGAAAGATCCATGGTCTTACTGTCGGCCTTAAGCATTCTTAGCTCCTAACAAATAAACGGAATTTTATACTATTTTCGAGAGAGAGCAATTTCAATTTCTCCGGAATTATTGAATAATATGTTCTGAAAGAACACAAATGGAGCGGACATAATGGTAATAGGAAAGTAAAACCATGTGTTTCGCGGCAGGGTTCTTAGGTGAAAAGTGTCCACGAGCCAGTTGGATATAGATACAGAAAGATCGCCAGGATCAAAAACCTTCCGGAGTGATAATGCGGAATAACCATTTCTAGTGCAATAATCCGAAAGCGTCTGTTCGTTGAAGAAGACAATATGACGAGGGATTTGCAGCCCGCTCCAAACCCTGGTAAAAATAGAGCGCCACATAGAGTTCCAGTTTGGAACCTGGATTATCAGCAAACCTCCTTCGGACAGCAGTTTGCCGGCCCTGCGAATAGCGTCTCCGGGATCGGGTAAGTGCTCGAGTACGTCGTACATCAGTATCAGATCGAACTTGGTTTCAATCCGAAGGTCTGACAGTGATGCCGTTATTATTTTCACGTGCGAAGTTGAGGGTGCTGGAGACGACCCGCGGGCTACATCTATACCGATGATATCGGCATCTGCGGAAAGCCGGCGTTCTAGATAATACAGGAATTGAGCATCCCCACATCCCACCTCCAGGACAGAGTGCAGCGGCCTGTTGCCGTGATATTTCAGTATACGACGAAGCCTCAGGTAATAACGTATGGAAAAAAGAAATTTCAAGATCACATTATTTGTCCTGTCAGTTCTAACATGATATTCGTTCCCATAACATAACAGCAGGTTGTCATCGGACGGCCGCTGTGACAGAAAAGTCAGCCCGCAGGCTTTGCATCTTGAGATCGAAAATTCACCCTCAATCCCGCCTTCCACGTCCCGTAATCCGTTAAGCATGTTTTGGGGCTGTTGTGCCTGACAGCCTGGACAGTTGCCTTCGATTATCTTTATTGTATTCATTCTGTTCGATCATGCTGGCTGGCGGACTGGAACAACCATGAGGATATTTTCATCGCGACAGCAAAGAATTTACCTTTTGGTTTAAGGAACCATGAGTCGTTTGTTTTGTAAATAAAGTTATTTACTTCAAGCACAGCAAGACGTTGCCTGACCATGTCTTCTGTTGAATAGTGAGTTTGCAGGTCATTAGAATCCGAATTTCCTGAATTCAGCAGTTCTACCAGTATGCGCAGCGTTACAGAACGCTCTATATGGAAGAAGCATTCAACAAACAACAGGAATATCATCAGGTCGAATAAGTATGCGTGGAAAAGGATAAGCTTGGGAGGATATGATCCTAGAATATCGGGCATTGATGGCTCGAGAATATGCGTTTTATATATTAACAATATGAAAGGCAGGCTTATTAAATAAGATTTTATCATTGACCTGAAACGATTACTTGCGGGTCTTATGTGCATGCATATTATATGGCCAATGGTCCTTAAGGCTGACGTGATTAAAGAAAGCGTTAGCGCGTATATCATGTCATCCTCCTGCTCCCAAATTCAGCAGACGTTTGCAGAACCTGGATATTAATGCAATTGCACGTCCCTTTGCAGTAAGTGCATACCCGTTGTTCTCGAGCTTTGTAATGCAACCGTTCTTGATAAGCGCAGGAAGTCTCCATGAATATATCTTGTCCTGGACTGGGTCGATTCTGAAAGATGAAATAAGTGTTTCTGATGTAATTCCTTTTGTTCCGGCGTTAAGAATAAGGAGGATAAGTGACATGGAGAAACCGCCGTTAAATCCGAAGAAGAAATCAATATAACTGTGACAGTTTAAAAGAAATATTGTATATCCGTAAAACATGTCAACATGTCGAGGACCGATTAGAAGCGAATCCGGCAGAACGTAAATGTTTGCAGGTGTCACTGTATACGCAATGAAATATAGAGGCGAAAAGGCAAACAAAGTGGCAGTAAAAAGCCTGCCGTGTCTCTTTGGCTTAAAGACGTGAGATGCAAGGATTGTTGTGACAACATATCCAGCAAACACAATTATAGATATTATCAATCCTTTCATTCCAGACTGCCTTTATTATGAAGTGAGGTTGCGTCATTATTGTCGACTGTCGGACATAAATTGCTATATTTATCCGTATAGAGCAACGAATTTATAGGTTTGTCTCAATTATATCCAATGTGGGACATGAGCTGGCGTGAGTCATTATGAAAGATCTGCTTAATAGATTAGACCCGAGGAGAATTCTTCAGTATCCGGTGCTATATAGGTTCTTTCAGGATATTGTCGGGGGAAATGCCATTCGGCAGCGTTTCTTTGAAACTTGTGTTCCATTTTCCAGAGGAATGAGAATCTTGGAAATAGGCTGTGGAGTTGGGTCCAATCTGGACTACATCCCGGCGGGAGTTCAATACGTCGGCTGTGATATCAGCGAGCGTTATATAAAGCAGGCAATTAAAGCCTATGGGAGCAGGGCAGAGTTCTATGTTTGCTCGGTGGAAAACATGGACAGTTTTCCTGCAATCGATTCGTTTGATATTATTCTGGCGATTGGCGTATTGCACCATATTCCGGATGATCTGGCAGCTCTCGCCTGCAGTCGTGCAAGCAGACATCTCCGGAAAACAGGACTCTTTATAAGTCTTGATCCGTGTTGGATGGATGACCAATCGTGGCTTCAAAGAATGGTAATGCGATTAGACCGAGGCTCGTATGTCAGGCGCACGGCTGGATATGTCGAACTGCTTAAACCTTCTTTTGCTAATGTCGATACGTTTATCCTGGATACAGATACCATGATTATTCCAAGGAGTATATGTGTCCTAAAGGCCTCGATCTAGCCCCACTGGCATCATACTGCTGCAGTCTTTTCTTAAAGAAACTGTGTTCTTGTTTTTTTAAGCAGGCTTTCGGCTTTTTTCAGCTGATTTGTTCGGACAGAGTTTATGTCATCGCCGGCACGTGCAAAATGCCTTCTATTCATGCCATCACATAAGAATTCGTTCAGTATGATGCAGCACCATTTTATGTGATACAAGGGAAATAATATTTCAATTCGTTTCCGGAAGATATCAACATCATCTTCGAGCGATCCGACTCCGGTTGTGAATATGTTAAAATAAGAAATCGGAACGGGTTCCGCAATCTGGCAAAAGAAGTCGCAAACCATCTTTGCCGGATCATCCATTCCTGCGTACTCAAAATCAATAAATCTCAGCATTCCGTCTTCCGTTAAAATGGCATTGTGAAATCCGAAATCAGAAGGAGATAATCTTCGTTTCGCTTTTGGCAGTACGGCCCCAGTGTCAATCTCCTGTTCTTTGAGTATAGCGCTTGTTTTGTCCAGAATGTTTAGCCATGTGGGTCTTAGCCCGTTCTGAACAAATGAGATTGCCTGCCTGTTTATTCTTGAGGAGCTGGCTATAAAGCTGAGTCGTTTTATTCGATTGCCAATACATCTGATATGTTCTTTGATCGAAAAATTAGATTCTGCGGCTGGGGGGAAATTCTCTGACGATCCGTCAGTGCTTAATGCTTTGTTTAAATTCAAGTAGAAATCAACCGCGTTCAGTATGATTGTTTTCGAAATGTCAGTTGCTCTAACTTTTCTGCCTTTGATGAATTCGTAAAGTGCAAGACAATCTTCCTGGCTGCGGGCAATTGGCCTTGGAGGCGTTCTAATATTATGGTTCCAGGCAAATTTGCAAAGACCGTATTCCGACTTAAGTCTTTTGTTCCTTTCTGTTCTGTTGGAATAGTAATATTTTGCGATAATTGAATGCCCGTTAAATCTAAGTTCAAATACTTTATTGTTACCGCCTATTAACGGGAAAATTGCAAAAGGCTCGTTCTGGCCTGTTGATTTAACAAGCTTTTCAATTTTCTTATAGATGCCTTGGCTGTTCTCTTGCATTAACTGGTGTTACTGTGTCGCGTCAGAAACTTATGCAGTTATTTGCAGAAAATATTATCAGGATGCTTGATGCATATGCAAGACCTCATAGTTACATATTCTTGCTGTTGCTCGTGCTTCTGTTGAATCTCGGAAAAAACGGGGAGATTCGGTGGCAACTGCCGTATTTATGCCGAAATGTATCCGTACGCGTACAAGGCGTTTTTCATTTGTGGACATGCCGTGCTCTTTGGATTATTATGCATGCAGGTAAAATTTATGGAAAGATCATTCTATGCGCAGACTTTCAGAAATGAAGATGAGTACTGGTGGTTCGTTGCGCGGCGGCGAATATTACAGCGTGTTCTTCGGTCATTTACTGCTAACTTCAAAGAAGCAAGCATACTGGAAGCTGGATGCGGTTCCGGGGGAAATCTTCAATGGCTTTCGTCCCTTGGGCGGATATCTGCCATGGAGCTTGATGATGAAGCAAGGGGCATCGCCAACAATAGGGGTATTTGCTCTGTCGAAAAGGGTGCGCTTCCTTCAAACATACCCTTTGAATGTAAATTTGACGTTATTTGCCTTTTTGATGTGTTAGAGCATATTGATGATGATGTTGCTGCTTTGCGAGTTCTGCTTGGAATGCTTAACAGTGATGGGATCCTGTTTGTTACCGTTCCTGCTTATCAATTTCTCTGGGGGATGGTGGATGTCGCTTCTTTTCATAAAAGACGATATCGATTAAGTGGCTTGATTCGATTGATAAAGGAAGCAGGAGGAAATGTTAGATATTCGTCGTATTTTAATGCCATCCTGTTTCCTTGTATTGCGGCATTTCGTATCATCGCGAGGGGTAGAATAATTCCCGAGAAGCATGATGTAAAAATGCCTCCAAGACCGGTCAACTGGCTGCTGAAAAATATTTTTCTGCTTGAAAGTTACTTCCTGCCTCGTCTCTCTATTCCGTTTGGCGTGTCCATCATGCTCATTGCCGGCAAGCAGTCTAAATGATTCATCTTTCTGCTACTGGTTTGATTATACCTTAAGTTGCAACATTCTCCGAATCCTGCCAAGCAAGTCTTTCCATGATAGTACCCTCTCATACAAGTTACTGTCCTTGTGTATCTGGTCGGGGTCAAAAAGTATGCGATGTATATCAAAGGGGAAGTTCTGTTTGTGAAGAAACTCTGGAAGGTCATCAACAAATACCGAACAATTACATTCTTTTATTCTTCTTATCTTATCGTCCGTGCTGGCTTCCAAGAAGATTCTCTCGCGGGTAATATTAGTAAGGTCTGAGTCCACAAGGCCTCTGGAAACAATCCATTCATGCGCCGTTCTATGTAAATCGTGTCTAGGGCCAAGATACGGATGTTTGGTCCTGTGGCTTATTATAAATGCTGTTATTTGGTGTTGCTTACAGAAAGATAAAAATTCCTCTACACCGGGGTATAACACTGCTGCAGTCATCGCTGGCCCATAGACATAGCCCTGAAGTTTTGTCCATTCATCCTCTTTGCCTGCAGCGCGCAGATAGTCGCGAACAGAATCTCTTGAACGACTGAGGTCGTGAGGAATAAGATTAAGTTCTCTTGCGGCATTATAAAACAATCCGTCGTAGCAGATGATTGTGTTATCTAAATCCAGACCAATTCTCATTTCTAATGTTCTTCCCTAGTGTAAGATAAGAGTGAATAATATTGCTAATTCACGTTGTATCGTATTGAATACGTCAATAAATATCAATAATTTTAGAGTCATGCTGATGTTTTCACTGCGATGTCCTCAATTGTTTGCCGGTGTGTTGTTCCTGCTGATGGAAATGTTTTCATTGACAGGTTGTTCCTGCGGTTCCTCTGCTACCGACTCGACCCTGGAAAACTGCCTTGCGGACCTTACAAATATGGACGTATTTGCCCGTACTCCAGTCGGTAAATCCCTAATGGTCTCAAGCTATGACCGTACGGGTGGTAATAATGACTGGGCAGTGCTTAAAGCTAACGATAATAAAGGCGATCTGATTCTCGTTGAAATAAAAGGACCAGGGATTGTTCGGAGGCTCTGGATGACCGGCATTCCTGATAAGCAGATGCTGAATTTCTATTTTGACGGAGAGAAAAAGCCAAGAATACAGGCAAGCGTTGAAGAGTTCTTTGGCAAGAAAAGTCCTTTTCTTCCCCCTCTATGTGACCATATAAGCGGAGGATATTATTGTTATCTGCCTTTGCCTTTCCAAAAATCGTTTAGAATAACCTTAACACCGACAACGGAGAAGGTTGAACGGCCATATTATCAGATAAATTATGAATTGTATCCCCCCGAACGTAGCCTGACGTCTTTTCCTGGAACCTTGGATTCAAAACTTGGGGGATTAATTTCCAGGGTACGATATGTCTGGGCAAACAACACGAATTCGATTAAAGCAAGCTTGAGCGCCTGCAATCCCGGATATATTGGAGAGGTAAAGGCAGGTGCTGATAGCATCTTGCTGGCACATCGGGGGGAGGGGGTTCTGTCAGCGTTCATACTGAATATTAAACCATCTGACCTTCTTTCGCCATTGATGCGCGCACGCTTGTTGAGAGAGTTGTCGCTCCTGATTTACTGGGATGATCAGGATAATCCCAGCGTTTGTGCTCCGCTGGGTGACTTCTTCTGCAACCCTATGAGAAGATGGGAATTTGTATCATTTCCGCTGGCGGTTTCTCGTGAAGGATTCGTATGCAGGTTTCCAATGTATTTTAAAAAGAGCGCCAGAGTTGTGCTAAGGAATTCAGGCAAATATCATGTCGAGGTAAATTCCTCATTTAATGTCAGGCCAGTCGGACCGTTGACGACAAAGAACTATTTTCATTCTAGCTGGAACAGCTCTATATCTCCACAGTCTCCTCATATGATACTGAATTCAACAGGCAAGGGACATTATGTCGGCTGTAACCTGCTGGCAATAGGAATGGACGGGGCATGGAATATTCTGGAAGGGGATGATCAATGCTATCTCGATGGTGAAGTGTTCCCTTCGGTGCATGGAACAGGCCTTGAAGATTACTTCAATGGAGGATGGTATTATTATGGCTTATTTTCTCTGCCATTGCATGGACTTGTAGAGAAAGCTCCGATTCGGACTACCCAGTATAGATTTCATATGGTCGATGCCTATTCTTTCAACAAGAGTATTCTTGTGAACCTGGAGTTTGGGCACGGGAATACAAGCAAAGGTTATATGTCAAGCACGGCTTATTGGTACCAGGATAAACCATGTGGAGTTAGGCAATTATGGTCGCCATCGCCGACAGAAATCCCGCCGGATCCTCTGGAACCTACGGCTATAATGTCCGCACTGTTTGAGATGGAAAGAAGTTTGAATTATAATAGCGCAGAGCAGCGATGCCTCGAACACATCGAGAAATACCCGGCATTCCCGTATAATGAGATGTTAAAGCTGCGGGCAATTGCCTATGACGAAAGGTTGCGAGGTATAAACAGTGTCTTTTCTTTGTATAAGCAGCTTGCTGATGAATCGACTTCCGATGCGGTTAGAAAACAGGCCGCGGATTTATTATGGATACACGAGAAAAAAGAAAATAATCTTCTGATTACTTCTTTTAACGGGGCTTCAAGAGTGTATCTGGATGGACAACCGGTGGCCGAAGGTGATGATCCTGTAAATATTGGTATTAAAAGGATCCAGCTCTCTCCTGGGAGCCATGTGTGTTCTGTTGAATTCACTAGATTAAGGTCCTATGCTTGGCTATCTGTCCAGCTGCGTAACTCAAAACAAACAATTAACACTGATAAAAGCTGGCTTGTTAGCGAAAACAAGCCTGGTTCATGGCCGTTCGTCGATCTCTCTACAAATGGATGGGCAAAAGCCCTTGACCATTGGGGATGTCCTCCGTTCATGTCTTTCTGGCAGTTCTACCCAAATGCCATGGTTGACTGCCAGGCTGTGAATTTCATTACTATGCCCGTAGAGTGGTCAAAGGATGGTAAAACCGTTTATTTCAAGAAGTCTTTCGAGGTACGATAGATATGCCGACAGTAACTGATACCAGCTCATCAGTCACCTTTTGTTTTTCAAAGCGATATATTCCGGGTTTATATGCAGGCGGAATTATTCTGAATATTCTGCTGTTTTATTTCCTGCAGGTGTATCACTTTGGCATTGAAGATGTAGATATGGAGGTTGCTCCATTGCCTGTGGCGGTTGGCTGCCTTGAACAGGCGCGTTCTGAGGGGCTTCCTCTTAAGACTTATCTAGCCCGTAATGAATGGTGTATTGATTTTGTCAGGGAAGTGGCCAATGCCCGTTCTTTCCCTGGGAATATAATTAGCTGCGAATATTTCGTATATGCCGAGCCCATGGGAATTGTCGCTTACCTGCCTTTTATAAAGCTATTCGGGGTTGGGCTTAGAACTGTTGAAATATACGGATGCTTCTGGACGTTTGCCTGTCTGGTGCTCTTGTTCCTGATTGTTCGCCTGATCCTGGGGAAGTGGTACGATATATTAGCGGTGCTTTTCCTCCAATCCAGTGTTATCTGGCTGATACATGCCAAACTCGGCAATTCTCAGTGGATGCCGACAGTATTCCTGACTCTGGGCATTGTTTTGTGCGTATATTATTATTGGACGACAAATCGACCACTGGCGATCCTTTCGGCTGCCGCAATACTTGGAATTCTCTGTGGGGAATTGTGGATAGGCTTCTTCTTAAACGGCTGTTTGATCGGGCTGGCAATACTCCTGCAATGGAAAGCCAGGCGATGGCGGATATTTGCCGATTACCTGATGGTTGGGATTGTCGTTGCGGTGACGTTCTTTTCTTTCATTTCCATATACGCGTCAATTTTTCATGTCCAAATATCTGATATCTATATGACGATCTTCAACAGTGCTTTCAGGAGATTCAACCAGGGAGGAATCCCAGCGTTTCAGCCTTCGTTATGGGGCAAGCTGTGTTATGCCATGAAGTGTCTCTTTGTTGACAGCACACAAATGGATCACGATAATAAGTATCTTGAAGGGGCTCCTGCTGTTTCCTGGATATTCACTGTGTTCTTCTTTGTAGGCCTCATTCTGGTGTTAAAACGGCGATCTGTTACTGACAGGTGGATCCTGCTATGGATTGCCACCTGTTTCTTTGCAATGACATTTGTTTACCTTTTTGCTCACCGTTATTCCCTCCTTCTGCTTCCTGCCATGGCTATCATGGCAGCGATTGGTGTTATTGATCCGCTTTGTATGTGCATGAAAAAATACAAAGCGGGCTATGTCCTCGTCCTGGCAATGGTCTTAACAGGACTAATTCTGTTCACTCATTATCAGACATACAGCCAATATTACGGCAAATATACTCTTCATAAGAAAGTTTCGTTTGAAAATGATCGTATCCGCGGACATGCGAAAGTAGCCGATTGGATCAAGTCTAACTGCAACTCTTCGCGGACACTTATTGTTCTGAGTGATTACATAATGACTGATTGGGCCACTTACCGGTTTAATACTTATGATCGAAATTATCGTTTTGTATACTGGAATAATTATATAAAAGGATCGGCCTCTGAATTGCAGATTCACGAATGGATACAGAGCCTGTTAAAACTATATGAAGATGTCTGCTTCGTGTTCTCGACACAGCTTATGGGTAATCCGCTGACTGGGGAATGTTTTAACGACTGGCGCCCTTTTGTACGCGCGTATCCGGGAATGAAACCCAGTTTCGTGTATTCTTATGACAATCGAACGTTGCTGGTAGTGTTTCGAATCCGTTCGAAATCCTGAATGATTTCTTCTTGCAGGTTGGCTGTACAATTTACTTGAAAGGAAACAAGTTGAAGTGCAAGTATTAATAAATTCCTCGGTCAAATACTTATTAATGGCTCCGGGGATAAAAAGGGCATTGGCAAGGAAATGACATTTCAATGATAAGACAGACTGATACAAAAAGCAAAATTGACCTGTTGCTGGTAAACGCAAGTCTTGATTTTGAGAAAGACAAGAAAAAGCTTGAAGCATTGAAAGTCGAATCGCAGATTGCCAGGCAAATCTCTCCTCCTCTTGGCATTGCGTATCTCCTT
>Ga0172375_10010877_pt1 | contig 11692 bp, 11 predicted proteins | sample LakKiv1m_FD_114537 | JGI IMG/M metagenome (GOLD analysis project Ga0172375, IMG submission 114537) | Freshwater microbial communities from Kabuno Bay, South-Kivu, Congo - kab_092012_11.1m | ecosystem: Environmental > Aquatic > Freshwater > Lake | place: Democratic Republic of the Congo... | reverse complement strand
TCCCGTCGGACAGGAACTCCCAGTATAGCAAGGATCTTTATCATAGTATCTACGTCTTTTAAGGCAGGAACGTTTTTTATTACACATTTCTCGTCCGTTAAAAGAGTAGCTGCCATGATAGGCAAACAGGCGTTCTTCGCGCCGCTTACTGAAACGTCGCCTTTAAGCGAACTGCCTCCCTGTATAACAAGTTTATCCATTTTTAGCTTTTACGATCCTTTCGATACCGCAATAATCTTTAAATATCTCTATGCCGGTAAAACCATTCTCTTCATATAAACTCTTTACGGCATGAGCCTGGTCATATCCTACTTCCGTCAGAATATACCCTCCGGAAGCTAGGTATTCTTTCGCTTCTTTGGCTATACGACGATAGAACGACAACCCGTCCTTGCCCCCGAAAAGAGCTAACTCGGGCTCTTCCTTAACTTCATCGGGAAGAATATCTATATCCTTTTGGGATATATAGGGCGGATTAGATACTATTATATCAAAATAGTTATTTTTATATAACGCTCCGAACATATCCGATTGAATGAACGCAATCCTGCCCAAAGCGCCGTTAAAAAAAGCATTTTCTCTTGCCGCCATAATAGCGCGCAGGGATATGTCAAGAGCACATATTCTACTTGCAGAAACGTATTTTGTCAAACTAATTGAGATGTTTCCGGATCCCGAACACAAGTCCAGTATATTTAAGGCTTTACGGCTTTTACCGGACTGCAAATAACGGGCTATTTCCACTGTCTTTTCAACCAAAATCTCGGTTTCAGGCCTTGGAATGAAAGTATGTTTGTTGACTTTCAGTTCCAGGTCCATAAAATACGCTATACCGGACCGGTATTGGCTAGGCAAACTCATGTTTCTCCTCTTCTCAGTTTACGCTCTGCTTCTTTAAGGGCATTAATGATCTCTTCTATTTCGCCGTTAAGGATATCATTCAGGCTGTAAAGAGTCAGGCCTATCCTATGATCGGTCACCCTGCCGTCAGGGAAATTGTATGTCCTGATCTTTTCCGACCTGTCGCCCGTTCCCACCTGAACTTTTCTTTCCTTTGATATTTTTGCGTTGTGATCTTCCCGCGCTTTTTCATATAAGCGCGTTCTTAAAACCCTCATGGCCTTTTCCTTGTTCTTGAACTGGCTGCGTTCATCCTGACATGTAACGACAACTCCGGTGGGAAGATGCGTTATCCTAACTGCCGAATCCGTAACGTTAACATGCTGGCCGCCCGCGCCGCCTGATCTGTATACATCGATCTTAAGGTCCTGAGGGTTTATCTTTATATCCACATCCTCCGCTTCCGGCAGCACTGCCACTGTGGCGGCAGATGTATGAATACGGCCGCTGGCTTCCGTAACAGGTACGCGCTGAACCCTGTGGGTCCCGCTCTCATACTTCATCTTTCCGTAAACTCCGTTCCCTGATACCGAAAAGATGATCTCCTTGATACCGTTCTTTTCAGATAGGCTTGTACTTAGACACTCCGCAGACCAACCCATGTTCGACGCATATTTTGTGTACATTCTGTAAAGATCCCCGGCAAACAGCGCGGCTTCGATACCGCCTGTTCCTGCTCTGATCTCCATGATGATATTTCTCTGGCTGTCCTCGTCATCCTCGAACAGAGCGTCTTCCATTTCACTGTCAAGACGCTTTACCTTTTCATCAAGGGTCTTTACTTCGTCTTTTATCATCGAAACAAGGTCCGGTTCATGCTCATGTTTTACTACATCGGCTTCGAGCGCCGCTATATCGGCCTTGGCTTTTTTATATTCCTCGAATTTCACGGCTATATTCCTGAGCCTTGCCATTTCTTTGGCATAGTTCTGATATAAAGGCGCATTTGTTACGACATCAGGATCAGCTATAAGGTTTTCCAGTTCCTTATACCGCTTAAGGATATCTTCCAACTTCGTGAACATTATTTTTTCGTCCTTATTGCTTTTTCTCTTCCTGTTTTACTTCGGGAGCTTTCGGTTCCTGTTTTTTCGACTTGCCGATCTTCCCTGCGTATCTCTTTACGAATTTCTCAACGCGTCCGGCTGAGTCCACAAGTTTCTGCTGACCGGTAAAGAACGGATGGCATTTTGAGCAGATATCTACCCTGATATTCTGCTTTGTGCTTTTTGTCTTAATGGTCTCCCCACACGCGCAGTGGATCGTCGTCTCTTTGTATTCAGGGTGAATTTTATTTTTCATTTTATCCTCCTTATTTGTTCATGTTTTTAAGAAAATCTTTATTTGATTTGGCCTTCTTCAGCCTTTCGACCAGAAGTTCCATCGCTTCAACGGGATTGAGGTCGTTAAGGGCTTTTCTTATAAGCCATATACGGCTGAGCTCATTTTCTTCCACAAGAAGTTCCTCTCTTCTTGTATTGGATTTTTTAATGTCGATAGCCGGATATATCCTTCTCTGGAAAAGGCCTCTATCAAGCTGTATTTCCATATTGCCGGTGCCTTTGAATTCCTCGAAAATAACCTCATCCATTCTGCTCCCCGTATCGATAAGGGCGGTCGCTATGATAGTCAGGCTTCCCCCTTCTTCTACATTCCTCGCCGCTCCGAAAAATCTTTTAGGCTTATGAAGCGCGTTTGAATCCACGCCGCCTGAAAGTATTTTCCCTGAATGCGGCACCACCGCGTTATATGCTCGCGCCAGCCTCGTTATCGAATCAAGAAGTATCACTACGTCCTTTTTATGTTCTACGAGCCTTTTTGCTTTTTCAAGCACGATCTCCGCGACCTGGAGGTGCCTTTCCGCAGGTTCGTCGAATGTTGAGCTGATCACTTCCCCCTTAACGGACCTTTGCATATCCGTAACTTCTTCCGGCCTTTCGTCTATAAGAAGGACGATAAGCACGGCTTCAGGGTAATTCTTAGTTATCGCATTCGCAAATTTCTGCAACAGCACAGTTTTACCGCTGTACGGCTGAGCGACGATCATGCCCCTCTGGCCTTTCCCGATCGGCGTCAGCAGGTCCATGATACGCGTTGATATCTCATCAGGTGTGGTTTCAAGCACAAATCTCTGGTTAGGATAAAGCGGTGTAAGGTTATCGAAAAGTATTTTTTCCTTTACAGCATCAGGGTTCTCGAAGTTGACCGCCTCGACTTTAAGAAGCGCGAAATATCTTTCGCCTTCCTTCGGAGGCCTTATCTGGCCGCTCACCGTATCGCCGGTCTTCAGGCTGAATTTCCTGATCTGCGAAGGCGATACATATATATCGTCGGGAGACGGCAGATAGTTGTAATTCGTGCTCCTTAAGAAACCGAACCCGTCGGGAAGCACTTCAAGCACGCCTTCCCCGAAGATCAACCCTTCCTTTTCTGTTTTTGCTTTAAGTATCTGAAATATCAGGTCCTGTTTTTTCAGGTACCCAAGATCAGGTATCTTAAGCGATTTCGCGAGCTTGTTCAGCTCAGACATATTCATGTCTTTAAGTTTTGCAATGTCAATATTATCCATTTTTCACTTTCCTCCGTTTTTAGTATTTATCTTTCTTTTTCTATCATATCGTAAACAACCGCTGCTTTTTTTTCAGCCTCGGCTATAGTTCCGTTATTTACTATAATAAAATCCGCGTACTTTTTTTTCGCCGACAGGTCCATTTGTGCGGCCATTCTCCTTTTAGCCTCAATGATTGGCATCCCTTTCTTTACGCACCTCCTTAACGCATTTTTTTTAGACGCGACGACCACTATAACAAAATCGCATTTCCTGTGAAGCGAACTTTCTATAAGAAGCGGCGCGTCTATCACAACCGTTTTCCTGCTTTTACCCGCGACCTTTAATATTTCTTTTATGATAACCGGATGGGTGATAGATTCCAGTTCCTTCAGCTTTTTTTTAGCCGTAAAAACTGTCTCTGCCAGTTTAACCCGGTCGATCTTATTGCCTTTTAATATGTGTGGCCCGAATATTTTTGCGGCTTTTTGTATCAATTTGTTATCAGATAGGATTTTCTTAGCTATTCTATCCGCATCCGCAACCACAGCGCCCCGCTTTTGAAAAAAACCGGCAACCGTACTTTTCCCTGATCCTATACCGCCTGTAACTCCCAGAATCATTTATTGTACTCTTCCATTTCAAGCCAGTTAGGCCCGATCTCCATGTTAACTTTAAGAGGCACGTTTAGTTCCATTACATTCTCCATGCCGTCTCTTACAATATCCGCGACTTTCTGCAGTTCATCCTTATACACATTGAATACAAGTTCGTCGTGCACCTGGAGCACCATAGCGCTTTTCATATCCCGTATTTCGTTGAATATCCTTATCATGGCTATCTTTATGATGTCCGCCGCCGAACCCTGGATCGGCGCATTTATCGCCGTCCTCTCGGCGAAGTTTTTCATCCTTACGTCCGCACTGGTTATTTCGGGGATATATCTGACCCTGTTCATTATGGTCTTTACAAACTTGTCTTTTCTTGCTCCTTCAATTATCCCGTCGAGATATTTTTTAATACCGGGATATCTGGCGAAATAATTATCGATGAATAATTTCGCCTCATCTATGGATATATTCAGGTCCTTTGAAAGCCTGAATGCCCCCATACCATATACGATACCGAAATTCACTGTCTTGGCTCCGGACCTCATTTTATCGGTCACATCCTTCTCGTCTACGCCGTAAAGCAGGGATGCCGTAAACCTGTGTATATCTTTATCCTGTTTAAAGGCTTTTATAAGGTTTTCGTCACCGGAGAGGTGCGCGAGCACCCTGAGTTCGATCTGCGAATAATCAGCTGACAAAAGGATCTGGTCTTTGCCCGATGCTATAAACGCTTTTCTAATCTTCCGCCCTTCGTCCGTTCTTATCGGGATGTTCTGGAGGTTCGGTTGGCTTGAGGACAAGCGCCCTGTCGCCGTCACAGTCTGATTAAAAGATGTGTGCACTTTTCCGGTCTGACTTGAAAGAAGTTCCGGAAGCGCGTCCACATAAGTGGATTTCAGTTTTGAAAACTCTCTATATCTCAGGAGCTCTTTTGCCAGAGGGTATTTATCCGCCAGAGTGCTCAGCACTTCCTCATCTGTAGACGGGCCTGTTTTTGTCCTCTTTATGACCGGATATTTAAGTTTCTCGAAAAGGATCACCTGAAGCTGCTTCGGAGAATTTATATTGAATTCTTCTCCGGCAGAATCATAAATAGCCTTCCTGTGTTTCTCAAGGTGCTTATCCATTTCTTCCGATAATATTTTAAGGTATTCCGTGTCTATGGATATACCGGCCCTTTCCATATGCGCGAGTACTCTTACAAGCGGCATTTCGATTTCGCCGAATAATTCACCAAGGCCTTTGTTCTTTAGTTCTTTGTCCAGTATCTCATAGAGCCTGTAGGTAACGTCGCTGTCCTGGCAGCAGTAATTTTTGACTTTTTCTATATCCACCTTGTCCATCGTAACGGCGTTCTTCCCTTTTCCTATAAGCTCTTCTATATCCGTCATCTTATGACTAAGGTATTCTAGAGATATATCGCCCAGGTTGTGGTTTGATTTGGACGGGTTAAGCAGATATGACGCCACCATTGTGTCGAACGATATCCCCTTTAATTCCGTCCCCGCAGAAAGAAGAACGTTGTGGTCATATTTAACATTCTGGCCGACTTTTTTTATTTTTCCGTCGCACAGAACTTTTTCAAGGGTTTTAAGAATAACTTTTTCGGTAAGCTCCCCGCCGATATTAAATGGTACATAATACGCTTCGCCTTTCTGCCATGAAAAAGAAATTCCCACAAGCTTAGCGGTAAGAGTGTCTGTGCCGGTCGTTTCGGTATCGAGAGCTATTATTTCCTGTTTGGCCAGATCTTTTGTCAGCGTATCCAGTTTCTTGACCGTATCTATGATAGTGTACTCGAATTTCAGCGCGTCGCCTGATGCAAACTCTTTCAAAAGGCTTCTGAATTCCAAATCCTTAAAAAGCTCCACAAGCCTTGCGCTGTCCGGCTCCTTGAGCATAAGCTCATTAAAATCGATATCAATAGGAACGTTTTCGTCAAGCACTGCCAGTTCTTTTGAAAGTACGGCCTGATCTTTTCCTGTATTGATAAGCTCGCGTTTGGAATTACTTTTAACCTTATCGACATTTGCCAGAAGATTTTCCAGGCTCCCGAATTGTTCGATCAGCTCTCTTGCGCCTTTTTCCCCTATACCTTTAATGCCGGGAATATTATCGGAACTGTCGCCCATTATGGCCAAAAGATCCGTGACCTGCGACGGTTTAATACCGAATTTCGCCGAAACCATGTTGCTGTCAAATACCACCCCGTCGCCGTGCGGATTGTATACGAATATATTATCACCGACAAGCTGCATTGCGTCTTTATCGCCCGTTACTATAAAAGTCGTGAAGCTCTTTTTTTCAGCTCTCCTTGCAAGAGTGGCAAGCACGTCATCCGCTTCGAAACCCTGAAGTTCAAATATCGGTATCCTGTAGGCCTTGATCACTTCCTTTATCACAGGCATCTGCGACACAAGGTCATCAGGCATTGGTTTCCTATGCGCCTTATAATCCTCGAATTTGTCATGCCTGAATGTAGGCCCTTTAAGATCGAAAGCAACAGCCAGCATATCCGGTTGTTCGGTCTTTATTATCTTATTTATCATAGTTATAACGCCGTAAACAGCATTTGTAGGTCTCCCTTTTGACGTGGCAAGCGACCTGATCGCGTAAAATGCCCTGTAACAGAATGAATTTCCGTCTATGAGGAACAGTTTTTTCTTGTCGGATCCCATAATTTGATTAAATTAAACGATAAATAGGTTGGTTAATAGACTCATTTCCCTTGTGAACTTCCTAAACATAGTTTTCGCTAAACATGTACTCCTTATGATTACTGTTAATGAATTGAAATAGTGGGTTCTTTAGATGTGAATCAAACGAGTGAATTGCTTATTTTCAGTTATATTATATATAAATATTGCTGTTTGTCAAGGAAAAAGAGTTATTTGTCCTTACTCTTGTTCTCCAGGACCTCAACGACCTTGTTTATCGACTCTGCCATATCTTTAAGTTCATCGGTTTTCCTTAAAAAAATCCTCAGATTATACTCACCCGCGGCTACCCTATCCATAATGTCCCTTATCCTGTATATAGGCCCGGCTATTCTGTGGGATAGAACTATCCCAAGTATGATCACCAAAGGCGATATAAGAAGTATCCTTAAAAATAGCCCCCAATTCGCCTGTTTAAGTATCTCGACCAACCTGCCTTGCGGATAAACATTGGCCAGTTTCTCGCCAAGAAGCATCCATATCTGGTAATATATCGTAAGCGCCGTAAAGAATGCTACACAGAACATAAATATCAGTATCAGTCCGACGAATTTCAGCTGGAATTTCTTGGCGACAAGATAATTAGTCCTTCTATAACCTTTCATTATGGCCCTTCCTTTTTTAATATGTCCAGATCGTCATGTCCCTTCGGACAGTCATTTTCCTGTTCGCTTTACCGAGAAGTTTTTGAACGTCTTTTAAAGGCGTATAACGGATACTCTTTCCGTCTACTGCCAGGACAATATCGTCATCTCTTAAACCTGCTTTATACGCGGCGGTATCCGTCTTGATGTTCTTCAGATAAGCACCGTCGACCGCTATATCCATCTGGTTCTGCTGGAGAGCGCCTTTTTTAACGTTTACGGTCCTGTCTATCTGTATTTTCATTTCCAGATTTTCTGCCTTAAGGAACTGTCGGGCGATCTCGTCTGCGGTCATATATCCCGCCAGTTTTCCCCAAATACTGGATATAATATCCCCTTTCCGCAAACCCGCTTTATTAGCCGGGGTACCTTCATAAACATACTTGACTACGACTTTTTCATCAGCGTTGTCCAGTTCGAGGCCTATCTCTTTCTTCAGTTTGGCATTGAACGACTCTCCTTCTTCCGTCCCCGCGCTTTCCTGTTTCGCCGAATTAAAATCATCGACAGTCTGGCTCCATTTGACATGTGCTATCTTTTTTGTGGTCTCTTTCCTGTATTTATATCCCAGAACATAATTTGCTCCGTCGATGGCATCCTTGAAATCCGGGTTTATCTTTCTTGCCTTTTCATAATAATAGTAAGCTTTGTCGTAATCGCCCTGTTTCATCATCTTGTCGGCCATGGCAACAAGATTCTGCTCTTCAAGGTCATAGGCAATATTTGTCACGTCTTCTCTCATTATGGTTTTTTCGCCTTCTTCGGTGGAAAGCACGATCCTGTCCTTATATTCCTCAACCACTATCCCCTTCATTTCGCTGCCGTCTTTGATGAAAATCGTATCAGCATACAAATTCGCGCAGTTAATGCCCAACGCCAATAAAAATATTGCAGCTGTCTTTTTAACAGCGTCGATCACAGTCAATAACGGGATCTTGGATTTTTTTGCGGCCTTCAGGCAAGACTCGAATTCCGGAGTAACTTTGTAAATACGGCCGTTCGCGCCGCTTTGTTTTGTTTCTATGGTCCCGTATTTGGTTTTCACTTTTACGATCTTCCTATCAAGTTTTAATCTGTCCGCCGTATAATACCGTACGCCGATAGTGGTGGTTTCCTCAAATATAATACCGGCTAAATCTCCTACGAGCTGCTCGGGAGACACTACGGTTACAAGCTGCGCAGGCCTGTTCTTTTTCATCTGGATAGGCGTTATATAAACGTCAAGAGCCCCTGCTTCAAAAAGCCTGTCATAGAGATAAGTATACACAACCCCCGGCATATCGTCAATAGCGCACTCGATAACCACAACCCTGTCCTTGCCAAAATCCGGTTTTTCTTCGCCGTAAATGAGCCTAAGCGCGTTGGGTATCTCGTCTATGTCCTTTGAACCGGCGCCGTAACCTATTTTCTCAGTATTGATCTGCACTCTTTCTCTGTGTATCCCGGTCTCCCTGATTATCGCCGCACCCGTCGGGGTAACAAGCTCATGCTTAATATCGGAAAACATTACGGGTATACCTTTAAGTATTTCCGCGGTAGCAGGCGCAGGTACAGGGAACATTGAATGCCTGCCTTTCATAACGCCGCTGCCGAGATTTACGTTGGAAAAATATACTTTTTCAACCTCCCACCTTACTAAAAGAACGGCTGCGCCTACTACATCAAGTATTGTATCAATTGATCCGAGTTCATGCAGGTGTACTTCGCCGGTATTCTTATGAACTTTTCTTTCGGCAATACATATCCTGTCGAATATCGCGAGGGCTATCTTTTTGATCCTAGGATCGAGGCTGCTTTTTGTTATTATGCGGACAATGTCGCGCGGTTTCATAGGCGGCGTATTATCGTCTATAATGATATTCAGTCTTGTGGCCGAAATATGATGACGTCTGACCTCTTCTGCGGCAAGTTTATACCCTTTGATCCGGAGTTTTAAAAACTCCTTTTTTAAAATATTGATATCGAATCCAGCGTCAATAAAGGATGCAAGGAATATATCCCCGCTTATGCCGGAAGAGCAGTCTATGTATATTATTTTTGACATAATAGCTATTTATTTATAAGCGACGCAAAATATCCTGCACCGAACCCGTTATCTATGTTTACAACCGTCACACCCGGAGAACATGAATTCAGCATTGCCAGCAGAGGCGCTATGCCTTTAAAACTAGCGCCGTAACCTACACTCGTCGGCACAGCTATAACAGGTTTGTTAACAAGACCGCTTACCACGCTTGCAAGCGCCCCTTCCATACCGGCGATGACTATCAGGACATTCGCTTTTCTTATGGCTTTCATGTTCGCGATCAGCCTGTGCACACCCGCAACTCCTACGTCCGCGAGGATCTTTACTTTATTGCCCATTACCTCGGCAGTCAGAGCGGCTTCCCTGGCGACTTTATAATCCGAAGTCCCGGCTGTAACTACCAGGATCAGGCCTTTATTTTTTACGCGTGATTTACCGAAGTATACCATGCCTGCGTCGCTGTCAAATTCCACTCCGGGGATCTCGCGTTTCAATTTTTCATAGACGAGCCGGTCAACACGCGTTACAAGAAGTGACCTATGGTGATGGATCATGGATCTACTTATCCTGACAATATCATCCGGATTTTTCCCCTGCCCGAACACGACTTCGGGATATCCTCTGCGGATGGCCCTGTGCCTGTCTATTTTTGCAAATCCCATATCATGAAAAGGCAGTGTTTTAAGTTCGGACGCGGCTTTTGATATCGACATTGTGCCCGATCGTACTTTTTTCAATAATGATTTAATTTTCAAGTGGATTTCTTTAGGGGTTTTTCATTGTGATAGCTAGAGATTAATTATTATATATAAAAGCAGTCCTATGACTATGGCGCATAAAATATAAAAGTCATTAAAATAAATAAAATCTTTTATTCTGTCAAGAAACGTGTCCCGGACAGCGGCGGTTTCCTTTATCTCGTATACAGCTTTGGCTGCCGATGCCTGGCTGTTTTCCTTGAGTTTCGCCAGGATCTCGTCTTTCATCAGGTCTATCTGCTCTTTGCGGAAGCGCAGGAAAGAACCGCCGATAACGTACGCCGGGATGTCCCCGATCTCCACCATACGTTCGATCTTTTCTTCGGGAATATTAAGATAGCCCGATAGTTCTTTTATTGTAAAAAGTTTTTCCGGCATAATTTATTATCAGTTGATCTTTTCGTTTGTGACCCATTTATCCAGAAGTTCTCTGTCGAATCTCCAGCCGGATACTTCTTTGATGCCCGGCAATTTACCGTTGTCCGCCCATTCAAGCACCAGAGATTTATCGATCTCGAGATATTGAGCGACTTCGTCCACGCTCAATATCTGTTTAGCAGGCCCTGAGTTAGTAAGCATAGTCATTTTTACGTTCGCATCCAGGATCGCCCCGTCGGCAACGCTCAACACGGGTGTTTCTATTGTGCCGATAACATGCGCCGGTGAGATCAGTTTAAGGTCCTTCAAAGCCTTGATGTTGCCTCTTACGCTACCGGCTATAGTTATAGACTCACCGATTATTTCAGCGGTTACTTTTGCATGATCGCCTATCAACAATGTACCCTTAGAAGTGAGCTTGCCCTCGAACTTGCCGTTTATGCGGAGGTTCACAGGATCATTGAAAGATAATGTGCCCTGCATGCTCGCATCAACATCCAGGACCTTTTCCTTAACAGAATTATCGTCCGATTGATGTCTGAATCTGCTTCTCATAAGCACACCCCCCTTTCATTACATCAAGTTATTCCCAATGGGCCCTTGATATACCGTCAAGCTTTAAAAGTTCAACTACAATGTTATCATCATGTTTTGCCGATGTCAATTTAATATCAAACCTCAGGATCGATTCAGCTCTGTCCTGAATTTTTTCAATTTCAAAATCCTTGATCGTAGCCATGTATTTTGACAATATTTCTTTCATCGAATGCAGTCTGTGGGCATCTATCTTCGCTTCGACCACAAGGGTCCGATACCACGCTTTTCGCAATATTCCGTGCTCAAATTTTGATATCAGCGCCAGAGTCAATATGACCAGTATAGTCGCCATAAGGCTCCCTACGTAATAGCCTATACCTATAGCAAGTCCGAGAGCTGACACGACCCATATACTTGCCGCAGTTGTAAGGCCTATTACCGATGCCCTATATCTCAAGATAGTTCCCGCCCCCAGAAATCCTATGCCTGTAACAACGCCCGCGGCTATTCTTCCCGGATCTATGTTGGTTATCTCCCTATAAACCTCAAATATATACACGGATGTCAACATGA
>Ga0172375_10010876_pt1 | contig 11693 bp, 9 predicted proteins | sample LakKiv1m_FD_114537 | JGI IMG/M metagenome (GOLD analysis project Ga0172375, IMG submission 114537) | Freshwater microbial communities from Kabuno Bay, South-Kivu, Congo - kab_092012_11.1m | ecosystem: Environmental > Aquatic > Freshwater > Lake | place: Democratic Republic of the Congo... | reverse complement strand
TATAATTTATAACTCTAAGGCCCATGGTTCGACGCGGCCGCCTTCGGCGACTTGCTAACCATTGGGCTAAATATAAAAGAATCACGGGCCCATAGCTCAGCGGTTAGAGCAGGTGACTCATAAACCAATTCGGGCAATTTCTTAAAGTTTCTATTAATTAGGCAAGTCCCTTTCATACCAATATGTTAGGGACTTTTTTAATTTGTATAGAGTTGTGCTAAGTGGTGTCTTTTTAGGGGCATGATGGACACTGTATGGACACCATTCTTATATTGACATTTATTACTAGTAAGCCTAAAATTAATTATATGAAAGATAAAAATCTAAAGTCTTATATAATATGTGTAAGCATAAGTCTTATAGTGTTATTTTTCTTCGGGTATACTATAAATGTTCCGGGATCGATACGAACAAGTTTAAAAGAGAGAAGATTTTCAATAGAAACAAAGCCAATTGGCCGACAGATACGATTATATCAAATAAATAATCCGAAAGATTGCAGAATACAGTATAATCTAACCAAATGGTTTAACGCAGGTTATGCGATTTTTCCAAATAGTAATGATTTTCAAAAGTTTTATTTTGGCATCAAAAATTTAAGAAAAGATAGTATTAATATTAAAAATCCACAATTGTTGATATTTTTTTATGACTATAAAAACATTGAAGTAGATATTGGAAAATCTGTTCCATGGGAACCATCGTATCCACCAGGAACATATTTTATTAATATAAGAGATGAACTGCAACCTAGTAGAGCATCTATTAATAGCCTTAATGCACTAGTTATAAAGTTCAAAAATAATAGTACTTCCAGAGTTAAATATGAAATAAAATCTGACAGCCATGACTCAGAAATTGGGGAGTTTTATGTTTATGTGGGTGAGATGCTTGCTCCTTATAAAATGACTAGTAACTTGTATGATGATCCTATAAAGCCAGAGATGCAAGCTACGCCTTGTATTGTGAAATGTCGCAAATGGAATGAAGATGAAAAATAGATGTATGTGTTTCCAAATAGTTAGGCATATCCCCCATTTTGTAACCGCCCTGTTGTAATGTGTACCATTACTCTATAACATTGTGTGAGTGCCTCTGCAATGCCCGTTCTTGGTGTTTATAGGCCTCTCAGCGCATGCCCCAGCAATTATCTCCCCGATATCCATATCTAACCCTTAACCAGTGCAATCTATTAAAAAACCCCTGCTCAAATAGGACATTTACCCCATTTATAGGGAGAGAGCATGCATATATCTGTATATACCCCCGCCTCAGTCTACATTAATTGCCTTGACCTATTTTGATACCAGTAGTATTATGTATCCTATAATACTCACATATAAGTAGGGAAGATAGCAATGCAATCCAGAAACGGAAAATACCAATAAAACAAACTAGCCGGGGAAGCCCGGTTTTTGTTTTGGGGACATCTTGGAGATTTAAACTCTGGTTGGTTATTATAACTAACGAAAAATAAAATGGCCATAATAGATAACAAATCTAAAACAATGCACGAGGCGCTGATTAATGCACTTACAAGCTCTGATAGGATAGATATTGAGGTCGCTTTTTTTTACTTTTCAGGATGGCAATTGCTTGCTAAGCACCTACAAGACAAAAAAGTCCGGATTCTTGTAGGGAAATATATCGATCCGGAGGCTATTCCCGAGCTTTTATCCAAGATAAAGCAAGAAGATAGAGATGTTGATTTGGAGCCTTTTCAGCCACGAAAGATAATCTCATCCCGCACAGCCAAGAAGCAGACATACATCGATGGCTTTTTACGACTTAGTAATGAATCGACCCTACTTGATGAAAGCGACGACCAGGAAGCGTATAGACTTTTAGAGAGCAAAATCGCTGACGGAACTCTTGAGATTAAGCTAACCGCTACCTCGGAACATGGCAAGATGTATATTTTGCACAATAAGCCTGAGTTTAGCCAAAACGGAGACTATCCTGGAACTGTTTTTATGGGATCGAGCAACTTCACTTTTCAGGGCCTTCTTAACCAAGGCGAACTTAACGAGAGGCACAATGATAAAGCACATTATGATGATTATGTTAGAAAATTCGAGACACTTTGGAAAGATAGCGAAAACATTGATATTGCAACTGCTGGAAATACAGAGGATCTTTTAAGCCAGCTCAAAACAAATCTTTGGATATATTCTTCTCCGAGTCCCTATGCTGTTTATATCCGGGTTCTTCATGAGTTATTTGGCAAAGAGAGCGCCGAGCGCGTTAAGACTCCAGGACAGATAACAAACGATAAATATTTAGATTTGGAATATCAGCTTGATGCGGTTAAATCCGTGCTCGATAGACTTGAAAAATACGATGGCGTGATACTGGCTGATGTAGTGGGCCTTGGGAAAAGCATCATCGCTTCAGCTGCCGCGCATAACTATAAGGGGAATACAGTTATTATTGCACCTCCACACTTGAAAGACCAATGGGATGATTATCAGGAAGATTTTAAACTACCCGGGGCCAGGGTGTTTAGCTCCGGCCTCGTGAAAGATGTTTATGAAAAATATAAAGAGAGCGACAAACCCCTTTTAATCATCGTAGATGAAGCTCATCGCTATAGAAATGAAGATACTGACGATTACACAATGCTTCACCATGTCTGTAACAGCCACCCGAAAAACAAAGTCATACTTTTAACAGCAACGCCTTTTAATAACGCTCCTAAAGATGTGTTTGCCCTATTAAAGCTTTTTCAGGTTCCTGGACAATCCACGATTCGTTCTGTTGATAATCTAAGTCTGCGATTCCGGGATCTGATTGATCGGTATAAGAAATTAAATAAGGCAAGGCTAAGCGGAAAAATAGATAAGACTCAGATGGACAAGGAAACTGATGAGATTTCTCTCGAATTGCGCAGGCTCATAGAAAACGTAGTTATTCGCAGATCTCGTATTGACCTTCAAACAATAACGCGATACAAGGAAGATCTCATTAGGCAAAATATCGCTTTTGCGAAAGTCGAAGGTCCTGAACTTCTAAAATACAATCTCGGTGATATTTTGGATCTTTATCTTAATACGTTACTTGAGATTATTGCGGATGAAGATAAAGGCGGGTTTATAGGCGCTCGATATAAGCCGGCGACCTACATCAAAGATACAAAAGAATTTTTGAAACGATATGGTGAAGATTTGGATGAGTCAGATCTTAAAACCGCACAAACCAACTTGGCAAAGATGATGAAGAGGTTGTTGGTTATGCGGTTTGAAAGTTCAAAAGATGCATTTCGTGCAACTCTTGAAAATATGATAACGTCAACGCTAACAATCGAAAAGTGGTGGAATACGTTAGGGAAAGTGCCTATATTGAAGAAAGGGCAAATACCCGATCCGAATGAGATCCTGGATACAACGGATGATGATATTGATAGAGGGATTAATGAGCAAGCTATTGAAAAAGAACTTCGTGAGCTTAAAGAAACAAAGAAGCTGATAGCTATTGATAATTCTTTGATCAATCCAGAATTTATTAAACATGTAAAACAAGACAGAGAGCTTCTTGAAAAAATCTACGACAATTGGTTTGGTCCAAAGGCAAAGCCACATAAAGATTTCGATCCCAAGCTTGACTATGTTAAAAATAAAATAGATGCACTACTAAAGGAACGGTCTGATCGAAAGATAGTGATTTTTTCATCCTATGCCGATACGGTTAACTATATTAGTGATCAACTTGTTAAGCGTGGAATTAAGCGTGTTTTTAAATATACTGGTTCCGGTTCGAGTAGGGAAATGAAAAGAACTGTAAAGAAAAATTTTGATGCCGGGATGAAAGCAAGTGAACAGGAGAATGACTACGATATTCTTGTAACTACCGATGCATTAAGTGAGGGTTATAATCTTCACCGCGCCGGAATTGTTATCAATTATGACATACCATATAATCCAACAAGAGTGATTCAAAGAGTTGGTCGTATAAATCGTATTAACAAGAAAGTATTTGAGAAATTGTTTATTTTTAATTGTTTTCCCACGGAGGTTGGAGAATCCGTGATCAGGATTGAGCAGATTTCGAAGCTTAAAATGCGATTAATAGGTTCTGTTATGGGTATGGATACCACAACCCTTACTGACGATGAAAAGCTGCAGAGTTTTTTAAAAGACGAGTATCAGAAAGCTGAGGAGGCGAGCGAAGCTAAGTCATGGGATGCTTCGCATAAAGAGGCCTATGAACAGGCACGAAAAGACAAGGAGCGGTTTAACGAGGCCCTTGCTATAAAACCAAGAAGCCGCGTTGTCCGAGAAGGGCAAAAAACGCCGGTAATTGTAGCCTTTGGGAAAAAGGGTAATCAAGCCATCTTTGCTCTAAAAGAAACACAGGAGCTTGGTATTGTGGCAGCGGAAACAGCTTTGAACTATTTCAGGGCCAATAAAGATGAGAAGGGTAAAGAGGTCGATAAGCAATATGACGAAGTGTTTAGGTTGGTTCGCGATGAGTTATTTAAAAAGCATCCGCTACCATCTATACGCGGACGAAGGGCAGACGCTCTTAATGTGGTCAAATTTATAGAGCAAAAATTACCAAGAGCAAAAGATTATTGCCAGGATCTGGCAAATATAATTAAAAAATATGATGGAATAAATGAAGGTGACTTAAAGTCTATAGCCCAACTTTCACCAAAAGATCCTGAAGTTGCTTTTGAGGAGCTAAAGAAGATTATTCCCGATCACCAGGTTAAAGTTATTATAGAACGAGTTGCCCGAGTTGAAGGTGAATATGAAACTATTATTCTTAGCGAAGATATAAGAATATGATACTACAAGAAAAATATAGCAGAGATGATTTTCTTGCATTCCAAAAGCAATTCCTTCCCGATTTTACAAAAGATATCAGGCCTTTTGACCGACGTGGTTTGCAGGTAACCAAGGATGTTATCCAGCTTGGCTATAGCGAGCAACTTGACTTAAAAATCTTCGAGTTCACACACACATCTTCCTCAGATCCCCGTGTATTATTAACTAAAGATGGTTTTAGGGTTATGAAAGATAGTGCCACATATCTAGCATTGGCAGCCTATCATTCCGAACAAAACGATGATTGGCGTCTGTCTTTAATGACTGCCAATCTTGAAATAAATCAAAAAGGAAGAGTAAAACAATTTTTTTCAGACCCCCGCCGATACTCATTTTTTCTTGGTCCGGAAGCTAAAATGCATACGCCAAAAGAGTTTTTATTAGACAAAGGAATTGTAAACGATACCAAGGATTTAATAGGTCGCTTTGATGTTGAAGTAGTAACAAAAGAGTTTTTTACCAAATATAAGCAGCTTTTTGATGAATTGAATAAGTTTCTTACAGAAGATTGTGATTTTATAGTATTTGCTCGTAAGAATGGGATCAACATTGATGCCTTCGCTAAGAAGATTTTAGGACAAATTGTTTTCTGCTATTTTCTGCAGAAAAAAGGCTGCCTCGGGGCATCCAAAGAGCAGAACGTTAATGAAGGTAAAAAAGACTTCATGCGCTGGTTTTTTAACAGAAGAGTAGAGGGTGGCAAAGACTTTTACAACGATTGTCTTGAGCCTCTTTTTTATGAAGCTCTGAATACAGCTCCAGAGAAACAAGGGGAGTTTTATCGAAGCCGTCTTGGATTCCAGGTTCCATTCTTGAATGGTGGTCTTTTTGAACCCATTGAAGATTATAAATGGGAAGAATCTTTTCTTCATATCCCGGATACGATTTTCTCAAATAAGAGGGAGACCGGTATTCTCGATGTGTTTGATCGTTATAATTTTACAGTTTATGAGGACGATCCGGTAGATCGCGAAGTATCAATAGATCCAGAAATGCTTGGGAAAGTTTTCGAGAATCTTCTTCCCGAAAATCTCCGTAAAAGGCAGGGTGCCTACTACACTCCTCGTGAGATCGTTCATTACATGTGCCAGGAAAGTCTAACCAATTATTTGGTTACAGAAACCGGTATTGATGATAAGAATATCCGTAGGTTAATTACATCGAAAGACCATTTGCTTTCAAGTGATGATGGTTTTGTGTTTTCGACAGGCGAAACCGAAAAGCTTGACAAAGCTCTCACCGGCGTAAAAGTTTGTGACCCGGCATGTGGTTCCGGAGCCTTTCTTGTGGGTATGCTTCACGAAATAGTTACGGCAAGGCGTGTTTTGAATCCTAAAAAGCACGAGTATCGCTTAAAGAGAGAAACCATTCAGAACTCTATATACGGGGTTGATATTGATCCTGGCGCAGTAGAGATTGCGAAGCTCAGACTTTGGCTAAGTTTGGTGGTTGACTATGAGTTAAATGATATTGAGCCGCTTCCTAACCTGGATTTTAAGATAGTTTGTGCAAATAGCTTAATTTCTTTAACAAGCGGCGAACAGGCTGAATTTTGGAGCGATCCGGAATTGGAAGAAAAAATCGCAAATATAAGAGATAGGCATTTTGCCACCTCGAGTTTAAAAATTAAAGAGAAAACGAAAAAAGATTTTGAAAAACTTTTGGTAAAGAGTCATGATTTTTTTGCGTCAGATAAGCAAAAGCAACTGCTAACATATCATCCTTTTGATCCTAATAATGTTTGTGGTTTTTTCGACAGCAAATTGATGTTTGGCATAGATGGGTTTGATATTATAATTGCAAATCCACCCTGGGTCTTTTCACGATTAGGCGATTTTAGTAAAGAGGAAAAGCAATATTATGCGAAAAACTATGTTGGAGCGTCTGGCAAGATTAATTTATATAGTTTGTTTATTTTTCGTGGAATTGTGCTAAGTTGCCCGAAAGCCTTCATAACCATGATAGTGCCTAACACTTTCATAAGGGCGAGTGTTTATGAAACTCTAAGAAGATATATACTCAAAAATACAAAATGGATAAATATTACAGATACAGGAGCAAGTGTATTTGAAAGCGTAACAGCTTCGACAATAGTATTTTTTCTGCAAAATATCCCCACCTCAGATAAGATAGAAATATCTGAATTTACTGAAAATAGAATACCCAAACAAATAGGCAAAATAAGTGCAAGGGATATTCTTAGCACAGAAAGTGCAGTTTTTGGAATTTATGCCAACGAAAATTATGATCTAATAAGGAAAAAAATGTGCGAAAAATCAAAGCCACTCTCTTTTTCGGTAAAACACTTAATTTCAGGCATTCAAACATGGAAGGGGAACAAAAGCGAGTTTATTTCTGACAGACCATTAACAACACAATATAAGCCTTTACTGGAGGGAAAAGATATCGGCCGATATTTTGTGAATTTTAACAAAAAGTATATATTATATAGCAAGAAAGTGCTTAATGTAATGCAAGATGAGGCCATTTTCCTTCTGCCGAATAAAATTGTTATTCAAAGAATTAGCGGCGGGAATCGTCCAATTAAAGCCGGAATGGATGTTGATGGATACTACTGTTTTAATTCAATCAATACACTTGTTTGTAATGACAATAATGATACCCTATATATATTAGCTTTACTTAATTCAAAATTAATTAATTGGTATTATTCAGTTTTTTTTAGCAATCGTTCAACCCTGACAGTAAATATTTCTACAAAATTGTTAAGGCAGCTTCCGATAGCAATTATTAAAGATAAGAATCAAGAAGAATTAAAATATGAGATTGAAAATCTTGCAAAGAAAATAATCTCAATTATTAAAACAAATGATTACCCAAAAAATCAAACTAAACAAGCTCAATCTAAAGAATGCGAATGTCAGATTGAACAATTGGTATACAAACTATACGATCTTACAGATGACGAAATCAAGATTGTAGAAACAGCAGTTGATCAATAGCATTTAAACAAGCGACTGATTGTTTGAGATAAATTATTATGCATAGAAGGAAGCCAAAAGATAAGTCGTTAAAAGTATCCATTGAATATAAGCCTATGTCTGATAAAGAAGGCAGGCTCAATAGAATATTTGAATTACTGATGTCTATAGAGGGGTAAAAAATGAAAATAACAGTTAAGGATTATATTAGTTGGGGATTAGCAATAATCGGAATAATTGGTTCTATAATATTTAGTAATAAGTATATGATGGAAGTCAATAATCGTCAAAATATCCATAACAATGCTCAAGTAGTTTATCAATATATTAATAATAATAGTTTAAATTTGCCACTTCAAGTTGTAGAAGCAGTTGATGTTATTTATACTGCCAGTGGTGTTACAGTCAGACCAACCGATAGCAATAAATGACTAAAAAACAATTAATTCTGTTAATTTTAATTCTATTCCTAACCATCCCGGCCTATTGCCAAGCTGTCGAAAAAGGCGAGTTGGGTGATGAGAGCTGGACAGTAGAAACACGGGCGGATCGGGTATTTTATTTTACTCACGGCGCGGCTGTTTGGGGGCACGAGTTTGGATTTTTCAAGGATAAGAATGATTGTGAAAGTGATACGTTCTGGTTGACCTTTAGTTCCTCTGAAGAAAGGGTTAAGGATTTTATAGGCAAAGAAGTTGTGATCTTGTTGGATGTGGATGGAAAGGATTTTAAGATTAAGCTGCCTATGTTGAGTGCAGGTACTATAGCCGTTACTCATGTCATGATGTTTACAAACTGGAGTCCGGATAAGCAATTGATAGATGCTTTAATGAAAGGGCGTTATGTTACAGTGCGGATAGTGGAGCCTAAGGAGTTAGAGGCATTACTGGATATTAAGGATGATCAGTTTGGACTAAAAGGTTTTGCTGAAAGTCGAAAAAAGGCTATGGCAGTTTGTAAAAATTCAGTCTTTGCTCAGGAATCTGTTGAAAAGTATCTGGAGCAAGGCGTAGCCTATGATAAACAAGGCGATATAGTTAAAGCCATAGATAGCTACAGCAAGGCCATAGAAGCCGATCCTAACCGTGTTGAGGCCTATTATGCAAGGGCTATGGATTACTATTGGACGCAGGAATACGATAAGGCCTGGGCAGATGTGAATAAAGTGGATGCATTAGGAACTAAGGTTAGATTTCCGGTACAGTTTATATTGGATTTAGAACAAAAAGGATGCTTAGATGATAGACCAAGAGATTCTTAAAAGCATAGAAGTCATTCTTTATAATGCCGAGCATAGCAATAAAACTGGTTGGAAATTTTATGTCGCTAAAATAAGGCCTGGAAGCGATGCGGAGTATATTTATTATAATGAAACAGTCGAGCTATTACGTGCTTTATATCAAAAACTTGTATCTAATAAAGAAAAAGAATTTTTACTAAAAAGTATCTATCCTAAGACTGGACTCTTACTACTTGTAAGGCAACCCAAAGCTGCTCGATTAGTCTTAAGTCATCAAGATTTTGTATTTATGTTTTTTATAAAAATCAAAGACTTGGATAGAGCTTTAAAAATGATTACTGATAGGATTATAATTACATCTACCAAAGGACAGCTTTTTCATGTTTTAAACGAAATTCTTTATTTTGAGCCAAATACTTTTGACAATATGAAGTTAGATGAAATATTATCAATGGTAGATACTTTTAAGAATTTTATAACAAATCTTAAAAATTATATTAAATTTGCAAGTATTCCTTTTAATGGGAAACAGTTTGTTCCCTCTTACGATGTAGGGAAACTATCGGAATATAAAGCATCAGAATTTTTTGCAATTAAAGATTGTGAAAATTTACTTTTAGGTATTGAAAGAAAAGCTTATCATATAGAACACCAAAGGCTCTCTCTTTCTCTTCGAGAAGGCATTAATTATGAAATTAACCAAGATCAAGACCAATTGCAAAACATTATAGTAGGGTTTGGTTTTGATAAAAAATTAAATGAGACGATTAAGAAAATCAATGAAAAACTCTACGATGCAAAAGATCTATTTGACTTTAAAAATTGTATTGATCTTATAAGGGCGTTATTAAATGAACTGTGTATTTCAATCGCGTTGGAAATTCAGAATAAAAGGCATATTCAACCAACCCTCATAGTTGATTCTATGGGTAGGGCTAGGAGCTATTTCATAGATAAAAGAATTAAATTTTTATCAGAACAAGAGGATAAATTTGTTGGCGAGTATAATGCATTCATATCGGATGCAGGTGTTCATGCGTTACAGTCAGAGAGAGAATATGCGCGAATATCAAGAAATCTTGTTATAGAGATAGGTTTATTTCTTGTAGAAAAATTGAAAAAGTATCTAAATCAGCCATGAACCTTTAATGTAAAATATGAATAAGTACGAAATAATTGACTCATGGTCCAATCTTTACGGCAGTCAGATAACCTAAAGAAGTTTTTTACGATGAAAACTTATTCTGATTATTTTTCAAAACTCGCCCCCTATAAAGAATTTGATCCTACGGTTTTTATTGGAGATAAAATCATTCCGCAAGAATTGTGCAGTTTTATTTTAGCATTAGCCTTAGCTTACAATGACTATAAGCACTATACTATGGACTTTGCAATGCTCATTAAATCTCAACCAAAAGAAAACCCCCAAAAAGACTCAGCTTGGGGCGAGTATGCCGGAATTAAACTTCATATTGTGCGTCTTCACGTTGGTTTTGTTCACGAATTGTTCCAATTAATTCAAAATAATAAAGACATATTAAGCCACGATTTTTTTAATGAAATAGTTCGAGTCCTGAATAAAAAAGCTCGCAAATCTTGGGAGACCCTTGTTGAAGCAGCTTTGGCAACAGAAGTAACCCCTAAAAAATCCAATCCTCTTTTTATGATAAGAAATAAGGTTGCGTTTCACTACGATGCGAAAGAATTACTTGCGGGATATCAAAAAGGTTTTTTAAAGGATGGAAAAATTTCGCAAAATGCTTGTATTTCTGAAGGAAACGAATTAACGAGTTCAAGATTTTACTTTGCTGATTTGGCTATTCAAGGTTACTTAGAAAAAGAATTGAGTGGTGATGCGGATAGATTTTTTGGTGGTCTTGGGCAAATTATGTCCGAAATCAATATGGCTCTACATAATATATGTGTAAGGTTTATTCAAAGAAGAGGTTATGCCTGGAAGTATCCACATAAAGAATAATATTCTGGATTAAAACTTCAACAACTCGGCAGGCTTTACTTTCAGCGCTTTGGCGAGCCTTATAATGGTAGTCAATCGTACATCCGGTGGGTTTTTTCCTTCTATTCTTTGCACGTATTTATAGCTAGTTTCAATAAGTTCAGCTAACCGTTCTTGAGTAATTCCTCGTTTTCTACGAAATTCCTTAATTTTCTTCCCTAAATTTATTCCTGCAAAAGTATTCATGGCGTTTTAATGTTTGACACCCCCATATATGGGGGTGTATGATTATGATAGATATTGCCCTTTTTTATTGGGAACAATATGAATGGAGGAGGCCTAATATGAAGTATTTAGTGTTGTTATTATGTTTCGCCTTAGTTGGATGTGCTACCACTGAATGGAATTCATTTTGGTATGGTAATCCAAAAGGGCAACAATATGGGTTAATTTGTGAAAGTTGTAATAGAGTATGTTTTATAACTGCCGATCAATTCGCATGCCAAAATATAAGTTGTGCATATTGTGGGCAAGTGCAAAATTTACAATTAGCACGTAATAGATATGTTTATGATACGCAACAGGCGCATGCTCAAGCAAATGCACAAGCATTAGCAAATTTGGCAACAGGCATACAACAAGCACAACAGCAGCGAGCAGTGGCAAACCAACAGCTAGCCAATCAAATGCTTATTTATCATGCTAATAAAAGGGATAGCTATAGGCAG
>Ga0172375_10010874_pt1 | contig 11695 bp, 7 predicted proteins | sample LakKiv1m_FD_114537 | JGI IMG/M metagenome (GOLD analysis project Ga0172375, IMG submission 114537) | Freshwater microbial communities from Kabuno Bay, South-Kivu, Congo - kab_092012_11.1m | ecosystem: Environmental > Aquatic > Freshwater > Lake | place: Democratic Republic of the Congo... | reverse complement strand
CTTGGCCCGGCCCATGCCGACGTACCGGGGCAGCCGCCACGTGCCCAGGCCAGGGATCAGCGACTCGCGGATCGCCGGCAGGCCGAGCTGCGCGGTCGGGGTCGCGACGCGGATGTCGCAGGCCAGCGCCAGTTGCAGCCCGCCGCCCAGGCAATAACCATGGATCAAACAGAGCACGACGGGCGCCATCGTCTCGAACTTGCGCAGCGCGCGCTCCCAACGGTCGTGATACGTGATGTCAATCTTCCCGGCTGCCAATTCCTTGAGATCAATCCCGGTGCAGAACGCGCGGCCCGCGCCGCTGATCGCCACAATGCGGACCTCCTCATCCTGGGCGATCTGATCGGCCACGGTATTCAGGTCGCGCGTGGCCTGGTTGTTCATGGCATTAAGCACTTCGGGGCGGCCCAGCGTAACGCGGGCAATCGGGCCATCTTTCGTCCACGACATAGTCTTGAGTTCGGACATGGTTGTTCCTCCGGCCCATATTATAGCACGCTTCGCTGACTTTGAGCGGTCAACGCGCGCGACCCGTCATGACAACCCGACGGCTCGGACTTGACAAGGCTCGTGTTTGTTTGTATAATCAATTCGATGATTAGCGAATTGATTATAGGGAGACACAATGGATGAGATAACGCGGACAGAACAATTACTGGAATTCTTCAAGGCCCTGGCCGATGCCAGCCGCTTGAAGATCATCGGGGTGTTGGCGCAGCAACCCAGCACAGTGGAGCAGTTGGCCGCGATGCTGGAACTGCAACCTTCGACCGTATCGCGCCACCTGTCGTATCTGGCGCACGTGGGTCTGGTGAGCGCGCGGGCAGAGGGCTACTACAATATCTACCGCTTCGAAGCCGCCGCCTTGGAGGAGATGGCGCGCCGGCTGTTGGCACGCGAGACGTTGCCCGCCGTCGCAGCCGATGTGGACATGGACGCGTTCGACCGCAAGGTGCTGCGCGACTTCTCCCTGCCCGACGGCCGGTTGATGACGATCCTGGCGCAGCGGAAGAAGCTCGAAGCCGTGCTGCGCCATGCGGTCAAGCTGTTCGAGTTCGATGTGCAATACACCGAGAAGCAGGTGAACCAGATCCTGGCGCAGTTGCACGAGGACACCGCCAGCCTGCGGCGCGAACTGATTGATTACAAGCTGATGGCGCGCGATCATGGCATCTATTGGCGGGTGCAGGCGTAGATCTGACAGGTTTGGGAAACCTGTCAGATCTTTACCGCTGAAAAACGCAGCCGCACATAATCCACCACCCATGTGCCATCGGGGCGGTAGAGGCTCGGCCGCAATGCTTCGCGCAGTTCGCTCATCAGGGCGGGCTGATCTTCGGCGGGCACAGCCGTGAGGAAGACGCCCGCGAAGGTTTCCAGCCAGCGAGCGATGTCGCCGGGCTGCGGCGTGGGGCGCGGGATCAGGGCGATGCTGGTCACGCGGAAGCTGTGCGCTTCCAGCCGCGCCCGGTACTCCGCATCGCTCGGATAATACCACGGGTTCAGGGGCGCGGGGTCTATCCCGCGGCGGCGCAGCGCCGCGTCGAGCGCAGCCACGATGGATCGGATATTGCCCTGGCCGCCGAATTCGCCCACGAAGCGGCCGCCGGGGCGCAGCGCCCGCTGCACGCCCGCGATCACCGCGTCCGCGTCGGGGATCCAGTGCAGCACGGCGTTGGTGAAGACCGCGTCGAACTCAGCATCGAACGCCAACGCCTGGGCATCCATCACGCGCGCATCCAGGCCGAGCCTGGTCGCGGCGGCCACCTGCGCGGGGCTGCTGTCCACGCCGATCACGTCGCAGGGGAGCGCGGCGAGTTTGGCAGTCAGCGCGCCGTCGCCGCAGCCCAGGTCGAGGATGCGCTCGCCGGGCTGCGGCGCCAACAACGCCACGACCGGCATCCCCAGGTCAGAGACGAAGCGGGCGTTGCGGGCGTATTGGTCGGGGTCCCAGGTTTGTGCGGTCATTAGTCCTCAGTTTTCAGTCGTCAGTTTTCAGGCAATACCGCAAAACTCGCGATTGTCACCCTGAGCGGGTTGGTCCCGTGAAGTCAGTCGCGGTGAAAATCTAGCGAAGGGTCTCGTGCCGACAAGGAGATTCTTCGCTGGTGTCATGCCGCAACCGACGTTAAGGGATAGACCCGCTCAGAATGACGAGGGGCGGGTAGTGACTTTTGCGGTATTGCGTTTTCAGTCGTCGGTCGTCAGTCGTCCGTCATTCGCCCTTCGTCAGTTCCCAACGATCCGGTAGATACTCCCGGTGGCGTAGTCGGCGACGTAGGCTTCGCCGGCTTCGTCCTCGCCGAAGGCGGAGATGCGCAGGGCAGTGGCGGCCAGTTGGCTTGATTGCCATGCTCCGGCGTCCCGGCGCAGACCCCAGATGCGCCCCGAACAGTAGTCGCCGTACAGGTAAATGCCGCGCAGCGGGGCAAACTGCGGGCCGCGGTAGATGACGCCGCCGGTGATCGAGCAGCCCAGGGCGTGATCGTACTCGGCGACGGGCAGGGTCAGGCCCGCGGTCGGGCAGGCGGCCGCGTTGTAGCAATGCAGCCCTTCCATGATGCGCCAACCGTAGTTTTCGCTGCCCGGACTGGCCGCCGGTTGAAAGTCCACCTCCTCGTACTGGTTCTGCCCCACATCGCCGATGTAAAGGTCATGAGTCAGCCGGTCGAAAGCGAAACGCCACGGATTGCGCAGCCCAAGCGCCCAAAGCTCGCCCCGGTAGCCGTTGGTCTGGGTGAAGGGGTTGCTGAGGGGGATCGTGTACGTCACCGGGCTGCCCGTTTCCACATCAATCCGCAGGAGCTTGCCCAGCAGCTCGCCGGGGTTTTGCGCGCGATTTTCCGGATCGCCGGCCGAGCCGCCATCGCCCATCCCGATGTACAAATAGCCATCGGCCGGGCCGAACGCAAGCTGGCCGCCGTTGTGATTCACATAGGGTTGGGCGATCGCCAGCACGACCTGCTCGCTGGCCGGATCGGCCACGTCCGGATCCGCCGTGACGCGGTAACGGGCGATCACCGTATTGCCGGCTTTGTCGGTGTAATCCACGTAGAAACGGCCGTTTGTGGCGAAGTCCGGCGGGAACGCGACGCTGAGCAGCCCGCGCTCGCCGCAGCAACTCACGCGGCCCATGATGTCCAGGAACGGGATCGGTTGCAAGGCGCCGTTCTTGAGGATCAGGATGCGGCCCGCTTGCTCCACCAGGAAGAGCCGGCCGCGGCCATCGCCCGCGTGCGTGATCTGCACCGGGCCGCTGACCCCGACGGCGACCGAAGTGAACGCGAGATTGGGCCAGGCCGGCGCGGGAGTAGCCGAGGCGGTGGGCGTTGCGGTCGGAGTCGGCGTCGGGGTTGCCGTCGGCGTGGCTGTCGCTGGGCTGACCCATCGCCAAACGAAGAGATAGCTGGCCTCGATCCATTCGCCAGGGGTAGAAATCCCCCCGGCCCGCATCCCGCTGACGACATCGGCAGGATTGCCATCAGAAGGCATCACCCGATGTGGCTGGATATTATAGAACGGGTAATCGGCCGCATAGATCTCGCCGGGCTTGGCTTCGGTGATGAGGGTCGCGAAAAAGTTGGCGTCATCTGCCGATGAGACGCGCAGCGGGACGCCGGTTTGCCGGCTGTCGGCCGCGTCGCGCGTGTCCACAAAGATGTTGCGTTTGCCCGCAAAGGGCGGCTCGCCCACATCGAACCATTGGCCCTTCACCAACCGCCAATAGCCCTGCCCCGGCTGAACCGCCGCCTCGATCAAAATCGTCCCAAGCTGGTCGAGCCGGGGATCCCAGTCACGATCGGCGAACGTTACGGTCGGCGTCGCGGTGGGTGTGGGCGTTTGCGGGGCCGTTGGTGTGGCCGTCGGGCTGGGCGTGGCGCTCGGCGTCAGAGTGACCGTGGCCGTCGGCGAAAGCGTGGGGCTGGCCGTGGCGGTCGGGGAAGGCGTAGCGGTCGCGAGCGCGTCGCCGGCGATCGCCCTTTGCCAGACGAAGCCGTAGCTCGTGTGGATGCTGTAGTTGGGCTGCTCGATGCTGCCCAACCCCATCCCCGTGACCACATCGGCCGGGCTGCCGTCGGACGGCGCAGCGCGGTAGGCGGGCGCAAGCCGATACATCGGGAAGTTGGCGGCATACAACTCGCCAGGTTTGGCCTCGGTGATGAGCGTGGCGAAGACGTCCAGGCCATCGAGCGATGTGATCTCAACCGGCGCGCCCGTCTGCCGTTGCCCCTGGCTATCCAGCATATCTATGAAGATGTGATGTTGGCCGTCGAACGGCGGCTCGTGCTCAGCGTACCACACCGCCTTGACCAGCCGCCAATAGCCCTGGCCCGGTTGCACGGTCGCGGGGATCAAGATCGTCCCGCGCTGCGTCAGCCGGGGGTCCCAGATACGGTCGTTGAGCGTCCCCAGGCGGAGCACCAGCGGGAGATAGAGGCGAACGGGTGTGGGGCTGGGATCGGACGCCAGGGAAAAGTCGGGGCGCGTGATACATGCGCCGAACAGGGCCGCCACAAAAAACAGCAGCCCGGCCGGCGCCAGGAGCCACCTCAGCCATCGCCCGCGCCACTTCATCACCGTGTCTCCGTCGAAATGTAGCGCACTGCTCGCAAAGCGAGCGTGGCATCTTGCGCTACGGTCAGACCCGCGCCAGCGCCGGCATCTCCAAGACCCTGTCCCACGCCTCCAGCACGCCTGGCAGCGCATCAATGGTCTCGATCCGTGCATCGGGGATAATCTCGGCCGAGGCTTCGGCCCGGAACGGCGAAGCGAGCAACACCGCGCGCATCCCGATCTTCTGCGGGCCAGCCACATCCACTTCGAGCTTGTCTCCGACAAAAACCGCCTCGGCCGGCGCCACGTCCAGCCAGTCGAGCGCCTGGCGATAGATCGTCGGGTGCGGTTTTTCCATGCCGAATACGCTGGAGTAGACACGCACCGGCAGGAATTCCAGCAGGCCGAAGCGCGCCAGGTCAGCGTCGTGGAACGCAGGCGCCCACGAGGTGTTCGAGACCAGTCCCAGGCCGCGGCCTTGCTCGGTCAGCCGGGCGAGCACCCCGGCCGGGTCGCCGGCGACCGGCTGGACGACAGCCGAGATCGCCGCGTAGTAGGCGGCCAGCCCGGCATCCCAGGCTCTGGCGGTAAAACGCACATTGACCGCCTCCAGGCCCTCGCGGATGATATCTTCGGCGGTGTTGGCATAGTGCGTGCGCCGGGCTTTCGCAGCGAGCGCGGCCGCCATCCGGCCCACCGCGCGCACCGCCAATTCTGGGTCGGCCACTTTCCCGCCCGCTTTCAGCGCCGCGGCCAGGAACGCACGCATCCCCCGGGCATTGAGCGCATCCATCGCGTTTTCCGGCGGCTGATCGTAGTGCAGCAATGTGCCGCCCAGATCGAATAAGACCACTTGAATCGCTGGCATAGATCCCTCACATAGAGACCCTAAGGGTCTCGCAGACCTTTAGGGTCTGGTCTGCCCGATAGGTAGCTCTGGATTTTCCGCAGATTGAGCGTCTGGGCCTCCGCGGTATCCACAATCAAGCGCGGGTCGGTGAGCCGCTCGAAGCGGCGCTGATCCTGTTGAAACGTCGCCCAGTCGCGCGTCCGATACGCGGGCAGATCGCGGCCGCGGTGTTCTACGCGCTCGCGCAACATCTGCTCATCCGTGCAGATACATTCGATCAGCCGCAGGTCGGCTTTGAGCGTGCGCGCCAGCGCCTTGATCTTGTCCCGGAACGTCTGGTACGCGGCCGGGCTATCCACCACGACCGGCAGGCCGACCGTCAGGTTATCGCGCGCCAGATCCACCAGCAGTTCGTACGAGAGCGCGCCGGCCAGCCGGCCGCCCTGTTCCAGGCCCATCTCGGCCGCCAGGCGCATGGCGCAATCCTTGATCGTATCTTTGTCCAGATAGGTCGCGCGCAGCTCGCGCGCCAGCGCACGGGCCAGGCTGCTTTTGCCTGTGCCAGGGAGGCCGGCAAAGACGACCAACTGCGGATCGGCCATCAGAGACCTATCCCCAAACGCCCCAGGATCAGGACAAGCGCGGGCGCCACAAAGATCGCCGGCAGCAGGTTGGCGGCCCGGATGCGCTTGATATCCAGGAGCAGGAAGCCGATGCTCAGGATCACCACGCCGCCGGTAGCCGTCATTTCCACCACCCACAACGTCTCGCGCGTCACGCCGCCCAGCGCGGCGCCGAAGAGCACCGCCAGTAGACTCACCGCGCCCTGAAAGCCAAACACCGTAACCGCCGACAGGATCACCCCGGCGCCGAGCGAGGCGGCCAGGGCCATCCCGGTGAAACCGTCGAGCGCCGATTTGATCGCCAGAAGGGTGTAGTCGCCCATCAGCCCATCCTGGATCGAACCCAGGATCGTGAGCGGCCCGACGCAAAACACCAGGCTGGCGGTGATGAAGCCCTGCGCGATCGTTGCGCGGCCGGCCGCGCCGCCTTTCGTCCCCAGCCGCGCCTCGAACCAGCCGCCCAGACGCGCCAGCCCGTCCTCGATGCGCAGCGCCTCGCCGATGATGCCGCCGATCAGCACGCTGAACAACGGAATCAAGGCGTTGCGGGTCTGGATCGCCATCGTCATGCCCAACACCAGGGTCATCAGCCCCAGGCCGCTGAGCACAGTTTGTCGCATCTTTTCGGGCAGCCGGTTGCCCAGGAAGACGCCCAGCGCCCCGCCCAAGACGACGGTGAGCGTGTTGAGTAAAGTGCCGGTGATCGGAAAATGCACGCGCTAACTCCGAGCTTCTTGGGTTGCGGCAATGACGGTCAGGCGTTTGGGCAGGACGCGAATCGCCAGCCGCCGGGCGTCGGTGCGAAACACTTCGCCATCCAGATGAACAGGCACACCGCCGGGCGCTTCCAACTCCAGGGTCGGCGTGCGCGCGGCGCTGACATAGCGCGTCTGCGCCAGATGCGTGCCGCGGATGACGTGCGGCAGGAGCCAGAAGGTCACAGCCATGTTCGGCGTGTGGCCGCATACCAGGTCGAGCTGCCCATCATCCAGCCGGGCGTCGGGCGCCATCATAAACCCGCCGCCGGTGCGCCCGCCGTTGGCGACCGACGCCAGGATCAGCGGCCGGGAGAGCGCCGTGCCGTCGTGATGGACGGTCATGGGCCAACCGCGGCTGTAGCGCGGGATCACCTTCAGCACCGCGGCCAGGTAGAGCAGGAACCCGCGCAGGCGGCGCATTTTCAGGCTCTCGATCAGGGTCGCGGCCTCGAACCCTGCGCCCAGGTGGTTGTGAAAGAACTCGCTGCGCCCCGCCTCGTCCGTCACCTGGCCCAGGTCAACCACCCGGCGGGGGCCGTGGAGGAGGATGTCGCACGCCTTTTCGGGATCGTTGTGCGGCAGGCCCAGCCGCCACGCGTAATCGTTGCCGGTGCCGATGGGGATCACCGCCAGCACCCCGGCCGGCTGATCCGCCTGCCACGCGCCGCGCGCCTGGGCCGCCTGCACCAGCCCCTGGAGCGCCTCATGCGCCGTGCCGTCGCCGCCCACCGAGGCGACGGTCTCCCAGCCGTCCAGCACGGCCTGCCGCGCCAGCTCGGTCGCATGGCCCGGCCCGCGCGTCTCCACCAGGTCGTAATTTGCCTCGGCGATATCCAGGATGCGGCGCACCGCCGCGCCGGCCCGTGCGCCGTTCCCGCGGCCCGATTGCGGGTTGACGATGACTTTGTAATTTGCGCTTGTGGTTCCGGCCAATTCGATGCTCTATGCGATTAGTGTCGGTCTCCGACCTATCGGTTTGCGCTGGCAACCTGACAGGTTTGGGATTCGAGATAAGGATAACAGAAGATGGGAAATGAAGCAAGCGCGGGTTTTCGGGCGGGCGCGAGCCGATTAGCCGATTTGACAGGCGGCGCTGACCTGGGTATACTCCAGATCGGATTACACATACATTTCGCCGCTCAGCCTCCTCCCCCGGCGCGGCGTCAGGCGCAGATCCGCAGTTTTCGCGCGGGAGGTTTCAGGATGTTGTGCGTCCTCGGTCATGTCCTCGATAGATTTCACAAATTCGTACTTTAGCTGATATTGGCAGGGCTTGTCAGTTTGCTGATGTTCAGCGGGACGGTTTACGCGCAGACGGAAACGCCGCCGCCGGCCGCAACCGCTGTTCCGGCGACGCCCGCGCCGGTGAGCGTCACCCCGCGCGCACCAACCCACCCGACGCCGGTCGCGCATGGCCGGCCTGGCGCGACCGCTACGGCGGCGCCATTGGCCCAAACCGCCAGCGGCGGCGAACAAGCCGCGCCATCGTTTCAGATGCCGCAGGTATTGGAGCGCACCCAGGCGGCGCCCTGGACGGGTGATCTGACCTTCAGCTACCCGCTGGAGTCGGCTCCGGCGCGGGCGGGTTTTGGCCCGGCGTTGGCGCTGAGCTATAGCAGCGCGGCCGCGAACGGCGCGGTGTCCACCCTGCGAATACCGGGGAGCGACGACGAACGCCGCGCGGTGCAAGGCGGTGTGTTGGGGTATGGCTGGAACCTGGAACTGCCCACCATTAGCAAGGGCGGGGAATGGTTCGGCCACGAAACCGAAGGCTTTACCCTCAACCTGGGCGGCCAAAGTTATGAGTTGGTCTATTCCGGCAGCGGCGACCTCTGGACAACCCGACCGGAGAGTTTTTTCAAGATCCGCCACGACAATGCGACCGCGGCGATCCCCAACCAAGACCGCAGTTGTTCTTATTACGACAGCACCCCGCCCGCGAGTTGGGAGACGAAGTATGTGCCCAAAGTGGCGGCGCTGGCGCAGCCGTGGTATGTGTGGACGCCCGATGGCACGTTCTATCAGTTCGGGGGGTATGCGGGCAGCGGCTATATTGACCGAGGGATCGGCGGCGCACACAATGACGCCATGTTGTATTGGGTCACGGCCACGGGCTGGACCGGATGCAACCTATCAGCGATCACGTTTGTGGCGAGCCAATGGGGTCTGGTCAAGGCGGTGGATCCGCACGGCAACCAGTACGACATCACGTGGAACGTCTGGAGCGACGTCGGCTGCTTGGGCGGGTGTGGTCGCCAGTATGGCGACAATGAGGAGATCGCGCGGGCGCTGGCGCCGCATGAGATCAGCTATGCCGGCGGCAAAGTCACGTTCGAGTATGCGTCGGGCGGCGACGGCAACCACTCGGCGCCGATTCCGGCGCTGCGGGCCGATGGCCGGGGGAAACTGAACGCCGAATGGAGCGACGAGCGGCTGAGTCGGATCGTGGTGCAGCGGCAGACCGGCGAGACGACCTATCAGGAAGTACGGCGCTATGAGTTTGCCGTCGGCCGGCCGGCGACGTCGCAGTGGCACGAGACGTTGCAGCGCATCGCGTGGTTTGGTCGCGACGATAATGGTGTCTGGCAGTTTCCCACAGATGTCACCTTCGCGTACACGGAGTTGGGCAGCAAAGGCGCGCACGCCCTGTATCTGACCGAGATCAACAACGGCGCAGGCGGCGCGCAAACCGCGAACTACGCCTGGCAGGGGAATATTGGGGTACCCACGGGCGATCACGATTGCTGGGAGGGACAGAACGGCCGCTACGTGCTGAACACGCTCACCACGGCCGATGGCCGCGGGACGAGCGTCACGAGCTACGGCTTCAACACGCCACAGAGCTACGGCACATGCACCAATGCGTACGCTAACCGCTACGAATTCCTGGGCTTTGCCGATAGCTGGACGCAAGTGGGTAATCGGCGCACCCGCCAATGGTATCATCAAAAGTACGGACAGACGCCCGACCTGCGTCGCGGACTGGCCTATAAGGTCACGGTCGAAGACGCGACCTGGGGCACGATCCTGCAGCAAACCGAGACGACGCGGAAATGCGTGGCGTCGGCGACCGAGAACCCGGCGGAGAGCGGTGTGTGCGCGGCGCGCGACCCAACCGCGCCGCGCTGGCTGCGCAAGGACGCCGTGCTGACCACCCTGGACGGCCTGCCGCAAGAGCACCGGTACACCTATTGGGCGGACGGCAATCTGCAATATGACCGGGAATTGGGGCCAGATGCGACGGGATCCCTGGCGAGTTATCGCGTCACCTTTACCCAGTGGGGCGTGTACCGGGTGGATAGCAGCGCGCCGCTGCAGCAAAAGTACCTGTTCCGGCCGCAGAAAACGCTCATCCATCGGGCCGCCGATGATGTCTGCATACAAGGGATCGAATATGACTACGGCGGCGGCTATGCGGCCAACCCGACCGCGGCCGGCGACCTGGTAGGCCAGCGCACCGCGTTGGCGAGCCTGCACTGCGGCGCGAGCGACGGCTATGCCGAGACGCGCTTCACTTATGACGCCTGGGGCAATCGGACGCAAACCGAGACGCTGATCGGCGGCGCGGGGAGCGCCAGCAACCCCAAGACCACCACCGGTTACGACAGTCTCGGCGTATTGCCGGTGGCGCAAACCGTCGCCACCGGCGGGAGCGACCTGGTCACCAGCACGACCTACGACGCCTACGGCCGGCCGCGCGAAGCCACCGCGCCGAACGGCGTCATGCGCCGCCAGACCTACGATGCCTGGGGCCGGCTGTGCCTGGTGGAACGGGCGCCGGCCGGCGGCGGGTACGCGGCGCAGCAGGCGACGGCCTACAGCGACGCCTGGCGGCTGCCGGGCGGCTGCGCGGACGCGGCCAACTTCGCTGATGGCAGCGGCGGCCTCAACACGCTGCCGCTGACGTTGGTGGAGGGCGAGGCGTTCACCAGCCAGAGCGGGATGATCGCCTGGGACGCCAAGGCCGCGGCTTCGGGCGGCTATGTGTTGGGCGCGGGCTGGGGCGGCGTGGCCGGCAACTATGCGCAGTATGACGCCCTGAGCTTCGGTTGGGCCGGCGGCAATACTTTCCTGCGTCTGCGCTACGCCAACAACACCGGACACGCCAACACGCTCCAGGTGTTTGTGGATGGGGTCGCCAAAGGCAACATGACGTGCGAACACACCGGGGGGTGGGGCGACCAGAGCCGCGATTACCGTGAAGTCACATTGGACCTGGGCAGCATTGCGCCGGGCAGCCATTCGCTCAAGCTCAGCGTGACGGTGGCCGGCGCGTACACCAACGTGGATCGCTTCACCCTGACCGGGGGCGGGCTGCGCGTGGTGGGGACCAAGACCTTTGGCCCGCCGCCCGCCGCGGGCACGGCCGACCCGGTGACGGGCGGGCAGTTCAGCTACACGTATCACGATGGCCTGGGCCGGCCAGTCACCGTGCAGACCGAGCACAACACGGCCAGCGGCGCGGCCTGGGCCACGACGCACCAGGAGTATGATGGCCTGGGCCGCGTGATCGCGACGACGTTGCCGTACGCCGTGGCAGCCCGGGGCGGCGCCGTGCCCGACCCGAACCCCAACCCGCGCCAGACCACGGCCTATGACGCGTTGGGGCGGGTGGTAAGCCAGACGGAACCGGATGGCGCGACCACCAGCCTGGCGTACTACTATGCGCGCTGGGATACGGACTGGGATTTCATCGGCGGTCGCCGCGCTCAGCAGCTGACCGATGCGGCCGGGAACACCATCCAGCGCACGGCCTATGACGCGTTCGGCCGCGTCACCTCGGTGACGGAGTTCCCGCACGGCTATGGCGCGTATCCCGAATACCGGACGCGCTACACCTATGATGTCCTGGATCGGCTGACCCAGGTGCAAGACGCGCTGGGGAACGTCACCACCCTGACATACAACGG
>Ga0172375_10010872_pt1 | contig 11697 bp, 16 predicted proteins | sample LakKiv1m_FD_114537 | JGI IMG/M metagenome (GOLD analysis project Ga0172375, IMG submission 114537) | Freshwater microbial communities from Kabuno Bay, South-Kivu, Congo - kab_092012_11.1m | ecosystem: Environmental > Aquatic > Freshwater > Lake | place: Democratic Republic of the Congo... | reverse complement strand
GGCTCACTGCCGATCACGAATGAAAAAAACACAAACAGAGCAAAGCCCGTGATAGAAAGATGAGTGATCACGTGACCGCGTTTGATCAAAATAATTCCTTATAGAAAATCCCCGTTATAACGGCCACGATAATCGCTATAAATAAACCAGCCGCGTTTCGAATAATAGTTACTTTAGTCCCAAAATACTTTCGTTCAAGCGGGTAGGTCGTAATTCCTACCATCATGAGAGTCGTCGAAAATGCCGACAAAACCATATAGGACACGCCTTTCTTCAATAAAATTCCGCATAAAGGGAACGCTATAAACCCGGGCATAATCGTAATTGAACCGAACAGAACCGCGAAGCAAAAGCCGGTGAATTTATTATTGCTTCCGAGATATTCGGCAATCATTTTGTCAGGGACCAGAAACAGGAGCACGGAAATAGAAATAATCATCAGAAGCAACACCGGCAATATCTCAAGCAACCCCTTAAGCGCTAACCGAAGCCCTTTGCCGGTTCTTCGGTAATCCCGGGACAGTGACAAACACAAGGCAAGAAACATCAAAGCATAAAGATATTTCATCTATAGACCCAATGGTTGATTTCGAAAAATAATATGCCTAGAAAATCGCCAGCATCGCCGCGATCGCTTTACGGGCTTTCGTCCGAAGCGTTGGTTTTACCGCCACGCGATATCGCAATTCCGCGAGAGACCTCCTCACGTCTTCAAGGGTTATCAACTTCATCATGGGGCAGACAAGATTATCGGAAGCGAGATAAAATTCTTTCCCCGGATTTTCTTTTCGCAGGCGATGAATCATCCCGGCTTCCGTCCCGACAATATAGGAAGCGGCCTTCTTGTCCTCCCGGACATATTTCAGCATTCCCGCAGTGCCGCCGGCATAATCCGCCAACTCTAATGTTTCAAAACGGCATTCGGGATGCGCCATGACTTTCGCGCCACGGTATTTTCTTTTGGCCGCCATAATATCAGAGGGTGTCAACAAGGCGTGCGTGGGGCAAAATCCATCCCACAAAATAAGATCGCGGCGAAGTTTCTCCGACACATAGCGCCCCAAATTCCGGTCGGAAACAAAAATCACGGGACGTTTCGGATCCAGAGAAGCCACAATCTTCACGGCATTGGCCGAAGTGCAGCAGATATCGCTTTCGGCCTTCACCTCCGCGGAAGTGTTCACGTAAGCAACCGTCAGCGCCCGGGGATGTTTCTTTTTCAATTTTCGAAGCCCCTCAGCGGTCGCCATATCCGCTAAAGCGCAGCCGGCATCCCGCGCGGGCAAAAGGATTGTCTTCCCCGGACACAAAATCGCCGCCGTTTCCGCCATAAACTTAACCCCGCAGAAAACAATGACCGGATTCCCGGATTTCGCGGCGACAAGACTCAGCTCAAGCGAATCCCCCGTAAAATCGGCGACATCCTGCACTTCAGGCCTTTGATAATTATGCGCAAGGATCAGGGCTTTTCGTTTTTTCTTAAGCAAAAAAATCTCATGGATGAGCCTCCCATTTCCTCGAGTCCGCATCGCTTCCCCTTTCCTGTCTGTAGAGCCTGTTAGGATTATCGATATCACATGGAGAGCATTTTAATGAACATGGAAGGTTTTGCATAGCAGCATGAAAAAAATTCCTGAAACAAAAGCGGCCAGGGCCAAAGTTGATTTTTTCAAATCGGCCTCTTTGTGAATTTCCGGAATCAAGTCACAAGTTGCGATATAAATAAAGCCTCCCGCGGCGACCGGCAAAAGAATTTGTGAAATCCCGGCCACACGCTCCGCGAAATAATAGCCGACGGCGGTTCCCAACACAGCGAATAATGCGGACACAAAGTTCCAGAAAAGGGCTTTTGCTTTCGTGAAACCTCCATAGACCAAAATGCCGAAATCTCCAATTTCCTGAGGGATTTCATGCGCGATAATGGCCAACGTCGCCGCCAACCCCAGTTCAAGGCTCACGCAAAAACTGGCCCCCATGACAATCCCGTCACTAAGATTGTGCGCGGCGTCACCCACAAGGTTCAAGTAGGAAAAAGCGTGAACACCGCACTTCCCCTCATGGCAATGCCGCCAATACAGATACTTTTCAAGAATCAAAAAAAACACAAATCCGGCAATAGTAAAAATAAAAACGGAAATCGTATTCCGGGATTCATGAATCGCCTCCGGCAAAAGATGTAAAAACGCTCCTCCGATCAAGCCTCCCGCGGAGAATCCGATCAATAGAAACAGGGTTTTTTTCAGAAGATCATCCTTGATCAACAAGGCAAAAATCCCGATTAAAGAAATCAGGCTCACCACAAGACTCGCGCCAATCGCCCAGAAAAAGTTCATCATTTCATCCTTCGGGAAAACGATACCCTGAAAATCCGATTTCACATTTTCCGGCAAAAACTTCCTTGAGACGCTTCATCGCGCCTTCACCCGTACAATGACAAGGAACCATTTTCTCAATTCCGTAGCGAGCCAACGCGTTAACAGTCTTTTCAAGCCTTCCCTCACCGGCATGCAAAAGATGCATCCCCCCCAGTACGGCGTAAACCGGAGCATTTCGGGTAAGTTCCGAAATATAATCCAGCGTGTTCACGACCCCCGAATGCCCGCATCCGATCAGAACAATCAGACCTTTTTCAGTTTCCATCCAAACAGCTTGATCATCCAGGATAGGATCCTTCACCCCGCAGGCCGGGTCTTTAAAAAAATTTCCTCCCGTATCTTCAAAATGCGTTTTCCGGGGAATCGCGCCCGTCGCCCAGATCCCTTTAGCAATTTCAGTCGGAATTTGCGTCAGAATCAAACACCGGTCCAATTTCTTCAAGTCAGAAGCAACCGGCAAAGGCATCCCGATGGAACGGACCACGCCATCATCCCTCACCCCATAGCGTTCATTAAACGCATCGGAATGCAGGTAAACGGGGATATCCGCTTTTCGACTGAGGACATCCCCCAATCCGCCTGTATGGTCATAATGCCCATGACTGATCACCACCGCTTGCAGTTTTTCAAAAGAAATACCAAGGCACCCGGCATTCTCCGTAATCGCCGTTCCCTGTCCCGTATCGAACAAAAAACGGAAAGGCCCCGTATCCACCCAAAAAGCGAGGCCGTGCTCACTTTTCAAAGTATCGTCCGTTGAAATATTATCCGCCAGTATCAAGATTTCCATTTTATTTTGAGCCGCATTTGCAAACTATCATAAGTATTTCCTTCACCTAATGCAATTCAAAGCCCGGTTCAAATCATAGATGATATCTTCAGGGGCTTCCAACCCCACCGACAACCGAACCAAGCCGTCTTCGATCCCAAGTTTTCTCCGCTCTTTCTTAGAATAGGCATAATAGGAAACGGTAGCAGGATGTGTGATCAATGTCTCGACTCCTCCCAGACTCGGCGCGATCGTGCACAATTTCAGGGAATTCAGAAATCTCTTTACGCGAGTTAGGGACCGGGCAATGATAAAAGTAACAACCCCTCCAAATCCCCTCATCTGCTGTTTCGCCAATTCATGATCATGATGGCTCCGGAGCCCCGGATAATAAACCTTCCGGACGAGGTCCTTTCTTTTCTCGAGGTATTCGGAAATTCTCAGGGCCGAATGGTTCTGCCGCTCCATTCTTGTCGGAAATGTCTTCAACCCCCTCAGAAGCAAATAAGCGCAATGAGGCGCAATAATCCCGCCGGTAGCTCCCTGAAACGCCCTGATCTTCTCGACCAAATGTCTTGCCCCGATCACGGCCCCCGCAAGAATGTCATTATGCCCGGCCAAATATTTTGTTGCGCTATGGAAGACCAAATCGCATCGCCACTGCAAGGGCTTCTGATTAAACGGCGTCCCGAACGTGCTGTCAACAATCAGCAAAACGTCCCCTCCGATCTTTCTTTTGATCTTTCTTAATTTGGAGAAATCCGCGACATTCAGATAGGGATTCGTCGGTGATTCGGTCAAAATAATCTTGGTATTCTTTTTTACCGCCTTCAGCAACTCATCGTAATAGCCCATTTTAACGATCGTCGTCTCAATCCCAAAGCGGGGTAATTCGCCGATGCAAAATTGATGCGTCTTTTTGTAAGAATCATCCGTCAAAATCACATGATCGCCCGATGAAAGAAATGCCAAAAGGGTGGTTGCGATTGCCGCCATACCCGACGCAAAGAGAAGACAGTCCTCGCCGCCTTCCAGAACGGCCAGCTTCTCTTCGGCGGCCCGCTGCGTCGGGTTCCCATACCGCCCGTACTCATAGCGGCCTAATTCCTTCCGTGCCAATCTTTCGATATCGCGGGTATTGCGGAAGACATAAGTTGCCGTCTGGAAGATAGGCACCGCCAGCGCGTCACAGAACTGATTCTGCCGCTCACCCGCGTGAACCGCACGGGTAAAAACACTGCTGTTTGTCATTTTCTTCCTCCGCGTTGTTTGTTCCCTCGCCTCGAATGATATTTCAAAATGACTTCTCCTGCGACACATCCGACATGAGCCCTAACCACCGTACATTTGGCCATGAACAGAAAAAAAACCGGACGGCACACGTTCGATAACGATTCGAAATTCCCCTGTCCCTTGCTAATCACCATGTCTGCCTGCCGGAACAACCGCCGGAAAGCCGGAGAGCAAAACGGCAACACCGTTCCCGGGGCATCCGATCCGTTCGAGACGACTTCGGCTACCCCGTCAATCCCGCAAGTGAGCGCATCGCCAAGCAAAGCGTCATTAATTGTAGGCTTATCTTTGACGGCAAAAATAACGCGCTTCCAGGGATAAACTTTCTTGATTCCCTCGATTAAAATACGGTCAAATACAACCTCCCCCGCATTGTCCGCCAAATAAAGAATCGTGTTGGCACGCGCGAGAGCATTCCGGAACCGGCCATATTGAAAAAAAGGGTTATCCCCTTTTTTCATCTGCCGGCTCTCCGCTTTCAATATTTTCTTAAGCTCCACGTCCACATTAAGGGAATTTTTAACTCCATAATCAATGACATTCCCGGCAATCGCAAGAGCAACCGATGCCCTTAGCGGATCTGATGCGCGAGACACTTTTCTCTTCAAACGGGAATAAAACCGGAGAGCTTTCCGATTGCTTTTGGTTTTGATTAAAGAGTAGGGATCTTCCCGGCCAGTCACCCGCCGCACAATCCCATAAATGATCCGGCCCATTTCCGGAGGGGACGAAGCCAGGGAAAATACCGGAAGGGCTTTTGCCAATTCATTTACGATCTTGCGCTGAGTTTTGTATCCCGCTCCCGAAAGCCTCGAAGCTTCCAACGCCTGTCTAAAAAAACACGGAATACATTCCAAGTAAGTTTTCATTCCGACCTATTCATTCAAAATTTGTTCAAAAAAACACCAAACTTTTTTTGGGGAATCCCAACCGCAACAAGATTTCCCCCGCCGCCCAAGACCTTTGGCGCATTAATGCATCCGAAAGAAACGGCGGGTTCTTCGTCGAGGAAGGCTTTCACTGCAACCCCGCTGCAAATCGGCATCACCCCCGAAAGGACTGTCCGCAAAGCCTTTCCCTCATAGCAATGGTATTGTCGCGCCAAGACTTTTGCCGTCTCAGTCGAGACATAAGAAAGCAGCATATCAGGATCCCCTTCGATGTTCAGGCCGATGCATTCAAATCCTTCATTGAAACGGGGTAAATTCGAAAAATCAAAGTTGCGGTCTGCCGAGGGAGGTATGCCAAAACACCCCTGACAAGGTTCAAAAATCCCTTTCGGACCGCCCCAACCAAATGCGTATCGGGCGCCGGGACAGGAAATACTTTGTTGGTCCAATAAAACCGGCCGCCGGACCGCCCGGTTTACGGCTTCACAAAATCGAACATTTTTCAGCCTCGTATTTTTTCCAAAGTCAGGACACTCGCGGTAAAATTTCACTTTAACCCATTGACTTCTGAATTTCTCGGCGAATTTCCAATGAATCCGGTCCATGCATTTCTCTCCTTTTCCAAGAGTCCCTAAGACTTCCCCCTTCGTTTTAGAGTGTCCAGACCGCTAATGGGGGTCACTTTTTTATTTTTAGCGGCATAAACATTCACAACAGAAGTTCCCAATCCACAGACTTTTTTAAAAGAAACTTCAATTGCCTTCAGATCCTTTTTTGACAACGGCTTAACCCCGCACGGTCTCAACGGCGTATTGATCTGAACTTCATCGGGGCCAATCATTTTTGCAATTTTCGCCATATTCTCAGCGTATCTTTTATTCAGGGAGGTAAACATACACTGCAAAGCAAGCCTGCCCCGGTACGCTTGCCGGAATTTCTTCAGCCCGGAAATAATTGCTTCAAAGCTCAAAGATTTGACGGGGCGATTGACCATCGCAAAAAGTTTTTCGGAATGCGCATCAAGCTTGGCGATGACGAAATCGGCCTTCAATAGAGAACGCGTCACATCCCGACGGGCCATAAGGGATGAATTTGTGATCACGGCAATCTTTTCAATGCGAATCTTTTTTACGGCCTCGATCATTACCCCTAAATTCCGGGCAAGAGTCGGCTCCCCGGCGCCGGAAAAAGTGATGTAATCGATACCCGGCTCAGGACATCTCTTAATTTCCCGGACAGCGCATCTCTCCGGGACAAAAACCTCTCTGCTGTCTTGAGACAGTTGCGTCTTGCCTAACTGGCAATACACGCAATCAAAATTACAAATCTTCCCTTTTCGGGAGATCGGATCAATCCCCAGAGAACGACCCAGTCTCCACGATGAAACGGGTCCATAAATGTATTTAAACGGTTTTTTTATTTTTTTAATCGCAAAACTCCCCCAAGATTCTCAACCACACCCAAAAATGCCTTGGCGGAGACGGATTCCTTATTGAATCCGATAAACGAATTTCCCGCGTCCGAAAACTCAACGATTTCGGGCGCAAAGGGAATTCTCCCCAGAAAAGGCACCCCTAACGCGGATGACGCCTTTTCCCCACCTCCTTTTTTGAATAAATCGATTTCATTCTTGCAGCAAGGGCAAACGAAGCCGCTCATATTTTCAACAATCCCCAGCACGGGGATCCCGAGTTCCCTGGCAAACGAAATCGTCTTTCGGGCATCCATCACGGCGACATCCTGCGGGGTTGTCACAATAATGGCGCCGGTAAGACCCGGGATAAGCTGACAAGCGCTCAAAGGCTCATCCCCCGTTCCCGGAGGAGAATCGATAATAAGGAAATCCAGATCCCCCCAATCCACGTCGCTTAAAAACTGCCGGATCACCGCTGTTTTTTTGGGACCCCTCCAAATCATGGGAGCATCCGCGTCCCAACCGAGCAAGCCCGTACTGACGGCCTTCAACCCCGGATAAACCTCAACCGCGTGAATCATCGACTCAGAACCATCCATACGGCATTTTTCCACCCCAAGCATTTTTGCGATGTTGGGTCCATGCAAATCGATATCAACAATTCCGACTTGATGCCCTGCCCGGGAAAGTTCGAACGCCAGGTTAACGGCAACCGATGTCTTTCCGACGCCCCCTTTTCCGCTTAACACTATCAGGCGGTATTTTATCCGGCCCATATTCTCCCGGATCCGTTTGTCTTGATCTTCTCTTTCTTTGTCCTTCGATTGTTGCATTCAGAGCTCCTCAAAAAATTTTCAACAGATAATCCGCGATCGCCCGATAAAACGCGCTTACCGCAAGAATAGCGCAGTGCAAATGATCTTTCGGAAGGCCTTTCAACCGGCGCATCACCTCCCCGGCGGAAATATTTAACGCCGCGGAAATCGATTTACCCAAAGCAAGCCAGGCCACCATAGCGCCGCAGGCTCGCGTCGCGCCGCAACCTTCCGAGTAATATTTGACTCCAGTAATCTTCTTGCCGCTGACGATAAAGTAAAATTCCATAAAATCCCCGCACGGGCCCTTTAGATACGAGGCCCCGTCAGGATCATTCATCCTGCCATAAATTTGCGGATCATTGATAAACTCATTAACTCTCTCAAACGAGAATGATAATTCCCGCATGGTTACCGCCTTTGCAGTTTTTCCCAAATTGAGATTATTTCCGTTCTCACCCCATTCCGGCAAAATTCGACGGGAGGGATTCCCTGGACAATCGCTTTGCTCACTTCCGGAGAAAACGGAATACGGCCGATCACCTCTGCCCCGTGTTCCCTCGCGAAAGATTCTATCGATTCGGTGTTTTCTTTGTTCAAGTCATGCTTATTGATAACAATTCCGGTCGGAATCCCGAAATGGCAGGCCAGCGCCATCACTCTTTTCATGTCATGGATGCCGGACAAAGTCGGCTCGGTCACAACAACCGCTAAATCAGCACCCGAAAGCGACGCGATCACAGGGCATCCGATCCCCGGCGGGCCGTCAATGATAATAAGGGCTTTACACCGTTCTTTCGCAATCTCGCGGGCAGCCTGACGAATAACGGCAACCAGTTTCCCGGAATTGCCCTCCGCGATTCCCAGTTTCGCGTGAACAAAAGGACCGTACCGGGTTTCGGAAACAAACCACTCCCCCGACACGATTTCCCTCATTGTAATCGCGTTTTCAGGACAAACTCGCGCGCACAAGCCGCATCCCTCGCAATCCGTCTGATCAATCGAAAAGTCTTCCAGAACCGCTTCAAACTTACACGCTTCCCGGCACAGGCCGCACCGGTTACACCGGCTTTGATCCGTCCAGGCCTTCACGCCGCCCTTAAATTCCTGCTTTTGGACAACAGAGGGCCGGAGCAAAAGGTACAGATTGGCCGCATCGACATCGCAGTCCACCAATACCTTGTTTTCCGCCAGCGCGGCAAAAGACGCGGAAAGCATGGTCTTCCCCGTTCCGCCTTTCCCGCTGATGATTGCGATTTGCTTCACCTTCATGCCCTGATCTTTTCTCTAATCATCTGAAATAATTCTGAAAATTTCTTCGTATAGCTATTCATCTCTTGAACAAAAGAAATGCCGCAGGAGTAAAGCTCGGCGATTTTCCGGTCAAAGGGGATAGAAAGTAATACGGGAATATTTTGCTCCCGGCAATAAGCTTCAACTTTCCCGTCGCCAATATCCGAACGATTGATAATCACCCCGAAGGGAATTCCTAACTTTCTTACAACCTCAACGGCAAGCGTAAGGTCATTCAACCCAAAAGGAGTAGGTTCCGTCACTAAAATACAGAAGTCGCTCCCTTTCGTCGAAGCGATCATGGGACACGAGGTCCCCGGCGGAGCGTCGATAATCACGATTCCTTTCGAATCCGCGTAGCTTCGCACCCGTTTAATCAGTGGAGGAGACATCACCTCTCCGACTTCAAGCCGGCCGTGAATAAAACTGATTCCTTGCGCGTCGCCGGCTTCGACAGTCCCGATTTCCCGGTCTTCATAGGCAATCGCTTTTTCGGGACACAATAGCCCGCAAGCTCCGCATCCGTGGCAAAGTTCGGGAAAATGCAAAAACCTCCCGGGATTTTCATCCGTTTTGGGAATAACGGCAATCGCGTGAAAATTACAAACGGTCTGGCAGATCCCGCACAAGGTGCATTTCTTTTCATCCGCTGCCGGAATCGGAACCGTAACCGGAACCGTTTTCGTAAAATTGGGCTTCAGAAAAATATGAGCGTTGGGTTCCTCAACATCGCAATCCAAAAGCTGAGCATTCTCAACGGAAAGCGCCAGATTGACCGCTACCGTCGTCTTTCCCGTCCCTCCCTTCCCGCTCGCAACTGAAATGATCATGGCCGCCGGGACGCGACTAAAATGCTTTGAGCGTCCGTCTCGCTTTTTTTCACCTTGAATTCCCGGGCCTCAAGATAGGGAACCACCCCGGCGATGCCGCACGTTCCTCTTTCATGGATCCGCCCCTCAGCCGCGTGAATCGCATCCATGATGGCAAACCCCTTTTCATTAAAGTCACTCAAGACAAGTTTTCCTTTGAGCGACAGGACCCGGATCAATTCGTCGATAACCTGAAATGGGCTGGCAAGATGATGCAGGGTATTCACGGAAAAAATCGTGGCAAAACTTTTATTCTTGAAACTCAACTTCTCGCCGTTTTCGACACGCAAACAGGCCAAATGATCGAGCCCATGATATTTCAAATTCAGCCGCGCGATTTCCTGCTCTTCGCGTGAAATGTCAAAACTTGTGAAACGGCACTCTTTTCTTGCCAAAGTAATCGCGAAATACCCTTTACCGGTGCCGGCTTCGAGGATTTTCCCGGAAAAAGTCCCGGCCTTTTCAAGAATCCGAGTCCGTTCTTTTTCATAATCATACCCGTACTTTAAATACAAACGCTCCCGCTCAACAAGCTTCTCATGATTCTCCAGCACTTGCCGGTCCGTTTCCGGACACAGATCTCCCACGCGGCCGTCCCGGTTCATTCAAGAGACTCCCGAACTTATCGCCAAATGCGGACATAAACTGATGCAAGTTTCGCAATCAACGCACTGTTCATTGATAACCGCTTTCTTCTCTTCAATCCTGATCGCTTCCACGGGACACACCTCAACACATTTTCCGCACCCGTTGCATTTCTCAACATCCACCCTCACGGCCATCCCCTATCTCCTTTTTTTGTTTGCTTTATTGCCCTAATCCAAATTTCGAACCCACGCTGGGCTTCGAAGCCGTTTTTATACGCCCCGCTTTGTAATTCTCGATCGCTTCGGAAATCTTTCCGGAAACACCGGTTAAAATCTCAATCCCGGCGGATTCCAAAACCTTGAACGCATTCGGCCCCACATTTCCGGTTAAAACCGCTTTAGAGCCTTTAGAAATCACGAGCTGGCCGGATTGAATCCCCGCTCCGCCGGAAAACTGCGCGTTTGGATTTTCCACCGCTTCAACAGCCATAGAATCCATGTCAACAAAAACGAAATACCGGCATCGTCCGAATCGCGGATCAACGACAGAATCCGGAGTATTTCCTTCCGCGGTCACACAGATCTTCGCCATTCTCCACCTCCCGGGGCTTACGCCTCTTTGTTAATGATGGTCACCATGTTCGCGGCAAGCGTCCAGGCCCTTCAGTTTATTTTTTAGCAAGTCGCGAATCGCGTCTCCTGCCTTCCCCGAATAACCATGAACTTCCACACCGGCCTGCGACAATTTATATTGCGCGTTCATTCCCATCCCTCCGGCAATGATGTGATTGACTCCATATTGCAGAATTTCGTCGACGGCCCGGCACCCGCCTCCGCCATGCTGCGCAGTATTGGCAACCACTTTCATGTTTTTGATTTCACTGTCCTCAACGTCCGCGATTAAAAAATACTGGCACTGCCCAAAATGCTGTGAAACCCTGCTATCTAACCCCTGTTTATCTTCCAACGTAATACCGACTTTCATTGCCCCCTCCTTTTTCATGAAACAATCCCCCGGCGGACGGAAGACATGAGATTTCCGCCCGCCTCTTCCGTCATTTGCTACCCTTTAGCCTGCTCCAGATCACTGATCCGTTTCCGAAGGCCCTCCAACTGCCCCTCCAACACCCCGGCTTCCTCCTTCATCGCGGAAATTTCTTCCTCACGACCGCCTGCGAAGCCAAATTGGCCTCCCCTCTGCCAACGCGTCAGCCCCGTCGCGCGAAACCAGTTGCGCCAGCCTCGTCCTCCGCCGCCTCGTCCGAGACCACGCCCCAAGCCGAAAAATCTTCTCGGGGAATTTCCCGTGCCGCAAAATCCACGTCCTCCTCCCGTCATCGGCCCCATTCCCGCCGGGCCCGTCCCATCTCCTCCTGGCATTTTAATCACCTC
>Ga0172375_10010871_pt1 | contig 11697 bp, 9 predicted proteins | sample LakKiv1m_FD_114537 | JGI IMG/M metagenome (GOLD analysis project Ga0172375, IMG submission 114537) | Freshwater microbial communities from Kabuno Bay, South-Kivu, Congo - kab_092012_11.1m | ecosystem: Environmental > Aquatic > Freshwater > Lake | place: Democratic Republic of the Congo... | reverse complement strand
TAATCTTTTCGCGCGTCGCAATCTCTGGGATTGGCTCAACGCGCCGTTCCATGAAAAGAGCAATAAGCCTTTACCGGATAAAACACAGCTGGTCTTTAGTTTTGGCTAATTTGGACAGCAATGTCTTTTTTTCGTAAATTACAACGTGTGCCCCGAGCTGGATAACGTACATGTCGGAGTAACATTAATAATACCCAAGGTATACGATCCGCTGCCGGGACAATTCGGCGTCCTCTTGATGTAATTAGGGACGAGGGCGCTCCAATCTATTGTAATTATATCACTCTGTTTTTTATCTATCGCGTAAACGAATTTTGCTCCGTAGATCTGCTTAAGATTTGAAATGCACGCGGTAGAGGTTGCTTTTGCACGGGCTTTTACAAAATTGGGGATTGCTACTGCGGATAATAAACCGATGATCGCTACAACGATCATTATTTCGACCAGAGTAAACCCTTTTGTACTTTTATTTCTCATTCTCCCCCTGAAATATATAAAATATTTTATAATTTCGATAAATAAAATCCGGCGGCAATAAAAATCAAGCCGCCGGATTTCTCAACACCTAAATTACGCTATCGAGTGCCCTGATTGGCCACAAGTCGGTATCGTATTGATTACTCCGATAGTATATGTACCGGCTGACGGACAAACGGGTGTTCTCTTTATATAATTCGGTACAAGAGCACCCCATGCCGGGTCTACGGTATCGGCCTGTGACAAATCGATGGCATATACGTTTTTCGCTCCGTCGATCTGTTTCAGGTTAGCTATACAGGCATTCTGCTGAGCTCTCTGTCTTGCCTGTACAAAGTTCGGAATAGCAATTGCGGCCAATAAGCCTATAATTGCAACAACTATCATAATTTCAACAAGCGTAAAACCTTTTTTATTTCTCCACATATTTATCATCCTCCCTTCTCCTTTTAAATTAAGGCCGCTTCATAAGAATAAATAATTATAATTTCTTATAATAGTCAGCCTCCTAGGTTCCGAATAGATTATATCATATGTTTACAAATTGTCAACAACGCGTCAACAAGCTTTTTATTCAGTTAACAATATTCCTTCTTTTTAAAACTTAACAATGCTTGATATTTGCAGTATAGGTAAAAACATACAGATGACTATACCTCCCACTACTATACCCAAAAAAGCAATAATTAAAGGTTCTATCAAGCTCGATAATCCGCTTACCGCAGCATCAACTTCGCTGTCATAAAAATCAGATATTTTTGTGAGCATTTTTTCAAGCTCGCCCGTCTTCTCCCCTATATGTATCATCCTGACGACAAGAGGAGGAAATATTTTAGTTTTACCGAGCGGGCCGGAAATATTCTCACCTTCCCTGACGTTTTTCTTAACACCTTCAACGGCATTCTCGATTATCACGTTCCCCGAAGTCTTTCCGACGATTTCAAGCGCTGTCATTATCGGTACGCCGCTACGGACAAGAGTCGAGAATGTCCTTGTGAATTTACTTATAGCGACTTTTCTTAAAATTATACCGAATATAGGCATCCTCAATTGAAATGCATCGAAGAACAGCCTGCCTTTGGGTGTATTGATAAACCATATAAGCAGGCCTACGACCGACATCACACCTATGCTTATGAGGATAAAATTGCCTTTCAGGAAATCGCTGGCATCAAGAAGCGCCTGCGTAGCATCGGGAAGCTTTGCGCCGAAACCGCTGTAAATTGTTTTAAATATAGGAATAACCTTGACCATCAAGATCACAGTAACCGCCACCGCCATCCCTGTTACGACGGCAGGATATATCAGCGCGCTTTTTACTTTCTTCTGCAGTTTATTGGTTTTTTCAATGTAATCAGCCAGCCTGTTAAGGATCTCGTCAAGAGTTCCGGACGATTCTCCGGCCTTCACCATATTTATAAAAAATGCCGAAAAGAATTCCCTGTCTTTTGAAATAGCTTCGGAAAAAGAGGAACCGGCCTCAACATCGTCGCGTATTTTGCCTATCCTTGACCTCAGATCCGGCTTTTCCATCTGGTCGGCTATGATATCAAGGGCATTCACCAAAGGAACACCGGCCTCGACTACGGTAGCAAGCTGGCGTGAAAACACGACCAGGTCTTCCATTTTAATTTTTCTTAAAAAAGGAAGGTATTTCAGAAGAAAAAACTGCGTCTGTACTTCTTCCAACGACAAAATCAGAAGCTGCTCTTTGCGCAGAAGCTCTATGGCTGCGCTTCTGTCCTTGGCTTCGAACTGGCCCCGCGCAGTACTCCCCTGCAAATTTCTGGCTAGATATTTAAACTGCGGCATAAAACCTCCCCTATTAGTCTTCCGAAGTAACTCTCAGCACTTCTTCGAGTGAAGTAACTCCCGACGCAAATTTTAACAACGCATCATCCCTCAGAGTTTTCATCCCTTTTTTAACGGCATAATTCCGTAAATGGTCCGCTGATTCCTTTTTTCCAATCATCATCCGAAGTTCATCGTCAACCATGAACGTCTCAAGTATCGCGATCCGCCCGAGATATCCGCTTTTTTTGCACTTTGCGCACCCCTTGCCGTGGTAAAAAGCTTTTGTTTTGCTTTGGATCTCTTTAAAAATGGGCCCCAGTTTGTCTATCATCTGCTGCGGCACCTTATATTCCTCCCTGCAGTGCGGGCAAATTTTTCTTACAAGCCTTTGAGCCGCTGTCATTATCACGCTTGAGGCTATTAAAAAAGGTTCAACCCCCATATCAATGAGCCTCGTAACCGCGCTTGGAGCATCGTTCGTATGCAAGGTACTTAAAACAAGCTGACCTGTAAGAGACGCTTTTATAGCTATATCGGCGGTCTCGGAATCCCGTATTTCTCCCACCATAACTATATCAGGGCTCTGCCTTAACACCGACCTAAGCCCTTTGGCAAATGTCAGGCCTATATCAGGGTTGATCTGTATCTGAGTAATACCTTGCAGCTGATATTCAACGGGGTCTTCGATCGTAATAATATTTCTGTCCACTATATTAAGTTTATTGAGAATAGAATAGAGCGTCGTGGACTTGCCGCTGCCCGTCGGACCTGTTATAAGTATCATCCCATAGGGCCTTGAAATACCTTTTTTAAAATTACCCAGCACTTCGGGAGAAAAACCGAGAGTATCGAGGCCTACGCTTAAACTGGTCCTGTCAAGCGCTCTCATTACGACTTTATTACCGAATGTGGTGGGCAATACCGAAACTCTGAAATCCACTTCCCTGTCCCTGAAACCTATTTTAAATCTTCCGTCCTGAGGTATTCTGTTCTCCGTTATGTCAAGTTTTGACATGATCTTTAATCTGGCAAGAATAGCATTTTGATTCTTCTTGGGCACTACAATAGATTCATGCAACTGACCGTCGACCCTGTATCTTACGCGCAAAGACCGTTCCTGCGGCTCTACATGAATATCGCTTGCTCTATTTGCAAGAGCTTCGTTCAATATCATTGCGACCAGTTTTACGATAGGCGCTTTATTGCTTTCGTCGCTGACATCGGTGGACTGCGCCTGACCATCGCCTTCTACGAGTTCGATACTGTCGGCGCCTTCGTCATCAGTCATAATATCCTGCAAATTCAATTCATGCTCTTCTTTTCTGTAATATTCATTTATCGCGTTTTCTATATCGGATTCCGAAGCTATGACAAGATCTATGTTGTAATTAGTAAGCGTTTTGATATCGTCCATAGCGATAATATTTGTAGGATCGGCCATAGCCACAGTCAGCATATTTTTCAGGGTCGATATAGGAAATACTTTATACTGTTTCGCGACTTTCTCCGGAATAAGTTTTACGACCTCAGGATTCACTTTATATTTTGACAGATTGATCGGCGGGATGTTAAGCTGCTGGCTCAGCAAGACCATGATATCTTTCTGACTGACGACGCCCATTTCTATCAAAATATGGCTCAACGACCCGCCCTGGGCCGCCTGCTTTTCCAGAGCTTTTTTCAGGTCTTCGTCCTTTACGGCTTTTGTACTTTTTAATCCTTCTATCAGTTTGTCTTTTAATGACTGGTTCATATTTTACTCGTCTACCTGCTCGCTGGCGGTCAATCTCAAGACTTCTTCCGGAGATATGATACCCGCCTGCATTTTCTTTATCGCGTTCATACGTAATGTTTCCATCCCCTCTTTCACCGCCGCTTCCGTGATAATGTGCTCATCTTTTCTCTCAAGAATTAAATCTCTTATTGTCTGCGTCAAAACAAGGGTCTCGATCAACCCTATTCTCCCTTTATATCCGGACTTCTGGCATATTTTACATCCCTTTGCTCTGTAAACCGTTACGTCGCTGTTTAATCCGAAAGATCTCGCTAATTCAGGATTAAGTTTAACCGGTTCTTTACACGCGGGGCAGGATTTCCTTGCAAGCCTCTGAGATATCACCAACAAAAGGCTCGACGTGATAAGAAAAGGTTCTACACCCATATTTACGAGCCTTACTATGGACCCGCTGGCGGTCGTAGTGTGCAAAGTGCTTAAAACAAGATGCCCGGTGAGCGCCGCCTTTATAGCTATGTCAACCGTTTCAAAATCACGTATTTCTCCTATCATTATAATATCCGGATCCTGACGTAAAATAGACCTCAACGCTCCGGCGAATGTAAGCCCTATTTCGGGAACCGCTGTCACCTGATTGATCCCGGGCAGCTGAAACTCTACGGGATCCTCAACGGTAATAATATTTTCCGTAGGCTTGTCTACATGCTTCAGTATAGAATAAAGAGTAGTCGTCTTCCCGCAGCCTGTGGGCCCGCACGCAAGTATCATCCCGTGGGGTTTCCCCGACATTTTTTTAATATCATTCAAAGGTTTCTCGTCGAAACCGAGGGCGTCTATATCAAGCATAGCCTGGGATTTATCCAACACTCTCAATGCGGCTTTTTCACCGATATTCGACGGAAGTATAGACACTCTGAAATCTATTTCCCTCTCCTGCAATTTTATTTTGAATCTACCGTCCTGCGGCAGACGTCTTTCGGCTATATTCATGTTCGACATGACCTTCAGCCTTGAAACTACCGCGCTATGGACTTTTTTGGGCATTCGTTTTCCTTCTACAAGAATTCCGTCCACCCTGAATCTTACGCGCATTTCGTCTTCAAGAGGTTCAATAAGAATATCGCTTGCCCGCATTTTTACGCCGTCGATCAGTATTGTATTGGCAAGTTTTACAATGGGTGCTTCCTGGGTTATACGCATAAGGTCTGACCCTGAAACGCTCGACTCCTTTGTATCCTCCAGTAGATCCAAATTGTCCGATGCCTGCATACCGCCTACAAGGTTCTCTATATCCTGATGACTCTGCCCTTCATAATATTCGGCAATAGCATTAGTGATATCTTTTTCATTGGCAATGACCGCACCTATAACGCAATTAGTCAATGCCCTCAGGTCATCCAATGCAATAACGTTAAGAGGATCAGCCATAGCAACGGTCAGCATATTCCCCATTTTCGATACGGGAATTATCTTATACTGTTTGGCGAGCTTTTTGGGGACCATTTTCAAAATGTCGGATTGGAGTTTGAATTTGGAAATGTCTATCGCAGGATAACCGAATTCTTCGCTTAATATCGCCAAATAATTGGATTTGGATATAAGCCCCATTTCAAGTATGGTTTCCGTTAATTTGGCGCCTTTCTTCTTGGCCTCTTCTTGCGCCTTCTTCAATGATTCATCGTTGATCAATTTCTTTTCAAGAAGCAGATTGACAAACCTGTCCTGAGGCGAAATCGGCATACTCATCAGGCTTTAGCTCCTTTGTCGTCTTTTTCGTCGTCATCGCCCGGCTCTTCTGTACCAGGTTCGGCTTTCGGGTAAAATTCCGTGATGATTTTTTGTATATCCGTTAGGGTACTAACAAAAACACGCACCTTACATTTTGTAAGCATCTCAATATCCTCTATAGCCTGCACATTCAGAGGGTTGCACATAGCTATGGTCAGCATATCGCCCAGCTTGTCAATAGCCACAAGACCATACTGCCTAGCAACATTAGCCGGAATAACGGAAACAATACTTTTATCGAATTCATAGTTCTCGAGCGGAAGATATGCATAACCGTATTGTACGGTTATTGCCTGGGCAATATCCTTTTCGGTAATATACCCCAGGTCAACCATGATCTGGCCCAAAAGCCCGCCCTTTTCTTTTTGAACAAGAAGCGCGCGTTCAAGCTGATCGTTAGTGATTATCCCGCTTTCGATAAGCAGCTGTCCGAGCGCTTTATTAATAAGCCTTCTGATCTGCATAATGTTATCTGATAGTGCCTATAAGTTTATCTATTTCGTCGGGCATGGTCGAATGTGAAATAGTATCCTCGTACGATATAAGACCTTTTGTATAAAGTTCGCACAATGACTGGTTCATTGTTTTCATACCCTCTTTCTGGCAAGTCTGAACAACGGAATATATCTGGTGTACTTTGCCTTCCCTTGCAAGACTGCGTATAGCAGAATTAGCCAGCAATATCTCGGCTGCCAGAACCCTTCCTCCGCCTCTCTGTTTTGCAAGAAGCTGCTGTGACACGATACCCAACAGCACAAATGAAAGCTGCATCTTTATCTGCTGCTGCTGATGAGAAGGAAATACGTCCACCACCCTGTTTATCGTTTGTATCGCGTCGGACGTATGCAGTGTCGCAAGCACGAGGTGCCCGGTTTCGGCGATGACAAGAGCGCTTTCTATAGTCTCAAGGTCTCTCATTTCTCCGATCAGTATAACATCCGGGTCTTGTCTAAGAACATGTTTAAGCGCAGCCGGGAATGATTTAGTGTCGGCAAAAAGTTCTCTCTGGTCCACGATAGATTTTTTATTTTTATGAATGAATTCTATCGGGTCTTCTACGGTCACTATATGGGAAGACCTGTTTGAGTTTATATAGTCTATCATGGACGCAAGAGTCGTTGACTTACCGCTTCCCGTCGCGCCCGTTACCAATACAAGGCCCTTATTCTTTCTGCAAAGATCCGTAACCACGTCGATAGGAAGCCCGCACTGAGAAAAAGTCATGATATCAAACGGTATCAGCCTTATCGTGCATCCGATCGATCCTCTTTGTTTAAAAACGTTGACCCTGTACCTGGATACATTTTCAATACCGAATGACAGGTCGAGTTCCCAATCCGTTTCAAATCTTTGTATTTGCTCTTTGGAAAGCAGTGAATATGTGATATCCTTGACCTCTTCGGGCGAAAGTATATTGGTGTCCGCGGGGACAAGTTTCCCGTCTACCCTGTAGCATATGGGAAACTTCGCTCCTATATGCAGATCAGAGGCGTTCTTTTTGACCATTTGTATGAGCAGTTCTCTTATATCAGGCGTCATATAATAAACCTCCTTGTTTTACTTTTTATCCAGCTCTGCCGCAGCTTTATCCAGCAGTTCCTGGGCAGTCATACCGTCAATAGGGTTCTCGCTTACGCCGACCGTAAGGTTCAAGTTGAACTGTTCAAAGACCGCCTTATCAACAGCCTGTATGTCAGCTTTTAGACGGTTAGCGATGTCGATAGCGCGTTTTTTGTTCTTTTCGGGTAATATCACAGCAAATGTGTCAGAAGAAAGACGGCCGACTTTATCGGCAGGTTCGGTAAACCTAACCTTCAGGAATTCCGCGATCTTTTTCAGCGTATTTTCAGACGATATAAGCCCCTTTTTATCGGCATACTCTTTGAAATTACCTATGCGGAAAAATATCAGCGAACACGGCCTCTGATAATTCACAGCCCTGCAGATCTCTTCATTAAGACGGGAAATTATATAAGACCTGTTAAAAAGATCCGTTGTTTCGTCCTTGACCGACAGCACCTGCGCTTCATAAGTCAATATCTGGTTCTCAATGGCCAGAGAAAGCTGTCTGGCGAATATCTTTATCAGGTCCACATCTTCGTTCGTATAAGTAAAATTTTTAATGCCGTTACCGGTAAGGAGCAGCCCCCTGACGTCCCTGCCCGCAAATATCGGGGCGATAACTACGTTCACAATTTTGTTTTTTGCCTTGAATTCGTAATCAAGGGACGAGTGCGGTGTTGAATTATCTATAGCATGAATCTTTTTCCTGGATGCCAGTGTGCCCAGGAACCCTTCATCGTACTTTATCTTAATATCGAGAAGAGGCGAATTTTTGATGTTATGATAACCGCTTATTACATACTCGTTCGGCTTCTCCCTGGCCAAAAAAAGCACCGTATAACTGCCCTCGTAAAGATTCGACAGTTTTTCAAGCACCATTTTAGCTACGGAGCTCAGGTCGTAATGAGCCGTTACAAAATCACTGATGGAAAGAAGGTCGTTCAGAGTGACCATTTTTCTCTGTATCTCTGAGTTAACTTCCCTCGTCCTGTCGCTGTAATCCTTCAGTTCCGTCATGCTGTCGCTGATGCGTTTTATCAGGTAGTTGATCGAATTCGCCAGCGCTCCTATTTCATCATCGGCTTTCGGCGCCAGCCTTTTGTCAAAATTATTGTCCATCACAACGCGTGTTTCGATCGCCATGTCTATGACGGGTTCTACTGTGCTTTTTGCCAAAAGAAGCCCGCACCACGCGATCAAAATAGAAACAATGCCCAATATGCTCATAGCCATAAGAGCGCCCTCGTCAATGATCCTGATATTATCGCCCAGAAGCGAATATAAGGCATATATCATTGTAAGCATAGGGATGACTGACATGAGCGCGAACGCGATAAATATTTTACGCCTAAGGCTTAGAGGTATTATTGAAAATTTATGCATAAATCTCTTCATACCTGCCCCCTTTTATCATAATTAAATCATAATTCAATATATATTTAGATAGTATACTTGATAGTCACGATAAAAGCAAAATATTTCAATCTGCGGGAAATTGACTTTTAGGGCCTTTTCACGGAATCCCTGACGGCTTGCTGAATATCCTCGTATTCTTTTCTCACAGTATCCATCGTCCGGCCTATATCTACAAAGCCCCATGGAGTGCCGCTATCCGGGTCGAATCCTGAGCAGGCTTTGTCGTAAAAAGAGACACCCTGCTTAGATATAAAGGCCTCTTCCCAAATTGCCTTTTTAAAGTGTTCTCTCCATCCGTCGAATTTTGCGCCTGATGACCATGCCGCCTCGATCACATCGCCCGTGGAAATGTCGCCTCGTGCAAGCGATGCTTCAAGCATGCTGACAGACACATCCTGGTAGTCCATTTTGATCTTATTGGATCTCGACAATATCTGTTTTAAGAATGCCTGTTTGCGCTTTATTTCTTCGTATGAGCACATAGGAAAGTATTGGAACGGCGTATGCGGTTTCGGGACAAACGCGTTAACGCTTAAAACAACTTCCCTGCGTCTGCCGTCGATCTCCCGCCCGAGTTCCGATATTTTGAACGCCATGTCCGCTATGGCCTGAAGGTCGTCGTCCGTTTCACCGGGCAACCCGATCATAAAATAAAGCTTAACATGCCTCCATCCTCTTTTGAACGCGTTAACGCATGCTTTAAAAAGAAGTTCGGTATCGATCTTCTTATTCATTATATTTCTCAGTTTCTCGCTGCCGGCTTCCGGGGCGAATGTCAATCCCGTCTTTCTGCTTCTTGAAATTATCTGAGGTATATCGTCGCAGTAGTCCTCTATCCTTAATGACGGTACGGATACGTTCACGCCTTTGCCCGCGAATTCTTTCGATACCTCATCCAGCACTTTTACCAGATAAGGATAGTTAGAGCTGGATAGGGACAGGAATGAAATTTCCTCGTATCCGGTCTGTTTCAGGCTTTCACGCGAAAGCCCTATGACCTTCTCCGCTGACCTTATTCTGACCGGATGATATATTGCGCGCGCCTGACAAAACCTGCAGAAATTAGGGCATCCCCTCATCACCTCGATCGCCACACGGTCATGCACAGTCCTGATAAAAGGCACTATCATCTTTACGGGATAAAATGCCGATTCCAGGTCTTCGACTATTCTCTTTTTGACCGGGTTGCCTTTCATAGGCACATAAGCGCCTTCTATAGACGCGGCTTTCAGTATTATCTCTCTTCTTTTGAGCCCGGATCTTTTTGATTCTCCGACAAGTTTTATGAATTCCGCAAGAGACTCTTCCCCGTCCCCGATAAAAAATATGTCAATGAATTTTGACATAGGCAGCGGATTGACCGCACAAGGCCCGCCTGCTATCACAATCGGTTGGTCGTCGCCTCTTTGCGCGGAAAGGATGTCGATATTGCCTAGTTTCATGATGTTCAATACATTTGTATATGTCAGCTCATATCCGAGAGTGAATCCCAGGACATCGAACTCTCTTATGCTTTTGTACGACTCCAGACTGAAAAGTTCGACATGTTGCGCCTTAAGGTTAGCTTCCATATCCGTCCACGGTGCAAACACGCGTTCGCACAGACAATCCTCTCTCTCATTCAGAAGATGATACAGTATCTGAAGCCCGAGATAACTCATCCCGATCTCATATATCTCCGGGTATGACAGGCATACCCGCACCTTTCCATCGTCCCAGTTTTTTCTGACGCTGTTATATTCTCCGCCTGTATACCTGGCTGGTTTTTGAACACCCTGAAGAATTTCGTTTAAATTTATTTCTTTCAAAATAGAGGCCTCCTGGTTCCTACATTAAGCAAAAGACTTACTGCAACTAAGGATGTAATGATACTCGTGCCCCCGTAGCTTATGAACGGAAGAGTTATTCCTACAACAGGAAGGAATCCCATTGTCATGCCGATATTCACTATGACCTGGAATGACAACAGTGTTACTACGCCGGCCGCGATCAATTTCCCGTAAATATCGCTTGTTTTTTCGATGATGATAATGCCTCTGTAAATTATTATAAAATAAAGCGCGAGCACAGTCAGCGCGCCTAAAAAACCCCATTCTTCTCCTATTACCGAAAAAATAAAATCCGTATGCCTTTCGGGCAGAAAATTCAGCTGACTCTGCGTTCCTGCAAGCCATCCTTTGCCGAAAAACTGTCCGGAACCGATAGCGATCTTCGATTGGATTATCGTATACCCTGAACCGAGAGGATCGGCATTAGGATTAATGAATACCAAGAGCCTTTTCTTCTGATAGTCTTTTAGAAAATGCCAGAAAAACGGCATTGATATAACGGAACCCGCTATAAAAAACATGATCCCTTTTAAACTGACATCTGCTACAAAAACAATGGCTATCATTATCGGTATCAATAAAAGCGCGCTGCCCAGATCCGGCTGTATAGCGATCAGCACAAAAAGAGGGGCCATAAAAAAAACGGCGGCAACCAGATTGATCGGGCTTTTCAGTGAATCCTTTCTCTTGCCTAAAAATGTCGCCAAAACAAATATCAGGGTTATCTTGGCGAATTCCGACGGTTGAAATCCAAACCCTCCGAAAGACATCCATCTCTGCGCACCCATTCTTTTTTCTCCCACAAGGAGCAGCGCAAAAAGAGCCGCAATGTTCAAAAAATAGATCAGATAAGAAAAATCAATGAATTTCCTGTAATCTATACTGATTATCAAAGCTGATAATAAAAGACCAAGGGTCAGCCACTGCAGCTGCCGCGAAATATAAATATCGGAAAGGCCTCCCCTCAACGTATTAGAGGCGCTGTATACGAACATAAGGCCTATAGAAATAAGGACAAATACACAGAATGCAATAACATAATCAAAATTGCGCAATTCTCTTTTCATTTTGCAAAACCCAATTCCTTGCATTTCG
>Ga0172375_10010870_pt1 | contig 11698 bp, 13 predicted proteins | sample LakKiv1m_FD_114537 | JGI IMG/M metagenome (GOLD analysis project Ga0172375, IMG submission 114537) | Freshwater microbial communities from Kabuno Bay, South-Kivu, Congo - kab_092012_11.1m | ecosystem: Environmental > Aquatic > Freshwater > Lake | place: Democratic Republic of the Congo... | reverse complement strand
GTAGGACACGTAGAGTGAGCGCACGGTGCCGGTCGCATTCGGGCCGGAGCCGATGTAGGGGCCCGGAACGCCGGACCACTCCGGATAGGGTCCGGTGGCGAGCCCGACGAGATCGAACACTCCGCCGGGCCCCACGGCCGGCGATCGATAGGCTGCCCCTGTCACCGTGGCGCCAAACACGAGTTTTCCACCCTTACACGACAACGCTTTGCTCTTGGTATACTGCAATCCCGGCAGGGCCACGCGGACATGGCGCGCAGCCGTCACTATCTCCGCGGGCTGATGACGTAGGTATGGCAGGCATCAAGGGCGTAACGCTCCGCGGCGGGCAGCCGCCGGCCTGTGGTGAGATCGGTGACCCTGCCTGGCAGGGGCACGGCGCGTTTGCTGAAGTTGAAGAGCGTGGTTCGCCTGCCCGTCGCGTCCAGCCAGCGCACGCCGAGGCCGTCCTCCTCCAGGAGGCGCCGGTGCAGGTGGGGCAGGGCGGCGTGGTAATCGGCGAGCGCCTGTTTGTGCTCGGCGGTCCACACGTGATCGATGCGTGTCCCGTCCACGAACAGCGGAATGCCGCCGAAGGCCATGTGCGCCAGCGCGTAGTATGTGCCGGCGGCGTTCTTGGGTGTCACGTCCTTGAGCGGTACGGCAGTCGGCACGGTGGTGTAGTCGTTGCCCAGCCCCACCCGGTAGGCGGCAAAGATGGTCTCGAAATTGTAGGAGGACGGATGTCCGTGCTGGGGTTGCCCGAACGGCCCGAAGGACTCGATGAGGAAGTGGATATCGGCATCCTGCAGCGTTTTGAAGGCCGCCAGCAGATTGCGCCACATGGTGCGCGGCCGGCAGTCCCGGTAGCTCACCGGCATGAAGCCGAGGTTGTAGAAGCTGTCGAACAGGTAGCCGTTGAGGCCGGTCAACTTCCGTGTTTTCTTGAGCGCCGCGATCCAGTAGGCGCGGGCCTCGTCGTTGTTGAAATCCCAGATCGTGAACGTGTTGGTGTAGGCGCCTCCGTAGGCCAAGCGGGTGTCTTCCATCTGAACCCACCACTTTTGGTACTTGGAATCCGCGTGCCGGAGGTTGAAGGGGCTGCCGTAGGACTGGTCGTTGTTGGTCCAGCTCATGATCTGAATGCCGTGCGAACGGGCATAGGCGACCAGCTTCTTCAACGCGGCTGGCCCGCCCAGCTTCGGGGCGATCTCGTACTCGTGGCCGTTGCACATGTTGGCGGATACGCCGCCGTCGGTCATGTCGCTCCGGTTGAGGTTGTCCACGAACAGTTGCTTGCACCCGATACCGATGGCGGCGGGCAGCAGGTCGTCGTAGTACTTCGCAATCGTAAAGTTGATCCAGTAGTTCATGCAGATGCGCGGGATCAGCGGCTCCTGCCTAAGGCCGAACTCGGCCCGCGCTCGCGCCTCGACATCCTCATGAACCCAGCTCCAGACATTCTGCTGGCCGATCGTGGTTTTGGGGTCGGCGTTGAGCAGAATCTTCTTGGCGGCCGTCCGTACCTGGAGCGCCTGATCGAAGAGGTGCTTGTCGAAGGTTTTGAGCTCCGGTTTGCCGGCGTCGCGCACCAGCACGGAACGGATCAGTTCCACCCGCTCGAATACGCCGACCAATGTGCGGTTGCCCTTATACTGGAAATCAAACGCCCCGTGCGAGGCCCAGCGCGGGAGGTTGTGGGTCATCACCGGATTCTGGTTGCCTTGCTCGACGAGGAAGAAGAGGACGCCCTCGGTTGTCCAGCGGTTCTTCCGGTCGAACGTGGTTACCGGAGCGGAGCAGGACGACTGTGAGACTACCGTGGCCCCGGTGATGTCGCCGTCGAGTTCCCAGGAGGCCTTGTCCAGGATCCAGAACAGCGGCACATCCTTGCTCCGGTACTCGTAGTGGTAGGAGAACCCGGCAAACTCGACGCCGTTGAACTCATCATGGGTTGGCTCCAGGACGATGTCGAGCCGGCCGACGCCGTCGGTCTGGTTGTGACCCCAGTCGCCCAGTTCGTGGATCGGATCGAAGGAATGGTCACGCATCAGCTTGACGGGGAGCTTGCGGAACTGGACTTCCAGCTTGATCCGGGTGCCGGTTATGCCCAGCAGTTTCAGCCCCGCCAGTTCCAGTCCGGTGAACGTCTGCGCATAGGGCCGCAGAGGCAGGCGGCCCGAGCGCACCAGCGTCTTGCCAATCCAGATCCGGCCGAGACCGAGAAACTCGGCGTTCTTGCCGGCAGTCAACATCTCGAATGCGAAACCTCTTGAATGAACGATCTGTGTCATGGCTTCTCCCCGAAAGCCGGCAGATTCCAGTCTCTCGTCTTGGCGTTCGTCAGTTCAGTTTGTCCCGTTTGCCGCCTATTGATGGCGGTTATCTTCCCCGTTTGCAAGAGCATCAGATTGCATTCACAATGAGCCTTGATCCGGGAGACCCGACGCACTACGACGTGCGCCTCCCCCATTCGAGCATAAGTAGAAGAGAACCAGGCCATGCTGTTCGTGTAACAAACAGAAGGATTCTTCACGGATTCCAGTTATCATTCCAGAATCCGGCGCAGAGCGCGTGGTTGGAGCCGTCGGCATCTTGCTCGGCCGAGTAGACAATGTAGTCGGGCAGGAAGTCGTACCGGTGATTCTCGCCAAGCCCCGCGCCCCAGGGCAGGCCACACTGAACCACGGCGAGGCGGTCGGGATTCCAGGGGTTGCGGTAGACGAAGCAGAGACCGTTCCCTTTCCTTGGGAATTTCTGATCGCCGACGACATAGTCGTCGGCGGCTATCCGCAGCGGAGAGGAGTCCAGGACCTTCTTCACCAGCGCGCTCTCTTCCGGCTCGCCGAACAGGAAGACGTTGTACCGGCCAAGTTCCTCCGCGGTCAGACCCTTCTCGTAGGCCACGACGGGGAACGATTTGGAGTAGCGATACCATTCCACGAGCCGTTGACGGAACCGCGCCACGCCATTGGTGTCGGCGGGATTCCCGGCGTAGACGAAGATGAATGGCGCAAGAAACGCTTCTTTGACAGGGCCGCGTGCCGGCGCGGCGGCCGGGTCTTGAGTTGCGAGGTCGAAGGCGCCTTGTTTCACGATGAAGAGCCTTCGCAGCCGCCTGGGCATTTTGGCCTGGTCGATGGCGAGCGAGCGAACGCCTCGCGCTTCGATGACGATTTCCTCATTCGCGACGTGCACCGTCACCTCAGCCGGCGCCGCTTCGCGTATGACGTCGATGCCCGTGATCCAGCGACAACGGTTGTACTTGGGGTGATAGGTCCGGTAGGTGAACTCCGCCGGCATGGTCCGCCGGCGCTTCTTCAACCAGTTGCGGGTTTCCTTGCGACCGAACATCTCCTCGAAGATCCAGTGGTCCGCTCCCGCCACCTCCGTATAGGTGACGTCGAGCTTCTCCTCCCGTGCGGCTTGCACGATGTGCCGGGCTTCCTCGACGGGAACCAGCGAATCCTTTTCGCCGTGCGCGCAGAAAATGGGGATGTTCCTAAGGTTCGGCAGGAGTGATGCCGCGAACTCCGTATCGATGAGCCGTTGCTTGTAGGCGGGAAGGTCGGCCCGGTCCACCTTCTGCCAGAAATAGTAGTCCCCGCGGCCGGCGAGGATGAGGAGCCCGGCGAAGAGATCGGGATAGTGCGCGCCGATGGTCCACACGCCCATGCCGCCCATGGAGATGCCGGCCAGGATGATGCGGTCCTCGTCGATCGGGTAACGCTTGATCATTTCGTTCATGGCCCGGAGCACATCCTGCTCGCCGATTCCCTGGAAGTCCGTATTGCTGCGCCCGAACGGGGCCACGAGGCAGAAGCCTTCGGTGCGCGCGAATTCCACCAGGTTGCTGGGGAAGTCGGCCCAATTGGCGATGTTGAGGTAGGGCGAATACCCGTGGAGATAGACGATCATCGGCATCTTTCGGCCCTTCTTCGCCGACGGCGGCAGATAGCGGAGGAACGGCTGGAACGACGCGTCGTTGGCGCAGGCATAGCCTTCCTCGCGCTCGCCCAGAGTGGGCGGCGGGGGCGCGGGATTGCAGGCCTGGAGAGCGGCCAGCGATGTCTCGGCATGCCCGATCTCCCGGTTGACCATGTCCAGAACGGGATCCGACGGGCGGTAGTACTGCATGAGGAACTGGGCTTTTCGAAGGTAGACCTGCAGGTTCTGCCACTCGGGACTGGCGGAGCGCTCGGGTATGGATGTTCCGATCTGCGCCAGCCGGGCGGCGGCCTCTTCGGCGGTGAGTTGCGGCGGCGCCTCGACCGGCGGCTCGCGGGTGGCGCAGGAGGAAAGCAGGGCCGAGAGCAGAATCGCGTGCAGGCTGAACGCTTTCCGATTCATCATGTGCCGCATCATGCGGCGGAGCAGGCCGAGTGTCGAGTGTCGAGTGGATGACGGAGGGCAGATCCGCCGTCGCTTCAGGACGCTAAACTATTACCATCGGTTTTGGAAGCAGAAACCTGTTGCCATAAGGCACACGTTGTAATACCATTGGACCGTGGATTACTACCAATGGAATCCGGAGAAGAATGATCAGCTCAGAGTTGAGCGGGGTCTCAGTTTCGAGCAGATCGTCATGCACATTGAGGGCGGAGATCTTCTGGACATTTACGAACACCCGAATCAGGAACGGTATCCGGGGCAACAGATATTGGTCGTTCGCGTCGGAGGGTATGTCTATCTGGTGCCGTTTGTGGAGTCGGACGAAGGCCGGTTTCTGAAGACAATCATCCCCAGTCGGAATGCAACGCGTCATTATCTAGGAGACAGGACATGAAGACAGGCACACTGGACAAAGAAGAGCGAGAAATTCTTGGCTCCTTCGAGCGGGGCGAATGGAAGCCGGTGAAGAATCGGCAGCAAGAAGTCGCCCGTCACGTGCAATACGCGAGAAACACGTTGCTCAAGAACAGGAGGGTCAACATCAGAATATCCTCCAAGGATCTTGAGGAACTGCAGGCTATTGCCATTGAAGACGGCATGCCCTATCAGACCCTCATGGCGAGCGTTCTCCATCGCTACGCGTCTGGACGATTCGTTGACGTCTCGAGCCGAAACAGGAAGTCCAGGTCAGCTCGCGTTCCGCTCGGGACCTGACTCCCGATATGTCCAGTGCGCTGATGCAAAACCGGCTTGTGGCGGGCGCGGTGGCGGCCTTTGGTCCGGAGTGGAGGCGGGGCATGCAGCGCCTGTCCTCCATCGCGGGCCCTTGGAAGGACAAAGAAAGAAGATGCTGATTCCGCTGTCGGGTGCTATAGTGTAGTCGATGATGTGGGAGGGTGAGGTATGACCAGAGAATTCAACGTTGTGATCGAGCAAGATGCGGACGGCTACTTCGTGGCGTCCGTGCCCGCCTTGCGCGGGTGTCACACCCAGGCGAAGTCCTTGGATGTCTTGATGAAACGGATCAAGGAAGCGATCGAGTTGTGTCTCGAGGTCGAGGATCCGGTCTCCAATCATTTTGTCGGCGTCCAGCGCGTTGCAGTCACGGCATGAGCGCGTTTCCCGCACTCAACGGTCTCCAACTTCTCAAGGCGTTGCGGCGCCTTGGGTTTGAGGTCATCCGGATCAAAGGCAGCCACCACTTTCTTCGCCATCCTGACGGCCGGTGTACCGTTGTTCCCGTACACCGCGGCGAGATCATCGGTCGCGGTCTTCTGGCCCAGATTCTTCGCGACTGCGAGATCTCGCGGGACGAATTGCAGCAGGAGATCTGAGCGAACTGCACCTCGTGAACGTCCGACGCGGTGATGCAAAACCGGCTTGTGGCGGGCGCGGCGGCGGCCTATAGTCCGGAGTGGAAGCGGGACATGCAGCGGTTGCAGGTTCCTCTATATTACCAAAAATGCCGGGCCGCTCGCAAATTAGGTGTTGGGTAACAGGAGACAATATATGCAGATGAACAACGTCAGAATGACGGCAATCTTTGCTGGAATGATGTTTGTCTTGTCGGGTTGTTACAGTCCTTCTTCAAAGGCATGGCAAGATGACACGGAACGCTATATGAATGCCCTTTGCGAGCAATGCATAGGCCATCACAAGAGCGAGGTAATACAAAAGTGGGGACCGCCCAGCAGCGTTTCGTCAGATGGCAAAAGCGGTGAAGTATTGATCTACGATTTCTCCTTTACGTCACAAACAGAAGGAACGGCCTACATCAATCCATTCGCAAACACGATTACCTTCAATAGTCCACAAACAGAAACGGTGGAAAAATACAAACAGCTGTTCTGTGACAGTCAAGGCACGATCTATAGCTGGAGATGGAAAGTCGCGAGTCAGACTGGGCGCCGTTCCACGCCTTATCAGGCCAGTGGCGACACAACGGCTACGCCTGCAGGCAGTAGCGCAGCCCCCGATAAACCGCAGAGCATCGAAGAGCGGCTGAAGGAGCTGAAATCACTGAGAGACAAGGGGCTGATTAGCGAAGAGGCGTACAAGAACAAGGAAAGAGACATACTTGATAGGCTGTAAAGCCTGACAAGACAAGTAAGACCTAGAAACCCAACAACGGCCTGCTCCCGTATTGCTCACCCTGGCGGGGGTGCCAACGGAGAGGCCGATCGTTGGAAACACAGATATGAAAAAGACGATGACGATGGTGGCGGCTCTCGCGCTGCTTGCGTGCACATCCTGCACCTCCATGAAGCAGCGAACGATCAAGATCGAAGGGCCAAGCCAAGATGCGCGGGCGACAATCGCGATCGACACCACGTTGCGGAGCTATTTCGATCCGGACGGCTTCAGTCGCGAGTGCCACCCTCGTGTTGTCATCAGGGTCTTCGGCGAAGGGAAGAACATGTCCTACCGTAACAACCCCGGAACAACCTTCAAGTTTGGACAGGATTTCGACGTGGACATTGACTACTGCGCTGGCGGGTTTCTCTGGATCAGCGAAGATGCATCCACGCTGGGCGTTGCTCTATTTGACGTCCGTGCACCATCGACCTTGCAGCCGCTCAAGGATTTCAACGGAAGCTATCCACTCGCGAAGACAGAGGCCGATTGGCTCCTGAAGAAGAAATGAGGTTTCCAGCCGGAAGGTCCAGGTTGCCTCGCGTTCCGCTCGGAACCTAACTTTCGACGTTGGCCCGAGGAGGAAACAATGAGCAAAACGACATCGACGAACGTGCTAGCCGATCCCGAGATCCAGCGGCATACCCGGCGAATCCTGGCGTTGCAGAAAGAGGAACGGCAGACACGGGAACAACTGGGCCGAATTGTGGCTGAGATCGGCGCCGAACTGATCGCCGTCAAAGAGGCGCTCGACAAGACCCCGGTCAAGACCGCCTGGCAGCGCTGGCTGAAAGATCACGTGCATTATTCGATCAAGACGGCGCAGAATTACATGAGCGTGGCGCGATTCGTCGGAAAAAACGAAAGCGCTTTCGTTTTTCTGGACCTGGATCCCACGCTTCTGTATAGAGTCGCCGCGCTGCCGGACGACATCGCCGCCACTCTCACACCGGATACGTCACTGACCGACCCGCGGACCGGGCGGCAAGTTCCGCTGAAAGACTTGAGCGCCCGTTCGTTGGATCGGGCACTGGACGCCCTGGAGGGCAAGACGGTCCCGGCGAAACCGGAACCGGCATCCGCGGGTCTTGTGTTGGCGGGCGAAACGCGTGAGGAGGTTGCCGCCGACGCCCAGCGGATCATGGGCCTGCTATCCGACCAACTCGCGGAAATCCGCAAACGAAAGGGATCGTTGACCGGCAAGTCAAAGCAAGGTGTCCTGGAGGCGATCGAGCGTTTGCGCGGCATCGTGTTGAAATGGCCTGCCTGGGCCACGCCCGTCGCCGCCAAGAAGTCCAGGCGATGAGAATGTGACAAAGGCCAACAATGCTTCGGAGCCCATTCGGTGACCCGCGCGGATTCACCTCAAGGCTCAAGGCCAGCCTCGGCTGCAAAACATGGTTGCGGTGGGGGCGGGAAGGTGGCATTAACGCGCCATGACAAACCACCCAACGACGGAGCATCGGGACGAGACCCTGGTCTGGCACAAGAGCGCGGCGGAACGGTTCGAGGAAGCCTTTCCCATCGGCAACGGACGGCTGGGCGCCATGATCTACGGCGGGGTTGGGATTGAGCGGTTCTCCCTGAACGAGAGCAGCCTGTGGTCCGGCCGGCCCAAGTCCAACGCGCTGCCCGGCGCCAGCGAAGCGCTGGCCGAGGTCCGCAAGGCGCTGTTCGCGGACCAGTTCACGAAGGCGGCGGAGCTCTGCGGCAAGCTGATGGGCCCTTTCACCCAGACCTATCTGCCCGCCGGCAACCTGCGAATCTACTTCAGCCATTCCGGGACCCCCGAACAATACCGGCGCGAGTTGGACCTCGACGGCGCGCTGTGCCGGGTGTCGTATCGATGCGACGGCGTCGCCTACACGCGCGAGGTCTTCGCCTCGTATCCCGACCAACTCATCGTCATGCGCCTGCAGGCGTCGGAGCCGGGCCGCATCAGCTTCTCCGCCCATTTTGACAGCCAGCTGCGCGGTTTCCAGCGGCGCGAGGACGACCGTACGCTCGCCTTCCGCGGCGAGGCGCCCGCGCACATGGACCCGAGCTATCATCCGCGGCTTGGGATTGTCTATGAGGACGAACACGGCACCGGCATGCGGTTCCAACTGCGATTCGAGGTCCGCGCCATCGGCGGCCGATGCCACTGCACCGATTCCGGCTGCACGGTGCAGCGCGCGGATGCGGTGGAACTTCGGCTCAGCATGGCGACGAGCTTCGCCGGGCACGACCGCGACCCTGCCACGGCCGGCGCCGACGTCGAGGCTCGCGCCGCGGATCCGCTGCGCGCCGCGAACGCCAAGTCCTACGAGCAACTCTTGGCGCGGCACCAGAAGGATTACCAGGGCCTCTTTCGCCGCTGCCGGCTGTGGCTCGGCAACGCCGCCGATCATACCGCCGATACCGTGGCCCGGCTCCAGAAGAAGCCGGAGGAACTGACCCCGGCGCTCGCCGCGCTCTACTTCAACTTCGGCCGGTATCTACTCATCGCCTGTTCACGGGCGGGGGGACGCGCGGCGAATCTACAAGGCGTCTGGAACGAGCACCTGTTTGCCCCGTGGAGCAGCAACTACACGACGAACATCAATACCGAGATGAACTACTGGCCGGCGGAATCGACCAACCTGGCGGAATGCCACGCGCCGCTGTTCGACCTGATTCGCGTTCAGTCGCAGACGGGTCGCGAGGCGGCGGCGAACTACGGGTGCCGCGGCTGGTGTACGCACCACAACGCCGATTTGTGGGGGCTGGCGTGCGCGGTCGGCGACTTTGGGCGGCAGGGATCGCCCATTTATGCCAACTGGCCCATGGCCGGCGCTTGGCTTTGCCGGCACCTGTGGGACCACTATCGGTTCGGGCCGGATCGGCAGTTCCTCATGGAGACGGCCCTGCCGCTGATGAAAGGCGCGGCGCGGTTCTGTCTGGACTGGCTGGTCGAGCACGAGATCGACGGCAAGAAGTGGCTGGTCACCGCGCCGGCGACGACGCCGGAGAACTGCGCGTCGCTGCCGGACGGCGTGACGCCGGTGCCGGTGAGCATCGCCACCACGATGGACATGGCGATCACGCGGGAACTCTTCACCTACACCCTCGCCGCGATGAAAGAGGCGAGCGACCCCGACGCCATCGGCGGCGAAATCGCGGCGGCGCTGCCGCGGTTGTTCCCGTACCAGGTCGGATCGGAAGGGCAGTTGCTGGAATGGTTCCGCGACTGGCCGGAGCGGGAAATTCATCACCGCCACGTGTCGCACCTGTACCCGCTGTACCCGTCGGATCTGCTCCAGTTCCGGCGCGACGCGGAACTGGTCAACGCGATCCGCCGCAGTATGGAGCGGCGCGGCGACGAGGCGACGGGCTGGTCGCTGGGCTGGAAGACGTGCCTGTGGGCTCGGCTGCAGGACGGCGATCATGCCTGGGTAATGGTTCGCATGGCGTTGCGCCTGGTGGGCGGGACGGGGACGAACTACTCCGGCGGCGGCGGGGTGTACGCGAATCTGCTCGATGCGCATCCGCCGTTCCAGATCGACGGCAATTTCGGCGTGACGGCCGGGATCGCGGAGATGCTGTTGCAGAGTCATCGAATGGAGCGCGTCGGCGGCAAGGAGTGCGCCGTGCTGGACATCCTGCCGGCCTTGCCGGCGGCATGGGGCGAGGGCGAGGTCAAGGGCCTGCGCGCGCGCGGCGGTTTCACGGTGGATCTCGCCTGGCGCGGTGGTTGCGCGGTGTCGCTGCAGGTACAGGCCGCACAGGATGGCGAGTGCGCTGTGTTCCTGAACGGCAAGATGCAGCATCTGGCCCTGCGGGCGGGCGAACGCCGGCAAGTCGCGCCGTAGCGTGACGGGGATTGACGACTGTGGTACTCTATCGGTCGTAGCGGGGGGTAAGGACAAGATGGATTTCTACGACAAAGACCGATACGCGACGCGCAAGTTCTTCAACAATCTTCGTGATGCGATATGGTCGATGATCCTGACCATTATCACGATTGCCCTGATCGGCGCGGCTGTGTATTTCCTCATGCCTTGGCTCACGGTGATGTGGCGGGCGATCCGACAGGGGGTGATAGAATAGGCTGATTTGTCCCTTCCTTCCAGGCGGATGGCTCCATCCAGAGGCCGCTTTTCTCACTCCTGAGAGTCTTCTCCGGAGTCTCTCCTAGGCACAATAATCCCCCAAAAAGGCCGGTGTCCACCGGTTTCTCAAGCCGAATCGGTGTCTGGATCGGCTCCATAGGCGACTCTGCGGCGACCAGGGGTTCGTGTTGGTACTATTAGTGCTAGATGACAAGGTGAGATCGCGACGTGGCCTGCGTAAGGGGCGCAGGTCGGACATGAGGTGGGGCATGAACTACGGAATGGTCATATTAATACTTCTGCTCGTGATGAAAGTCATCGAACAGCGGAGGCAACTTTCTCAGATGAAGGACCACGACGTTTCAGCGCCCCGCAAATCCGTCATCATCAAGCACAGCAACAGGCCCGAGCTCATCGAAGGATCCCGCACCTGGGTCATCCCGAACATGTCTCTCAAGCGTGCCTCCTGACACTCCGACGCGCATGACGCGGGAACTGGGAAGACCCGGCAAAGAGTTGACAATTTCGCGGGCATCTCGGAAGATATTCTCACAGTATCCGATTGAAACCCTTATCGGGGATATGACGATGGTATTCGGGTGGGGCGCAAAGAAGCCGCCGAAGGAAGAGCCGATGGCTCCCGCAGAGATCGAGCAGCGCATGGGCGTGCTCAGGACGGACATCAAGCGGCTGGATGACACGATCTACGGCGTGGCGCTTTTTTTCGAAGGACTCAGTCTCCTGCATGCGGGGCAGCCCGCCATAATCGAGACCTACCAGAAACAGTTCCGGAACGTAATCCAGGCCGATAGCGATACGTTGAGACAGGCCACCGCGCTTGTCGAAGCGGTGGAAAAGGATCCCGCTCAGGCGCTCCAGTTGAGGCAGTTCACCGTGGTTCTCTGCAAAGGACACTCCAATCCCAAGGAAATGGAGCGCCGCGCTCACGTGCTGGTCGAGGCCTATGGGCGACTGTTCCCCGGCCGGCCGCGATCCCGGGAATTCACCGAAGAGGAAACCTTTTCCCTCATGGAAGAAGCGGCGAGCGCGTTCGCGGCCCTCGACTAGTCTCCCTCGCCGGCTTCGTCGGACAGGCGCGAGCCCTCCATCAGAAGCGATGTCGT
>Ga0172375_10010869_pt1 | contig 11699 bp, 15 predicted proteins | sample LakKiv1m_FD_114537 | JGI IMG/M metagenome (GOLD analysis project Ga0172375, IMG submission 114537) | Freshwater microbial communities from Kabuno Bay, South-Kivu, Congo - kab_092012_11.1m | ecosystem: Environmental > Aquatic > Freshwater > Lake | place: Democratic Republic of the Congo... | reverse complement strand
GTGCTCGTGTCGCTGGGCGCAGGAGCGTTCCTCCCGCCGGCGGTCATCCCGTACTTCGGACTCATACCGCTGGCCCTGGGACTGTGGGCCGCATGGGAGGTCTGGCGCGCGGACGATGACGACGGTGACGGTGACGCCAGGGTCGCGGGCAAGAACGTCGGGGTCTGGACCGTCGCCGGAGTCACATTTGCCAACGGCGGGGACAACATCGGCGTCTACGTCCCGGTCTTTCTCAGCGTGGGGCCTGCGGCCGTGGTGGCCTTCTGTGTCGTGTTCCTGGTGCTCGTCGCGGTACTGGTCGTGCTCGCCAAGTACGTCGCCACCCGCCGCCCGATCACCAAAGTCCTGGAACGCTGGGAGCATGTCCTGTTCCCGATCGTCCTGATCGGGCTCGGCATCTTCATCCTGGTCAGTGGCGGAGCCTTCGGCCTCTAGAGACCCTGCCAGCGCTCGGTGATCGTTCGCGGAGCGTTCGCGATGGCTCCAGGGCGGGGAGCCCGCGAGGCGGGTGGGGAGTTCGTCGAGGAGATGTTGACGGCGCCCGGGACGTGGCCCGCAGCGTATTCGTCGCGCCCGCGCACGTCGAGCAGGTTCGGCGTAGCGCCACTTTCACGTGCCTGGTCGAGCCGGCGGGCAAGACATCGTCGATGGTGATCTCGCGGGTAGCGGGCATGACTGCTCCTCGTGTGGTGGCGGCGCTGGCGGGGGGTCAAGAGAGGAGCGCGGGCACGGCCTGCCCGGTGACGCCGGCGGCGACGAGCAGGACAAGCACGGCGAAACCGCGGCGTAGCACCTTGGGCGGGATGTGTCCGGCGAGGCGCCCCGCGGGGAGGGACACGACGATCGCGGCGCTCGCAAACGCTGCGATGAGTGGCCAGTTGATGGCCACGCCGTTGGGGCCGCCAACGAGGTAGGGCACGAGCCCGGCGGCGGAGTTGATCACGATGATGACCAGCGAGGTGGCGACCGCGATCGGTGTGCGCAGCCCCAGGGCGATGATCAGGGCGGGCACGAGGAGGAATCCGCCGCCGACGCCGAGCAGCCCGGTGAGGAAGCCGACGAGCAGCCCGGTGGCAACCGCTCGGGGCAGGCATCGCTGCCACGCCACGCCGCCGCCGGGGAGGTCGCAGACTCCGCCGGTCTCGTCGGTGGAGCGCAGCATCCGCAGCGCGGCGGCGATCATGATCGTGGCGAAGACCAGCAGCAGAACATGCTGGTCGAGGCGGTGGTTGACGCCGCCGCCGAGCAGCGCGGTGGGGATGCCGGCGGCGCCGATGATCCCGGCGAGCCGCCAGTTGACCTCGCGGCGGGCGCGGGGGGCGACCGCCACGGCCGAGGCGAGACCGATCACCACGAGTGATCCGGGCACCGCTGCGGACATGGGCATGCCCAGCCCGTAGACCAGGGCTGGCACCGCGAGGATGCCGCCACCGCCGCCGACCAGCCCGAGTAGCGCGCCGATGACGGCGCCGAACAGCGCGGCCAGGGCGAGCATCGGTCAGTCCTGCGGGGCCCGGCGAGCGACGCGGTCGAGGGTGTCGCTCGGGCAGGGGTCGGTGTGGTCGCGGTTCCAGGGCATCCGCGCGAGCGCGGCGCCCATCGCGCAGGTGTCGGTCAGCGAGGACACGGTCAGGCCGGCCCCGATGCTGCCGGCGAGCAGTCGCGCCTTGGGTGAGAGGAACCGTCCCGCGGTCAGGCCGGCCAAGACCACAGCGCCGGCGACGAGCCGGACCTGGCGCTCCAGCGCCCACGCTCGGCGGCCGCGGACGATATCGCCGCCGGCCGAGGCGTAGGCGGGAACTCCGCCGTCGAGCACGCGGGCCCTCGCGAGACCCGAGGCGGCCAGCCGGCGGCGGGCCTGCTCGGCGCGCACGCCGGACTGGCAGACCAGCACGACCGGTTCCGTCAGGTGCGCGGCGAGGTCGTCGGTGTGCTCGGCCAGAATGGACAGTGGCACGTGGTAGGAGCCGCGGATGTGGACCGCCTCGTACTCGGCGGCGCTGCGCACGTCGATGACCAGCGGGGCCGGGCCGGGATCGGCGGTCCAGCTTGCCAGGGTCGCCCCGGTGACGGTCACGGCGGCGGACTCCGTGGTGGTGGAGGTGCTGACGGTCTGACTCATGAGGTTCCTCGGGAGAACGGGGTGGCCCGGCCGGTCAGGCCGGGCCACCCCAGGGCGTGCACCCCCGCCGGTGAGATGGGCGGGCACGATCGGGCAGGGTCAGCGCACCGGGGCGGGCGCCTGGTCGCTGACGACGGGTAGACCGGCGTCGGCGGCGTGCGGCCAGTCGTCGTTGATCACGACCAGCTCGCGGGACCGGCCCGCGTCGGCGGCGAGCAGGGACGCCGCGACCGAGGCGCGGTAGCCGGAGCCGCAGTAGATCCACACCTCGCCGGCGGGGATCTCGTCGCGGCGGGCGGGCAGTTCGGGCAGCGGGATGTGCACCGACCCGGCCACGCCGCCGCCGGCGCGTTCGTTCTCGGTGCGGGCGTCGAGCACGAACACCTGCGACGGGTCCCGGTCGAGCAGGCCGGGAAAGTCGGAGACCCTATAGGACTGCAGGGGTGCTCCGTCGGCGAGGGTGTCGATGGGGCCGGTGGCGGCGCCGGCGAGGCGGTCGATGCCGATCCGGACCAGTTCGCGGCGGGCGTCGGCGACCTGCTCGGCGCTCTCGCCGATCAGCGTCAGTTCGGCGTCGTCGGGCAGCAGCCATCCGAGGTAGGTCACGAACGGCTGAGCGAGCTGGAACGACACCGACCCCGCCAGGTGCCCGGCGGCGAAGGCGGTGCGCTCGCGCAGGTCGACCACCCAGTGCCCGGCCGCGAGCCCGGCCTCCAGGCGGCGGCGCAGCTCGCCCGGCTCGATCGTCTCCGGGGTCGACAGGTCGACCGGGGCCGGTCCGGCGGCGTTGGTGGGTGCCATGCGGGCGTAGTAGGCGGGGTAGGCGCCGAGTCCGGCGATCAGGGTGTCGACGAAATCCTGCTCGTCCTGGGTGAGCGCCGGGTTGACGCTGCGCTGCTCACCGACGGTGGAGGCCTCGCCCGAGGGCGGGGTGGCCGAGCAGAAGCTGCCGAAGCCGTGGGTCGGGTAGACCACGGCCTCGGCGGGCAGCTCCCCGACAAGGCGGCGCACGGAGTGGTACTGGGCGTGGGTGAGCTCGACGGTGTCATCCGGTGAGACGAGGTCGGTGCGCCCGGTGGTGCCGTAGAGCATCGACCCGCCGGTGAACACCGCCTCGACCGTTCCGGCCTGGTCGGCGAGTGCGTAGGACAGGTGGTGGTGGGTGTGTCCCGGGGTGGCCAGGGGGCGCAGGCGCATCGCCCCGACCGGGATCTCGTCGCCCTCGCTGACCGGGGTGCGGTCGAACCCGACGTCGTCGCGGGCGTCGACGAGATACACCGCACCCAGCCGCTGGGCGAGTTCGAGGCCGCCGGTGAGGTAGTCGTTGTGGATGTGGGTCTCGGCGACGTGGGTGATCTGCACGCCGAGCTCGTCGGCCAGGGCCAGGACGCGGTCGATGTCGCGTTGCGGGTCGATGACCAGCGCGACCGTGCCGTCGTGGGCGAGGTAGCTGCGGTCGCCGAGGCTGGAGGTGGCGATGGTCTGCACGTCGATCATTGCTGAGGTTCCCTACCCGGTAGGGTATCTACCGTTGACGAATTGACGCAGTGCTCCGAGCGGCGCCCTTGATGTTGGAACGCCGACGTCGGTCAGGCGAGGGTCAGGAAGAGCTTCTCCATCTCCGCGACGTCCACGGCGCGCTCGCCGTCGGCTGACTCGGTCACGCAGTGCCGCAGCCCGGTCGCGATGATCTTGAAGCCGGCCTTGTCGAGGGCGCGGGCCGCCGCCGCCAGTTGCGTGACGACGTCCTTACACTCGCGGCCTTCCTCGATCATCCGCACGATGCCGGCGATCTGACCCTCCACCCGACGCAGTCGGCCGACCACGTCGGACAGTTCTGCGGCCTGCACCTGCATCACGGACTCCGTCTCCCTCTCGGCTCGCGGGAGTCGCGAGCTCGTGTCACCGTCAACGACGGTACCCCCTGGGGTATTCCGATCGCGCTGTGACAGCGCGCACCGCCCCGAGCACCACATCGCCGAGAGGATCAAACGTGCAGATCGCCCACACCGTCGAAGTCGACCTCGACCACCAAGCCGCCATCGGCGCCGTCACCACGGCGCTCGCTGATCAGGGGCGAGTGCATCGAGTTCCTGCGCCACCTGCACGATCACCCGCGGACCCGCTTCGCGCTGTTGCTGGTGGGAGGCGACGGCGCCTGGCAGGTCTTGTCCGCGCAGCCGATGCTGCGCTCGCGGGTCTACCGGCGGGTCCGGCTCGAGCCGCTGACCAGTGACCAGGTGCTGGAGCTGATCCCGCGGTTTCACCCAATCTACGAGGACGTGGACCGGGAGCTGGTGCTGCAGATCGATGACCACCTCGCGCACGGAAACCTGCGGGACTGGGCGTCGTTCACCCAGTCCGCCGCGGCGCTGTGCGCCGAACACGACACCCCCGTGCTCGACGCGCGGATCGTGGCCAACGCGTTCGCGCTACACGGCGCCGCGATCACCGCATGACCCGGCACCCGGCGCGCCGGTCATGACCCGCTCGGCCACGGTCGAGGGCAACGTCACCGTGACCGGTGTGGCCACGACCGTGGCCGTGGCCAGTGACGACCGTGGCCATCACGTGGTCGTCGCGCCCACGACCGTGGCCGCGACGCGGTGGGTGCTCGACCCGGACGACGACCACGGCTGCGTGCGGGCGCTGCTGGCGCTGCATGATCTGGCCGTCGGGGTCGTGGTCTGCCCGGCCGCGCCCGGCTCGCCGTGGCCGCTGCTGGCCGGCCACGTCCTGACCGCGCTGGGCAAGGATCGGCGGGCCCTCGACGCCGCCGGCCCGCGCCATCGTGTGCCCGAGCTGCTCGCCCTGTGGCTGCGCGCCGAGCAGGTGCAGCACCTGGTCGTGCTGCGCGCGCACCTGCTCCCGCACGCGACGCTCGTGGAACTCGACCGGCTCGCCACCGACGCCGGGGTCACGGTCCGGGCCGTCGCTCACGGCGATCACGGCGTCGACCACACCGCCCGCCGGGCGCCGAGCGCGGCACCGGTGCAGTGGACGGCCGCGGTCGCCCTGCTGACCGCTGCGACGGCCACCGACCACAACGCGCCCTGGCTCGCCGAGACCTGAACCGAGTGGACCGACCCGCACGCGCGACATGTGTGTACCTACACCGGGACCTGGCGCATCCCGCCGCAGGCCCGCCCGATGCTGCGGGCGCTGCTCGACGACCGCGCAACACACCGCGGTCCGCCGCCCGCGCTGTTCCTCGACCGGGACGGAACGGCCCTGAGTGTGGAACGACAGTAGAACGACAGCGGGTCGGCGCCACGAGATGGCAGTCCCGCGACGCCCTGGTGCACGCTGACCGCAGTTCGCGGATCGAGATCAATTCCGTCTCGGGTAACCGTTCGTCACGTCGATCATCGCGGGCCAGCTACAGGAACTCGGTGCTGCGTTGGTGCCTGCGGTTCACGCTGCCTTCCGGGTGGCGGGAAGCTCCGCGAGTACCTCGGCCGGCGTGCGGTCGCGAGGCCCGCGGTTGTATGGGAGCGCGGACAGGAACGACGCCATTGTGCAGCTGTCTGTGAGCGCGGAGACGGTGAGTCCGGCCCCGATTCCGCCGGCGAGCAGACGTGCCCTCGGCGCACGCAGTCCCGCGGTCAGTCCTGCGAGCACGAGCGTTCCGGCGACGAGACGGACCTGGCGCTCCAGCGCCCACCGGGCGCGGCCACGCACAACGTCCCCGCCGACACCGGAGTACGCGGAGATGCCGCCGGTGAGGATATGCACGCGCTCGGATCCGACCCCGGCGAGACGCTGGTGAGCCTGCGCGGCCCGCGTCCCGGACTGGCAGACGAGGACGACTTGCCGGTCGAAGTGAGCGGCGAGCTGCTCGGTGTGCTCATTGACCATGTCCAGCGGCACGTTGTAGGAACCGCGGATGTGCACGGTCTCGAACTCCGTGGGGCTTCGCACGTCGATGACGGTCACGGTGTCGGGATCGCCGAGCCAGTCGCGAACGGTGCGTGCGTCGACGTGGCGGGGGCTGGCGTGGGCCACAGGGGCGTCCTTGTCGGTAGGGGTCGTGGGATGGATGGTCGCTGAGCCGGCCGCCGCGGTCGGGCCCGGGTCGGCGAGATGGCCGAGTCGAGGCGCACTCACGGGCGGACGTTGACGGTGGCCATCATTCCGGCGTCCTCGTGGTCGAGGATGTGGCAGTGGTAGACGCTGCGCCCGGAATACGTGGTGAACGGGATGCGGAGCCGGACCCAGCCGCGGGCCGGGACGAGCACGACGTCCTGCGGCACCCCGGTCGGTGGGGTGGCGTCGCTGGACTCGAGCACGGTGAACGGCCAGACGTGCAGGTGGAACGGGTGCGCGAGCGGGCCGGGATTGGTGATCGTCCATTCCTCGGTGGAGCCCAGGGCGATGGTCTGGTCGTCGCGCTTGGGATCGAAGGCGCGGCCGTCGATGGTGAAGGCCATCCCGCCTGCGCCCATGCCCATCTGGAAGGTGATCTGCCGCCGCCCGGTCACCGGCCCTGGGGCGGGCGCCTCGGCGAGCAGTGCGGTGGGCAGCGGCGGTGCGGTGACCGGCGCCCCGGCGGTGACCATGGTGGCGAGGGTGACGGGCCCGCTGCTCGCGGCGGCGCCGCCCATCATCGCGCCCATGCCACCACGGTCGACGGCGTCGGCGATCAGCGGGTAGCGGCCGGTGCCGGTGGGGCGGACGATCACGTCGGCCCGGTTGCCCGGGGCGAGCATCACCCGGTCCGCGTCGACCGGGGCGGGCAGGAACGTGCCGTCCTGGGCGACCCGGACGAGCTGGTGCCCGTCGAGGCGGATGCTCAGTACCCGCGACACACAGCCGTTGACGACCCGCCAGCGCTGCGTCCCGCCGGGAACGGCGGGGATGACGGGCTGGTGCTGGCCGTTGACCAGGACCAGCTCGCCTTGGCGGCCCATCGCCCGGTCCATCGCGCTCACCTCGACCAGCCCGCCGTCACCGTCGAGGGTGGTGTCGGTGACCAGCAGCACCCGGTCCTCGACCACCGCCAGGTCGGGGTCGGCGCCCGCCGGGGCGACCAGCAGCGCACCGGCGAGCCCGCCGAAGATCTGATCGGCCACCATGCCGTGGTGGTGCGGGTGGTACCAGAAGGTGCCGGCCGGGTGATCCTCCGGGATCCGGTAGAGGTAGTCGAACGAGGTGCCGGGGTCGACCCGCAGGAACGGGTTGTCGCTGTTGCCCTCTGGGGACACCCGCAGCCCGTGGGTGTGCAGGTTGGTGGGCTCGTCGAGCCGGTTGGTCAGGCGCACCGCGAGCTCGTCACCGGGGTGCACCCGCAGCGTCGGCCCGGGTGCGGTGCCGTTGAAACCCAGGCCCTGGGTGTCCCGACCGGCCAGCCGCACCCCCGCCGCGGCGGTGAGCTCGACCTGCAGCCGCCCGCCCGCACTGTCCAGGACCTGCGGTTGGCGCAGCTCTGCGCCGGTGTCGGCGGGCCGCAGCCGGCTGCCCGTACCGGAGCCGATCCAGCCCGTCGCACCGGTGGCGACGGCGGCGGCGCCGAGCCCGCCCAGGACGATCGCGCGGCGCCGGCTGATCGGTGCCGGGGTCACGCCAGCTCGTCGCGGCGCTTGCGGTACTCGTCGTCGTCGATCTCGCCGCGGGCGTAGCGCTCGTCGAGGATCTGCCGTGCCGAGGTCGGCCCCGCCGCCGCGGCGGTGTCCGCGCCGGGTCGGCGGTTCTGGGTGAGCCGGTAGGCGAGGTAGCCCAGCAGCACCAGGCCGATCAGCACCAGTACCGGCCAGATCCAGAACCATCCCATCATCGAGCCGTCCATCATGGTCGTTCCACTCCCGTCGTCTCGTCGTGCCTGTTTTGGTCTGCGGGTCAGTCGCTGGTGAGTGCGTCGAGTGCGGCCCGGATGCGTACCCCGGCCTCGTCCGCGACGGGGCGCAGGTCTTCGCGTTCGGGGATGGTGACCATGACCTGCGGGTCCAGGGCGGAGACGATGCTGCGGTCGTCGCCGTCGGCGCGGACCACGACGTTGCAGGGCAGCAGCAGCCCGATCTGCCGGTCGACGTCGAGGGCGCGGTGGGCGAGCTGGGGGTTGCAGGCGCCCAGGATGACGTAGGGCTCCATGTCGTGGTCGAGCTTCTCCTTGAGGGTGGCGCGGGCGTCGATCTCGGTGAGCACCCCGAACCCCTGCTCGGCCAGGGCCGCCTTGACCGCGGGGACCGCCTGGTCGTAGGGCAGATCCAGGGTGATCGTCATGCTGTAGTCCATTGCGAATGCTCCATTCGTCAAGTTGTCGGTCGTGTGTGTGTCAGCCGCTGCTCAGTGCGGCCGGGGCGAGCAGCGCGGCGGCGGCGACGCCGACCGCGACGGCCAGGATCAGGTAGGCGAACCCGCGCCGCAGCGCCGCGGCCGGGAGCTGGTTCGCCACGCGCCCGGCGGCCAGCGACGCGAGCAGGGCGGCGCCGGCGAACACGGCGATCACGCCGTAGTCCACGCTCGCGGCGTCGGCGGCGTGCGCGGACAGCCCGGCCAGCGAGGTGATCGTGACGATCACCAGCGAGGTGGCGATGGCCTCTGCGGCGCTCAGCCCGAGCAGCAGGGTCAGGGCGGGAACGATGAGGAAACCGCCCCCCACCCCGAACAGCCCGGTCAGCACCCCGACCCCGGCGCCGGCGGCGAGCGCCTTGGGCAGGCAGCTGCGCCAGTCGACCCGCCCGTCGCGGATCCGACACGCGCCGCCGGTCGCCTCCTCGGGGTTGCCGCGCAGCATCCGGGCCGCGACGACGACCATCAGCACCGAGAACGCCACCAGCAGCCACCGGTCGGCGATCAGGCGGCCGAGCGCGGCCCCCGCGAACGCGGTGGGAATGCCCGCCGCGCCGAACACCAGCGCTACCGGCCACCGGATCATGCCGGACCGCAACCTCGCTGCCACGCCGCCGGCCGCCGACACGGACACCACCAGCAGCGACCCGAACACCGCGGCCGCCACCGGTTGGCCGACCCCGTAGACCAGGGCCGGGACGGCCAGGATCGAGCCACCCGCACCGAGCAGCCCCAGCGCGGCGCCGATGACCAGGCCGAACACGCCGGCGAGGATCACCGTGCCCGCCTTGGGCCACGGGTCCGGGACCTGCTCACGAGGTGGGTGTCAGCGGGACACCGGCATCCGCGGCGTCGTCGAACATGTCGTCGATGACCACCACCGTCCGCCCGGCGCGGGCCAGCAGCGACGCGGCCGCGGTGGCGCGGTAGCCGCTGCCGCAGTGCACCCACACCGCGCCGTCGGGCACCTCGGCGAGCCGGGCGTCCAGCTCGGGCAGCGGGACGTGCACCGCGCCGCGGACGTGCGAGGCGGCCCACTCGGTGCCCAGCCGGACGTCGAGGACCACCTGAGCGGGCGGCAGGTCCGCGACCCGCCGACCGGACAGCTCCGCGGCCAGGTCGGCGAAACTCGCGCTCGGCAACCCAGCCAGCTGGGCCGCGTCGGCCAGGTCCCCGGGCTCACCGGTGGCGGCGGCCACGACGTGGTCGACGCCGATACGGACCAGCTCACGCTGGGCCTGCGCGACCTGCGCGCGGTCCTCACCGAGCAGGGTGATCGGTGCGTCGTGGGGGGCCATCCAGCCCAGCCAGGTCGCCATCGGCCCGTCCAGGCCGAGGCTCACCGTTCCGGTGAGGTGCGAGTCGAGGTAGGCCTTGCGGTGGCGCAGGTCGACCACCCACTCCCCGTCGGCCAGGCGGCGCGCCAGCTCGGCCGGGTCGGCGATGGTCGGCGGGCGCAGGTCGACCGGCGCCGGTCCGGCGGTGTTGAGCGCGCCCATGTGCGCGTAGTAGGCGGGGTAGGCACCCAACCCGGCCAGCGTGTGGCGGACGAACTCGTCGCGGGCCAACCGCAACACGGGATTGACCTCCTTCTCGTGCCCGACCGTGGAGTCGTTGCCCGAGGCGGGGCTGGCGGTGCAGAAGCTGCCGAACCCGTGGGTCGGCCACACCTGCGCCCCGTCGGGCAACACGTCGGCCATCGACGCGGCCGAAGCATGCTGGGCCCGAGCCAGCGCCTCCGCGTGCTCGTCACCCAGCAGGTCGGTACGCCCGGTGGTGCCGTAGAGCAGCGACCCGCCGGTGAACACCCCCTGCGGCCCGTCCGGGCCCTCCAGCACGTAGGACAGGTGATGGAAGGTGTGCCCCGGGGTGGCCAGCACCCGCAGCCGCAGCCGCGGCGAGGCCTCCAGCACGTCACCGTCGACCACGCCGGTGCGGGCGAACGCCAGATCGTCGCGCGCCGACATCACATAGGCCGCGCCGGTGAGGCGGGCGAGCTCCAGCCCGCCGGAGACGTAGTCGTTGTGCACGTGGGTCTCCACGACGTGCGAGATCCGCACCCCGAGCCGCCCGGCCAGGGCCAGGACCCGGTCCACGTCTCGCTGCGGGTCGACCACCACCGCCACCTCCCCGTCGGTGGCCAGGTAGCTGCGGTCACCCAGCGAGGACGTTTCGATCACGTTGACGTCGATCACGACAGATCTCCTTCGTTTCGTCGGTTCGATCGGACTGGCGGGGCGCTCATCGGGCCCCGGTGTCCACCGGGCGCCCGGAGCTGATCCAGCCGGCGGTCCCGCCGGCCACCGACACCGGCTGCGCGCCGGCAGCGGCCAGCGCCTGCGCCGCCTGGGCGCTGCGACCCCCGGACTGACAGATCACGTACAACTCCTGCCCGGCATAGCGGCCCGGATCGGTGATCACCCGCTCCAGCGGCATGTTCACCGCCCCAGGTACGTGGCCCGACACGAACTCCTCATGGGAGCGCACATCCACCACGGCCATGTCCTCACGACGTCCCGCCGCGAACTGCTCCACGTCCATCTCGCGCATCGACACGATGCAACACCTCCTGGTCACGGATACCCGGTGGGGTATCCAGGAAACACACTTCTGCCTTGGCTGCTACCCACGGCTACGCCACGGGAGGTCGGGGCTCGCGGATCAGGCCAGCGACAGGAACAGCTTCTCCAGCTCGTCCTCGGTCATCGGCGGCTGCTCACCCCGGTCCCGGGCCGCCTGGCAGTGCCGCATCCCACTCGCGACGATCTTGAAACCCGCCCGGTCCAGAGCACGGGAGACCGCGGCCAGCTGGGTCAGCACCTCCGCGCAGTCCCCACCCCCCTCGATCGCCCGGATCACGCCGGCCAGTTGGCCCTGCGCGCGTCGCAACCGGACCAGAGCGTCGCCCACCAGGGCGGGAGTCATCTCCATGTCGCCACCTCCACTCTCACCAACATACCCCCGGGTGTATCTGTTCCGGGTCGCACCTCGTGCGTGCGCGGTTGGGGGTGTGTGTCGGGAAATGATCGTTCGCGAGACACTCGCGGAGCAGGTCGGTTCCTGCAGGTCGCGTTTGTAACGGAACCCGTGTCCGCGCCTGCGTAACGCATTCGTGGGTTCGCGATACGGTGCGGGTGTGCGCATCGGCTACGCCCGGGTCTCGACCCGTGACCAGCATCCCGAAGCTCAGCACGACGCGCTGCGCGCGGCTGGCTGCGAGCAGGTGTTCGTCGACCGGGCCTCGGGCAAGCTCGCGCGCCGTCCGGAGCTCGATCAGGCGCTGCTCGTC
>Ga0172375_10010868_pt1 | contig 11699 bp, 10 predicted proteins | sample LakKiv1m_FD_114537 | JGI IMG/M metagenome (GOLD analysis project Ga0172375, IMG submission 114537) | Freshwater microbial communities from Kabuno Bay, South-Kivu, Congo - kab_092012_11.1m | ecosystem: Environmental > Aquatic > Freshwater > Lake | place: Democratic Republic of the Congo... | reverse complement strand
GCCAAGCACGGCTACGCCGTGGTCGGCGTGGAGAAGGACGAGGAGGGCGTGGCCCGCGGCCGCCGCCACCTGGAGGCCTCGACCTCCCGCGCGGTCTCGCGCGAGAAGCTGACCCAGGAGGAGGCCGACGCGCTCCTGGGGCGGATCACCTTCACCACCACGCTCAAGGACCTCACCGACGCCGACCTCGTGGTCGAGGCCGTCGTGGAGTCGATGGACGTGAAGGTCGGCATCTTCCGCGAGCTCGACTCCGTGGTCGCGCCGGGTGCCATCCTCGCGACCAACACCTCCTCGCTCTCGGTCACCGAGCTCTCGACCGCGACCTCGGCCCCCGGCCGGGTCGTGGGCATCCACTTCTTCAACCCCGCGCCGGTCCAGCGCCTGGTCGAGGTCGTGCGCACCGTCGTCACCGAGCCCTCGGTGCTCGAGGACGTGCAGTCGCTGCTCGGCTCGCTCGGCAAGAGCCCGGTCGTGTGCGGTGACAAGGCCGGCTTCATCGCCAACACCCTGCTCTTCGGCTACCTCAACCACGCCGCCTCGATGTTCGAGCAGAAGTACGCCTCGCGCGAGGACATCGACGCCGCCATGCGCTTCGGCTGCGGCTACCCGATGGGCCCGCTGGCGCTGCTGGACCTGATCGGTCTCGACACGGCGTACGAGATCCTCGAGACGATGTACCGCCAGGGCCGCGACCGCCTGCACGCGCCCACCCCGATCCTCAAGCAGATGGTCACCGCGGGCCTGCTGGGCCGCAAGACCGGCCGCGGCTTCTACACCTACGAGAAGGCCGACTCCCCGGTCGTGGTGGCCGACGCCGCCACCCCGTCCGCCGACGCCGCTCCGGCGCTGCGCCACGACATCAAGCAGGTCGGCGTCGTGGGCACCGGCACGATGGCCTCGGGCATCGTCGAGGTCTTCGCCAAGGCCGGCTACGACGTGCTCTACGTCGGCCGCTCGGCGGAGAAGGTCGAGGGGGTTCGCGGGATGATCACCAAGAACTTCGACAAGCAGATCCAGCGCGGCCGCGCCACCGAGGAGCAGAAGACCGAGGTGCTCGGCCGGGTCACCGGTACCACCTCGCTCGACGACCTCGCGAGCGTCGACATCGTGGTCGAGGCGATCGCCGAGGACCTCGCCATCAAGACCACGCTCTTCGAGAACCTCGACGACATCTGCAAGCCCGGCGCGATCCTCGCCACCACCACCTCCAGCCTGCCGATCATCGCGATGGCCAAGGTCACCTCGCGGCCCCAGGACGTCATCGGCATGCACTTCTTCAACCCCGCCACGGTGATGAAGCTCGTCGAGGTCGTCTCCACCGTCTCCACCTCCGACGAGGTCACCGAGACCGTGCGCGCGCTGTGCGCCGAGGTCGGCAAGGTCGCCGTGTCCTGCTCGGACCGTGCGGGCTTCATCGTCAACGCGCTGCTCTTCCCCTACCTCAACGACGCGGTGAAGATGCTGGAGGCGCACTACGCCACCGCCGACGACATCGACACCGCGATGAAGCAGGGCTGCGCGCTGCCGATGGGCCCCTTCGAGCTGCTCGACGTGGTCGGCAACGACGTGTCGCTGGCGATCCAGCGCGAGCTCTACCTGGAGTTCCGCGAGCCCGGCTTCGCCCCGGCCCCGCTGCTGGAGCACCTGGTCACCGCGGGCTACCTCGGCCGCAAGACCAAGCGCGGCTTCCGCGACTACAGCGCGCGCTGAGCACCCGCCACCCCCTTCGACCACCCCCGTAGCATCAGGACATGGGTCCGCTCCTGATGCTGCTGGTGGTCGTGCTCGGCATGGTGGTCCTCGGCGTGGTCGTCACGCGGGTCAACCGCCGCCAGGTCGAGGCACGCCGCGAGGCCGAGATGGCGCCGGTGCGCAAGCTGGCCTTCGAGGACGTCACGGCCCTCGGCACCGAGCTCCAGGACCTCGACCTGGAGCTCGCCGGGCACCCGCTGGACCCCGGTGCCAACGCCGACTACCAGCGCGCGCTGGACGACTACGAGTCTGCGAAGGCCGCCGCGGACGCCATGAAGACCCCCGAGGACGTCAAGGGCGTCACCGAGATCATCGAGGACGGTCGGTACGCCATCAACTGCGTGCGCGCGCGGGTGGCGGGCCGGCCGCTCCCGACCCGCCGCCCGCCGTGCTTCTTCGACCCCCGGCACGGTCCGTCGGTGTACGACGTGGCATGGACCCCGCCGGGCGGTGCCGAGCGCGAGGTGCCGGCCTGCGCGCTGGACGTGGAGCGGGTGCGTGCCGGCGCCGAGCCGGACATCCGCAAGGTGATGGTCGGCAGCCAGCGGGTGCCCTACTGGCAGGGCGGTCGGGCCTACCGGCCCTACGCCGCCGGCTACTTCGGCGCCTTCAGCCCGATGGACTGGATGTTCGCCGGCCTGCTCTTCAGCGGCATGGGCGGCTTCGACGCCCTCGGCGGGATCGGCGAGGGCATCGGTGAGGGGATCGCCGGGATCGGCGAGGGCTTCGGCGACCTGCTCGGCGGGATCGGCGAGGGCTTCGGCGACCTGTTCGACTTCTGACCTGGCCCCCCGGGCCGCGACCTCAGCTGGCGCGCTCGGCCCCGGCCAGCTGCTCAGCGGCCTCGACCAGCCCGGCGGCGGTGAAGGGCTTCACCAGCACCCGATTCACGCCGGCCGCCAGCGCCTTGGCGTGGTCGGGCAGCGCGGTCACCATGAGCAGCGGCAGCGAGGTGAGCCCCAGCTCGTCGCGCACGGCGGCGGTCAGGCCCAGGCCGTCCATCCGTGGCATGTTCCAGTCGAGCACGACGATGTCGGGAACCTGCTCGCGGATGATGCCGAGCGCCTCGAGCCCGTCCCCGGCCGTGGTGACCTCGTGACCGGCCTTGCGCAGGAACAACGACATCAGCAGCGACAGGTCGGGGTCGTCGTCGACGACGAGGATGCGCATGGATGTCTCCTGGGACGGCTCTGGGGGAGTCCCGCTGGGGACAAGGGTGGCACAGCGGTCCACACCGCGCCGCGGAACCCGGGGAGGGGTCGCGACCCGTCCCGACGGGTGGGACGCGCCCGGCGTCGTACGCCGTCAGCGGGGGTGACCGAGGGTCTAGCGTGGACGGGTGCTGACCAGTGCCCTCACTGCCGTCGTCGCGGCGCTCGCCGTCGCGGTCTCGGCAGCGCCGACTCCGTCGGTGGAGCCGACTGCGGCGGCGCTGCCTGCCGCGAGCGACTGGGACTACCAGCTCGGTGGCGTAGCCGACCCGCCCCAGCACGTCGGGATCGTGGCCCGCGACCGCACCGAGGCGCCGACGCCGGTCGAGGAGGGGCGCTACGACGTCTGCTACGTCAACGGCTTCCAGACCCAGCCCGACGCCAGGCGCTTCTGGCGCCAGCGGTGGGCACTGGTGCTGAAGGACGCGCGCGGGGCGCCGGTGGTCGACGAGGCGTGGGGAGAGTGGCTGCTCGACCTGCGCACCGCCGCCAAGCGCGAGCGCCTGGCCAGGATCGTCGGCGGGTGGACCGCCGGCTGCGCCGATGACGGCTTCGAGGCGGTGGAGTACGACAACCTCGACTCCTTCACCCGCAGCGACGGGCTGCTGCGGGCACGGCACGCGACGGCGTACGCCGCCCTGCTGGTGGAGGCGGCCCACGAGGTCGGCCTGGCCGCGGCGCAGAAGAATCGGGCTGGCTGGGACGGGACGCAGGTGGGCTTCGACCTGGCGGTCGCCGAGGAGTGCGGGCGCTACGACGAGTGCGACGCCTACACCGCGACGTACGGCGACCAGGTGCTGGTGGTGGAGTACCGACGGGTCGACTTCGAGGAGACCTGCACGGGGTTCGGCGCGCAGCTGCCGGTGCTGCTGCGCGACCGCGAGCTGGTCGCCGACGGGCTGCGGGAGTGGTGCTGAGCGCCGCTCCCCGCGTGGGTCAGTCCCCGCCGGCCTGGCGGGCGCGGTAGGCCGCGACTGCGTTGCGGTTGCCGCAGGTGGTGGAGCAGAAGCGCTTGGACCGGTTGCGGGAGAGGTCCAGGACGATGCCGTCGCAGTCCTCGTCGTCACAGGTGCTCAGCCGTGACATCTCGTCGGCACGGATGACGTCGATCATCGCCATCGCGGTCTCGACGGTCATGCGGGTGGCGAGCGCGGCGTCGGGGGAGACGGCGTGCACGTGCCAGTCGTAGGGCTCGTGGCGCACCAGCTGGGGGACGGCGCCGGCCTCGGCGAGCATCCGGTTGACCATGCCGACGGCGTCCTCGCGGGAGGCCGTGAAGAGGGTGCGGAGCTCGGTGCGCAGGGCGCGGACCTCGTCCAGCTCGGTCCGGGTGCGCTGGTGACGACCGGTGTACTGGAAGCGCGCGTAGAACTCGTCCAGGTCGGCGACGCTCTGCAGGGTGTCGGGCTCCGAGGCGGTGTTGACCAGCTCGACGGCCGCCTGGAGCGACATCGCGGTGTCATGGGCGAATACCATTTTGACAGATTACTACGCCGGACGTAGTGTCATGTGTCATGACGACGTTGACTCATGACGCCCCGCGGGGCGCCTCCGTGTCGCGGGTGCCGGCGGGGCTCGCCTTCGCCCTGCTCTCCTCGCTGTCCTTCGGCCTGTCCGGCGCCGTGGGGCGCGGGCTGCTGGACACGGGCTGGTCGCCGGGCGCCACCACGCTGATCCGCGTCTCGGTCGCGGCGCTCGTCGTGCTCCCGCTCGGCCTGGTCGCGCTGCGCGGGCGCTGGGAGCTGCTGCGCCGCAACGCCTCCCTCGTCGTCACCTACGGCGTGCTGGCGGTCGCCGGTGCGCAGTTCTGCTACTTCTCCGCGGTCCAGCACATGCAGGTCGGCCCGGCGCTGCTCATCGAGTACACCGCGCCCGCCGCGGTCGTCGTCTGGCTGTGGCTGCGCCACGGCCAGCGGCCGGGTCCGGTCACGCTGGCCGGCGCCGGCCTGGCCGTGCTCGGCCTGGTGCTGGTGCTCGACGTGGTCTCCGGGGCCGACCTGAGCGTGCCGGGCGTGCTCTGGGCGCTGGGTGCGATGGTCGGCGCGACGGCGTACTTCCTCATCTCCGCCGACGAGGACAACGGCCTGCCGCCGCTCTCGCTGGCCGCCGGCGGCCTCGTGGTCGGAGCGGTCGCCCTGGGCCTGCTCGGGCTGATGGGGCTGCTGCCGATGGACGCCGGCACCGCCGACGTGTCGTACGCCGGAGCGGCCGGCGGCACCGTCGCCTGGTGGGTCCCCGTGCTGGTGCTCGGGCTCGTCACCGCGGCGCTCGCCTACACCTCCGGGATTGCCGCCGGGCGGCGGCTGGGATCGCGCCTTGCCTCGTTCGTCGCGCTCACCGAGGTGCTGGCCGCGGTCGTCGCGGCCTGGCTGCTGCTGGGCGAGCTGCCGCGCGGCATCCAGCTGGTCGGGGGCCTGGTCGTGCTGGTCGGCGTCGTCACCGTCAAGCTGGGCGAGGGCCGCGGGGCCCACATCGCCGAGCGGCCCGAGCCGGTCATCCAGAACTGACCCGCGTCTCCCGCCACGCCCACCACGCCAGCGCGACCAGCACCGGCCAGAGGGCGAGCCGCTCGAGCGCCCCGGTGACCGGGGTGTCGCCGAGGGCGATGAAGGCGATGGCGGCCGCGGCGGTCACGACTCCCGTGGCGATGAGCGCTGTGGCTGTCCGCGGCTGCTCCCGCCGTGTGCGCACCCCCAGGAGCAACAGCGCCAGCGGCTGGGCGATGAACAGGGGAGCGGCGGCCAGCAGGTGCAGGGTCGCTCCCTGGTCCTGCGGCGCCAGGCCCGTGGCCACCGAGCTGAGCCCGGAGACCACGAGCAGCGCCGTCACTGCCAGACCGAGGCGTCGGCGAAGGAGCGTCGCCCCCAGGGCCAGCAGCACGCCGAACACCACGAACGAGCCGTTCATCAGCTCGTGCCGGGGCGAGCAGTACGCCGCCGAGCACCCCACCTCCCCGAGCCGGCTCACCGTGTCGCGACCGAAGCCGTAGCCGCCGGTCGTCGCCGCCGCGACCACGACCTCCGTCGCGACGTACGCCGGGCGGACCAGGAGGGCCAGGGCGCCCCAGCGCTGGAGGTGGGGGTTGCTGGCGCCGGGCACGCGGTCACGGTAGACGGTGAAGGTGGGGACTTGTCGGTGGTTGGCGCCTCGTTCGCGGCGGAAAGATGCTGGTCTCTGAATCGACGGACGGAGGCATGGCGGAGGCCCCTCTGCTCGCAGCGATCCAGAGGGTCTGGAGTTGACGGGTCGGTGCTTTCGTTGCGCTAGCCTCACGCAGGTGCGTCCGAGACAACTGCTGCAGTTGATGGAATCGATCAAGCTGGGCAGCGATGTCGCTGAGCATGAGCAGGAATTAACTGATCTCTTCGTCACCGACAACGAAGCCTATCGTCGACTTGTCCGCGACGAGGTTGATCTCGTCTCGGGAGGCAAAGGTACCGGCAAGAGCGCCATCTATCGAATGATCACCGAGACGGTGCTTGCGGAGGACCTTTTCGTAATTCGAGCTTCCAACCCTACGTCTACGCCAGAGTTCCGGGCACTGTTTCAAGGGGACGACTCAGAAGAGCGGCTTCGCTCCATATGGGCTGTCTACACGGCGAGCAAAATAGGAAACTACGTAGTCGACTGTCTCGGCAACATTCCCGAAACGGTTCCGATATGTAACGAAGTTCGTGAGTTTTTAGAGCTCATGGGACTTCGGGAGGCTCCCAAACAGAAGGAGTCGCTGCTTGACCGCATCAAGAAGTCAAAATCTGTTGAGGGGGCCGTGCGTGGCGGTGCGCCTGGCCTGGAACTGGGTGTGTCCCTCAAGTTCGAACTCCCGGACGGTGCGGGTGAACTAGCTGAGAGTGCCACCCTCTCGTACCCAGACTTCTTTGCGCTGTTGCAGTTGTGCGGCGACGCCTTAAAACTCGAGCGAAAGCGTGTCTGGCTAGCGTTCGACCGTCTGGATGAGTGCTTCCTGCATGACTCCCCGGTTGAAAGGCGCGCGCTGCGTGCGCTGCTGCGTACTCACTTGGACACATCCGAGGCGCTCAACCACAGCCCATGGATCCGATTGAAGATCTTCCTTCGGTCCGACATGTTGACCCTTATGACCTCGGATGGTGCATTCACCAATGCGACACACCTGCGTCGTGCCGAAATTGCTTGGTCCTTCAATTCGCTGAATGATTTGATCGCGCGCCGTTTAATTCATAATCGCGAGTTCGTCGAGGCGTACCTGTCGGACGTCCCGGTCGCTGAATGGCCAGAGGGTGCTTGGGACGTGTTGATCGGCGCGCCGGGAAAGCCTCGCCGCAGAAACGCTCAGCCCGAGCCGCAGGTACATAAGCTCGCGCGCGACACTGCGGACGGTACCCGAATCTTTAATCCTAGGAATCTCATCACCCTTTTAACGATGGCGCTAGACAGAGCGCGGCAGAACCAGCGCCGAGACATTCAGCTCGACAGACCGCCTCGTCCCAACGCGCCCCTGATTCGTGACAGTGAGCTTTTCAGCGCTTTGGGCGAACTTTCGCGGCGGAGGTTCCAGGACACGGTGTTGAATGAGTTCCCAGTCGTGCAACAGTACGCAGAGAAACTCAAGGGTGGCCCGGCGCTTTACGAATCGGCGGAAGATTTGCGCGTTCGCCTCGGCGTCGAGAAGCCTGATGTATCTGCGGCGATAGATCAACTGACCCTCAGCGGGATCCTAGGCGCTGCGGACGGGCGCTTCGTAGTACCGCGCCTGTACCGCCCCGCGTTGAACGCCAAGATGCCAAGTGGCGGGGATCGACGCTCAAATTGAGCTACCCCGAACTTAGGCTTGCCCCCCTGCGTCTAACTGGGCGGAGTGACGCGGCAATTCGCGCCCTACGCCGCCGGGGTCACGGTCTGATAACGACCGCCAGGACCGGCTCTGAAAGCCCGCTGTCGGGCCAGGACTGTCGGTGGTCACGGCTTCACTGAGGTATGGCAGTTCTCGGGCAGCAGCATCCTCTCGACGAGGTGGTCGAGACGCTGTCCGGTGCGCTGGACCAGGCGCGGGCGGCGTCGCTGATCGGGCTCGACCGGGCTGCGACCGCGCAGGTTCTGCGGGAGCTGGACGCGATGGCCTCGCGCCTGGCCGAGCTGACCGCGACCGTCCTTCGCCACGGCGCCGAGGTCCAGGTCGAGGAGACCGACGGCTCCACCTCGACCGCGACGTGGTGGGCCCACCAGACTCGCACCAGCCGGGCAGCAGCGCACCGCCAGGTCGCCTTCGCGGAGGCACTGGGTCGCTACGACCTGCTGCGTGTCGCCCTCGCCACCGGGCAGGCGAACCCCGAGCAGGCAGGCGTCGTGGTCCGTGCCCTCGACGACCTGCCCGACGACCTCGACCCCCACCTGTCCCGCCGCGCCGAGGCCCACCTCGTCGGTCTCTGCTCCGAGTTCGACGCCAAGGCCCTGCGCGTCCTGGGCCGCCACGTCCTGGCCGTCATCGCCCCCGAGATCGGCGAGGCCCACGAAGCCCGACTCCTCGAGGCCGAGGAACGCCGCGCCCACGAGCGCACCCGCCTCACCACCACCCGCGACGGTCAAGGCCTCGTCCACGGCCGCTTCACCATCCCCGAGCTCCACGGCGCCATGCTCGACAAAGCACTCCAAGCACTCACCTGGGCCGACCACGACCCCGCCCGCCACGACCTCACCACCCCGCAGCAGGCCGGGCACGCGTTCTGCGACCTCCTCGAGCGCCTGAGCGAGAAGGACGTCCCCACCGTCGGCGGCACCGGCGCCACCATCGTGGTCACCATGACCCTCGAGACCCTCCGGGGCGGCCTCGCGAGCGCAGCATTGGACAACGGCGACCGGCTCTCCGCCGCCACCGCCCGGCGACTCGCGTGCGAGGCCGGGATCATCCCCCTGGTCCTCGGCGGCAAGACCGAGGTCCTCGACCTCGGACGCCGCCGCCGCTACCACTCCCGCGCCCAACGCATCGCCATCGCCCACCGCGACAAGCACTGCCAGTGGACCGGCTGCGACGCCCCACCCTCCCGCTGCCACGTCCACCACACCACCCCCTGGTCCCACGGCGGCCCCACCACCGTCGACCAAGGCCGCCTCTACTGCTCCCGCCACCACCCCCGCATCCACGACCAGCTCGAACGCACCCAGCGCCTCCGGGAGTGAGGCTCCCCGGACCTCTACCTTGACTCCGTGGCTGACGGCTCCTGGACCTGCGAGAACGGACACCGCAACCCCAGCCGGGAGGTGACCCGCTGCCTGGACTGTGACGCGCCGTCGTACGCCGCCTCGGGGCCGCTCTACCCGCGTCGTCCAGCCGACGCCGATGCCCAGGACGCTCGCTCGGTCATCACGACGTGCGGGTGGATCGGCGGCGGGCTCGTCCTGGGCTGCTCCCTGCTGGTGGCGCTTGCCTTCTCGGGCCAAGGGACTGAGTCAGGCTTCCTCGTTCTCGTCGGGGCCCTGGGCTTCCTGCTGGGAACGGCGCTCCTGCTCGTGGCCCTCGTCGCGGAAGGCGTCCGTCTGGGACTGCGCTCCATGGGCCTGCCGACCCGCGACTGACAGCGCTGGCCTGCGGCGCGGGCGAGCAGGACTAGCAGGCGTCCTGCCGCCGGACGTAGACCTCGCGCAGCAGCATCAGGATGCCCGCGGCGGTGGGGATGGCGAGCAGCGCGCCGACCACGCCGAGCACGGCCGCGCCGACCAGGGCGCTGATGACGATGACGGCGCCAGGCAGGTCCACCGAGCGCGACATGACGCGCGGGTAGATGAGGTAGTTCTCCACCTGCTGGTAGATCACGTAGAAGACGATGCAGATGATCCCGGTCTGCACGTCGGTGGCGAAGCCGATGGCGACCACGACGATCGCGCCGAGGGTGGCCCCGATCATCGGGATCACGCCCAGCAGCGCCACCACGGTGGCCAGCGCGACGGCGTACTTGCCCAGGCCGACGGCGTAGAGGAAGACGAGCGAGGAGAGCCCGGCGACCATCGCGACGACGAACGCACCCGAGACGTAGCCACCGATGCCGGCGAGCACCCGGTCGCCCAGGCGGCTGACGCGGTCGCGGCGCGAGGCGGGGGCCAGGCGGTAGAGCGCGGCCTTCGTGGTCTCCATCGAGGCCAGGAAGTAGAGCGTCAGCACCAGCACGATGAAGGCGTTGAACACCGCGCCCAGCAGCGCCAGGCCCAGGCCCAGGACACCGCCGAAGAGGCCGCTGATGAAGTCACCGCTGGCGACGTACTCCTTGGCCCGCTCCAGGACCTGGTACTCCGCCTCGAGGTCGCGGATGCGCTCGTTGCGCTGGAGCAGGTCGAACCAGCCGGGGGCGTTGTCGGTCAGGGCGCTGACCTGGTCGGCGATGACCGGGACGATCGCCACGACGAAGAGGGTCACGCCGCCGAGGAAGGCCGTGGTGACGGTGAGGACGGCGAAGCCGCGCCGCAGGCCGTGCCGCTCGAGGAAGAGCACCGCCGGGTGCAGGCCCGCGGCGAGGAAGAGCGCGACGACGATGAGCAGCAGCGTCGAGCCGATCGCCAGCAGCGTGGTGCCCAGCCACCAGGCGGTGAGGGCGCCGAGGCCGCCGAAGAACCCGAGGTAGAACGGCGCCCGACGGTCGAGCGGGGGACCGGGGTGCCCGAGGTGGTCGGGGCCGCCGACCAGGCCGACGTGGGCGTCCTCGTCACCGTCCCCGTCGACGGCCTCGCGCTCGTGCTCCTCGACCATCGCGACGGTCTCGTCGTCGGCCAGCCGGGAGTGGTCGTGGTCCCGCGCCGGCTCCGGGTCGCGGAGCAGGGCCGGGTCGGGTCGCTCGTCCTGCGACCCGCCCGACCCGGTGCTCACTTCGAGTCCGCCTCGCCGCTCGTGGCAGGCGCGTCGTCGTCGCGGCCGAAGCCGGACACGATGTCGGCCAGCGAGGCCAGCTGGGCGGTGATGCCGTCGCGGCGCTTCTGCAGCCGCTCGACCTCGGCGCGCACCGCGGCGAGCTCGCGCTCGGCCTCGGCGGTGCCGGAGGTGGAGATCGACTCGGCCTGCTTCTGCGCCGAGGTGACGATCTGCTCGGCCTCGCGCCGGGCCCGCTGGAGCAGGGCGTCGGCCTCGGCCTGGGACTGCTCGCGGTACTGCGTGGCCTGGGTCGTGGCCTGGCGCCCGCGCTCCTCGGCGGCGGTCGCGCGCTGCTCGGCCTCCTGGACCAGGCGCTGGGTCTCGGCCATGGCGCTCTCGTGGTGGTCGGCAGCCTCGCGGGCCAGCCGCTCCTTCTCCACGGCCAGGGTGCGCCGCGCCTCGGTCACCTCGCGGTCGGCGGCGGCCCGGGCCTTCTCGACCTCGCGCTGGGCGGCGGTGCGCATCTCGGTGGACTCCTGCTGGGCAGCCAGACGCAGCTGCTCGGCCTCGCGCTGGGCGGAGGCACGCAGGTCGGCGGCCTCGCTGCGGGCCAGCGAGCGCTCCTGCTCGGCGTCGGTCAGCAACCGGGTGCGGTGCTCCTCGAGCTCGGCCAGCTGGACCAGGCGCATGTCCTCGGCCTCGCGGGCGGCATCGGCACGGATCGCCTTCGCGTCGCGCTCGGCCTGGGTGAGGATCTCGGCGGCGTCTCGCTGGGCGGCGGCGCGCACGTCGGCGGCCTCCTCCTCGGCCAGGCGCAGCATCGCGCTGGCGCGCCCGCCCAGGCCGGCGTACGACGGTCGCTCCATCTCCGCGAGCTCGGTGCGGACCTTCTCCAGCTCGGTCTCGAGCTCGGCGACGCG
>Ga0172375_10010867_pt1 | contig 11700 bp, 9 predicted proteins | sample LakKiv1m_FD_114537 | JGI IMG/M metagenome (GOLD analysis project Ga0172375, IMG submission 114537) | Freshwater microbial communities from Kabuno Bay, South-Kivu, Congo - kab_092012_11.1m | ecosystem: Environmental > Aquatic > Freshwater > Lake | place: Democratic Republic of the Congo... | reverse complement strand
GCCGACGTGCTGAGGCGCGCGTGATCAGGCTTCCACCCGTCTCAGGTATTCATTCCACTTGCCGTCAACCCACCGCTGAAACTGCCCCAACTGCTCCATGCTCATCTTCTTGAACCTTCCCTGTCTCTCCACATAATGGATCACCGGGGCGCGGGTTCCCTTCTCTGCTATCGTTTTGCTCCGGCCGGTGAAGCGGAACTTCCCATTTTCGATCTCATAGAGAACGACGATTCCCGTCTCCACGGCGAGGCGGCCGATCTTGACCGTGTCCTTGGGAGGAAAGATCCATCCGGGGGGACAGGGGGTTGCGATCTGGACATAGCGGGTTCCCTTGATTCGCTTGGCCTTCACGAATTTGTCGTAGAGGTCGATGGGGAAGGCGGGGGAACAGGTGGCCAGGTAGGGGATGTCGTGCCCTTCCATGATCTTCATCATGTCCTTCTTGTGCTGCTGTTTGGTGAGGATGGGCGTCGTCGTGGTCAGCGCCCCCATCGGGGTGGCGCTGGAGCGCTGCGTCCCCGTGTTCATGTAGCCCTCGTTGTCGTAGCAGACGAAGATGAAGTCCGTTCCCCGCTCAGTGGCGCCGGAGAGCGCCTGGATCCCGATGTCGAAGGTTCCTCCGTCGCCGGCGATGGCTACGACCGTGATGTCGCTTCGGTTCATGGCCGCAAGTCCCGCTACAAGTCCCGATGCCGAGGCCGCGGTGCTTGCGAAGGTGCAGTTCAGGCAGGGGATGCCGACCGACGTGATGGGATAGAGGCCGTGGAGGACCGTCAGGCAGCTCGCCGGGAGGGTCAGGATCGTGTTTTCCCGGAGCGCCTTGAGGACATAGCGGTAGGCGATGGAGAGGCCGCAGCCCGAACAGGCCCGGTTCCCCGGCAGGATGTATTCTTCAACGTTTACCTTAAAGAGTTTTTCCGGCATTTGTGATTCTCCCGTTTCTTACTCCGTCACGCAATTCAGCCACGTTTGCTGCTCCTTTTTCCCCGCGGCGATCGCGGCAAGGGAGGAACGGGCGGCCTCGGCCAGCTCGCCGGCCTTGACATCCCGGCCGCCGAGACCGGCGATGTAGTTATGGACCGGCGCCTGGATGCCGGCGCCGTAGAGGGCGGCCTTGATGTCGGCTGAGAGCGCCCCTTCGTAGCCGTAACTGATGTTCTTCTCGAAGACGACGATCGCCGGGATGTTCCGGAAGGCCTCGCGGACCTCCTCCCGGGGGAAGGGCCGATAGACCCGGATCCCGACCACGCCGGCCTGGATGCCGCCTTCGCGGAGCAGGTCGGCCGCCGTTGTGGCCTCAGTGGCGATCGATCCCATTCCGGCCAGGAGCACATCGGCGTCATCCGCCCGGTAGGTCCAGAGCATCCCGCCGTGGTCGCGGCCGAAGAGCTCCGCATAATCGCGGCACGTTTGTACGACGACATCCCGCGACCCTTCCAGGGCGTGCTGAAGCTTCCAGCGCATGTCCATGTACCCGTCCCGGAGGACCCCCTCCGCATCCCGCCGCTGCCAGGGGAAGATGACCGGGTTGATGTTCCGGGGGTCATCCGGAGAGAGGATCGTGTGGGGCTTGTAGGGGGGGAGGAACCGGCAGACCGCCTCGGCGTCGGGGATCTCGACGGGCATCATCGTGTGGGAGAGGACGAAGCCGTCATAGCAGACCATAACGGGGCAATAGACCTGCTCGGCGATCCGGTAGGACTGGATTACGGTGTCGAGAATCTCCTGGTTGTCCCGGCAGTAGATCTGGATCCAGCCCGTGTCGCGCTGGGCGATGGAGTCCTGCTGGTCGTTGAATATGGACCAGGGGGCGCCGACGCCGCGGTTCACACAAGCCAGGACGATGGGGAGCCGGGAGCCCGCCGCCCAATGGAGCTGTTCGTGCATGTACAAAAGACCGTGGGAAGAGGTCGAGGTGAAGACCCGGGCGCCGACGGTGGAGGCGGAGACACAGACGGTCATGACCGAGTGTTCGCTCTCCACCCGTACGTATTCCGCCTTGAGTTCGCCCCGCTCGACCCAGTTCGCGATCGTTTCGGTCACCGAGGTCGAGGGGGTGATCGGGTAGGCGGAGACGACCTGGACCTTGCAGAGCTTCGCCCCCCAGGCAGCGGCCGAGTTTCCGGTCATGATCTGGACGTTGCTCATTTTTTCGCCTCCTCGTGCATCACCATCGTGATCGCCCTGGCGGGGCACTCCTCGGCGCAGATGCCGCACCCCTTGCAGTAGGTCAAATCGATCTGGATCGGGATGCCGGCTTTGACGATCCCTTCCGGGCAGTAGAGCCAGCACAGGTAGCAGGCCGGTCGGTTCTTGACTGAGGCGATGCATTTGCCGTGGTCGATGACCGGCGTGGCATCCCGCCAGTCGCCGGTCTTTCCCGCCTCGCCGACGGCCGGTCTGCACATGGCGGAGATGTTGTCGTCTTTGATTTCCATAACGGGCCTTTCTATTCCATTTTCTTGATGCTTGTTTCCTCGTAGGCCGCCCGGAGCGCTGCGATGTTCGTTGCCGCCGCCCCGCCGGAGAGCTTCCACTTCAGCCCCTTCTCCAGGTGCTCGATAGAGATGAGTCCCGAGGCCTTCGACAGGACCCCGAGCATCGGGGTGTTGACCATCGGCGCCCCCTCCTTGAGGAGGTGGAAGCGGATGGCGACCGCGGCCGCATCGAGCGTGGCGATGCCGAGGCATCCCTGGATCTCCACCTCATCCGCCTTCTGCTGCGTGTTGATCAGCAGCAGCCCCTTCGGTTTCAGGGATCCGAGGATATCGACGATGCCGAACAGCGAAGGATCGAGGACGACGGCGATGTCGGCCTTCTCGATCTGGGAAAAGGTCCGGATCGGCGTGTCGGAGATCCGGGTCGAGGCCGTCAGCGGCGCCCCCCGCCTCTCCGGGCCGAAGGTCGGGGCCGAGGTGACCCCTTTGAATCCCTGGAGATAGGCCGATTCGGCCAGGATCTGCGCGGCGATAACGACGCCCTGTCCGCCGCGGCCGTGCCATATCACTTCATGCATACCGCTTCCCTCAAGTAAATGCGCAAAAACAAAAAGGCCATGGATTTTAAACCCATGGCCTTTAGGATACGCTGATTTTCCGGAACTACAGTCTCCTGAAAGCGATGGGCGATGGGCTTAGACCCATCCCGAGAAGAGCGAGGCACAACAGGAGGCCCCGGCGAAGCAGGTCGCGGTTCAAATACACCCTTCTCAACATCGCGTTCGTTTTCATAAGAACCCCGGTCACGAAATCGGTCGGACCATAGAACAAAATCCGGACGATGTCAATACCCCGCGGCGGGGACGGGCCGCTGGGGATTCAAACCGTTCTCGTCAAAACCTGTACTGCAGCTGCCACCGCAGGAGCGCGGCGTTCTCTGCCTTGTCGGTGTAAAACTTGCCGGGGATGAAATATTCCGCCTGCAAAAGGCCGCTGAGCTGCCTGGTAAAGTTGTGGCTCAGGATCAGGGTGGCCACCTGCCCCCGCTCCTTGCTGTTGTTCGAAAACATGGCGGGATTGAGGCCGGAGGTCGTCTGGTCGGACCGGAGGTACTGATAGGAAAGGGCCAGATTGGTGGCGGCCGTCAAAGCCAACCGGACGTTGGCCATGTAAATATGGAGGTTCGTCCAGTAGGCCGGAATGGGACCGCTGTCATTGGCCGTCTCGTAGACCAGGGGATAGATATAGATTTCGTTCCAGACGGGGGCGCGGGAAAAAAGCGGGTCCCACCCCTCGTGTTGTGGCGTGGCGGGATCGTCGCCGGACAGGCAGACATAGCCCAGGTCCCACTCCGGTTTCAAGGGCGCCGCCTCATGCTTTCTTCCCACGAAGAGGTACCCGCCGTTGCCCTTTCGGTCGCGGTCGTTGCCATATTCGCCGAACTGATGAGCGAATTCGCCCCGCAGCTTCCATTCGCCCACCGCCACGACGGCCCGGCCGCCGAGTGTGTTCAGCTTCAGCTTCGCGTTCGTCCCGACGGGATCCTCCTCCTTGTAGATGTAATAGGGTTCCAGGGCGAGATAGCTATTGATCCTGCTCTTGCCGTAGAGCACCACGCCTTGTTCGTCCGAGGCGTTGAGGAGGCGCTTGTTGCTGACATAGGTCGGGATGGAATCGGACCGCGCGGGGTAGAGCGAGGGCAGATAGGCGTCCGACTTGGGATCGGAGAGGTAGACCAGATCAACGCTGTTGCCGTCGTTGATGCGCCAGACCGCCTTAGCGGCGTTGAAATAGGCCGTTCTCGAACCATCGCCCGGGGTGCCGTCAAGGATCAGGAAGCCCTCTCCGTAGGCCCCCAGAAAGTCCTGGCGCCCGATCCTCAGGTCCAGGGGAAGTCCGGAGACGTTTCGGTAATCGAAATAGAGATTGTCCACGATCAGTTCATCCACATCGAACCGGTTGCTATCCGACGTGCGATCCGCCGTTTCCAAGGGTTTGTACGTTCCCAGATAGTACTTGGCCTCGTTGGTCAGCTTGAGATACGCACCCAGGTCCTCGCCGAGGGCGGCCTTCCCCCACAGGGAGGAGCGCAGGCGGAAGAAATCCCGGTCCGGCTTCCCCAGGGTTTCCAGATCGACCACCTTTTCCCAGTATTCCTGTCTCAGTCTAAATGCGCCGCCGTAGTCGACATTGAAAGCCGCCGAGACGACGTCCGCAAAAAGAACCACACCAAGAGACAAAAGGGCTGAACAAACGAACCTTTTCTTAATCATACTTTCCCCGCTTTCATTGTTCTTGCTTGCTTTTTGATAAGAACTTGTTTTTTAGGGGTGCGAGTATATGAAAGCCGCGCTTGCATGTCAATGACATATTGACATGACATATTGGCATCATGAATTTGCTCCGGGAACGATTTGCGGGGGGAGATTTCCCCGCCGGGGAGGGGCGGCGGACTTCTCTGCCGTTGACGGCGGCATGGCGGTCTGATAGAAAGATGCTGTCATTGAGACCCTTGCACAACTTGGAAATCGGATCCCGGAAGCGCGCATTGGAGATTTTTCGGGGCGCCCTGCCCCCGCAGCTTCAGCGCCCGCAAAGACGACTGTTTGAGCGCGAAGCGCGAGTTTCGTCTTTGCAGCTTTAGCTGGGAGGCGCAGGGTCGAAAAATGTCCAGCACGCGGAGGGATTACGATTTTCAAAGATCTCATTGCAATGAGATCAACGATTCGGGAGGAAAAGATGGATCTGGGATTGAAGGGGAAGGTGGCGCTGGTTGCCGGCGGGAGCATGGGACTGGGGAGGGCGGCGGCCCTGGGGCTGTCGCGGGAGGGGGCGAAGGTTGCGATCGGCGCCCTCGACGACCCCCATCTGAACGAGGCGGCGGAGCTAATTCGGCGGGAAACAGGGGGTGAGGTGCTGGCCATTCCCGCCGACGTGAGCGACGCGGAGCAGGCGAAGGCCTTTGTCCGCAAGGCGATCGTCCATTTCGGGACGGCGGACATCCTCGTGAACAACGCGGGCGGTCCTCCCGCGGCCGATTTCCTCGAGATCGACGAAGCGCTCTGGGAGAAGGGATTCCGCCTCAACCTCCTCTCGACGATCCTGATGACCCGCGAGGTTGTTCCGGTGCTGAAGGCGAAGCGCTGGGGGCGGATCATCAACATGACCTCGATCTCCGTCAAGCAGCCGATCGACGGCCTGATCCTCTCCAACACCGTCCGTTCCGGCGTCATCGGGCTGGCCAAGAGCCTTTCCAATGAACTCGCCCCCTTCAACATCACTGTGAACAGCGTCTGCCCCGGCTACACCCTGACGGACCGCGTCCGGAACCTGGCCAGGGCAACCGCGGAAAAAGAGGGGACAACGCCGGAGGAGGTGATCGGCCGCTGGGAGGCCTCCATTCCCATGAAGCGTCTCGGGACGCCGGAGGAGTTCGCCGCCCTCGTGGCGTTTCTCGCCTCCAACCGGAGCGGCTACATCACCGGCGCCGCGATCCAGATCGACGGCGGCTGGTACAAAGGGGTCATGTAATAAAGCGGTATTTGATGAGCGTCCAGAGGGCGGAAAAACCGTGCCTCCAGGAGATCTTCTTCCCCTCCGCATAGCTTCTGCCGTAGTAGGAGATGGGGATTTCATAGATGCGCCATTGTTTGTTCTTGCAGATCTTGGCCGTCAGTTCCGGTTCCACGGAAAAATCGTCGGATTCGATCCGGATGGTTTCGAGAACCTCCTTCCGGAACATCTTGTAGCAGGTTTCCATGTCGGAGAGGGTTGTGTTGTAGAGCAGGTCGGTCAGGAAGGTGAGGAATCCGTTTCCCATCCGGTGCCAGAAGAGGTGGACCCGCTGCGGTTTTCCCCCGGAAAGCCGGGAGCCGTAAACGACATCGGCCACCCCTTCGCGAATGGGCCGGATCATCTCGGTAAATTCATTGGGATCGTATTCCAGGTCCGCATCCTGGATCGCCACGATCACCCCGTTGATGCGACCGAATCCGGTCCGCAGGGCCGCCCCCTTCCCCCGGTTCCGGTTGTGAAAGAAGAGCTTCACGCGCCCGTCCAGCGTCGCCTGTTCCAGCAGTTCCCTCGTTCCGTCCGTGGAGCCGTCGTCGACGACGATGATCTCCACGACAAAATCCAGTTTCAGGACCTTTTCGATGATCCGCAGGACCGTTTCTTTTTCATTGTACACGGGGATGACGACGGATAACATTTTTTGGGTATTCATTTCGGCCCCCTTGTTTTCTTTGGTTTATTCTCCTTGGTCGATCTTGTTTCCGGCTGTGCGGGTGCGGTTCCCGGCCGGTCCCCCGGGGACTGGACCGGCTCCGGCGAGCCGGCGATCATGAAGCATAAAAAGATGACGCTTGGCCACAACTGGAGGAAGAGGCGGTTCAGAGACGTGGCGAGGTGGTAGCTCAGATTGAGGGGGGTCAGCACATAGACGAAAAAATAGCCGATCAGCATCAGGCCGAGGGCGGCGGCCGACTGGAGAAGGCCGATCCGGTCCCGCCCATCGATGCGAACGCCCGCGAGGAAGAGATAGCCGATCAGGAGGAGGATATTGACGGCGCCGGGGTTCAAATGCATCCCCACGCGGATATCGATCAATCCCTGCGTGAAACTGATCCCGGTGATGAAAAAGGCCTTCGCAATCTCCGCATAGCGGCCAAAATCCGTCAATTTGGCCGCGACGGCGGCCGGGCCGAACCCCGCCATCAGGTCGTTCGCCGGGGACAACTGCGTCTTGAAATAGATCACCATCAGCAGGATCGGCAGGGCCCCGGCCAGGAACCCGGCGGCCCTGTTCAGGGCCGATCTCCATCCCCCCGCATAAACCGCCGTGCAGAAAAGGCTTCCCGTGACGATCAGGAGGAACAGGAGGCCTTCGTTTTTCGTCCAGGCGCACAAGCCGGCGGCGAGCCCCGCCAGGATCAGCGCGCCCGGCTGATTTTCCGGGGAGCGCGCCTGCAGGGAGATCAGGACAAGGGTCGCCAGGATGAAAAAGGCCAGCGGGATGTCGGCAAACTGGGAGGCCCCCATGACGATGAAAAACGGGGTTCCCAGCAGGATCATCGCAGCGAGGCACCCCTGGATCCGGCTCCGAAGGAGGGAGAGGGCGCACCATAGCAGGCCGAGCGTCATGAAGGTAAAGACAAATGCCATAACGGCGGGAATGGAGAGGCTTTCGCCGCCCATATATTTCCAGGAGCGGGCGATGGAGAGCGGGAGGAGCAGGGGGTAGTCCCAGTGGCTCCAATCCAGGCCGCTGGCGAACGCATCACGCCAGTGCTCGCCGCCCCGGAACAGGAAGCGGGCATGCATGTTCCAGATCAGCCAGGCGTCCCATCGGCCGTGGGGTTCCTTCAGAAAGGCGAAGACAAAAGAGCCCAGGGAGGCGACGAGTTCAACGGAGAAAATCCCGGCCAGAAGGATCGGGAAACGGGATCGTTTCCCGGTTTCCGGAAGCGGCTGACCCCCCCTGGCGGCGGGTCGCCTGAAAAAGATGAAACAGGAAATCCCGAGGAGCAGACAGACGCCGAGGTCCATGGCGGAGAGGTGCTGTGTAAGACCGGTCAGCAGGCAGACGAAATAGAGGCACGAGGTGACGCCGAGACCGAGACCGCTGCCGGCGAAGAGACGGAACGCCGGACCGGCGGCGCCGTTTTTCAGGGATGGACAGAAAAGAAAGGTCAGCAGGATGCCGCTGGTCAGGGAGATGAGAAGGGAGGCGATCAAGAAAAGGATCAAGGCTTCCCCTCCCTTCGATAGAGGATCAGGCCGTCTCCGAAATCCTTCAGCGGAACCAGGCCGTTCTTTTCCAGGAATCCGGGCGCCGGCGGACCGTCGATAAAATTGCCGACGACGAGCGGGAGATCCGGGCTGTTGCGGACGATCCGCGGGGCGAGGGTGTATTGCGTCAGCACGTACTGGGCAAGAAATTCCACATTGGTGAAGGTTTTTTCCGCGGCGAAGATCCGGTCGTTTTCCACGGTCGTGACATAGCCGACGGCGCCGGAGGCGGGGAGCAGCGTCCGGAGCTGGGCGATGCGCGCCTCGTGGATCGTGACCGGGTCCGTCGCGGGCAGGTTGGGATAGGACTGGAAGCCTTGCCAGAGCAGATTCATGACGGCGTAACCGGTCAGAACAACCAGGATCAGCAGCCCGGCCTTCCTGCGGTATGGCGAAGCGGATTTATCCATGGCGCCTCCCGGGGTGATGCGGCCCTGTACCGGCGCCGGGCGGCCCCGCGGCCGCGCCCGTCTCCGCCCGGAGGTCAGTCATTTTTAACATATGGATACAATTCCGGAAAAATCAGAAAAACTTGTTTATAAATATACCACAACCGCCGAGGAGAGCACAAGCGGGAAAACGGCGGCGGCGATGCGGATCCCCGGCGAGGGTCGGCCCTTCAGCGGTTCTTTCCCCTCTCGCCCTGGGCGTTCTCCAGGTTTTTTTCCGCCTCCCCGTAGTTCGGCCTGATCCGGAGCGCCTCCCGGAAATGACCGATCGCGGACTCGATTCGTCCCTGGCGGGCAAGGAGGATGCCGAGATGGTTCTGGGCCTCCGCGTAATCGGGCCGCAAGCGGATGGCCTGTTCATATGCGGATTCCGCCTCGGCCGGATTCCCCTGTTTCGTGGCGAGAAGGCCCGTGAGAAACCACGACTCGGGATCATCCGGCCTGATCTGTCGGAGGAGCCGGATATGCGCGGCCGCCCCGTCGAAGTCGCCCCCGCGCAGGAGTATGAGGGCAAAATTCCGATGCGCCTCCACATGATCGGGCTCTATCTCCAGCACCCGGGTAAAATTGGCGGAAGCCTCGTCCCGATTTCCCCGAAGCGCATGGATCGCGCCGATGTTCAGGTAGGCATCCGCATAGCCGGGACGGAGGCGGATCGCCTCCTGAAAACGGGGCAGGGCCTCGTCGAAACGCCCATCGCCTGCAAGGGAAAGACCCAGATTGTACTCGGCCCAGTCATTGCCGGTGGTGACCTCCGCCGCGTGGCGGTACAGGGTGATGTTATCCCGCCACGTTCCCACCTGGAACCAGGTCAGGATCGTCAGCGTACAGAGGCCCGCCGCGGCGACCAAAATGAGCACAATTTTCCGGGAGCGCCATCCGGCGGCCAGTTCCGGAAGGCCCCAGGCGACGATCAGGAAGATGCCGATGAGCGGCACATACGTGTACCGGTCCGCCATTCCCTGAAGCCCCGTCTGCACGAGTCCGATGACCGGGACCAGGGTTCCCATGTACCAGAACCATCCGGTCACCAGGTAGGGTCTCCCGGCGCGAAGCGCAAAAACGGTGATCATCAGGATCAGCAGGGTCGCACCGCCGACCTGCCAGAAGGGGATCGCTGTCCCCGGATGGGGGTAGAAGATGGCCAGATGGATGGGAAAGATCGTCTTGACCAGATAGGCGGCATAGGAAAAGACCGCATTCTCCATGCGCGCCGACAGGGGATACTGAATTGCGGATTTTACGATCCCCGTTTCCGTCTGGACAAGGAAGATCATGATGCTCGCCGCGGCGGCCAGCGCGAACAGGGGGAGTTTTTCACGGACCAGGGGGATGAGGCGGCGCCAATCTACACCGGAAGGAACAACCCTTTCCCTCTGGTTCAAGGCTGCTGCCGGCAACGGCGTCCGGTTTTTTTTCCGTTTCCGGGCTTTCCCCCCCGGGGAGTCTCCCGGCGTTGGCGGGATCGCCGGGGCGGCGTCGGCAGGGAGGAGGCGTCCGAGGGGCCAGTAGTCGAGAAGAAGAAGGAGAAAGGGAAGCGTGACCGCCATCTGTTTCGCCAACAGACCTGCGGCATAGCAAAGGAGAACGGGCCAGTACCTGCGGAGGCCGGGCTGCCGCACATATTGGAGGTAAAACCACAGGGTGAGCAGCCAGAAGAGTGTGCTGAGGAGGTCCTTGCGCTCGGATGCCCAGGCCGCCGATTCGACATGCAGCGGATGGAGGGCAAAGAGGGCGGCCACGGCAGCGCTCCGCCAGAGGGATCCCGTCATCGCCCGGAGGATGAGAAAGAGGAGCAGGGTGTTTATAATATGGAACAGCAGACCCATCAGATGGTGTCCCCCCGCCTTCAGGCCGAAGAGCTGGACATCGACCATGTGGGAGAACCAGGTCAGCGGGTGCCAGTTATAGACATGGGGGGAGGAGAAGGCCCAGACGAGGCCGTCCATGGACAATCCCCGCTGTACGATCGGGTTCTGTGTGATATAGCTCTCGTCGTCAAAGCTGATGAAGCCATGGCCGATCATCTGTCCATAGACGGCAAACGTCAGGGCGGCCAGAAACAGGCCGACGAAGAGGACCTTGCCGCGCGGATCGGTTTTTTGTGCGGGATTCGGATTCGGACAATTTTTCGAATTCAAGGGCGGCCTGTTCTTCATTCCTGCATTTCCCGTGCGGAAGTTTCCGAAGGCGGCGGATAGGCAGGGCGGGCGGGCGTCGTCCGGATCAACGTCTCCAGCCTCTCCATCAGCGGGGGGAGGGTTGCCGGGGCAAGGGCGGAGATGGCGACGGCGTCGAAGCGTCCGCAGAGGGTTTCAAGGAGCGCCCGGTCGGCGACGCGGTCTCGCTTGTTGAAGACCCGGAGGGTCGGTTTGCCAATCAGGTCCAGATCCTGAAGGATCTTTTCGACGGCAGTGATCTGCGCCTCGAAGGCCGGGTTGCCCGCGTCAATCACGTGGATGAGGATGTCCGCCTCCTGGAGTTCGTCGAGGGTCGCCCGGAAGGTGGCGATGAGCTCCTTCGGCAGCTCCCGGATGAAACCGACCGTATCGGTGATCACCGCCTCCGTGTCACGGGGGAAGCGGAGGCGCGAACTCTTCGGGTCGAGCGTCGCGAAAAGGCGGTCTTCGGTGAAGACGCCGCTCTTCGTCAGCGCGTTTAAGAGCGTCGATTTTCCCGCATTCGTATAGCCGACGATGGAGATGACGGGGAGACCCGCCCGGTCCCTGCGGCCGCGCCGCTGTCCCCTGGCCTTTTCGATGTTCTTCAGATCCTTCTCCAGGTGATGGATGCGGTCCCGGAGACGCCGGCGGTCCACCTCCAGCTTGGTCTCGCCGGGGCCGGTGCCGCCGATCCCCCCCGCCAGGCGGGAGAGTCCCGCGTCCTGCTGCGTGAGGCGGGGCAGGCGGTATTTGAGCTGGGCGAGCTCCACCTGGATCTTTCCCTCCCGGCTGTGGGCGCGCTTCGCGAAGATGTCGAGGATCACCTGGGTGCGGTCGATGACCTTCATCTCGGTGGAATCG
>Ga0172375_10010865_pt1 | contig 11701 bp, 11 predicted proteins | sample LakKiv1m_FD_114537 | JGI IMG/M metagenome (GOLD analysis project Ga0172375, IMG submission 114537) | Freshwater microbial communities from Kabuno Bay, South-Kivu, Congo - kab_092012_11.1m | ecosystem: Environmental > Aquatic > Freshwater > Lake | place: Democratic Republic of the Congo... | reverse complement strand
GCTCATCTTCATCATCATCGCGACGATGCGGGCCTCCGACGGCCGCGAGTACCGCTACCCGTTCTGCCTGCGCCTGGTGAAGTGACCGCGCCGCCCGCCGGCGAGCTCAGGTCACCAGCGCCCGGACGACCGCGTCGGCGAGCAGGCGTCCGGCGTCGGTGAGCACCACCCGCTCGGACGCGCCGTCCGCCACGACGCGCACCCGGCCGGCGGCCACCTGGCCCGCCAGCGCGTCGCGCCCGTCGTCGTCCAGCACCGCGACGTCGAGCCCCTCGGCGAGCCGCAGCTCGAGCAGGACGCGCTCGACCCGGCGGGTCTCCTCGTCGAGCACCTCGCGCCCCTGGGCCGGCGACTCGCCCGCCGCCAGCCGTGCGGCGTACGCCGCGGGGTGCTTGCGGTTCCACCAGCGGACCCCACCCACGTGCCCGTGCGCGCCCGGCCCGGCGCCCCACCAGTCCGCGCCCCGCCAGTAGGCGAGGTTGTGCCGGCACCGGGCGGCGTCGTCGCGCGCCCAGTTCGACACCTCGTACCAGCCCAGACCGGCAGCGCGCAGCCGTTGGTCGGCGAGCTCGTACTTGTCGGCGAGGTCGTCGTCATCGGGCGCGGGCAGCTCGCCGCGCCGCACGCGCCGCGCCAGCGCCGTGCCCTCCTCGACGATGAGGGCGTACGCCGAGACGTGGTCGGGACCGCAGGCCAGCGCCGACGTCAGCGTCGTGTCCCAGTCGGCGAGGCTCTCCCCCGGCGTGCCGTAGATGAGATCGAGGCTGACCTGCTCGAAGCCCGCCGCGCGCGCGTCCGCGACGACCCCCGGCACCCGCTCGGGGTCGTGGGTGCGGTCGAGCGTCGCGAGGACGTGCGGCACGGCCGACTGCACGCCGAAGGAGACCCGGGTCAGCCCGCCCTCGCGGAGCCGCGCGAGGCGGGCCGCGTCCACGCTGTCGGGGTTGGCCTCTGCGGTCACCTCCGCGTCCGGCGCCAGCCCGAAGCGGTCCTCGAGCGCGGCGACGATGCGCTCGAGGTCGCCGTCGGGCAGCAGGGTCGGGGTGCCGCCGCCGAAGAAGACGGTGGCCAGCGGCAGGTCGCGGTCGCCGAGCACCCGCCGTGCGAGGTCGATCTCGGCGATGACCTGGTCGGCGTACGCCGTCCGCGACGCGCCGCCGCCGAGCTCCTCGGCGGTGTAGGTGTTGAAGTCGCAGTAGCCGCAGCGCACGCGGCAGTAGGGCACGTGCACGTAGAACCCGAAGGCGCGGTCCCCGAGGCCGGCGAGCGCCGCGTCCGGCAGGGAGCCGTCCGCCGGCGCCACCTCTCCGTCGGGCAGGGTCGCGGCCACCGGGTCAGCCTAGGCCGCGACGCAGCGGAGCCCGGGAGCCACCTGTGCGGTGGGCTCCCGGGCTCCGGCGTGGGTCGGCTTCCGACCGGTCAGCACGGACCGGCCATCGGGCCGGTCGGCGGGTCGGTCAGCGGTAGAGCGCCTCGATCTGCTCCTTGTAGTTCTCCTCCACGACGTTGCGCTTGACCTTCATGGAGGGGGTGAGCTCGCCGGACTCGATCGAGAGGTCGTGGTCGAGCAGGATCCACTTCTTGACCGTCTCCCAGCGGTTGAGCCGCGCGTTGAGCTGGTCGACGTAGCCCGCGACCATCGCCTGCACCTTGTCGCTGGAGACGATGTCGGAGTAGGACGCCCCCGACATGCCGTTCTCCTCGGCCCAGCCGGCCATCGCGTCGGGGTCGAGCGTGATCAGCGCGATGCAGAAGTTGCGGTCGTTGCCCAGCACGATGAACTGGCTGGCGTACGGGCAGACGGCCTTGAACTGGGCCTCGATGGCCGCCGGGGCGATGTACTTGCCGCCGGAGGTCTTGAAGAGGTCCTTGATGCGACCGGTGATGGTCAGGAACCCGTCGGCGTCGAGCGAGCCCTTGTCGCCGGTCTTGAGCCAGCCGTCCTCGGTGAGGGTCTTCGACGTCTCCTCGGGGAGGTTGTGGTAGCCCTCCATCACGTGGGGACCGCGCAGCATGACCTCGTCGTTCTCGCCGATCTTGACCTCGGTGCCGGGCAGCGCGAGACCGACCGTGCCCATCTTGTACTGGTCGGGGTGGTTGACCGTGGCGCCGGCGGAGTTCTCGGTCATGCCGTAGCCCTCGAGGATGAGGATGCCGGCAGCGTGGAACCACTCGGCGATCTCGCGGTTGAGGGCCGCGGATCCGGAGATGAAGAACCGGACGCGTCCACCGAAGCGCTCGCGGACCTTGCTGAAGACCAGCTTGTCGAACAGCCCGTGCTGCTTGGCGAGCAGGAACGGCACCGGCTTGCCCTCGCGCTTGAGCTGGTCGACCTTCTTGCCGACCTCGAAGGCCTTGAGGAAGAGCTTCTCCTTCAGCCCGCCCTCGGCGGCCTGCATCGTGACGATGCGGCCGTGGGCCTTCTCGAAGATGCGCGGCGCCGCGCCCATGAACGTCGGGCGGACGACGCCGAGGTTGTCGACGATGCGCTCGACGCGACCGTCGATCGCGGTCGCGAACCCGATCGCGAGCTGGGTCGAGAGCAGCACCTTGCCGAAGGAGTGGGCCATGGGCAGCCACAGGAACTGCAGGTCGTCCTCGGTGAGGATGCCCTGGGCGGCGATCGCCACGCCCTCGTAGGTCCACGACGAGTGCTTGAGGCGTACGCCCTTCGGCCGACCGGTCGTGCCCGAGGTGTAGATGAGCGTGGCGAGGTCGTCGGTGCCGATCTTGGAGATGGCCGTGCGGACCGCCTCGGGGTCCTGGGCGAGCAGGTCGGCGCCCATCTGCTCGAGGTCCGCCAGGGAGATCACCCAGTCGCCGTCCGCGGTGCCGTCGAAGGTGACGACCTTCGCCAGGTGGGGCAGCTCCCCCTTCTGCTCGACGAGCTTCGCGATCTGCTCGTCGTCCTCCGCGAACACGACGCGGCACTCGGCGTCGGCGAGGATGTAGGCGACGTCGCTGGCGATCGTCGTCGGGTAGACCGTCGTGGTCGCGGCGCCGGCGCACAGGATGGCCAGGTCCGCCAGGATCCACTCGTAGCGCGTGCCGGCGGCGATGCCGACGCGCTGCTGCGGCTCGATGCCGAGCGCGAGGAGGCCCGCCGCGAGCTTCGAGACGTGGTCACCGGCCTCGCCCCACGACATCGACTCCCAGGTCTCGCCGACCGGGTAGCGGAAGGCTTCCCGGTCCCGCGACCGCTCCACGCGGTCGAGGAACTGCACGGCCATGTTGGGCGGCCGGTTCTCGATGAGGCTCATGTCGTAGTTGATGACACTCACGGCTCTGCTGACTCCCTGGGTCGCTGGTGGCACACCCCCGTGCGGCCGGTCGGCGGCACGTGTCCCACGTCACGGAACGGACTGGTTGAGGGACAACCTAGAGGACCGTGACCGGTGAGCACAGGCAGGAGGGCAGATTGACGTCGATTTGCAGGGAACCCAGCGAAATCGGGGCAGATTGCCTGCACGATGCAGGTATCTCAGCCACTCACACGGCGCGCCGCATCGGCCCGCACGCGCTCGCCGATCCCGGGCACGGCGAGCACCTCCGCCATCAGCTCGGGCTCGGTCGTCAGCGCCCGGAGCAGGCGCCGGACCGTGAGGGCGTGAGCGGGCACGTGCACCACCTCGACCGGGTCGCCGACGGTGACGGTGCCGGTCTCGAGGACCCGGAGGTAGGGCCCGGGACGCCCCTCGACCGTGAAGCGCCGCACCCAGCCGGTGGCCTCGACGCCGTGCAGCGCCAGGAAGTTCGCGAAGACCCGGCACGGTCGGCGGACCGAGGCCACCTCGAGGAGCGGGCCGACGCCCGGCTCGCCGACCTGCCACCGCTCCCCCACGAGCGCCTCGTTGACGTCGATGCCCGCCGTGGTGAGGTTCTCCCCGAACATCCCCGGCGTCAGGGGGAGGCCGACCTGCCGCGCCCAGTGGTCGAGGTCCTCCTGGGCGTAGACGTACACCGCCTGGTCGGGGCCGCCGTGGTCGGCGGCGTCGGCCACCTCGTCGCCCTCCAGCCCCAGCCGTCCGACGGCGACCGGGCCGTCGACCGGCCGCTTGTCGATCGCGGTCCGACCGAGCCTGCCGGCCCAGTCGTGGACCTCGACGGACCCACGGTTGACCGAGACCAGCCGACCTGTCGACGCGCTCATGGCCCGATCCTCTCCCAGCAGGGCCTAGTCCTGGACCGCTTTGGCGATGGTGACGTACCGCGTCAGGTCGAGCCGGTCGTCGGCCGTCAACGGCCGGCCGGCGGCCCGGGCGGCCTCGAGGGTCCACCACGCGTTGAGCACCACGCGCACGACGACCCAGCCGCGGGCACGGTCCTCGTCGAGCAGCGCGGCATCGATCGCGGCGTGGAAGCGACGGCGCACCGCGGCGCGGACGTCGCCACCGGCCTCGATCTCGGCCCAGCGGTTCCACAGCAGCGGGGCGACCTCGTACGCCGGGTCGCCCGACATCGGCTTCGGGTCGATCGCGAGCCAGGAGCCGCCCCGGACCGCCGGATCGGCCGAGGCGGGGAGCGCGAGCACGTTCGCGAAGTGCAGGTCGCCGTGCACCAGGACTCCGTCGGTCGCCGCGTCGACGGCCATCGACCGGCCCAGCGACACGGCCTGCTCGACCAGGCGCCGCGGCACGGCCGCGTCGCGGGGTGCGGTCGCGAGGTCGGCGGTCCACCGGTCGACGAAGCCGCTCAGCCGCGGCAGCGACGGGGGTGCGGGGACATGCAGGTCGGCGTACAGCGCGCCGACGATCTCGGCCGCCGCGACCGGGTCGACCGCGTGCAGGTCGGTGGTCCCGAGACGCTCGAGCAGGAGCGCCGAGCGACGCGGGTCGGCGCGCAGCAGCCGCGCCGCGCCGCGACCGTCCCAGGCACGCAGGGCCAGGTGCTCGTGCGCCGCCTCGGGGTGGGGGAAGCCCACCTTGAGCGCCGCCGCCTCGCCGTCGGCCGTCCGGACCGGCAGCACCCACGCGGCGACACCGTGCCACGGTCCCCCCTCGTCCGGCGGGTCGAGGGCCAGCTCCCACTCGGCGAGGAGGTCGCGCGTACGCCCCGGCAACGCGTCGAGCCAGGCGGCCCACGCCCCGTCGGCCGAGCGCCGCGCCTCGAGCGCGGCGGGGACGTCGGGAAGGCGGGTCACGCCGGCGGCTGCCGGTCCCGCGCTGCCGAGCTGCCCCGGAGGTCGCTGTGGTCGGCGTTGGCCCCGCAGACCACGATGACGACCTCCTCGCCGTCGGCGGGGACGTAGCCGCCGGAGAGCAGCGCGGCGTAGGCCACCGCGCCTCCCGGCTCGGCGGCGATGCCGTGGTCGCTCCACAGGGCCCGCCGGGCGTCGACGACGGCCGCCTCGTCGACCAGCACGGAGTCGTGGGGCACCGCGCGCAGCGCGGCGAACCCGATCTCGCCGATCCGGCTCGCCCCGAGCGAGTCCGCCGCGATGCCGCCCGGCGTCACCTCGACGGGACGTCCGGCGGCGAGGGCGGCGTGCATCGTCGGGCAGCCGTCCGGCTCCACGGCGACCACGCGGACGGGCCGGTCGAGAGTGGCCGCCCACGCGGCGATGCCACCGATGAGGCCCCCTCCCCCGACGGCGACGAGGACGGTCGTCGCCGTCGGCGCCTGCTCCTCGATCTCCAGCCCCACGGTGCCCTGGCCGGTCACCGTCAGCGGAGCGTCGTAGGCGTGCAGGGCGAGGGTGCCGGGCCTCTCCGCGGCCGCACGGCTCGCTGCGAGCGCCTCGGCGTACGACGCCCCACCGACGTGGACCTCGGCCCCCAGCGCGCGCAGCGCAGCGACCTTCACCTCCGGCGCCGCCTGCGGCACGAACACCTCCGCGGGGATGCCCAGCCGACGACCGACGTGGGCGACCGCCAGCCCGTGGTTGCCGCCCGAGGCGGCGACCAGCCGGCGGGGGGCGACGTCGTCGTGGAGCACGGTGGCGTACGCCCCGCGTGGCTTGAACGACCCGGTGTGCTGCTCGAGCTCGAGCTTGAGGTGCCGGCCGACCCCGATCGTGCGCATCGGCGTCCGACGGACGTACGGCGCGATCATCCGAGCCACCCGCTCGAGGGCGACGCGGTCGGGGACGCCGCTCGCCGGCGGCGGGTGGGTCACCGGAGATCCGCTACTTCTTGGCGCCGCCGCTGCCGGCGTCGGAGGTCGAGAGCGCGGCGATGAAGGCCTCCTGCGGGACCTCCACCCGACCGACCATCTTCATGCGCTTCTTGCCCTCCTTCTGCTTCTCCAGCAGCTTGCGCTTGCGGCTGATGTCGCCGCCGTAGCACTTGGCGAGGACGTCCTTGCGGATGGCGCGGATGTTCTCCCGCGCGATGACCCGCGACCCGATCGCCGCCTGGATGGGCACCTCGAACTGCTGGCGCGGGATCAGCTCCTTGAGCTTGCCGGCCAGCGCGACGCCGTAGGAGTAGGCGCTGTCGCGGTGAACGATCGCGCTGAACGCGTCGACGACCTCGCCCTGCAGCATGACGTCGACCTTGACCAGGTCGGCGGCCTGCTCGCCGGCGAGCTCGTAGTTGAGCGAGGCGTAGCCCTTCGTACGACTCTTCAGCGCGTCGAAGAAGTCGAACATGATCTCGCCCATCGGGAGGACGTACCGGATCTCGACGCGGTCCTCGGAGAGGTAGTCCATCCCCTGCAGCTGTCCGCGGCGGCTCTGGCAGAGCTCCATGATCGCGCCGATGTAGTCGCTGGGCGCGAGCACGGTGGCGTTGACCACCGGCTCGTGGACCTCGGCGATCTTGCCGTCGGAGGGGTACTCGCTGGGGTTGGTCACCACGACCTCGCGGCCGTCCTCCATGACCACGCGGTAGACCACGTTGGGCGCGGTGGAGATCAGGTCGAGGTTGAACTCGCGCTCGAGTCGCTCGCGGACGATCTCGAGGTGCAGCAGCCCGAGGAAGCCGATCCGGAAGCCGAAGCCGAGCGCCCCGGAGGACTCCGGCTCGTACGACAGCGCCGCGTCGTTGAGCTGGAGCTTCTCCAGCGCGTCACGGAGCGTGGAGAAGTCGTCGCCGTCGATCGGGTAGAGCCCGGAGAAGACCATCGGGTTCGGGTGCTGGTAGCCGCCCAACGCCTGCGTGGCGCCGTCGTGCTGGCTGGTGACCGTGTCACCCACGCGCGACTGACGGACGTCCTTCACGCCGGTGATGAGGTAGCCGACCTCGCCGACCCCGATCTCCCCGGCCTTCACCGGCTCGGGGCTGATCACGCCGACCTCGAGCATCTCGTGCACGGCGCCGGTCGACATCATCTTGATGCGGTCGCGGTGCTGGAGGCTGCCGTCGACGACGCGGACGTAGGTCACCACGCCGCGGTAGGTGTCGTAGACGGAGTCGAAGATCAGCGCCCGGGCCGGCGCGTCGGCGTCACCGACCGGCGGCGGGGTCTGCTTGACGATCTCGTTGAGGACCGCCTCGACACCCTCGCCGGTCTTCGCGCTGACCCGCAGCACGTCCTCGGGGTCGCAGCCGATGATCCCGGCGAGCTCGGCGGCGTACTTCTCGGGGTTGGCGCTGGGCAGGTCGATCTTGTTGAGCACGGGGATGATGTGCAGGTCGGCGCCGAGCGCGAGGTAGAGGTTGGCGAGGGTCTGCGCCTCGATCCCCTGGGCCGCGTCGACGAGCAGGATCGCCGCCTCGCACGCCGCCAGCGACCGGGAGACCTCGTAGGTGAAGTCGACGTGACCGGGCGTGTCGATCATGTTGAGGACGAAGGTCCGCCCCTCGTCCTCGCCCTCGGTGACCGTCCACGGCATGCGGACCGCCTGGCTCTTGATCGTGATGCCGCGCTCGCGCTCGATGTCCATGCGGTCGAGGTACTGCGCGCGGGCCGCCCGCTCGTCGACGACGCCGGTCAGCTGGAGCATCCGGTCGGCCAGGGTGGACTTGCCGTGGTCGATGTGCGCGATGATGCAGAAGTTGCGCAGGATCGCGGGATCGGTCCGGCCCGGCTGGGGCGCGGTCGGGGTGCTGGGCACGGCGAAGTCAGTCGCTCTCGTCGTCGCGTACGGGGGGTGGCGGGTCGCCGTCATTGTTCCACGCGGCCCGCGGCCGACCCGAATCGCGGGCGGCCCGAGCGCGAGCACCGAGGAGGCCAGGGTGGAGATGGATCCGGCAGCGGTCCGCCGGAGGCTGACCGCCGAGCGGGAGGGCGTGCTCGCCCGGCTCGGTGCCCTCGACGCCGACGTCGCCGAGGTGATCGCCGCCTCCCGCGACACCAACGCCGACGACGAGCACGACCCCGAGGGCGCGACCATCGCCTTCGAACGGGCGCAGCTCTCCGCGCTCGCCCGCCAGGCGCGCGACCGGCTCGTGGAGATCGACGACGCCGAGCGCCGCCTCGAGGCGGGGACGTACGGCACCTGCGAGCGGTGCGGGAGCGCCATCGCACCAGAGCGCCTCGAGGTGCGGCCCGCCGCGCGCCTGTGCCTCCCCTGCGCCGCCGGACCCTGAGGCCTCATGCCACCGGACCGGTCGGCACCCAGAAGCGGAGCTTTTCACCCCGCTGGTCCTCCAGCACACCGCCGTTCGCCTCGATCACCCGGCGCGACGCCACGTTGTCGGTGTCGCACGTGATCAACGCCGGGGTGATGCCGAGGGCGTAGGCGTGCGGAAGCGCGGCGCGCAGCATCCTCGTCGCGTGCCCCTCGCGGCGTCGCGAGGGCCGCACGTCGTACCCGATGTGACCACCGACCTCCCGCAGGTAGTCGGTGAGGTGATGCCGGATCCGGATGCCGCCGAGATAGGTCGGCTCCGGGGCCTCCGGACCGGCCTCGACCCACCACAGCGCCTCCACCACGAACTCCGCCATGGCCGCGACGTACGTGCGGGCGAAGGCGGCGTCGGGGAGCACGAGGAGGGGCACGGGTCCAGCATCCGGCGCCATCGGTCCCGACGCCAAGGATTTCGCGGCCGTCGCACGACCGTCGACCACGGGGTGGCAGCATGCCGCGCGTGATCGTGAACCCCGTGCCCCACGGACGCACCGCCCGGCGGGTCACCTGGGACCTCCTGCCACCGGCCGTCCGCAGCGCCGTCGAGGCACGCACCGGCTCGCCCGTCGTGGGCGCGGAGTCCGCCGGAGCCGGCTACACCCCCGGGTTCGCCTCCGTCCTCAACTGCGCCGACCGGAGCCGCCACTTCGTGAAGGCCGCCTCGACGGTCGCGCAGCGGATGTTCGCCGAGGCGTACGCCACCGAGGCGCGCACCCTCGAGCAGCTGCCGGCCGCGGTCCCCGCCGCCCGGCTGCGCTGGCACGACACCGTCGCCGGCTGGACGATCATCGCTCTCGAGCACGTGCCGTCGCGCCAGCCCGTACGCCCGTGGTCCCTCGCCGACCTCGACGCGACGCTCGACGCCTTGGAGCAGGTGGCGGACGCGCTCACCCCGCCCCCGACGGCGATGGCGGGCCTGCCGACCTTCGCCGAGGAGATGACCGACCTGTCCGACGCGTGGGGGCAGCTCGACGTCGGCGCCCTCGCCGACGCCCCCGAGCTGGCCGGGCTGGCCGCGCACGCGGGGGCCGCGCACGGTCTCGCCGCCGGATTCGCGGAGGTCACGCGCGGCGACACCGTCGTCCACACCGACGTCCGCGACGACAACGTGCTCATCCGGGAGGACGGCACCGCCCTGCTCTGCGACTGGAACTGGGTCTGCCGCGGCGCGGCGTGGATCGACTCCCTGGTCGCCCTCCTCGGCCCGCGCGGCGACGGGATCGACGTGGAGGCGGTCATCGCGCGGCGGCGGCTCCTCACCGACGTTCCGCCTGACCACGTGGACGCCCTGCTGGCCCTCCTGGTCGGCTACTTCCACCGCCAGAGCACCGAGCCGTCGCCGGCCACCTCGCCGCATCTGCGGGATTCGCAGCGGTGGCAGGGCACCGTGCTGTGGGATTGGCTCCGTGAGCGACGCGGTTGGCGGTGAGGGAGTCGGACGGCCCGCGGCCGTGCGCGACGGAGGAGACCTCGTGACCGACACCGACCGCGGCCCGGTCGACCTCGTCGCCGCCGTCCTGGGCTGGGTGCTCCTCGTGGCGGTCGGCGGGGTCCTCGGCATCCTGTCGATCACCTCGGTGATGATCACGGGCGGCTGCGGCATCAACGAGGACGACCCGTGGGTGTGCAACATCGCCTACTTCTCCACCGTCCTGATCGGCTACTGGGTCGCTCTGGCCGCCATCGCCGTGGCGAGCCTCGCCGCGATCGTCCGCGCCCGGCGGGCGGGCCGCCTGTCCTGGTGGCGGCCGATCGCGGGGCTCGCGGTCGTGGCCGCGGCCACCGGCGTGTTCGTCCTGCTCATGACCCGCTGACCCGGGACCCGGCGATCGAACCGTCCCGTCACCGACCGGGGGCCGGTGCACGATTTGGGCGGCTCCGGCCCGCGCTGATATCGTCGTCGATCGCGTGTCCGTCGCTGTCGCCTGCCCGCAGGTGGGCCACCGGGCGCGCACGAGCAGCACTCGAGACCATCCGCTCCACTTCCGGCACCAGCAGAGGCGTACACCCGTGGCGAACATCAAGTCCCAGATCAAGCGCAACCGGCAGAACGAGGTCGCGCGCGAGCGCAACAAGGCCGTCAAGACCGGCCTGAAGTCCGCGATCCGCAAGTTCCGCGAGGCCGCCGAGGGTGGCGACGCCGAGAAGGCCCGCGCCCTCGCCGCGGCCGCGAGCCGCAAGCTCGACAAGGCCGCGTCGGCCGGCGTCATCCACAAGAACCAGGCCGCGAACCGCAAGTCGGCCATCGCGAAGAAGGCCTCCTCCCTCTGAAGGCCGTGCCCGCACTGAGGTGCGGGCGCTGACCGGATCACCGGTCCCTGCTGCTCAGGTCGGCGTCGTCCCCTCGGGGACGGCGCCGACTGGCATGTCCGGACCCGATCAGGAGCGGAGCCGGGACACGGTCAGCACCAGCCGCTCCAGGCTGTAGGCCGGGTCCCCCGCCTGACCCTTGATGTCGGCGTCGGCGCGCGCGACCTCGCGGATGGCCGTCGCGAGCCCCCGGTCGTCCCACCCGCGGGCCTGGTCGCGGAGGGTGCGCAGCTTCCACGGAGGGACGCCGACCTCGCGGGCGAGATCGGCCTCCCGCAGGCCACGACCCGCCGCCCGGAACCGTGCGAGCCCGCGCAGGCCCCCGGCGAAGGCGCTGGTCACCAGCACCGGCGCCGTCCCGCCGTCGAGCGCCCAGCGCAGCTCCTCCAGCGCCACGGCCGGCCGGCCGAACAGCGCCGCGTCGGCGATGGCGAACGACTTGGCCTCGGCCCGGCCGCCGAAGTACTGCCGGACACGGTCGAGGGTGAGCGGCTCACCGGCGAAGTCGGAGGCGAGCTGGTGGGCGGCCGCCGCCAGCGAGCGCAGGTCGCCGCCGACCGCCGCGACGAGGGCCTCCGCGGCATCCTCCGCCATGCGGGCGCCGTGCTGGCGCGCCTCGGCGGCGACGAAGCGCGGCAGCTCGCTGGGCTTGAGCGCGACGGTCTTGATCTCCACGACCGCATCGAGCTTGCGCAGCTTGGCGAGGGTGCCGGTGCCCTTCTGGCCGCCACCGTGCACCAGCACCAGGGCGACGTCGTCGGCCGGCGCCGCGGCGTACTCGACCAGCCCGGCGACGGTCTCCTCGGGCAGGTGCTGGTGCCCGGTGGCGGCCAGAAGGGCACCGGCACCCTCGCCAAGCTGCGCAAGCTCGATGCGGTC
>Ga0172375_10010864_pt1 | contig 11701 bp, 13 predicted proteins | sample LakKiv1m_FD_114537 | JGI IMG/M metagenome (GOLD analysis project Ga0172375, IMG submission 114537) | Freshwater microbial communities from Kabuno Bay, South-Kivu, Congo - kab_092012_11.1m | ecosystem: Environmental > Aquatic > Freshwater > Lake | place: Democratic Republic of the Congo... | reverse complement strand
CATTGAGGGTCGTGAACCGTACGACGGTGGCGACAAGTTTGTGCTCAACCTGCCAGGTGCACCAATGGCGGGCACTGCAGACCTACCACCGCTGGGCAGCGATGCGGAGCGACCCGTTTGACATGCCGTACTACATCAGCGACGAACAACCCGACTGTGCTGGGTGGGCAATGGTTCTAAAGAAGGACGACGGTGCGCTCGAGACGCTCGGTTGCCACACCAGCAAACAAGACGCAATAGACCACATGGTTGCAGCAGCAATCAACACGGACGGAGAAGCGATGGGCGAACTGGACACCCGCAACGAACAACGTGCAGTGAACTTGTCGCCACCCGACTACATGCGCAACAACGCACGTCGCGGCGTTGAACTACATGAGCAGGGCAAGTCGGGAGACGGTATTGTGCCGCAAACTGTGGAGGACGCACGCAAGATGGCTGCTGGCACAGTCACCGAAGCCAAATGGCGCAAGATTGCACCATGGATTGCACGCCACCTAGTTGACTTTGACGCAGTGCAGGGTGACGAAATCACTCCGGGTGTGGTCGCTCATTTGTTGTGGGGCAGCGGTGCAACACGCAGCGCAGCCCGCCGCACAATGGAATACGCAGAGAGCGTCGTTGCGCAACTAGACGCAGAGCAGCGTGCGGACGCACCAGCACCACCCAAAGACCAAATCACTGGCAGCGACGACAACCCAGCAGGTAGCGCAGCAGACCAAGGCGGCGACATTGACCTGAGCGCTGCAACAGATGAGGCGCTACAAACCAAAGCGGACGACCACAACGCAGCAATGGCAAAGGACGACAAGCCTGCGTGGACACGTGTACGGGTGTCCGCTCTGCGTGCGGTGTGGCGGCGTGGTGCTGGTGCGTTCAGCACGTCACACCGCCCCGGCATGACCCGTGCACAGTGGGCAATGGCAAGAGTCAATGCGTTCTTGTACTTGGCACGCACTGGTGCACCAAAGAACCCAAAGTACGTTGGCGACAACGACCTGCTGCACAGTTCGCACCCCAAGCACGCAAGCAGTGGAACAGACCGTGCTACTACTGACGCAGAGGATTACATGGACGACACCGAACGCCCCGAACTAGACGTAAGCGACTTGCGTGTGCTGCCCGACAGTTATCGCCCCGCAACCACCGAAGGACAGTCCTGTGGCACGTGCCAATACTTTGACAGCGAGCGCTCGTACTGCAACCGCTACGACGCAGGTTGCAAGGCGGACATGGTGTGCGAGTCGTGGGAGGCACGGGGTGTTGCGTCTTACGACTATGACGATGACGAGGAGGACAACGCACGTCATTGGGTTGTTGCACACGGTGACAAGCGCAGCATCGCCTACAGCAACTTGGAACTGCGTGCGGACGGTGATGGCAAGACGCTGGTTGGTTATGCAGCAGTCTTTGACAGCCCCAGCGAACCGTTGCCTTGGACGGAGTTTGTGCGGCGTGGTGCGTTCAGCAAGACCATCAACGACCGTGCTGACGTGCGGCTGCTAATAGACCATGAGGGTGTGCCGCTTGCACGCACCAAGTCCGGCACGCTCAAGTTGGCGGAGGACGACACGGGGTTGCGCATAGAAGCAGCGCTGGACGACACCAACCCCGACGCAGCCAAACTACTTAGCGCCATGCGACGCGGCGACATAAACCAAATGAGTTTCGCCTTTGAAACAATCAAGGACGCTTGGAGCGACGACCGCCGCACCCGTGAACTGCGTGAGGTACGCCTGTATGACGTGTCCGTTGTGACGTTCCCTGCCTACGAGCAGACAATGGTTGCACTGCGCAACGCAACCGCTGCAACTGACGTCGCAAATAGCACAACCCCGTCTATCGTGAAAGCACCGTCGCTGGCGTTGCGGCGGGCACAGTTAGCAATCCAACGCCAACGGCAAGCCGTTCAGCAGCCGCCACGTGGCACTGTGTAGAACACTTGGGCAAACAACCAACCACAACAGGAGCAAACCCATGAACATGTCCGACACACTCATTGAGCGCCGCAACGTACTGCTTGCCGACGCACAAACAATCGTGGACGCCGCACAAACGGAGTCACGTGACCTCACCACCGACGAGGACGCCAAAGTTGCTGACGCACTTGCGCAAGCCAAGTCGCTTGACGACCAGATTGCACGTCACCAAGACCTCGAAGCACGCAACGCAGCCGCCAAAGCGGTGCGCAAGGAGCACGGACTTGCAACAGTCAAGTCCGAGCCACGCACCTACAGCGAGCGCAGCACGCACTCATTCGTGACTGACGCCTACCGTGCGCAGTTCAACAACGACTACGCAGCACAGGAGCGCCTTGCCCGCCACATGCGCGAGGAGCAGGTTGAGCGTCGTGACGTCACCAGCACCAACTTCGCTGGCTTGATTGTTCCGCAGTTTCTCACCAACCTTGTCGCGCCATTGGCACGTGCAGGACGACCACTCGCCGACGCATGCCGAAAGCACCAGTTGCCCGCAGAGGGCTTGACGCTCAGCATCAGCAAGGTGACGACTGGAACAGCCGTTGCAACGCAAAGCGAAGGCGCAGCCGTGCAAGAGACGAACATGGACGACACCAAGTTGGACATTTCGGTCGTGACCGTTGCGGGTCAGCAGAACGTGTCGCGTCAAGCGATTGAGCGTGGCACGAACATTGACTCGCTGGTCATGGCAGACCTTGCTGCTGCATACCACACGAAGGTTGATGACCTTGTGGTTGCGGAACTGTTCTCGTCTGCTGGTCAAGCGGTCACGTACACCGACGGAAGTCCGACAGTGCCAGAACTGTATCCAAAGTTGGCTGATGCAGTCCAGAAGGTGCAAACGACCTACTTCGCAGGGCCGAACGTGATTGTGATGCACCCGCGACGTCTTGCCTTCATCTTGGCGGCGCTTGACGGTCAGAACCGACCGCTTGCTCTGCCAGCGCCGAACTTCAACAGCGTGGCGAATGGTGCTGGTGCAGTGCAGTACGGCAACAGCGGCTACACCATCATGGGCTTGCCCGTCATCACCGACGCCAATGTTGCGACGAACAAGGGCGAGGGCACGAACCAAGACACCATCTACGTCGGCAACCTGCAGGAGTTGCACCTGTTTGAGAACGGCGGCGGCGACCCCGTTGCGCTGCGCTTTGAGCAGCCGAAGGCTGCGGAGTTGGACGTCACGATGATTGTGTACGGCTACATCGCAACCACAGCGAACCGCTATCCAAACGCTTGGGCGCAAATCAACGGCACGGGTCTAGTCACCCCGACGTTCTAACGTCTAGAGTTCTGGCGGTAGCGCTGCTCCCCCTGCGCTACCGCCAGGAGCGGACATGACGACCAACAACGACACCATCATTGCGGCACTGCTGATTGAGCGTGCGGGCTACGTGCGCCGCAACTTGCCTGCACGCATCAAAGCAGTTGACGCAGCGCTTGCTGCGCATGGACACCAGCGTGAAACTGCAGCACTTGACGCAGCGGTAGAGCGTGCAGTGCAACCCAAGGCACGCAGGCGCAAACCGTGACAACCTACTACTGCACATTGGCTGAGGTGAAAGCGGCGCTACGACTCACCGACGACGTTGATGATGCGCTTATTGACCGCAGCATTGAAGCAGCGTCACGACGTGCTGACGCATACTGCGGACGTTGGTTCTACAAGACTGCACAAACCGCAATCAAGTTGTATCCGTTCAACTACTACAACGTGCCAGTGCAGGACATTGCGAACACCAGCGTGACCGTGCAAACCGATGACGACGGTGATGGCACGTTTGAAACGACGTGGACGCAGGGCGTTGACTACCAACTAGAACCGCTCAATGCAGCGCTTGACTCACGACCGTACCGTCGCATTGTTGCAATAGGCGGCAAGACGTTTCCGTCGCAAGCGATACCTGAGCAGCCGCTCATTCAGGTCACAGCGCAGTGGGGTTGGAATGCTGTGCCTGACGACGTGCGTGAAGCGACCGTGCTGCTCGCCATGCGCGGCTTTGCCCGCTACAACGCTGCACTAGGCATTGTGGGGTTCAACGACATGGCAATCCAAGTGCGTGCAGTTGACCCCGACGTGCGTGACATGTTGAACCAGTACCGCATCATGGCGGTGGCGTAATGCCCGCAACCGTGTCGCAGGTTGCCACGGGTCTGCAAACACGGTTGGCAACCATCAGCGGGCTGCGCACGTCGTCTTACCAGCCGGAGCAACTCAACCCGCCGCTTGCGTTTCCAACGCTTGACGCTGTGACGTACCACAAAGCGATGGGTGGCGGCAACGTGGTCATGGATTGGACGATAAGCGTTGTTGTTGGCAGGTACACAGACCGCACCGCACACGCCCTGCTGGACGACTTTCTTGCGTATGACGGGGCAAAGAGCGTGCGTTTAGCACTGGAGGGCGACCGCACGCTGGGCGGGGTTGCGCAAACACTTGTCCTCGCAAGCGGTGCAACAATCACTGCACTAACACAAGACAGTGCAGACTTTCTACAGATTACATTGCAATGCCAAGTCCACGCATAGGAGCACACATGTCGCACTACCGCATCACAGCAAACAACACTTCGCTTGGGCAGCCAGGTGATACCATCAGCGCTGAGCAACTAGAGGGCTTGAATGTTGCCGCACTCGTAGAGGGCGGCTTCATTGAACCAGTAGTCAAAGCACAACCGAAACCAGCAAAGGACAAGGACTAACCAGCCATGGCACAAATCGTTCTAACCGACGTCAGCGTCAGCATCAACGCAGTCACGCTCAGCACACGCAGCACCAGCGTCACCATCAACTACGAGAAGGAAGCGGTGGAGGTCACTGCGTTCGGTGATACGTTCCGTCAGTTCGCGGGTGGTTTGGGCAGCATGACCTGCGACGTGACGTTCCAGCAAGACTTTGCTGCAAGCCAAGTTGAAGCGTCCGTGTTTCCGCTGGTTGGCACGACAACCACGCTCATCTTCAAGCCGACGTCTGGTGCGGTCGGCGCAACGAACCCGTCGTACACCATCACTGGCGCATACCTCGCCGCGCATACGCCCATCAACGGTGGCGTTGGCGAACTTGCAACAACCGAACTGTCCTTTCAGGGCGGAACGCTTACAAAGGCAACTTCGTAGCAGCAACCACAACTAGGAGGCAGCAATGCGATTGGCATTGAAGGTTGAGTACCACAGCGGCGACGCAGAGGACGTGGACGTCGTATTCAGCGACTTCGTTGCGTTTGAGCGCACATGGAACCGCAGCGTTGCACGCTTTGAAGCAGAGTTGCGCATCACCGACTTGGCGTGGTTGGCGTGGTCGCAACTCACGACAGCAAACAAGACCAAGGCAAAGTTCGACCCCGACTGGATACGAACCGTCAGCAACGTGACCGTGCGTGACGACGGTGATAGCCCTTTGGCAAGTTAGGCGACGACAGCGCAACTTGGCTTGCTGTACATCTTGCGTACGAGTACCACGTCGCACCGTCACAACTGCTGCTAGAACCAGAGCGCACCATCAACACAATGGTTGAATACCTGCGCTGGCGTGCCAAGCAGCAGCAACGCAAGCACACGTAGCGATACGATTGGCAAACTATGGCAAAGAGTCGGCAAAGTAAGCGTGACGCCGACGTCGCAAGCGTGTATGGCGCAGGACTGAAGTTTGGCATCAACACGCACGGCATCAACGAGACGCTGCGTGCGCTACGTCGCATGGAGCGTGACACCTACGTCAAGTTGCGCAATGAACTGGTACAGGAGGCGCAGCCGTTGGCGCAGGCTGTGGGCGCTGCGTTTCCAGCGGTCAAACCGTTGGAGCGTTGGCACACATCAGGGCGTCGCGGTTTGGTTGATTTGCCGGGATACTCGCCAAGGCTTGCAATCAAGGGCGTCAAACCAAAGGCGGGCACGGGGCGTGCACGTGGTGGTGGCATGACCATTCTGCGGTTGCAGCAAATGAATGCAGGTGGGGCGGTGTACGACAGCGCTGGCAGCGAGACTGCATCGCAGTTCGTGCACAACTTGGACAAGCACCTACGGGTCAAGAGTCAGCAGAACGGGTTTCGCAGTCGCATCATGTTTGTCGCAACTCGCAAGAACTTTGCGCTTGCTGAAGCAGGTGTGCGCAAGGTCATTGACAAACTCGAGCGTGAAACCGAGCGCCGCTTGACCGAGGGCATTGGGGGGTTGTTCTAAATGGCGGTTGGCATCAACATAGTCACCGGCTTTGACGGTAAGGGCATAAAGAAGGCGATTGAGGATTTCAGCAAACTGCAAACCAGTGCTGAACGTACCAAGTTCGCAATCACCAAGATGGCGCTGCCAGCAGCCGCAGCGCTGGGCACACTTGCAGTTGCGTCAGGTTTCGCAGCCAAAGCAGCAATCGAGGACGAAGCCGAGCAGGCAGCGTTAGCGCAAACATTGCGCACCGCAACGGGTGCAACCAACGTGCAGATTGCGGCGGTAGAGAAGCAGGTTAGCGCACTGACCAAAGTAAGCACGTTCAGCGACAGTCAACTACGCCCAGCGCTCGCCAACCTTGTGCAAGCGACACAAGACGTCGCACGTTCGCAGGAGTTGATGACGCTTGCAATGGACATAAGCGCTGCTACTGGCAAGCCGCTCATAAACGTCACTGATGCGCTTGCCAAAGCGGAGAGCGGTCAAATGCAAGCGCTTGCGTCACTTGCTCCAGTGGTGCGGGAGAACATCAAAGAAGGTCAAGGGCTGGATGCTACGTACACACAGTTGGCGTCACTGTTCGGTGGTGCTGCTGCGGCACAAACGCAAACCGCTGCAGGTCAAATGCAAATGTTCAAGAACCAAGTTGGTGAAACAGCGGAAGCGTTTGGGCGTCTGCTGCTACCTGTAATCACCACACTGCTACCAGTGCTCACTGCGCTTGCGTCATTTGCTGAGCGAAACCGTGTCGTCTTTATGGTGCTGACTGGAGTTGTTGCGGCACTGTCGGCAGCAATACTGATTGCAGCGGGCTACCTGAAGGTCATGGCGCTGCACAAGCAGTTGCTCGAGATACAGGCGTACAAGACCGCCACCGCAGTGCTTTCAACGAAATCGGCGGTCACTGCGCTTGGTGTTGCAGCCAAAGCGACAGGCGGAATCCTTGCTGCTGCTGCCATTGCACAAGTCATCTTTATGATTGGCAACGCAGCCAGCGGTGCTGACCGCAAGATTGCAGAAGCGTCAGCAAACATGATTATCAACTTGGACAAGTTGGCGCTTGCGTCGCAACAAGACACCACCGACGTCATTGGTGACTTCGTGAAACTTGCGCAGGAGATAGACAGCAAACTGAAGTTCAGCGACGTGTTTGGCGACTTCGGACGCGAGTTCCAACTCACCATAGGTGGCGCAAAGGTTGACATTGAGGACTTTGACGAAGCGTTCAACAAGACAATGGAGAAGTCACCCGTTGCTGCGCAGAAGTTGGTTGACGCATTGAAAGCACAGTTGGCAATCACGCCGCCCAACACACGTGCAGCAACCGACCTGTCGGACGCCATCGCCCGCTACCAAGGACAAGTCACGCAAACCACTGCAGTGCAAGCAGCGTTCAACAACGAGGTTGGCAAGACGCCCGACCTGCTGCGCAAAGCGATTGCTGCGTCGTTTGAACACAGCGCAGCAAACACCACACTTGCAACCGAACAGTTCAAAGTCATTGAGTTGACCAAGCGTTTGGCAGACCAGCGCAGCAAGGCGGTGGTCAACACCAAAGACTTGACCGACACACAGAACCAGTTGGACACAGCGTTGCGCAACATAGAACTCATCACCGGCAAAGTCACCAAGTCAACGGGCAGCAGCACCAAAGAAGTGAACAAAGCCAAACAAGCAGCGAGCGACTACCGCTCAACGCTTCAGTCCTTGCTCGGCGCAAAGGAGTCGGTGCGCAACGCAACACAAGCAGTTGCCGACGCCAACCAGAAGGTTGCTGACGCAACGCACGGTGTGACCCTTGCACAACGTGACGTCACGCTTGCCAGCAGGGATGTGGACAAAGCGTTACGAGACGTCAAACTTGCCAACGACGCAGTTGCCAAAGCGGTGCAGGGTGTCGCTGCAGCCCAAACCAAGACCAAAGCAGCACGTGCTGACTACGCCAACAGTTTGGTCAAGACCAAAGAAGCGCAGGACAAACTCCGCTCCGCAACAAAGGAGGTTGCCAAAGCGCAGGACGCTTTCAATGCTGCGTTGCGCGGCTACGGCAAGGACAGCAAACAGGGCGTCACCGCTGGTCGTGCACTTGCTGAAGCACAACGTGACTCGGAGCAGTCCGGCTACAGCCTTGAGCGTGCCATCTACAAGGTTGCGGAAGCGGAAGCGGAACTGTTGGAGTTGCGCAGCGACCCCGAAGCGACAGCAAAGAACATACGCCTAGCGGAGATTGAGTTGGCTGAAGCCAAGTTGGGCGTTGCGCAAGCGGAAGCGACACAAACCGAACAGCAGGAGCGTGCCACACTCGCAAGCGACACCTACGACCAAACGCTCAACGGTGTCAAAGAAACCAGCGACCTTTACAAGACGTTGTTGGACGAACTGAACAAAGCCAGGGAGCAGGAGCAGCAAGCGGTCAAAGCAGTCACCGACGCACGCAAAGCGGAGGAGGAAGCACTGCAGTCAATCAACGCCGCATTAGAAGGTGAGCGTGAAGCGTTGCGCGAGGTGGAGGACGCACGCTATGACCTTGCACAAGCAGAGTTGGCGGTGGAGGACGCAAAGCACAAGGTTGCTGAAGCGGAACGTGGGGTGTCCGCAGCAAAGCGAGACCAAGCGGCAGCGTTGCGTGACGTCGCAGCGGCGCAACTGGACGAAGCACGTGCCCTGTACGACGCAGCACAAGCCCAACATGCGCTCAATGCGGCACGTGCAGCAGCACCACCACCAGCGGTCGCACGCATAGACGCACAGTTGGCGGGTGTAGCGGCACTCCTTGGCACGGTGTCTGCGGAGACGTCTAATGCGTTCGCCGCACTTGGGTTGCCGATGCTTGCTGCGGGCGGCATAGTCACGAAACCGACTGCAGCAATAGTTGGTGAACGTGGTGCTGAAGCGGTTATCCCGTTGACGGGCAGCAACACACCGACGCTTGGCACGACGGTCAACGTCACGGTGAACGCAGGACTTGGCGCAAACGGTACGCAGATTGGCAACGAAATCGTTGACGTGTTGCGCAAGTACCAGCGCCGCAATGGAAGCGTGCCAATCAAAGTGAGCGGCTGATGGCTGCAACGATGCCGTGGGGCGAGGTAGTGGACGTCACAATGGCGCTGGGCTTTGAGGTCAACAAGTTCACGCTTGATGACCCCGTGCTCGGTTTGCTGGACGGGGAGGGCGTACTAGACGGAACTTTGCTGGGGTTGAGCGTCGTGGACTACGTGCAGGAGGTTCGCATCAACAGAGGTCGCAGCAACCAGCAGGCGGCGTTCACTGCCAGCACGTGCGACGTGGTGCTAAACAACAACGACCGCCGCTTTGACCCCATCAACGAGGACTCCCCGTACTGGAACCCCGACACCGACACGTCTGGCGTGCAACCACGCCGCGCAGTACGCATTGAGTCGGACGGGGAGTTGCTGTTCGTTGGCGCAATCACTGCAGTCAACGTGGACTACGACGGAACACTAAGCACGTGCACCATAGAAGCAGCGGACGACTTCGTGTTGCTCGGCAACCAATACCTACAAACTGCGCTCACCCCTCCGGTAGAAGTAAGCGGCACACGCATTGCGTCAATACTTGACCTCGCCGCAGTTGACTATCCAGCCGACCAGCGCAACATTGCAACGGGCGGCAAAGACGTGCAAGCGTTGACCATTGACGCAAACACAAACGTGCTGGACTACCTGCAAGACGTCGCAACCGCAGACCAAGCACTGCTCTTTATGTCCAGAGACGGAACGCTCACCTACAGCGACCCGCTTGAAACGGTGTGGTTCGACGACTACAACGTCACACTGGTTGACGCATCGCAGCCAGTAGTTGCCGGGGTTGTGCGCTACACCGCAATCAAGACCATCACCGACCAAACATTTCTCTACAACAAAGTCATTGCGAGCAAAGCGGGCGGTGCGGACACCGTAGAGGACGACGCCGCCAGCCAAACGCAGTACGGGATTGCAACACTGTCGCTGTCGGGGTTGCTGCTTGAGAACCAAGCGGACGTGGACACGCTTGCGTCAACACTGTTGGCACGCTACAAAGACCCCATCTATCGGTTTGACGATTTGCAGTTATCGGTGAATGCAATGACCAGCAACGGACGCACCATTACGTCGCAACTAGAACTAGGCGACACGGTGCAGGTGGAGCGCACGTTCACCACAGGCACGCCGCTGTCCGTTGACGCCTACTACCAAGTGGAACGCCTGCAGCGCACCATCACACCTATGGCACACACCCTGCAGGTGGGGCTTGGCGACCTCAAGACGCTGGTGTATCCGTGGACGCTTGACGACCCCGACCTGAGCAAACTTGACGCTTTCAATGCGGTGACGTGAGATAGGCTGACCGCATGGCTGGACTTGGCACGCATTTATGGGTTGCGCAGGAGCAAGTGACTGCGGCAAACCTCAACGGCTACGTGCAAGACCAAGTGATTGCACGGTTCGCAACCACCGCTGCACGTGACGCAGCGTTTGGGGGCGCAGGCGAACCGACGCTTGCTGAGGGCATGTTTGCGTACATTGACGCAGACAACACCACCTACTTCTACACAGGTAGCGCATGGCAAGCGTTAGGCATTACCAACGACGACGACCAGTTGGTGCTGGCAGCAGCACTCTTTGCATAAGGAGCAAACATGGCAACGTACAGCAAGATTGCGCTATCGGGTTCTACCGATGGCAAACTCATCAAGGTCGCCGCTACCGCAACGGCAGGCACGACCATTCACACAGGTTCAAGCACCGCAACAACCTTCGACGAAGTGTGGCTGTACGCAGTCAACAGCGACACCACTGACCGCAAACTCACCATTGAATACGGTGGAACTAGCGCACCCGACGACCTTATTGAGCAAACCATCACCGCCGAATCAGGTCTGCTGCTCATAGTGCCAGGACTGCTCATCAAAGGCAACGCAACTGCGCTTATCATTCGTGCGTTTGCCGCTTCTGCGAATGTTGTGATGATTGGCGGTTATGTGAACCGCATCACCGCATAGGCGGCTGGTAATGCGTTTCGGTGAGCGCACACGCTCAGGCACAAGCGTAAGCGGTTGGACTAAGCGCACCGCAGGCGTATCTACGCTGAGTGTTGAGTTCTTGCTGGTCGGTGGCGGCGGTGGCGGCGGACAGTTTGTCGCAAACATTCCAGCAGGCGGTGGCGGTGCGGGCGGGTTCGTCACAGGTTCAGGCATCATCGGCAAGACGACTTACACGGTGAAGGTCGGCGCAGGCGGTAGCGGTTCTGCAAACACTCGTTCAGACGGTTTCAATGGCACGGCGTCATCTTTCATCGGTTCGGCTAACGGTGGTGGCGGCGGTGCAGGCAACTCTGCCACAGGACAACGCGGCGCTTCTGGTGGCGGTGGAATGTCAAGCGGCAGTAGCAACGGCGGTAGCGGCGTTTCAGGCGAAGGGAACGCAGGCGGCGGCGGGAACGGTAATGATCAAAGCGGCGGCGGCGGCGGCGGTGCGGGCGGTACAGGTGGCGACGGCGCAGGCAACACAGGCGGCGCAGGCGGCTCGGCCTCAACAAATAACTTTACGGGTAGTT
>Ga0172375_10010863_pt1 | contig 11703 bp, 11 predicted proteins | sample LakKiv1m_FD_114537 | JGI IMG/M metagenome (GOLD analysis project Ga0172375, IMG submission 114537) | Freshwater microbial communities from Kabuno Bay, South-Kivu, Congo - kab_092012_11.1m | ecosystem: Environmental > Aquatic > Freshwater > Lake | place: Democratic Republic of the Congo... | reverse complement strand
GTTCGACGCCATCCTGGCCGAGTTGGCCAAGCCGTTCGACCCGGCCGTGGTCGAGTTCAAGCCCGGCGCAGTCGCCAAGAGCAGCAACCGCGCGCTGGCGCTGGCCTACGTGGACGCCCGCGCGTACGAGACGCGGCTGGACGAGGCGGATCCCGCCTGGTCCAACGCTTACCTGCGCGAGTATCCCGAAGGCCGCGTGGTCGTCACCTGCACCCTCACGGTGGGCGGCGTGACCCGCCAGGCCATCGGGGAATGCCTCGTGGCTACGGCCAACGGCGCGGAGGAGAACGCGGCCACCAGCGCGGAGGCGCAGGCCTTCAAGCGGACGTGCGCCAAGTTCTCGCTGGGGCGCTATCTCTACTCGGTGCCCCAGGTCTGGGCCGACTACGATCCGGCCAGGCGGGCCTTCCCGCCCACCGCGCTGGACGCGCTGCGCGAGATGCTGCGCACCGGCAAGCTGCCCACGAACGGCGGCGCGCCGGCCGACGCGCAGAGTCACGCCGGCAATGGCGGCAACGGTGGCGGGAACGGGAACGGCGGCAACACCGGCAACGGTTCCGCCGCGCACGGCGATCTGGCCGCGATGGAGGTCAAGTTCGGCAAGTTCAAGGGGCAGACGTTGGGCCAGGTGCTGGCGCAGGATCCCAGCTACGTCAAGTGGCTCAGCGAGAACGCGCAGTTCGCCCCGCTGAAGGCGGCGGCTGCGGCGCTCCTGACGCCCACGATCCCGGCTGGCGTCCCCGCTCCCACCGCCGACGCGCCCTTCTGAGCCTGTATCTGTCTCGCCACGTCCGTCTCGCTGACCGTTCGGCTGAGCTCACGCCGAAGCCTCGTCCACGCCTATCGGACAGGACGGGGTCAGCCGCACCCACCAGGCTTACGCCTGACCTGAAGGGGAGGACGGCCTGTTCCTCCCCTTTCTTGTCTCCTCACACGCCTCACAAGGACCACAGAGCGGAGCACAGCTATGAGCACAGATATCGCCGCGCTCAAACAGCGCATCAATCTGGCCGACCTCATCGGCCGCGACACGCCGCTCGTCCGCATCGCCGGCACGCGCGGCGGGGAGTGGGCGGGACCCTGCCCCTTCTGCGGAGGCGAAGACCGGCTGCACGTCCAGCCCGCCTACGGGGGCGGCCGCTGGTTCTGCCGGCAGTGTGCCCCGCGCGGGGGCGACGCCATTGATTACCTGTGCCGGCGGGAGCGCCTCACGTTCCACGAAGCGGTCAGCCGGCTCGCCGTGCTGACGCCAACCGCACAGCCAGCCTTCCAGACCGGTAGCCGCGGTCGGCCGCCGACGCCTGCGTGGCGCGAGCCGCGCTGGCAGCGGGCCGCGCAAGCCGAGGTCCGGCAGGCGGCCTGGACCCTGAACCGCGATCCGGCGGCTGAACCGGGCCGCGCTTACCTGATCGGCCGGGGTCTCACCCTGGCTGTCTGGCAGGCGTGGGGGCTGGGCTACGCACTGGCCTGGCACCCGCGGCTCAAGACGAAGCTGCCGGCGATCACGCTGCCCTGGCAAGCGGACGCCGCGCTGCAAGCCGTGCAGTACCGCTTCATCGCACCAGAGCTGGCGAAGCCGGAACGCTTCAGCCAACGCAAAGGCGGGGAGCGGCTGCTGTACGGGCTGGACCTGCGCACGGGCCGCGACACCCTGGTGCTCGTCGAAGGGGAGCTCAACGCGGTCTCGCTCTGGCAGGTGCTGCACGAGCGGGCCGACGTGCTCTCGTGCGGCAGCCAGGAAGGCCTGGCCCAGCGGCGCACGCACAGCTTGCTGCAGGGCGTGGTTGAGGCGTACCGCCAGGTGTTCATCTGGCTGGACGATCTCACCCGCGCGGCGGCCGCCGTGCCAGCCATCGCCCCGGCCACCGGCTATGCCCTCTGGTCGGAGAGCGGCCTGGACGCCAACGATCGTCTGCGCGACGGCTCGCTGGCGGCCTGGCTCGCGGCGCGCGGGGTGTAAACGCGCAACACGTAGTTCTCACGCACCCCCTGGTTTCCTCACACGCAACACACGCACTACCACCCGGCAGGGAGGCGCATGGCTCCCGACCGGGAGTCCCCACACATCATGCGCCTGCCTGCGGTGGCGACACAGACCATCTCACAGACAGGAGTTCTCATGCACACCACCACACGCCCAGACAAGTCCTTTCCGTCCTTCCTGATCCACGAACTGCCCGCGGCTGACCGGCCCGCCGTGCGCCTGCGCCGGCATGGGCCGGGCATCCTGACCAGCGCCGAGCTGCTGGCCGTGCTCCTGGGCACGGCCGATGGGCTGGCGCTCGCCCAAGGCCTGGTGCTCCGCTTCGGCGGGCTGACCGGCCTGGCGCAAGCCGCGCCGGCCGAGCTGCACAGCGCGGGCCTCGCGCCGACCAAGGCGCTGCAGCTCAAAGCTGCGCTGGCGCTGGGCCAGCGGCTGATCGAGGAGCTGCAGGAGACCGGCGCCCGGTCGGTCATCAAGTCGCCGGCGCAGATCGCCGAGCTGCTGCTGCCGGAGATGGCCCTGCTGGAGCAAGAGTGCCTGCGGGTCATCGTGCTCGACACGCGTTACCACGTGCTGGCCATGGAGGACGTCTACCGCGGCAACATCGGCGCCGCGATCGTCCGCCCGGCCGAGGTGCTGCGCCTGGCGGTGCGGGCCAACGCGCCCGCCATCGCCATCGCGCACAACCACCCGGGCAACGACCCGACCCCCTCGCCTGAAGATGTCCAGTGTACGCGGGCGATCCGCGACGCCGGTCAACTGCTCGGCATCGATCTGATTGACCACATCATCGTGGCGAAATCAGGCTGGATTTCCTTGAAGACCCGAGGCCTCGGTTTCTGAGGCAGGGACATGACATCACACGGAGGCGATATGAACACCTACACGACCGCACAATGCCCCTGGCTGTGCGAGGTCTCCAGCCAGCCGGTGCTCCTCGCGACCTGCCTGGAATGCGCCCGGCACCGGCAGCAGTTGGCCTGCCCCTTCCCGCCGACGATCCTGGCCGCGCTCGCGCGCAGCCTGGCGGGCGAGACGGAACTGGTCGAGCTGCGGGCGCTGGCAGCCGAGGCAAAGGTGGCTCTGCTCAGGGTGACCTCACTCCTGGGCTGCACGCGCCAGGCCTGGTACGCCCTGCACGGCCCGGCCCCGTTGGAGAAGCCGAGCCGGCACTGGGCGCGGCTGCGCGGCACGATCTTCCACGCCGCGCTGGAATCGCTGGCCGGCGAGGACGTCGTCGCCGAGGTACGGCTGGTGGCCCGGCGCGAAGCGGCCGGCGTGCGGGCCTGGGTGTCGGGGGGGATTGATCACTACGACCCCCTCACCCGCACGGTCCTGGACTACAAGACCATCAATAGCTTCGGCAAGGCCATGACCAGCCTGGACCTACCCAAGCCGCAGCACCGGCGGCAGCTCTGGCTCTACGCCTGGCTGCTGGCCGAGAACGGCTACCCGCCGCCGCTGGCCGGCCGCGTCACCTACATGGACATGCACACCGTGCTGTCCGTGGACGTGGCGATGCCGGACGCCGACGGCCTGACGCGCACGACCGAGTACGTCGTGAGCAAGGCGCGGGCGATCTCCGAGGCCGGGCCCAACGGCCCGCCCGGCGACGCGGTCGAGGACTGGCTGTGCCGGTACTGCACGCACGCCGAGCGTTGTCCCGACGCCCATCCCAAGGGCAGCGGGGCGGCGCGCAATGGCGAGGCGGTCGCCGGCGACGGCGCGGCCGAAAAGTAAGACAAGGAGACGCATCATGGAAGACGGAGTCTACAAGGTCTGTTTCGAGCCGGCGCGGCAGCCGGCACGGCGCGGCCGAGGCGTCGGCACCGCGGTGATGGCTTACCTGCCGGGCGGCAAGGTGGCCTTCCCGTCGGGCTACTTCTGGCGCAACCGCTGGCCGTGGCCCAAGCCGTATGAGATCTGGCTGGTGCGCCTGTGCGGCGCCACCGAGCGCGTGGCGTATCTCGCGCCGGTCGAGCGGCTGGCCGAGCCGCCCTTCGGGCCGACCCGGCTGGGCCGCCTGGCGAACGCCTCGCTGGTGCGCTTCGCCCGGCTCATCTCCGGCCCGGTAGCGCTCTACTACCGTCGCCAGGGCCGGCGCGCGCACCTCACGTCACAGAAGACCCTTACGCCGTAAGGCGGCGCAGGCCGCCCTCATCACACAGTTCCCGGTACGGAGCGCAAAGCGCCCCGCCAGCCGGGACGCCCTGCGCTCCTCCGGGCCACATCCGAAGGAGACACACGCCATGACACAAGGAGCACAGCCAACCCTGCTGGACCTGCTGAAGCAGTGGGGCAGCGTCGACCCGCGCCGCGTCGAGCGCGGCCAGGAGATCGTGGACCTGGGCCGGGTGCGCGTCATCACCGCCACCCCCCAGGACATCGTGGGCGAGATTGTCGGCCGCTACCGGACCAGCATCACCCTGGACGCGACCGCTCCGAGCGTGCTGGACCTGGAGTGCGACTGCCCCGACTGGCAGCAGCGGGGCCAGCACTTCAGCCAGCCGTGCAAGCATCTGCTGGCGCTGGCGCTCAAGGTCGGCCCTGTACCAGACAACGGCGCGGTCGTCGTGATCACGCCGCCGGCGCCCGCGCCGACCACGCCGCCACCGGCCTCAACACCACCACCTGCCCCGGCAACGACCTTTCGGGACAGGATCGTGCAGGCCGTGACGGGGGCGATCGCCACCCTGGCCGACCAGGTGGAGGCCGTGCTGGCCGCCGGCGAGGTGCCGTTCCTGATCGGCCCCACCGGCTGCGGCAAGACCTCGGCCGTCCGGCTGGTGGCGACCCGCAACGCCTGGGGCTTCGAGGAGGTTTCCGGCAGCCCGTCGTTCGCCGATGCCGACCTGGCGGGTGTCAAGATGGCCGGCGGGGTCGAGATCGCCGGGCCGTTCGCCCGGGCCTTCCGGCGAGCGCGGAGCGGGGAAGTCGTCCTGTTGTTCATTGACGAGTTCCTGCGCTTCAACACGCGGGCGCAAGACATCCTCATGCGGCCCTTGCTGCCGACGCCGCCGAGCGTCGTGCAAGCGATGGGCATCCCCGCCGACGAGTTCGTGCGGCTGCTCGAAGCGCCGCTCTGGGGCATCGAGTGGGCGCCGTGCTCACGGGCGAAGCTGGCGCTGGCCTGCAACCCGTGGGGCAGCGTCCCCGATCCGGCGGTGGTGCGGCGGGTGACGCCCGTGCCGGTGGCGTTTGCGCCGGCGGTGGCGCGGCTCTTCACCACCCCGGTGCAGAACGCCATCGAGGCGTCCTGGAAGGCGGTGCAGGGCGGCCAACTGCCGCTGCCCATCGAGTACCAGGCGCTCACGACCGCCGAAGCGCCCGATGACCGGCGGTTCCTGGCGGGCTACTTCGGCCGGCTGGGGGCAATCGACCCCGCGGCGGCCGAGGGCTTCCGCAAGGTGCTGCAGGGCATCGGCGTGACGGTCACGTAGTGGGAGGGGGTCATGGACACGCAGGACACACGGGGCGCACCTGCCCTCGCGCTGCGGGGCGGTGCTGGTGTCGAACGCGCGCTCAACGCCGCGGCCAACCAGGTGCTGGCCGTCGTCGCGCCGGCCACATCTCGGCTGGTGCAGGCGGCCGTGACCGTCGCGGAAGCCGACACGGCTTCGACCGACGGCGTGCATATCTGGCTGCCGCCGGCCTTCGAGGGCTGCGACGTGACGCAGGACGCGCCGGTGGCGATCGGGCTGCTGGCGCACGAGCTGGGACACTTCCTGCAACCCTTGGAAGCGATCCAGCAAGTGGAACAGGAGACCGGCGCGCCGCACTGGCTGGCCAACATCTTGTTGGACATCCAGGGCGAGGCGCAGGTGGCCTGTCTCTTTCCGCCGCTGGCCGTCCCTTTGACCGCCGTACGCGACGCGGTCAACCGGGCGCGCATGGCCGAGTACCTGGCCGAGCTCAAGCAGGTCGGAACCGACTTCGCCGGCGTCGCCTGCGCCGCGGCGCTGGTCGGACGGTTCGCCCAAACGGCCCAGCCGTTCGCGGCGGAGTGGTACAGTCTGCCGGCCTACCGGGCGCTCGCTGCCGTTTTCGACGCCGAGCCCTGGGGTCAGCAGGTCAAAGAGTTCCTGGGCACCCTGGCCGCCGCGCATTGGACCGCGGCCAAGGAACTGCCCGGCCTGCTGCGGCAGATCATCGAGCAGTTCCCGGAGCTTAAGGCCGCGCCAACCCTGCCCATGCCGCTCGGCGACCCCAAGGTCGTCGCCCGCGGTACGGGCCAGGCGGTGCAGGCCGAGGCGCAGGGCAACACGCGTGAGCGCGAGCCGCTGGACAGCCAGGAGCTCAAGGAGCTGCCCGTCCAACCCGGCCCGCCGGAACCCGAGGCGGTGACCATCGCGCGGGCCATCCGGCTGCGTTTCGCCGTCCCTCGGGGCGGCGTGGAGGTGGTCGCGCCCGGCCGGTTGGATCGCCGGGAGGCGGCCCGCGGGGATGGCATCCCCTTCCGGCTGGACCTGCCGGGCCGCTCTGCCCCAAGACCCCAAGGTGGTCACACTTGCACCTGCGCTGCGGCGCAGCCGCAAGTGCAGGTGTCTGCCTGGACGTCAGCGAGTCCATGTGGTACTCGAAGGCGAAGATCGGGGCGGCGCGGATCGCGGCCCAGGCCATCGCCCTGGCGGTGCGCGACGCCGGCGGGGACGTGGTCGGGGTGCTGTTCGACGACACCTGGCTGGCCGGCGCGAACTGGGGCGATGCGCTCCTCTTTGCGCCGGCGGCCTGGCCCACCGAGGGCGGCACCTACTTCGCCTTCCTGTCCGACCTCTGGCGGCGCTACCCGAGCCATTGGGTGGTGCTGGTGACCGATGGAGATGGCTACGTGCCCTACGCATCCGCGCCCGACCGGGCGCGCACGGGGGCGGTGGTGATCCCCGACGGCAAGCCGGAGAAGATGGCGGAAATCTGCAGCTCGGTGATCGTGCTCAAAGACCCGCGCGACCTGCCCTGGGCGATGGCGCTGCTCATCCCCCGGGCGATCGTCGCCTAGCTCACGCCGGGCTTACGTCCCGGCATCGCGACCTGACCTCCATATCAGGTCAAAGGCTCAGCTCCGGCTGGGCCTTTTTTCTTGCCCAGGATCAGCCAGATTCGACGATGCGGTAGCGGTGGCGGAGGCGGGTCTTGACCGTCGCGCGGATAAAGGGCCAGGCAGCGGAGAGAGATGGGAAGGGGGTCGTCAGGACGCGCTTCCAGCGCCCTTTGCGGCCGAACGTGCGCACGACCGCGCCGTCGTCGAGCAGGGTGGACTGCCACGCGATCATATAGAACCGCCGTGCATCCGCATCGCGGTCGGTGCGGTCGAAGACGACGTAGCCAAAGTCATCAGGCGCTTGCTCGAAGTCCATGGCGTGTGCCCAAACAAGAAACGCCAGAGCAGAAGCCTGGCGTTTGAGCGAGCGTAAGCTCGCGCGTCCGGGACGTAAGCCCGGTCAGGTGGGATCGCCCGCAGGTTTGATGATGCCGGCGTCAATCAGGTGTTGGCGGTAGCCGGGCGGCAGGGATTCGCGTTGCGGGGGGCGGATCGGATGCGCAGTGCGTCCGATTTGCCGGGAAGCCCGTTCCGCGCGCTTCCGTTCTCGCTCGGCATTCTCCCGCCTGGCGTAGATCCCGCGCACCACTGCGATGACGCCGACCATCAGCACCCAGCCGATCCACAGGTAGAACAACGGACTGTGCAACACGGTTCTCGCTCCTTGTGAGATGATTACGGCCCGAGAGCAGATCACCTCAGAGAGATGGCCTGCTCTCGGGCCGCAAGCAACTTGGGGGAACGAGAGTCCGCTGTCCTGGCTGGGTGGCGACCCTGGGATTGACTCTACATCAGGGTCGGGGCAGTGTCAATGTTGGGGTGGCAACCAGAAAAGGAGATCTGTCGGAATGGAGTTCCATCTCACTATCGGCTTGGACTGCAGCGCATCTGCATCTCGGAAGTCCTTCAGACCAACTCACCGGGTCCGCGGGTATGTGCAACCATGTTGTACGGCCCAAGGTCTTTATCTGTCTGATCACATGGACAGTTGTGCCTCCGGTGCTACAACTTGGAGCCGAAGTGAGTCCACGTCACATACTTTTCCTCTGGGAATGCATGACCGAGAATGTGACCGGCGATCAACGATCGCAACAGCCGGCCGAGTAGCCCTTCGGCGATCTCAGCGTGCTGTCGCACTGGCAAAGTGTATAGGTCCCAGGACCCGTGAAAGAAATGATTGCGTATGGCGTAAATGGTCAGCGCAGCCTTTTCCATGATCTGGGTATCGTTGGGGGAAGGTGCGGTGAGCGCCGAAGCCAACTCCGTCGCGATCTCTCTGCCGCTGCGCAGCTTTACCGGTATCTGTGATAGCTTGATTAGCTCTGGTCGATTTGCAGCTACGAAGTCATTAGCTGAGACCACTCCCAAGCTCTTGAGTACGTACTGTTTGATCTGCTTTTGCTCGCCAGGTATGCTTGTATCACCATAGAGGCTATTGAAGGCAACCCAGAAAGCGATCATTCGATCCACGCTTGCCGCTTCCTTGCTGGCTTTTTCAAACCAACGCAGGGGAAGACTGTACTTGTTGAGATCAGAAGGCGGCCTTCCTTTCATTGCTTTGAGCAGTTGCTCCATTGTAGGCCAAATTTTCTCGCTCACAGTCAAGCCGAACTCCGTCGATATGAAGTCCATGCGAAAGGCCGCTACCAGATTGTAGAGACTGAGCGACATCGGTTCAGGATCCGGCCTTATGCGGACTTCGACCCCATCCAGTTTTGCGCCATACCCGACATAATCAAACGGATAGATGATCAGGAGTGTGAGGAGTTGCGAAACCCTATCGGCATGTTCAGTTAAGACCAGATTGATGTTGCCCTGATCGGTAGGGTCGACGTGATCTACAAGAGACACCGAGTAATCGATCCGAAGGCCATCTGGCAACAACCGACCATTCACGCAGCATTCAAACGGCGATACCTGGAGTATTGTACCTGAATAGGGTTGCTTGATCTCAATACCAGCCAAGGCAACAGTGATTTCCAAGAGAGATCCCATTGCTCACCTCTCATTCATTCTTCGACAGCCTCTTCCTGCTCGTGATCAGCGACAAACCGCGGAGAGCCCTTCCCGCTCGGCACATACGCGATCGCGCCCAAGTCCGTCGCGAGTCGCACCCGCTTCGCCCGATCCCGCACCGGACCGGTGATGCCGCCGATCTCCGCGCCGACGGCCGCGAAGAGCATAACTACGTCTTGGGGAGGAGCGATCCCGCGCAACTTGAACAGCTCCAGCAGCGCCACGTCGCGGGTGATCTTGGATTTCAAGCTCATGCGAGGGATCAGGTAAAGTCTACCGCAAACCCCTCAGGAGTGTGACCTAGGGCCCCTAACAACTTTTCGACTACCTGCACCACCGACTTCGCGCTCTGGTTGACCTCGACCCACAACTCAGTGCCCGGAATCTGTGCCGGCGCGATCATGCCATCCGGGCTGGTCGCGACATAGGGCCGAGTCCGCCCCTTGATCGCGCACGCGACTTCAGCGAACGTTGGGCCGTGGTGTGTGGCCAACGCTGCGCAGGCGCCAAGAAGGACATCACGCCAGGACGAGACGGCATATTTCTGGCCGAGCAGAGTGAAAGCTGCCGGCTTCTTCACCTGATGATCGCCATTCTTTGCTTGGGATTCTTTCGCGTTTGGAGTAGTTTTCGCTGGCTCGTTCTTTGGTTCGGTCTTGTCTTTGCTGGCTCCGGCCAGCACGCCCCAGTATTCTTCGTCGAGTGTGGTCACTTCCAGGGTGCGGTTGGCGACGCCGACCTTGTGCTTGATTAGCAGCTCGACGAGCTCCTTGCCATTGATGAGTCCGATGTGTGTCTTGCTTGGCGCGTCGGCTTCTTCGCGCGCGGCTTTGGAGAAGTCACTGGTGGTGATGATGATGCCGTGTTGATGCACTTGGAGCGAGCCGCGCAATTGGGTGACGATCGGCGCGCCGACATTCCCCTTCCACTTCTTGGCCTGGACGGCCGCGCTTACCCTGGTCAGCCCGGCGGCGTGATAGATGCCGGTCACGTCAATCCCGCCATCCGCGCTGTACGGAGTCATCTTCACCGTGTTCTCATCGAAGCCCATCTCGACCAGCAGGTCGCGGATGAGCGCCTCGAAGCGTTCAGGGGGTATGGTTTGCAGAAGCTGCATCAGCTCAGCGCGCGTGCCCTGGTTAATCTCCTGCACGTGCGCGTCGATCCCTTTGGGCTGCCACTCTGCCAGGCCGAAACGGCCATGCCCAGCCCGCAAGAAGCGTGAGCCATCCTGCTTGGTGTCGGTGTAGAGGCGTGAGCCCATCGTGGCTTCGGGAGTCAGGCCTTGGGGCGCAATCAGCTTTTGAGCCAGCGCGCGTTGTGTGATCTCCTCGAAGTGCAGCGGTTGACCCGCGGTCTTGAGGATGGTGTAGGCGGCGTCAAGGTAGGTCATGGCAGTGCTCTCCGGTAAGCGGCAGTCGCTTGCGTGACGGAGTTCTACTCTCCCAAGTCCTCAGCGATCGCTGCAAACTGCTCCAGCGCGGCCTGAAGGTCTTCGACGATTTCGGCAGCCAACACATCCGGCTCGGGTAGACTCGCGCTGTCTTCCAGGCTTCCATCGCGCAGCCAGAAGATGTCCAGGTTGACCTTGTCGCGAGCCATGAGCTCGGCGAGGGTATAGGCCCGCCATCGCCCTAATGGATTGGCTTCTGACCAGGTGGCCGTGCGCTCGTAGCGGTTTTCGGGATGGTAGCATGCCACGAATTCGTCCAGGTCCCCCCGGCTCAGAGCATTCTGCTTCAGACTGAAGTCGCGATTGGTGCGCAGATCGTAAATCCAGAGCTGCTTCGTCCAGGGCGTCTCGCTCGCCGGTTTGCGGTCGAAGAAGAGCACATTGGCCTTGACGCCCTGGGCGTAGAAGATGCCAGTCGGCAGTCTGAGCAGCGTATGCACGTCGCATTCATGCAGCAGCTTGCGCCGGATCGTCTCGCCCGCCCCGCCCTCGAATAGCACGTTGTCAGGCACGACCACCGCGGCCCGGCCGTTGATCTTCAAAATCGTCTTGATGTGCTGGATGAAGTTGAGCTGTTTGTTGCTGGTGGAGGCCCAGAAGTCATCGCGGACGATCACCTGTGACTCACGCTTGGATTCGCCTTCTTCGTTGACGAAGGTCACGCTGGACTTCTTGCCGAAAGGCGGGTTGGTCAGCACCAGGTCGAAGCGGTCGCCGGGATCGGCGGCCAGGCTGTCGGCCACGCGGATTGGGCTGGCGCCGCCGTTCGCGCCGATGCCGTGGAGGTAGAGGTTCATCACGCACAGGCGGGCTGCGCTGTCCACGATTTCCCAGCCGTGCAACGCCCGGTGTCGCAGGTGATCCCACTGCCCGCGATCCAGTGTGTAATGCTCCTTGATGTAGTCGTGCGCAGCCAGCAGGAAGCCACCCGTGCCGGCCGCGGGATCGCAAAGCGTTTGGCCGGGTTCCGGGCGCATGACATCCACCATCGCCTTGATCAGCGGCCGCGGAGTGAAGTATTGGCCCGCGCCCGACTTGATGTCCTGCGCGTTCTTCTCCAGCAGTCCTTCGTAGATCTCGCCTTTGACATCCATGTCGAGGCCGATCCAGGTCTCGCTATCGATCAGGCTGATCAGTCGACGCAGCTTGGCCGGATCTTGAACCTTGTTCTGTGCCTTGCGGAAGATGGTGGGGATCAGGCCGCTGCCCCTG